>Ga0222650_1000837_pt1 | contig 19919 bp, 13 predicted proteins | sample AntAcemetagen367_FD_179820 | JGI IMG/M metagenome (GOLD analysis project Ga0222650, IMG submission 179820) | Saline water microbial communities from Ace Lake, Antarctica - #367 | ecosystem: Environmental > Aquatic > Non-marine Saline and Alkaline > Saline | place: Antarctica: Ace Lake... | reverse complement strand
GCTCACGCTCCTGCTGGGTGTAGTGACGTCGGGTAGACATGGACGGCATCATAAGCCCAATCCGAAACCCGCCTATCTCTATCATGATGGGTCGCTCGGACGCTTACGACCGAACAGCGCCAATCCAAGAACGATTCCCGAAGCGCCGACTCCCATGACCCAGAAAGGAATAGGCGCCTTGGATGCGACACCCTGGCTGTCAATGGTATCAGCAATTGCGGCGAGCGGACCGACCGCATTTGCAACATCATTCGCTCCGTGCGCGAAACTCAATAAAGCAGCCGCAAAAATCAAGGGGAAGGTGAAGAGCCGGTTAATGCTCTTCTTCTCATTCTTCATCGAGCTTGAGTGCTTGCGAGTTAGCGGCTTCACGAGAAAATATGTGAGGACCGCCAAAACCAGACCGATTCCAGCGGCAGTCAAAAGGTCTACTTTGATCACCTTCTTGAGCCCTTTCATGATCAAGTAGGTGCTAAAGGCCAGCACCATGATCGAGACAAGGATTGGTAGTATCCGCTGAGTGGCAGAGATCATGTCTTTCTTGTAGGTGATACTGCGCTTGATCCAATAGAGGAAGGCGGCTGCGATGAGGCCTCCGATGACAGGTGAAATTACCCAGCTCGCCGCGATCAGCCTCATCTGATCCCAATTCGCGATCCCAAATCCTCCCGCCGCGATACCAGCCCCAAGGACGCCTCCGACGATCGCATGAGTGGTGGAAACAGGGGCCCCGACGGCAGTGGCAATATTCAGCCAAATCGCACCGGCAAGGAGAGCCGCCATCATGAGCCAGATAAAGACGTCGGCATTTGGGATCAGAGAGGGGTCGATGATTCCTTTTTTGATTGTGCTGACCACTCCTCCTCCGGCGATGAGTGCTCCGGCAGCTTCAAAGATTGCGGCAATGATGATCGCGCCAGTCAAGGTCAGTGCTTTGGAACCAACGGCCGGACCCACATTGTTGGCGACATCGTTTGCCCCGATGTTTACGGCCATATAGCCCCCAATCATGGCCGCAATCACGAGTTCAATGCTGATCGGCTGTCCTTCTGGGTGAATGCTCGAAGAGAACAACATGATCCCTACAATGAAAAGGAGCACCGAGCCAATCCTGAACATTTCCTTACGCCCGAATGCCGTCGCTTTCTCCAATTTCTGAATGTTTTCAATCTCCATAGTCTAAGAGGTCTGGGTCAAATACGGTTATGGGTTTGTGAATGTATTGCGGAGCCAGGATCCTGGCTGAAGGGCGCTTCGGAGGCCTATCAAAAATACCCTTTTTCGCTCATCTTGGTAGAGCATTTCCCCAGCCTCCCATCCCCAAGCCCAAGGTGCAAAGAAAAAGGAAAAAGCATGCCGGACTGAGAGCAAGGGTGTTTCATGACAAGGAGCGCTCCATAGGCTCGTCGATCAAAATGCTGGAAAAGGCTTGGGCAAAGATCTAATCTCAGCGCTGCCCCAGCTCTGTTATTATGGACCGCCGAAAAATCTGCCAATTAGTTACTGCCTCACTCGTTACTCCTTCTTTGCTCTCGGCAACGAATGGGAAATTTCAACTCAACTACGTTCTTTCTTCGGCATTATTTGGAAATATGCCGCTCGAGAGTGTTCTCGCTGAAGCGGGTAAAGCTGGCTGTGCCTCCGTTGATATTTGGCGGAAAATCCACGCCACGCATCGCGAGCAAATTGCCGAAATGGGGGACGATGTTTTCCAGGCGCTTCTCAAGAAACACGACACGAAAATGACCGTTTCAACCTGCTACCCGCTCGGGCCGTTTCGACAGGACGATGAAATGCGTTGGGTCAAAAAGAATGGCGGTCGAATGACCGTTTGTGGTTCCGGGAGCATGGGGGAAAAAGATCCCGTCGGTCGCGAGGCCAAGAAGCAGGTTTTAGCGTTCTTCGAAAAGCTGAAGCCACACTATGAATTGGCCGAGGCGCTTGGCGTGACCATCGCGATTGAGAATCACAAAAAGGCGATGCTTTCGTCTCCGGATTCAATTCGCTATTTCGTTGAGCTCAACCCGTCGAAAAACGTGGGGATCGCTTTTGCGCCCCATCATCTCTACGATGCCATCGATGATATTGCGCAATTGATTCGTGACTGTGGAAAAGAGAATCTTTCCTTCTTCTATTTTCAGGAGCATCACCCGTCATCTCAAACAAAGATGTCCAAAGAAGAGACCCTGAAGCAAATGCCGGGATTCGGGGCTCTGGACTACGCTCCGATCATGGCCGCTTTAAAGGAAATTAAGTATGACGGGCTTTCCGAGATTTTCATGCATCCGGTTCCACGTGGGATTCCCGTGCGCGATACTCCCGCGAAAATTTCCGGGGTCATCAACTCGTCACGTGAGTATCTCACCAAGTTGCTTTCGTAATTTTCTTGCCGCGATGAAATCAAAAAAACCCGGTCAAACAATACGACCCTACCTTGTCAGGTCAGTGAGGATACTCAGTTTCGATTGGGTTTCTTTTGTGGAGGGGTTCCGGCATTCCGGCCACTCTTTCAGGGCCACGGCCAGAGCAGTTATTCTTTATGGTGTTCTCTGCCCTTCCGCGGTCCACGCGGAGCCTCACGTGGTCGGATACGAGCGCTTTCATTCTAACAAGCCGAGTCCGGAAGGCGGGGCTCTCTTGTTTTCGGAACTCGCGTGTGCGAACTGTCACGGTGGCTCGCAGGTGAAGATTTCGCGCAAGGGCCCGAACCTTTTCGACCTAGGTCAGCGGGTCGAGCGCGACTGGCTTGTGAAGTTTCTCCGCAAGCCGGAATCAGGTCGAAAGGGTGCAACGATGCCTTCAATGGTGCATGGTCTCAAAGACGGCGAGATCGAGGCCGTCGTGGCCTTCCTTGGTAAGCGGGGAAAAGGGATCAAGTTTCGAACGGAACGCCATGCCAATGCTGAGCGAGGGAGTGCCCTCTATCATGAGAAAGGGTGTGTGGCCTGCCATGCTCCGACTGTCGATTTTAAATCACCTCATGGAAATAGCGACAATTTTGATTTCGCTCTTGCCATCTCTCATCCTGATTTCAATGCCAAGACGAGCCTTGAGGCTTTGAGTGTTTTTTTAGGAGACTCTTCCAAATACCGGGTCGATGGGCGGATGCCTGACCTCCAACTCGACGCGCAGGAGGCGATGGACGTCGCGGCGCACTTAATGGATTTTCAGGCCTCTGATCCCAGAGAGGCGGGTTCGGTGAAAGCGTGGCCAGAAGTCGACCTGAAATTAGTGGCACAGGGAAAAGCCTTGGTGCAAAAATTGAACTGCGCAGCCTGTCACGATCTCCCCGAAGTCACGCCGCTCGATGTCATTCCGCTCAATAGCACTAGCTTGAGGCAGTGCCTTTCGAGCGAACCACAGGCGGGAATTCCTCATTACAAACTGACAAAGTCACAGCGGGAATCTCTGATTTTGTTCCTAGGGACAAAAGATAAAGGCGAGGATCAAGCGGGAAATCTCACCCTCACCGCAATGAATTGCTACGCCTGTCATGACCGTAATGGGGTGGGCGGGCCTCCCCATGACACCCATCGCTTTTTTGTTGGGAATGAGGCCTTGGGAGATGCCGGGCGACTGCCTCCACCTCTCACGGGGATCGGTCACAAGCTGAGGCGTGACTGGTTGGAGGGTGTGCTCGCGGGAGAGCTCGAAAAACGGGTGCGGCCCTATCTCAAAACGGAGATGCCGGCCTATGCCGCTCATGCTTCGACCCTCGCTGATTGGCTTGCTAAGATTGACCAGGAGGACGGCGCAAGGCCTCTTGTCGATCGCCCCGATGATCTGGAGGCAGGCCGAAAATTGCTCGGAACCAACGGTGGCGTGAATTGCGTGACGTGCCACAACTGGGGCCATCAAAAGTCGCTCGGGATTCCTGCTCTTGATCTCAGCTCCTTAGATGAACGTCTTCAGCCTTCGTGGTTTCGACGCTATCTCCTCAACCCGGCTAAATACCGTCCCGGAACTTTAATGCCTTCTTTTTGGCCGGAGGGACACGCCAGTGTCATGGCTGTCCTCAATGGCGATTCGGAGCGCCAGATCGGTGCGATTTGGAATTTCATCAAGAAGGGCGAAGGCCTTCCCGAGGGCTTTGCGGACCGAAGCGGTGGACAGTTCGAGTTGATTCCCCGGGAGCGTCCCATCATCCAACGGACTTTTATGAAGAAGACCGGAAGCAAGGCCATTCTGGTGGGGTTTCCGGGAGAGATCCATCTCGCTTTCAATGGCGAAAGTGGTTTCCTCTCGCTGGTGTGGCGGGGCCGTTTCTTCGACGCTTACGATACTTGGTTCACCCGTGCCGCCCCTTTTGGAGAACCTCTCGGAGATGAGGTTTACGAAGTTTCGGAACCTGAGATCAAAGGTCGCTTTCGTGGCTATAAATTGGATGAGGGCGGGAATCCCACCTTCCTTGTTCATCGTGATAGCCGCGAATTCAGGGAGCGCTTCTCAGTGGCCGAGGGCCAACTCATGCGGGAAGTGCGTTGGGCCGAAGGCGGTCCTCCAAAATTAAGACACCCCAAAGACGTCTTGAAATCAGAAGCATCTGGAGAAAATATCCTGACCTACACTTATTCCTGGAAATGAAAATTCTCATATCAGCAGTCTGGGGCACGATCGCGGCAAGCACTCTTTCCGTTTCAGCGGAAGAGGGGACGCCGGCGTATGAGGTCTTCGAATTGATGTCGGCCAGTTCGCCGAGCGATTCGCGGTCCCAGGAATGGCAACCCGGTGACGGCATCACGATGGAAGTGAGCGGCATGGCGTGGTTCAAAGAAGCGCTCGCAGTGACGATTCGCAAAGGGGAAGTCTGGCTTATCGAAAGCCCGCTTTCTTACGATAAAGAGAAAATCACTTATCGGAAATTTGCTTCGGGGCTTCACGAACCGCTCGGACTGACGGTAGCTGGCGACGATCTCTTAGTTTCGCAGCGGGGGGAGATCACCCGCTTGAAGGACACCAACGGAGACGGCACTGCCGATACTTTCCTAACGGAATGCGACGGCTGGAATGTTTCCGGAAACTACCACGCCTATGCCTATGGGCCGGAGCGGGATGGCGTGGGGAATCTCTGGGTCACCTTGAATCTTGGCATGGGGGATCTCGCCGATAATCGAATCGGCTGGCGCGGATGGGGCGGCACCATCGGGGCGGATGGCGCATTTCAGCCCAAGTCGCTAGGAATGCGTTCGCCTTCCGGAATGGGGCGCAATCTTGACGGCGAGATGTTCTTCTCCGATCAGCAAGGGACGTGGATTCCCGCAACCCCGATCTATCATCTTCGGCCCGGCGTTTTTTATGGAAATCAAGAGTCCGTGGAAAGTCTCAAGCTGCCCGGGGCTCCCTTCCAGATGGCCTCCTTCCCCAAGGCAAACGTTCCGTATCCGGAGGCCCTCGCCAGTGTCCCCGAATTTGTGCCCCCCGCCGTCTGGTTGCCCTATAACAAGATGGGTCGAAGCGCGACGGATATTGAACTCATTGATCAGGACGGCCGGTTCGGGCCCTTTGATGGGCAGTTGCTCGTGGGTGAGTTTACGAACTCCGCGATCAACCGGGTCTTTCTCGAAAAAGTGGACGGTCACTATCAGGGTGCTTGTTTTCCCTTCATGACAGGATTTCCGGCCGCCGTGATTCGCTTGTGCTTTTCTCCTCAGGGGCACCTTTTTGTTGGGATGACCAATCGCGGTTGGTCCTCTCTTGGGAATCGATCCTATGGGCTCCAGCGCCTTGCTTACTCCGGTGCCACGCCATTTGCGATTCAGGAAATGAGAGCAAAACCGGATGGTTTTGAATTGCTCTTCACGGCCCCGATTGAGGCGGAAACTTTGAGCGACACGGCTTTCGCGATGAGCAGTTACACTTACAAATACTCTTCCGCCTACGGCAGCGCCGAGATCCTGACGAAGCAACACGGTGTCAGCGGCATTACCGTGGCCGATGATGGCAAGACGGTCCGCTTCCGTGTCGCAGACATGCGCGCGCTCTTTGTTCACGAGCTGCGGACCTCCGGCATTCAGTCGGCCTCCGGCGCCAAGCTGGAATTTCCAAAGGCCTACTACACTTTGAATCGCATTCCCAAATAAGGGGTGGCGCTCCCTCTGGCCCTTTTTTTCCCGCCCCCCCCCGTAAATTCTTAGGTGTCCAATCCCTCACAATCTGAGGTTTTCGTTTCGTGATCCGATGCTGAGGCGCTAGGGTTCATTCTTCTATGAAAACTCGACGCAATTTTTTGAAACAGGGTGCCACTCTCGGCACGAGCTTGGCCCTCGCGAACTCTTGCCTCGCCGCAGATGAGACGAAGGCCGGACCTAAGATCGAAGGACGCATTTTCAAAGCTCTAAAGGGTGGCCAGAAGAGTGGCGAAACTCCAGAGGCCTTCTTCGGACGGCTCAGATCTCTCGGCTTCGACGGAGTCGAAAGCGGCAATCCCGCGAACGCGGAAGCCTACCGCGCCGCTACCGAAAAGACCGGCATTCGCGTCCACGGCCTCGTCAATGGTGGCCACTGGGGCGTCCGTTTGAGCGATCCCGATGCCGCCGTGCGCGAAAAGGGTCGCAAGAATCTCGAACTCCATTTGGCCAGTGCCCACCGCCTCGGGGGCTCGTCCGTCCTGCTCGTGCCTGGTAAGGTGAACGGTGCCAACGAGACTCACGAGGACGTTTGGAACCGCTCGATCGAACAGATCCGCCTCGTCATCCCGATGGCCGCCAAGCTCGGCGTGCGCGTCCTGATTGAGACCGTCTGGAACGGCTTCTGTGAGAGCCCGGAAAAATTCCGCGACTACATCGACGCGTTCAACAGCCCGTGGGTTGGCGCCTATTTTGATATCGGCAACATGCAGAAGTTCGCGCCCGCCGAGGACTGGATCCGCACGCTCGGCAAACGCACCGTGAAGCTCGATATCAAAGACTGGGGAAAGAAGAACGGCTTCTGCCGACTTGGCGAGGGCGATGTTAATTGGGACAAGGTGCGTGTCGCCCTCAAAGAAACCGGCTTCTACGGTTGGGCGACCCGCGAGGGTCGCGACAAGTCGCTCGAGGATACCAGCCGGTTGATCGACCAGCTCATGATCGGCAAAGCTTAGTTTGCTTCGACATCCCATCCCTTCATGACCCATCATCCCCTGATGCAAGGATTCTTTCCCTCTCTTCTGCTCGTTCTCGCCGCGCTCCCAATCATCGCGAGCGCCAATCCGGTTCTTGTCCGTGAGGCCGCGCCTCTTACGCCACAGCAGGAACACGCCAAGCTGAAGGTAGCAGAGGGCTTTGAAATCCAGCTCTTTGCCTCAGAGCCCATGATCAACAAGCCCATCAACCTCGCGCAGGACGAAGGTGGCCGGATCTGGGTCTCCTCCACCGTCGAGTATCCCTACGCTGCCAAGCAGGATCGTTGGACCGACCCGAAGGGTTCGCGCGTCCGCGACAGCCACGACGCTATCAAGATCCTCGAGGACACCGATGGCGACGGGAAAGCCGACAAGGTCACTGATTTCGCGGACGGACTGAATATTCCCACCGGTGTCCTTCCCTGGCACAAGCCCGAACACAAGGACGGTTGCATCGCGTGGAGCATTCCCAACATCTGGTACTTCGCCGACACCACTGGCGACGGGAAGGCCGATCATCGCGAGGTCCTCTTCGGTCCACTCGGCTGGGAAAAAGACACCCACGGAATGCTCTCCAGCTTCCGCCTCGGACCCGACGGCTGGGTCTATGCCACGCACGGTTTTAACAACACCAGCCACCTCGTGGCGCGCGATGGCTCGACCCTCGAACTGCACTCCGGAAATGTCTTCCGCTTCCGGCCCGACGGATCGACGGTCGAAATCTGGAGCCGGGGACAGGTCAATCCTTTCGGGCTCGACTTTGATCGCCGCGGCAACCTCTACAGCGCCGATTGCCACAGCGCCCCGGTTTACCAACTCTTGCGCGGGGCGGTCTACCCGAGCTTTGGCAAGCCGCACGATGGGATCGGCTTCGGCCCCGCCATGATTCAGCACACCCACGGCTCCACCGGCATCTGTGGCATCAGCTACCTCGACCGCGGCATCTGGGGAACCGCGTGGGACGACCATATCCTCATCGGCAATCCGGTCACTTCGCGCGTCAACCACGACCGTATTGAGTTCAAGGGCAGCACTCCGGTCGCAATCGAGCAGCCCGACTTTATCACGAGCGACGATCCCTGGTTCCGCCCGGTCGACCTCTGTCTCGGGGGTGACGGAGCGCTCTACGTGGCCGATTTCTACAACCGTATCATCGGGCACTATGAAGTGCCACTTGATCACCCCGGCCGCGATCGCGACCGGGGAAGGATCTGGCGGATTGTCAAGAAGGGCGGTGCCTCCAAACCCACCCCGGCCGAGATCCTGGAGCCGTTCTCCAATCCCATTCCCCACCTCTCCGATGCCTCACCCTTCGTCCGCCGCGCCGCCGCCGCGCAGTTGCAGTTCGCCGCTCGACTCGCCGCTCTCGAACCGCTCTTCACGCTCTTGAAGGGCACGCCTCTCTCCGACACCCACCTCCGTCACGTCGTGAAGATGGCGATTCGGGAACACCTCCGTTTGCCCGGGGCCTTCGAAAATTTGCCCCTCGATTCTGATATCACCGAATTCGTCCTCGCCGTCTCCTCTCCGGAAGCGGCACACCATCTCCTCCGCCTCGTCCTTCGCGACGTGAGCTCCACTGACCGCGCTCCCCATGCTCCGCCCCTCGGGCATCTCACTCATATCGCCCAGCACGCCAAGCGCGACGTTCTGCCCTCCTTCATCAAGTCACTCCGCGCCCTCGGTGCCAAACCAGGGATCAACCCGCTCCAGGAACAATCCTGCCTCGAAGCCATTGTCCAGGGCCTCGAACAGCGCGGTGATTCCCTCACCCAGCCCGACTTGTTAGAGTGGGCCCGCGAACTTGCCCCGCAGATCCTCGGCGGGAAGGGCGAGGCCTCTTGGGTCGCCGCGCCTCATCCCGAGGCCCCCACCGGGCCCTCGCCCTGGACCCTGCAGGATCGAAAGTGCCGTGACGGCCAGACCGTCAAGGTTCTCTCCAGCCTCCCGCACCCCGGGGCCGAAAACGAGGGCCTCACCGGGATCCTACGCAGCAAGCCTTTCCCCGCCCCGGAGACCCTCTCCTTCTGGATTTGCGGTCATTGCGGAGTGCCCGGCAAGCCCGGCCACGAGAACAATCGCGTCCGCCTCGTCCATGCCGAATCGAAGCAGGAACTTCGCAGCGCCTTCCCTCCTAACAACGATACCTGCGTGCGGGTGGCGTGGGATCTCGCCCGGGTGAAAGGTGAGTCCGTGCAATTTGAGATCATCGACGGGGACCGTGGTCCGGCCTACGCTTGGTTGGCGGTGACGCGGATCGAACCCGCCCTCATCAGCGTCGCTTCGTTCCTCAACACCGCCGCCCGCACCAAGGCCCTCCGCCAACTTGCCTCCCTTCTCAAGGTCACCGCCCCCGCCGACCTGCGCGACCGCCTCCGCCCCTTCCTGCCTGCATCCCTTCCCCCGCCTCCCATGCCAATCTCGAAGGAACGCAGGGAGCACCTCGACACCCTCATCGCAGCGCGTTCCGCAGCGTATGCCACGGCCAAGTCCGATCCCAAGAACGGTTCCGTGCTCTTTGCCACGCACTGCGCACTCTGTCACCAGGTGGCGGGAAAGGGCGGACTGCTCGGTCCGCAACTCGATGGAGTCGGAGAGCGTGGCATCACCCGGCTTTGCGAGGACATCCTCGACCCAAATCGTAACGTCGATGCGCACTTCTATCTCAATTCCTTTAAGCTCAAGGACGGCACCACCACCGCAGGTTTCCTCCGCGGTGAGAGTGGAGAGGTCCTCGATATCGTCGATCCCTCCGGGAGGGCCCACCGTCTCCCGAAGAATGCCATCCTTTCGAAGGAAACGACCGGCCTCTCCCTCATGCCGGCCGCCTTCGGCCGCCTCCTCCCGGAAGACGACTTCAACGACCTCCTCGCCTGGCTGCTCGCGCAGTGACTGTTCCACCCAAATGGAGGTCAGGAGATCGCTGCCTTCAGCACCTTGACTTGGGTGGAAAACCCAGCGCTAGGCAATGATATCGTGCACCACTTCGCCGTGGACATCGGTCAGCCGGAAATCACGTCCACCATATCGGTAGGTGAGCGCGGTGTGGTCCAGGCCGAGCAGGTGGAGCATGGTCGCGTGCAGGTCGTGGAGGTGGACCTTGTTCTCGACCGCTTCGTAACCATGTTCGTCCGTTTTGCCATAAGCAATGCCGCCGCGGACGCCGCCACCTGCCATCCAAATGGTGTAGCCCTCGGCATTGTGATCTCGACCTGGTGAGCCTTGTCCCGCAAGGAGTTGCGACTCCGGTTGACGCCCGAACTCGCCCCCCCAGAAGACTAGGGTCTCGTCCAAGAGGCCGCGGCGATCGAGATCGCTCAGCAGTGCCGCGATCGGTTGGTCGATCTCCTCGCACCGCGCCGGAAGCCCGGTATCGATCGAAGAGTGATGATCCCAACCACTACTGGCCACCTCCACAAAGCGCACCCCCGACTCGACCAATTGGCGAGCCATCAGGCACTGGCGTCCAAAATCGTCGGTCCGCTTTCCGCCGATGCCGTAGAGATCCAGGGTCTCCTTCGATTCCCTGATGGTGTCGATGACCTGGGGGACAGCCTCCTGCATGTTGCTGCTCAGGTTGAGTGAATCGATGACTCCTTTGACGTTGGTATTCCCACCGCTGCGCTGCAGTAATTCGCGATTCATCGCTTGCGTGAAGTCCAAGACGCCATTCGAGACGCCCGGCGCACTTCCGTTCCCGGTCAGGTTCTTGATTTTGGCGTCTTTCACCGGTCGTCCTTCCCAGCCGATGCGGCTTGCTTGGTAGGCGCTCGGCAGGAAGGCGTTGCCATAGTTGGACGGTCCCCCGAAGGTGCGCGTCGGTTTGACGGTGACATAACCGGGAAGATTCTCGTTTGAACTCCCGAGTCCATACAAGACCCAGGAACCGAGTGACGGGCGCACGAACTGAAAGCTTCCGGTGTGCAGTAAGGGGATGGCCAGCGGATGCGCGCTGCTGTCCGTCTGCATGCTGTTAATGACGCACAGTCGGTCGGCCTGCTTTGCGATGTGGGGGAGAAGTTCAGAAATCCATAGCCCGCTTTTACCATGCTGCGAAAATTGCCACATCGGGGCCATGAGCTTTTTCTTCTTCTTCCCTTCCTTGCCCCCATCCGTGTAGAGTTTCGGTTTGTAATCAAACATGTCGTGCTGGGACGGTCCGCCGTTCATGAAGAGGAAAATCATCCGTTTGGCCTTCGGTGCGAAATGCGGTCCGCGCGGAGATTGCGCTCCCGCCATGGTCTGGCTGGCTCGCAGGCCTGCCAGAGCGAGCGAGCCAAACCCGCATGATCCGAGCTTGAGCCAGTTGCGGCGCGACATCTTAAATGGCTGTTGTACGGGATTCATCTTATTATTCGATATCGACCAGGTAACGGAATTCAGCGGTTGAAAATAATGACAGAAAGAGGGTCGACCAGGTGCTCTCATCGCGGTCCTCGATCTCGGCCTCGGCGTCTCGCGTCAGCGCAAGGAGTGCGTGCGCACCCTCTTGCTCTGCCACCGTGGCCTCGCGGGAAAAGACCCAACGCATCGCAAGGTCGATTTTGCGGGCATCATTGTCGGCAGACTGATCTGCGAGCAGGCGTCTCGCCGCGTGTTTCGCCTGCTCGGCCACAAATTTGGAATTCCGCAGAAAGAGCGCCTGAGAGGGGACTTCGGTCACGGCCCGCTTGCCACTGACCAGACTCGCCGACGGAAAGTCGAAACGGTCGAACATCTCAGGCGCATAGTCGCGGATCACCGGCAGATAGACGCTGCGGTGATTGCTGGGCGGTTGTAATTTCCCGGTGTCGACGCCGCGCACCAAGGTGTCACCCAGTCCGGTTACGGTTGACCCGACCGGCGTTTCGAGATCGAGCTGGCCACTGACCGCGAGGATCGCATCACGAATCGCTTCCACCGGCAAACGACGGGGCACCGAGTGCCAGAGTAAGCGGTTCTCAGGATCGATCGCCTCGGCCTTCTCATCTGTTGCACCGCTAAGTTGATAGGTTCTGCTCAGCACGATTTTGCGGATGGTCTGCTTGATCGACCATCCGCCGTCCATGAACTCAACCGCCAAGGTGTCGAGCAACTCCTGGTGGCTGGGGGGCGTGCCCGTCACGCCAAAGTTGTCCACTGACTCGACCAAGCCGCGACCGAAAAGATGGTGCCAAATACGGTTGACCATGACTCGGGCCGGAAGGGGGTTATCGCGGCTGGCCATCCAATTGGCCAACTGCAGGCGACCACTCTGCGTGGGATCGACCGCGGGCGCATCAGCGATTGGGATCGCGGTGAGAAAGCCGCGTGGGGCAAGCTCGCCCGGCTGGCTGAGTTCCCCACGGATCGCGATTTTGGTATCGGCAGGATCCGACCGATCGCGGGCGCTCATTGCGTAAGGCGGGCGCGGTGGGCGGTTTTTTTCGAGCTCCGTGACTGCCGTTTCAAGTGGCGCGAGCTCTCCTTTGAGCTTGGCAATGATGGCCTCCGGCACCTCTACCGCTTCTTTCTTCACTTCTTCCGCTTTCGTCAGTTCGGCCTTCTTTTCGTCCCGGGACTTCTTTGCCGCGTCGATCTTTTTTTCGTATGCTGCCGCGGCGGCGTGCAAATCCGCACCATTGCGACCCAGCGGGAGCAGGTCCGTTGGGTTGTTGCTGTATTTCTGTTTGATGGTGCCATAGAGCGGTTCGGTGCTGAGGAAAATACCCGCCAAGGCGTAATAGTCTTTGGTTGGGATGGGATCGAACTTGTGATCGTGGCACTTCGCGCAGGAAACAGTGATCGCCAGGAAGGCGCGCGTGGTGACATCGATTTGGTCATCGACGATCTCCATGCGGTAGGACATCCCGCTGGAGTTGTGCCGCTTGGTCCCAAATGATAACAGGCTGGTGGCGACCAGTCGGTCTTCACGATCCTTGTTTGATTCGTTCGAGACTCCAGGCAAGAGGTCTCCGGCAACTTGCTCGCGGATAAACTGATCATATCGCTTATCAGCGTTGAGTGCGCCGATCACGTAATCCCGGTAAGGCCAGGCATGGGGGTAGGAAAAGTTGAACTCCTTGCCACTGGATTCCGCAAATCGCACCACATCGAGCCAGTGCCGACCCCAGCGCTCGCCGAAACGGGGGGAGTCGAGAAGCTCGTCAACCAGCCTAATAACGGAGCCAGCGGCGGGGTCATCCAAAAACGCCTGGACTTGATTGGGAGTCGGCGGCAGACCGATGAGGTCGAAATAGAGACGCCGCACAAGCGTGGTGCGCCCGGCATCGGCCACCGGGGTCAAGCCCACTTCCTCAAGCTTCGACAGGGTGAAGAAATCGATCGGACTCCGCGGCCAGTGAGCGTTCTCAACCTCCGGTATCACGGTTGCCTGTGGGGGCTGAAAGGCCCAGTTGTTCGAATCGGACTTTCGGTCCTCGGCGCGGGATGTCGTGAGCGCCAAGAGCGCCAGGCAAGAAGACAGGATTAAGCTGGGGCCGCGGCAAATCGCGTCCCCGGGGCAACGAACCACCGGTTCCTGCTGTTCTGCGCCGGAGAGGGGTAAGTCAGAAGGGTCTATTTTCTCTTCCTTCAACATTTCTGCCAAGTTATCTAATTTCTCGTTCAAATCAAGGTGGGAAATAGCCCTGTCTTGTGTCCTTTCAGATCTTCCCCTGATTCGGGCAATCCCTCTCGTTGATCCGACTCATGCCGTTGGGGGCATTGGTGCCTTCCTTCTTCCGCAACATCGTGGGGCTGCGGACCTCGGGAACGTTCACCCCAACACTTTTTGATCCCAGCTTCATTTTGGCCGGTTGGCGAACTGGTCCGGGGATTCTGGACGCTCAACTCGAGCACTGATCAAGGAAGACTAAGCTCCGATGACACCACTCACCGGCTGCAATCTCAATCCCCTCAAATTGCTTGGTTCTCCGATGGAACAGGCCGCAGTCAATCAGTGCATTTCCACCGCGCAGTTCCCCAGTCCGCCGCGGAAGTAGTTGAACTGCACGTTCGGGTGGTCGGCGAGCAGGCTCATGGGCACTGCGGCGTCGGCGAGGCCTTTCGAGATCATTAGGGCGGTGAGGCGTTGGCCGAAGGGGTTATCGTGGGTGCCGGCTTGCCAGATCGACACTTTCTCCGCCTGCCAGGTCTCGGCGGGACCGACGGTGATGGCCTGTTGTGGAACCATCGTGATATTGCCGCCACCCGAGGTGCGGGCATTCTGCGCCAGGGTGATGGGGTGCAGCTCGACGATGCGGGTTGCAAGCCGGCGATATTCCTCCGGCGTCGGGGGGGCCTCGGCGTGGGCCCCTTCGCGGCGCAGCGGGTCGTTGAAGGCCCAGTGTTTGATGTCGCCCTGGCCTCCCTGCATGACCGCGCAGCGGACGCCATCCCAGGAGGCGAGGTAATCCGAAACCTCGGCAGCGGGGAAATGGAGATTTGATTCAGGGATCTGCAGCTTGGCCTCGATGCGGTCAAAGAGCAGTTCCCGGTCGGCACGCTCAAAGGACAAGGGGTGCGTGACAGGCACCTCTTTGCCATCGTCGCCAAGCCATTCGTCCATCCCCCAGAAGTGTGCGTTCGAGAGGTCGAGCTCCAGCTCGTTGACCAAGCGCGCGACCAGCGGTAACTGCTCGGTCGGACCGATCGGACCGCAGATGCCGATGGGATTGTCCGGTGTCGAGCGCCTCCAGGCGTCGATGTATTCCAGCGCTTCGGCGAGGTAGAAATCTTCGAGGGTGTCATACATCCGCATGTCGAAACCGGGGCGCGAAAGTTGCTCGAGATCACGTTCGCTCAGCGCGGCGGCATCGCGAATGATTTCGTCATCGAGTGTGGTGTAGTCCCACCAGTCGGGGGCAATGGTACTGAGCTTTCGGGGCATGACAAAAGGTAATGGCGAATCGGAGCGATGGCGAGCAAGAGGTGAACCTCAGCGGCTACAGGTTGGCCTCGTAATCAAGGTTCACGTGATACCTCTCTTGGAGCGCCTCATGCAGAGGGTCGAACTCCCCGGGGCTCAAGCCGAGATGGAGGTGGCGTCGCCAGCCTTCGGCGTGTTCGAAGATACCGGACCTCGCGCCGACCTCGCGCGACATCTCATCCATGCTGGCGACATGCGAACCCATGCCCTGGGTGGCATCGAGCCATGCCCCCTGGCTGAGGTGTGCTTCTAGGGCCTGCCGTTTGACTTCCATGACATCGCTGGTATCGACGTAGGCTCCAGCCACGATCTTGCGCCGCAGGCCATCGCGCAGGCCGTGCGGCATGGCGTGATAGACGGCGAGTCGGTGGTCCTTGAGCGCCTGACTCGGGGGCTCGGTGCCAAAGTTTGGCATGCCGTGGGTGAACGCGGCGGTGACGGCGAGACGTGCGGTCTCGGTGTGGTCGACCATGTAGTCGTCGGGCGAGTGAGTGAGCACAATCTCCGGGCGCGTCTCGCGGATTGTCACGGCGAGACGTTTGATCAGATCGACGGAGTAGATGATTTCCAGGTCGTTGCACAATGGTTCATGCCACTTTGCCCCGAGAATGCCGGCTGCTTTCTTAGCCTCAGAGCAGCGCATCTTGGCGGTCGCTTGGGCGTCCATGGTCAACGAGCCACAACCGCCATTGGCGAGGCAGAGGTAATGGAGCTCGTAGCCGACACGCCCGAGCTGCAGCAAAGTACCGGCAAAGAGAAACTCGATGTCATCCGGGTGGGCGACGATGGCGATGGCAGATTTCATAAGCGCTTGGCGAGGGAGGCGGGAGGGTCTACGCACGCACTTTCACGGGGCGTCCTTCTTCCACGGAGCGGTCGGCGGCGAAGAGAACTTCGAAGGTTTTGTATGCTTCCTCGAGCGAGGTCAGGGGCATTTCTTGGCCTTTATTCAAAGCGGCGAAGAAGGCTTCGAACTGGGTCTGGTAGGGGTGATCGCTGACGTCACCGGAGTCGAGCATCTTCATTGAGAGGGCGCTCCACTGATCCTTGTTGGTGGCGAGCTTGGTGGAGTGGAACTTGTCATCCAAAAGACTCCCTTCGCTCCCAACGAGATGAGTGTGGAAGTAATACGGTTGCAGGCAGTCGAGGCAGGAGGTGGCCTTGCCAATGCGGCCGTCGGTGAACTTGAGGATCGTGGTCGTGGTCGTGGGATACTCGTATCGGGCGAAGGCCTCGTTTTTCGAAGTTGTCGCGTAAGAGGTCACCTCCTCGACCTCGCCGCCCATGCAGAGCAAGAGCGCATCGAGGGCATGGCAGCCCGCCGAGAGCAGGCTGCTGCCGCCGTTCTCCTTGCTGGTGTTCCAACGGTATTGCCCATACCACGGGCCGATGCCGTGGTAGTAATCGACCTCGGCGTAGTGCAGGTCACCGAGCAAGCCCTGATCGATCACCGCTTTGGTCGCAAGAAACTGGCTGGAGTAGCGGCATTCGAAGCACACGCAGCAACGGACGCCGGCGGCACGGACGGCCTCGCGGATGGCCGCGCAATCGTCGAGCGAGAGCGCAAGCGGCTTCTCAAGGATAAGGTGCTTGCCAGCCTTCGCCGCCGCGACCGCGTGGGCTTTGTGCTGATTCGGGTATGAACAAATCGAGACCACTGCGATGTCATCGCGCGCAAGCAGATCGTCGATCTCGGTGTAGCTGGTGATCGCGCTGCCATGCTTCGCCGACAACTCGGTATCGTTTTGCGGACGCGAAGAATAGATCGCGGCGACCTCGACCCCTTCGATGGCATTAAGCGCGTCGATATGTGCGCCCGCAACCCAGCCATAGCCAATGATCCCAATTTTCATACGCTGAGATTAGTGGCTCGGGTTGGCATTGGCGAGGCGATAACAAGATCCCCGCACGCGATGGCGCGACCGGTTTCAGAAACACGGGCAAGGTGCTATTTTAAAAGTGGCTGGAAATGAGGGGCGAGGCATGAATGTGATTGGAGCCAGGGGCCTCTTTCTCTAGAAAGGAAACTTCATGAAATTCTCACTCCCCACGAGCACACAATGAACCCTTTAGTTGATCAATCGATGACACGGCGGAACTTCGTCCAGCAAGCATCGCGCGCCCTCCCGGCAGGTATCTTGGCCCTGCATGGGGCCCATTCAGGCCTGCGCGCACAAGAGGCCGGAGACCGCCCCAAACAGGCGACCGACATCGAAGTCCTCAATCCACGAGCGCGAGTTCCAGTGGGCCTTATCATCGATGATTCCACCTGCCTCGTAAACCTCAACCGATTCGCAATGCCGCAGTTCAATGCGGCTTGGGGTGGCCAGAACAAGAACTATCAGCGGGATTGGAAAAGTTGGCCGGTTGAAATTCCCGATAGTTTTGTGAGGAAGTTTGGGGAGTGGTGCGCGCAGCAAGGGGTGAAGGGTAAATATAGCATCGTGCCTTTCCCCGCATGTGTGGGCCGCTTGGACCGCGAGGTGCCCGGTTGGTCGCGTCGGGAGATCAATGACAGCATCAAGCTCGTTCGCGACTTGATGATGCCGAACTGGGATATTCATCCTGAGATGGTCACACACACCCGCGTCATCGATTTAAAAACGGGGCATCCCTACCCTGAAAATTCATCTCGGTTTATGGAGAACTGGGATTGGACCACTGGCAAGAGTGTCGACGAACTCGCAAGCTATCATGCTTACGCCTTGCAAATTCTGAAGAACATCGATCTTCCTTGTGATGGTCTAACCACGCCTGGCGGTTATGGGAACAAGGTGCTGCCCCAGCTTTCACAAGCGACCTTTGAATCTCTTCGCGATGTCTTTGGGACAGAAATCCCGCATTATTTTCGCCATCTCTACACCGACGAACGCAGCGTCGTGCCCAGAGTGGAATATGCCAGCGGTCTGGATGGTAACGATCCTCAATGTGTCGTCAGCATCATAGGATGCACCGGTGATTGGACCGGTGGATGGGATAACGTCGAACCAGCGGGCGCAGACAAGTTTATCACTGCTGATTTGAAATCAGGTCGTATGGTAGAGGTCATCACGCGGGGCGAACCCGCCATGATGGTGTGTCATTGGACCGGCATTTATTGGAACGGGGAGGAGAAAGGTTTCAAAGTTTTCCAAGAAGTTGTGAGAAGATTACACGCCCGATTTGATCACTTGATCTGGATGAAGCTGAGCGAACTGGCTCGCTACTGGGCCGCCAAGGAACTGACCCGGATCACGCGAGCGGGCACCGCGATTCACTTTCACGCGCCCTTTGCCTGTCCTGACTTTACGGTCGCAATTCCAAAAGGAGCACGTGGCAATCTCCTCATCCAGCACCATGGAAAGGCGCATCCCCTCAAGGAGGTGGCATTGCGCAAACAGCTGGAAGCGAACACCTGGTGCGAAGATCAGGATCGCTTGATCGTTTGTTTCAATTTGCCGAAGGGAAATGTCGAGTTGGTCTGGAATTCATAGTCGGCCTCTCCTTGCGTCTACGCCAACTCCTTCGGCCCACTCTCGAACTCCTGCTGCAATTGATGCGTGTAGAGCGCGTGATAGTGCCCCTTTTGCGCCAGCAAGTCGTCGTGCCCGCCGCTCTCAATGATGCGACCTTTCGCAATCACGAGAATCCGATCCGCAGTCCGGATCGTCGAAAGCCGATGCGCGATCACGAAACTGATCCGTCCGTAAAAAATCTCCTGCAAGCCCTGCTGGATCAACTGTTCGGTCTCGGTGTCGATTGATGACGTCGCCTCGTCCATGATGAAGATCGCGGGGTTCGCCAAGACCGTCCGGGCAAACGAGACGAGCTGCTTCTGCCCCGTCGAGAGACGGTTGCCGCCCTCCCCGACATCGGTGTCGTAGCCGTCTTCCAAGGCTTGGATGAAGCCGTCGGCATTCACGCGCCGCGCCGCCTCGCGCACCTCCTCGTCGCTCGCCTCGAGTCGACCATAACGGATGTTCTCGCGCACCGAGCCACTAAACAAGTGCGGCCCCTGCAAGACAATCCCGAGGTTCGATTGATACCACTCCAAACTGCGCTCCCGCAAATCCTCGCCATTCACGAGGATGGCCCCTCCGGTCGGTTCATAGAATCGCGCCGCGAGATTCACAATGGTGCTTTTGCCGCCGCCGCTTGCGCCCACCAAGGCAATCGTTTCGCCCGATTTCACGCTGAGACTAAAATCCTTCAGCACCTCTTCGCCGGTCTCATAGGAGAAGTCGACCGCGCGGAACTCAAGTCCCCCGATCGCGCGCGCCCCCCCGTCCGGCGCGAGGTCTGCCGGGCGATCCTCTCGATCCCATTCGGCAAGCTTCGCCTTCACCGCATCATTATCACTGATTCCTGGCTCCGTCGCCAATAGTTCGAGCACCCGCTCGCCCGCCGCCTGCGCGCCTTGCATCTGTACCAGCACCTGCGCGATCTGGTTGATCGGATTGAAAAACTGTCCCGCATAAAAGATGAACGCCACCAAGGTTCCCAGCGTCATCTCAGCGCTCATGACATCCGCCCCACCACGCCAGAGCGCCACCCCGGCCGCCACGCTCCCCAGCGTGAGCACCATCGGGATATAGACCGCCGACTGCAGTGCGTTCCTCATGGAAACCTCGTACATCTGCGACGAAAGCCCTTGAAACTCACCGAGGTTTTCCTCCTCGCGCACCAAGGCCTTGCTCGTCCGCAAACCCTGCAAGGCCTCCGAAAAAGAGGCCGTGATCATCGAATTAAACTTTCGCGTGTCCCGCGAACTCAGCAATAACTTCTTCTGGAAAATTGCGCTGATGACAATCAAGGGCGGCACCACCGAGAGCACCAAGAAACCGAGCACCGGGTTCAGGGCAATCAGAATTACCGCGATCATGACCACCAGACAAACCGCCCAGACGAGATCCAGGGTCCCCCATGCGATGATGCGGGAGAGCTTGTCAC
>Ga0222650_1000836_pt1 | contig 19948 bp, 13 predicted proteins | sample AntAcemetagen367_FD_179820 | JGI IMG/M metagenome (GOLD analysis project Ga0222650, IMG submission 179820) | Saline water microbial communities from Ace Lake, Antarctica - #367 | ecosystem: Environmental > Aquatic > Non-marine Saline and Alkaline > Saline | place: Antarctica: Ace Lake... | reverse complement strand
TCACGCAAGATGCTATTGACGGTCGCTTCGATACTGATCACTTGAACAGCTTCCGAACACCATTACAAGTCCTCTTTCCCCCCTTACGCTCCGACTCCCATTTTAACTTCGTTATTCGTCCAACAGTATTTATTCGTATCGTCAGGATCAGGCCTTAATACGTCTATCCGGAAGATGTCCGAGTTGACGTCGGGGGTCTTTATCCTTGAATTTGCAGGGTTTTACGCTGCCTAACACTTGCTATCCTAGATGCGGTGATGCTCCCGTCAATGATCTTTCTGGGGTTCCTGATAGACGTATTAAGAAATGTCCCTGAGGACAGATTTAAGGGATACTTCAGAAGTATGTAGTTCGGTTGAACACATTTTAGGTTGACGGGCCAAACGAGACTCTTTTAACTACAGAATATGAAAGAAGCTGTTTCAAGAATGTCTTGGCGTTCGGATCTCTCCGTGTCTTGAGGGTTGAGCGCGGGGGAGCGAGCTGGTTTTGGGGTTTTCCTCGAGTGGTCGCGTAAAAGGCTTCGCCTCACGCGATTATTGTTGCATAAGATTGCCAGACGATTGGCGATAACTTATCGACCCTTCGACCAAAGGCGTTCGCCAAGCTCTTCCCTTTTGGTCAGCGTTCCCAGCCTTTTGGCGAACGAAAATCGCCCAAGCCCGTCCGGCAACTGAAGCGCCGCGGCACGCTGTCTGAGGTCGCCAAGTGTCCTATCGTAGACATTGCGCCTACGCTTGGATTGTCTTCGTGAAATGGTTTGCTGGGTCGCCTGTCAGTGTTTGGCGGCTTATTCCTTTCGTAACACCTTGTCCAATGACACCTTGGTGTAAGAAGATCATCTATTACAGAATTTTAGATCCTAAGTTGACGCCAATCAATGATTTGTTCATTATGACAGGGTGCTGGGGAAAGAGGAGGAAATAAAGGTGTGTGATTACTGCGGTGAAACCCTGCCGCAGCAGACCTATTTCTGCCAGGCATGCACGAAACCTTATAAAGCGATTGAGACACTCTTGGCGCGGTCGCTTCCTGTCTATCTTGACGATGAGATGAGGGTAAGGAATAGTACGAAGGCATGGAATATGTTCTTCTATTTCCTAGGGGCGTTAATTTTAGGATACGTGGTAGGAGTAATTACCAGTGATGGTGACCAGGGAATGGTGTCCTTGGTCGGGTCGATATTTCTGATGGTGACGGCGCTCGTGTTTCTGTTGATCGAGTGGGCTGACGTCCGTCCTCAGCTCGCTCGAACGGGGCTTGGGCTCCCCGCGGTGTGGTTCGGGATGCTGGTATTAGTACCAATGTTGCTGCTGAATTATTACTACCATGGGCTCTTTGAGTCATTGATACCTCAACGAGAGAATGAGAAGTACAATGAGATCATTGATTCGCGTTTTGGGTTAATTTTATTGATCTGTGTATTTCCAGCGATTTGTGAGGAGATTGCGTTTCGGGGGATTATCCAAAATGAATTTGAGAAGACGCTGACTCCGAAGAAGGCGATCTTTGTGGCGTCATGTTTGTTCAGCGTGATGCATTTCACGATTTTAAGCGCGCCCTATTTGTTGTTGGTGGGATGTTTGCTCGGTTGGTTACGTTGGAGGTCTGCGAGCCTGTATCCACCAATCACGGCCCATTTTTTACATAATTATGCTGTGATCACTTACTTCAATTAATTAGAGAACACATTACATTTATGAACGGTGGATCTGAAATATTTTTGCAGTTGTTGATCGCTGGAACTTTTGGCGGTGTTTGCGCGGCCATTGCTAACTCGAAGGGACGGAGTGGCATCGGTTGGTTTTTCGGGGGATTTTTCGGGGGATGTCTTGGTTTAATTATCATTTGTTGTTTATCGAATCTGAATGAAGAGCAGGCTAAGTGGAGTGCCCAGGATGTCCAGAACCGGAGATTGCAGGAGCAGTTGAGGCAGGAGCAGATGAAGAACGAGACCTTGCGCCAGCATACCTTGGAGCGGTTGGACCAGCACGATTCAGCCTTGGGCATTGATACCCGGCAGACAGGGCCCGTAATTGGAACGCGGGCGGGTCAGCCCGTGACTCTATTGACTGGGAGATTGCCTGCAAGAATGCCGAAGAGTGAGGCAATTTGGTATTTGACGATGAATGGGAGTCAGGAGGGGCCGCTGAGTGCGGAGGCCGTTGAAGCTAAGATCAGAGCGGGTGAGATCGAATCTGAGGCGATGGTTTGGCGCGGGGGGATGCAGAATTGGGAGAAGCTGGCAACGAGTTCCGAATTCAACGACATTTCAAGATTATGAGTCAGCCGAGAGCAGGAACGTTCGTTTTGGATGGCATGATTCAGGGCAATTTGCCTGCTGACAGTGCGGGGTTGGAGCAGTGGGTTCGGAAAACGAAGTCGGAGGGGTTGGCTTTCGATCTTTCGCAGGATGCGGGATCGTTTAGCGTGCTGGCGAAGAATGCGCCGCAGTTGATTTCGGGTGTTCTTCATCAGGATTTGGAGCAAGCGGTGCGGCATGCGGGTGAGGCGCTGAGCGAGTTATTTGCGGTGCCGCAGGAGTCGAGATTGTATTCTTCGTTGCGTTCCGAAGAGTTCATTCCGGGGCGCGCGCAGCAGATTATTTACCTGGTGACACCGGATGGGAAATTTCACAGTGAGAAGAGGAATGTTGAGAAGGAGACGAAGGAGGCTGCCCACGAGATGAGTCGGCAGGGGATGGTGAGGCTTGGATTGGGAAGTTTGGGGTTGGTGGCGTTCCTGCTATTTCTTTCGTCATTTTTCGTGGATTATCGGTTGATTTTTAACGAGGCGAAAGAGCAGTTGAGTCCGCTTGAGGCCGGGGATATTGCGCTGGATGATGATGCGGTGGATGAGCTGATCGAGGTGAATGTGAAGGGGATTAATCAAAAAGAGCGTTTGATTCAGTTTGACTTGAAAAAGGGAGTGGACTGGGATGCTTTGGTCGGGAAGGCCCCATTGGAGGCTGGTGGGCAGTCGTGGGAGGTCTTTCTGGCGTTACAGGCGGTTGCGAAGGGGAGATTGCGTTGTGAGATCTATGATCACGATGGCAAGTTGTTGGAAGTGGGGGAAATTCTTTTGGGGAGTTTTGGGGACGATGAGAGCCAAGAGGCCGTGGTTCGTGTGTTCAGTAAGCGGAAGGTGGCGAGGGTGAGAATTTTGGCGGATTGAGTTCGGTAGGTCGCAGGAAGGCTCCGTTGGGGAGGTTGCGCCAAATGGTGAAGGTGATCACGAGGGTGAGGAGGAGAAAGGAGCGAGTTTTGGTGATCTTGAGGGTTTTCCAAGAGGCTTTTTTACCGAGGGGTCGGAGGATGATGCGGGTGATATGGGCGATAAAGAGCAGGGCGACGGGGTAGATGAGGGCATTGTCACGCAGGGCATGGAGCCACTGCCCTGCGGTGAGGTGATGTGCGGCACGGGTTCCGCCGCAGCCGGGGCAGTATAGATCGGTTTGTTTAAAGATGAAGCACCCTGACGCCGTCGTTGGGTAGCCCAAGAGGAGTGCAATGATGGCCACGATGATGGCACCTGCCCAAGTGATGAGGCGATTCTCTTTTGGCGAGGGCATGTTCGTTTTTAGGGTCTTGAGGCGGGTGATTTTCCACGTCCTATTCGTTCTTGGCTCTTCCGAGTGGAGATGGTCGTGGGCGAGTCTTTTTCTCCGACTTTCGGAGTGCGATCCCAGGTGATTTGGCCGAGGGCAAAGCCGAGAACGCCGCCGGCAAGTAGGACAAGGCTGGGCGCTTTCATGTTCCGAAGAAGATCACCTTGATCCGTAAAATCAAGATTGGACTTCAAGTGCGACGAAGGGAAAGGAGTCGTCTGGAGAGGCGCTAAAATTTTGCGAAATCTCGTGTCGCGTCGCTCCCTACCATTGTGTTCAAACCTCGTTTTTTGTTCAGGTGTGAGGAGCGAAGGGAAAGAGGTCTGGTTCGTGTTGAAAGTTCGCGCGTCTTTATGTTCGACCTCCTGCGATTTTAAAACTGATACTGGAGTTCATGAGTGATCAGAACCGAACCGATCGACGTCAATTCCTTCAGAGATCGCTTCTCGGCACCACTGGCTTGGGGATGGCGATTGCCTCGACCTCTGAGGTGCTTGCCAAGTCTGCTCCGGGAGAAGTCGAAGTGGGGGTGACTCAAGAGGTCGATGTTCTGGTGGTGGGCGGCGGGACAGCCGGAAATATCGCGGCGATCCAAGCCGGGCGTGCGGGAGTGAGCACTCTTCTGGTCGAACGCGGGGCGCAGCTGGGCGGCACCACGACCACTGGTGGCGTGGCTTATCCGGGGCTTTTTGATGCGTGGGGGAAGCAGATCATCGCGGGGATCGGGTGGGAGTTGGTCAAGGAGTGCGTTGAACTTGATGGTGGTTCCTTGCCTAACTTCGCCAAGGTGCCCCAGAGGCATTGGCAGAATCAGATTCAGGTAAATCTATTTCTCTACGCCATTCTTGCCGAGGAAAAGTGCGAGCAGGCCGGAGTTGCGATTGCCTTCCACGAGTTTCCAGAATCGATTGCGAAAACTTCGACGGGATGGCAGGTGGATTGCTTCGGGTTTGGGACGCGCCGTCGGGTGCTCTGCAAGCAGATCATCGACTGCACGGGCGGAGCCGAAGTGGTTGGGATGATGGGGTTTCCGCGGCTTCGGGAGGACGAGACGCAACCGGGCTCGATGCTATTTCAACTTGGAGAGGTCAATGATCCGGGCCGTCGTCAACTCCACCAACTTTATGTTCATGGCGCAGACTCGAGCAACTCCCGAACGGTGACGAGGGCCAACTTAACCGGCCGCAAGTCGATTTTAGCGAAACTCCGCAAGGAGAAGAAACGGCTGATGCACTTGCAGCCGGAGACTGGGTTTCGCGAGAGCTACCGCATCGTGGGTGAGACTATGATCACCGTGAATGACTACACCAGCGGGCGACTTTTTAAGGATGCCGTTTCCAATGCTTTTTATCCCGTTGATCTGCACACTAAGAGTGGGGTGAAGCCCAAGCCACTCAAGCCGGGAACGGTTCCCACTATTCCTCTAGGAGCCCTCATCCCAAAGGGGAGCCGGAATATCTTGGTGGCGGGGCGTTGTGTTTCGAGCGATCGACTTGCCAACTCGGGTCTGCGGGTGCAGGCATCATGTATGGGCATGGGGCAAGCCGCTGGAGTGGCAGCATCCTTGGCGGCCCAAAATGGGACGAGTCCGCTTGAGGTTCCATTGACCGAGATTCACAAACGGCTTGCCGAACACGGAGCGATTATCCCGAGTAAAACCTAGGAAGATGGCCGTTCCTGGTTCCAAGAGCCTGCGTCGTAGCTTGACCTCGCTTTTCATCTCACTGACCTTCCTTGTCCTCGCGGTAAGCGGCGGACTTGCGTTCTTCAGACCCTTCTCGCTTCAGATCGTGGGGCTTCATGCCCTCATGGGCTTTGTTTTCATCGGGATTGTTCTGATGCATGTTTGGAACAACCGCCCTCAACTGAAAGGGTATTTCCGAAAGCGAGTGGCTTGGCTTGCGCTGGCGGTTTCGGTGAGTCTCACGTTTATGTTCTTCCTACAGCCAAAGCCGATCAAAGCGGTCCTTGGATTGAGCGAGAATCTCGGCCCAGCCATGGATCGTTTTGAAATGAGGGAAGACGGCATGGTTTACCATTATAGTCCGTCGCCTGATTACAAAATGGAACTCAAGGTGAAATCAGGCCCATCCTATGATCCTGATAATCCTCCCCAAATTGCCATTTGGCTTGAGAACCAGGGCGCTTTTCACATCAAGACTCTTCGGAGTCCTGATAAGATCGATAAGAAAAATTTACGGTATTGGGCCTTCAAGAGGAGGGGCTGGGAGGAGGCCCGAAAAGAAGCCGAGTCGGAGGAGAAAACCGATGCCATCTCCACGCCCACTCCCAATGGCTCGTTCGATCCGGCGGACTACATTCTCCCGGCTGATTCTGAGACTTCGACACCTTATCAGTTGCTCATTGAGATCAATCAACAAGACGACGCCTTCGGCCCGCATCTCGATCAGCCTTCTCTGGTTTACGCGGTTGAGATCGATAATCTCAGGCCGGTCACTTTTCAGCTGTTGGAGCTCGTCGGCTATCCGAAGCGCGAAGACGAGGATGGCAAGGAGGCTTGGTCCCTCTACTTCGTCGATGATGGGTTTGAGTCCGCGGTAGAATTGATCGATAGCGCCTTACTAACCATCGAGCGGAAATAGGGGCCGGTTCTTGAGTTCTTGACCCTCTTATGACGCAAAAAGACGATACAAGAACGCAAATAAGCGTCATAAGAACGTGCGATTCTCGCGCTTTCGTTCGTAGTTTTTGCGCTTACTGTCATCAAAATGCTCTCTCCCCATTCCATGCAATCTTTAAAGGTCATCCCCTGCCTTCCCCTCCTTGCGGCATCGCTTGTCCTGTTGGGCCTGTCGGCCAAGGCAGATGAATCTAAAATGGAGGGGCTTCTTGAAAACTACTGCTACGCTTGCCACGACGAATGGGAGCAAAAGGGGAACATGCAATTCGATGAACTCGGGAAGCTCTCGCTGGATGCGCGTCTTGATGTTTTCAACAAGATCCAAGAGCAACTTTACTTCGACCAGATGCCGCCGAAGAAGAAAAAGAAGCAGCCCACCGAGTCCGAGCGGGCACAATTGTTGCAATGGGTCTCTGCTGAGTTGAAGAAGCACGATGCCTCGACCCTTGAGGACAAACTGCGCTACCCGAACTTCGGGAATCATGTCAATCACGAGAAGCTTTTCAGCGGCGAGATCACGGAAAAGCCTTTCACTCCTTCACGGCGGTGGTTGGTGAGCCCACAGATTTTTATCGAGCGGATCAACGCCGTCTTTGGGCTGGTCGGTGGAGCGGGCCAGGAGTCATTTTACGGCGTCACGGTTCCGGTCATTTTGCCGGACCATGCCGGTGTTCGTTATTACGATACGACGAGTTTGAACGGAGGTCATCTCTTGATGATGCTCACCAATGCCGACTGGATTTCCAAAAAGCAGCTCCGTCCGGCCCGAGTCAAGAGCGGCGAGATCAAGGGGAATGAGTTTGAGAATCCCAAGGACAAGTGGTCGCCCGGGGAGACTCCGGAGGCCTTCGAGGTCATCGTTCAGAAAAAATCAACGCCGACCTTGATTGAGATGACGGCAGCGATCCACGCCCAATATCAATGCGTCCTTCAGCGTAACGCGAGCGAGAAGGAGCGGCAGAGTCATCTCGCGCTTCTCAAGGAGAGTATTGCGCTTGGAGGAAACACCGAGGGTCTGCGCCAGATGTTGGTGAGTGTCCTTTTGAAATCAGAATTCATGTATCGCCATGAATTTGGAGCGGGCAAAACGGACGAAGATGGCCGTCTTGCCCTTTCCCCTCGCGAGGCCAGCTACGCCATCGCCTACGCTCTCACCGATAGCAATCCTGATGACACCTTGATGAAAGCGGCCCAAGAAGGTCGCCTGGCGACCAAGGAAGATTATCGTCGGGAAGTCGTCCGCCTCTTGCAGGATGAGACATCCTACCTCGGCGAAGCAGGTCCAGGGGTTACGGGTAAGAATCTCCGTTCTCACGAGGTGACCCACCCCAAGATCAATCGCTTCTTTCGCGAATTCTTTGGCTATCCCAACATGGTCAAGGTTTTCAAAGACTCCCCGAGAAGTGGTGGCTTTTATGGCAATGCTGCTCGAGGGGGTGCTGGGACGGCGGGAAACGTCATCGATGAGGCCGACAAGATTGTGGATTACGTTCTCAGGAAAGATCAGAATGTCTTCGAGGAACTTCTGACCACAGATCGCTACTTTGTTTACCATAGCCGCCCGAATGAGGAGGCCACGGAGATCATCGACCGCTGGCGCCATGCCTATGAAGTGCTCAAGAATACTCCTTGGAAAACGGAAACCGAAAAAGTGGAGCTCGAGCATGAGGAGCTTTTGGCGAAATATCTCCAGGTGAAGCCCGTCGGCAAGCAGGGACGTGTGGGCCGCCATGCCAACACCATGAAGCGTTTCATGGCATACTTTGAGCAGACCTTTGCTAAAGGGACCACGCCCTTCACCACGCCCGCTTGGGCCCATGGTTTTAGTTATCAGTATTCCGAGATCTACAATCTCGCCCCCATCCCTGGTTCCCGTGGGAAATCCAATGGTCAAAAAGGCTGGGATTTTCAGGTGAAGCAGCCCTTTAAGATGGAAAATCGTAAAGGACTTCTCACCCACCCAGCGTGGCTCCTGGCCCATTCGCAGAACGCCGAAACCGATCCGGTCCGCCGTGGAAAATGGATCCGCGAAAAACTGCTTGCCGGTTACGTCCCGGATGTTCCCATCACCGTCGATGCCCAGATTCCGGAAGATCATCACCGCACTCTCCGCGAGCGCCTTCATGGCGTGACCTCGGGGAACGAATGCTGGAAGTGCCATCAATACATGAATCCGCTTGGTTTGACCTTCGAAATGTTCGACGACTTCGGACGCTTCCGGGCGGTGGAGGCTCTCGAGCATCCGGAGAATCTCATCAAGCAAGGCAACGGAAAAACGAGTGCCGATGTCTATAAAACGAAAGCCCTGGATGTCACCGGATTCCTAGAGGGAACTGGAGACCCTGCGCTCGATGGCGAAGTGCGAGATGCCTTTGATTTGATTGATCGCCTTGCAAAATCGCGCCGGGTGCGCCAGTCCATCATCCGTCACGCCTTCCGTTACTTTATGGGTCGAAACGAAATGCTTTCCGACTCGCAAACTTTAATCGATGCTGAGGCCGCTTACGCGAAGAGCGGTGGCAGCTTTAAAATGGTCATCGTCTCATTGTTGACCTCTGATTCCTTCATCTTCCGAAAAGAAACCAATCCATCCTTATGAATAGCCGTAGAAATTTCCTGAAACAAGCGATGCTGGGTGCCGGCACAATGGCTCTGAGCCCCGGCCTTTTCGCGGCCTCCACCAAGGGACAAGCACCGAAGCGCTTCATCTTCATTCACAAGGGGAATGGCCTCTTGCCTCATACTCTCGCCCCGCCAACTCTGGCAGGTGACGAACTCGAAAAGGAAAAGCGGAAGGAATCCTTCGAGGTCAACTTACAGAGTCACGATCTGCCGGAATGGATGGGTTCGCTGAGTGAGCACAAGGAGAACATGACGATTCTTCAGGGGCTTTCGGGGAAGATGTGTACCACCGGGCACCACACCTGGCAATCATCCCTTGGGGTTTATAAGGCAAACGAGAGACTCAGCTCCATCAAGTGGGCCACCGTCGATTTTGAATTGGCGAGGCTCTTCCCCTCTTCGCTCGAGCACATCGAACTGGCTTGCTTCCCGAGTGGTGGAGGGAACTCGCGCGGAAATATTAACGGGATCGAGAAAGGTTTTTCGGCCCGTGGTCCCCAGCAACCCAACTATGCCTTTGGTTCTCCCAAGGTCGCGATGCAGGAACTCTTTAAGTCGGTCTCCAGTAACAAGGACGCCCAAGTTCAATATCAACTCGAAAGGCGCTTGCTGGAGTTTGCCGCCAAGAATGAAGGAGCGATGGCCGAGGAACTCCGGGGACTCGAAAAATCGAAGGTGAAGAACTACTCGGATTCCATCGAAAATATCCGTGTGCGTAATCGGAAGATGGATGCCATGGCCGATATTATTCGCCGTCATGCTCCGAAGTTGGACGCCAAGTATTTTGCGGATGATTTGAATACCGTTGATCGCCAAATCGGGCATGCTGAAATTGCCCTCTCGACCCTCATCTCGGGAATGACGAATGTTGTGACTTTAACGGCAGATGAGTTGGGAACGATTTACACCGGGGTCACCGATATCGAGAAAGAGAGCGTGAATCTTCACGATGTTGGTCACGGTAAGCCGGTGGGTCAATTTGAGGCTTTGCAAGTGCGCGAGAAGGTCCGCCGCCATCACATGGCTTTGATTGATCGTCTCGTGACCCGCCTCAAGTCGGTCCCTGAGGATGGAGGCACGATGTTCGACAACACCATGCTTCTCTACTTCCCCGATAATGGCGAAACCCATCACAGTCATGGCACCGAGTGGCCTTTCATTGTCATGTCTGGAAAGAACACCAAGCTCGATATTGCCGGGAAATACATCCGCCTGCCGCACTATGGCAAGGAAGGTCATAAGACCCTAGGCAACTTCTACACCTCGATTCTCAACGCTTATGGAAATCCCATCGAACACTACGGAGCGGTCGATACCGGCCTCGCTCACATGAACCAGAAGGGCGCGATCAAGCAGTTCATGTAGGAGAATGGAGAAGCGTTTCCTAATTTCCATTCTCGCGCTGATTCAGTTCGTTGCGGTGATCCAGATCGGATGGGCTGTCTTTGCTCCGTGGATTTGGAAAGGGGGTAAGAGTGATCAGGAACGAGTGATCAGAGAAGGTGGTGACGCCGCCGTGGAGATGTTGCGATGCTCTGAAGAGAAATCGTTTCGTGTCTGATCGCCAGCTCTTCCGCCCCCACAGGGACGCAGGTGAATAGCCCCGGGTGGAGCTTGCGGAACCCGGGGAACTGACATGGCGAGTTGAGCGGTAAGCCTTTGGTATCGTATCGGATATCGTCCGCCCGCAGCCCGTCATTGCAGCATCGCAGCATCGCAGCTGGCGCAGAGGCCTTCGGGAATGTGACTTGGGGGCTCAATAGGCTCGGCTCGGCCCTCCTTGCGGACAGCTGAAACCCCGAGTTCCGCAAGCCCCACTCGGGGCTATTCACCTGCATCCCTTTGGGATTGCAAACCCCTGATGGAAGTGCCGTCTGAGTTTCAGTGTATTAATACCTGGCAGGGGTTCAACGATTTCCTCAAAGACGAGATTCTGGGGTTGGGGGACGTTGTATCCAACGTTCGAGGCGATGATGGGTAACTTGCAACGTTGATTCGCGATTGACCTCTACTTGTTTAGGAACAAGTCACTCTTCACGACAAAGTGCACTAAGTCGCGGAGGCGATTTTGTTTTGTGCGGAGTTGATCGATGATCCGGTTGACCTCGCCGCGGTCCCTCACCTCGAGCTTTCGGCCGGTGGCATAGGTGAGCATTTTTTCGGTGAGACAGCGCACGATCATCGGCTCGCGCTCCCTGAGCATTTGTTTGAATTCGATGATGTCAGTAATCTCGTTGCCGTTAGCCATCGTCGTCTTGGTATCGATGAGATCACGGGAACCCCGGTAGCGGTCTCTCCAGCGACCGACGACATCAAAGTTTTCGAAAGCAAATCCCATCGGGTCGATCTTCACGTGGCAGCTGTAGCAGGCTTCATTTTTGCGATGAAGTTCCAGCTGTTGTCTGATCGTCACCGCTCCCCGCGTATCAGTCGGGAGTGGTTCGACATCCGGCGGCGGCGGTGACGGTGGCGTTCCAAGAATATTCTCGAGCACCCAGGTGCCGCGAATGACGGGTGAGGTATCAACGCCATTGGCGGTGGCGGTCATGACACCGGGCTGGGTGAAAATACCGCCACGCCGCGGGTCGTCCAGTTTGACTTTGCGCAGGCGGGCTCCGCGAATGTCCTCGCGCCGGTAGATCCACTTGCCAAGCACCTGATTCATGTAGGTGTAGTCGGAATCGATGAATTGCGCGATTTTACCATTCGTTTTGAGGATCTCTTCGAAATAGGTGGTGACTTGTTTTAACAAGATCGGTTCGACCTTGAGGTTTTTGTAAAATTGGAAATCGCCGCCGGAAGGAGGCATTTTGCCCAGCTTATCGAGCCGCAGCCAGGCCGAGGTGAAATGTCTGATAAAAGCCGCCGCTTTGGGATCCTGCAACATGCGCTCAATCTGGCGGTCGAGTTCAGCCGGTTGGCTCAAGGTGCCTCCTTGGGCGAGCTCGAATAACTTGGCATCGGGCATCGATGACCAGAGGAAGTAACTCAGCCGCGACGCGAGCGCAAAGTCATCGAGTCGTCCGGGCTTCTCTTTGAGGTAGAGAAACTGTGGCGAGCAAAGAAGGGCCGCGTAGCCATTCTGCATCGCGCGAATGAGAAGGGGGACCGCTTCCTTGTCCTTCTTTTTCGGGTTCGAGCGCAGGCTCTCGACCGAGAGCTTCGCGTGCATGGAACCGGGGTCAGTCCAACCGGCCCGAAGTCTGTTGGGCGCGCCGTAAGCGAGATATTCGACGCGAATTGTGTGCGCTCCCTCACTCAATTTTATCTTTCCCTTTTTTAATTGCGGCCCGTGCAGTCCGTCGTGTTCGACCACTTTGGTGCCATTGATGACAATCCGGGCTCCGTCGTCGGAGGCCATTTCAAAGGTGTATTCACCGGCGCGTTTGGCGATAACTTTTCCTGCAAAGACCACACCGTAGAAGTCCTTGCGCTCCGCGACGTTAATATCGAGATAGCCCGAGGGGACTTTGCCGGTTGCGACTGGTTTGAGCGTGTCAAAATCGGGTAAGTTGCTCCACTTCCCTTCATAAACCCGGTAGGTCAGGTCCTGAATCCCATTGGCCATTTGCACCACCGGTTCGATTTGATGTTGCAGGACGAGTTGAACGAAGGGCTCGATTTCCGTGGTCTCGACAGGGCGGCGGAACGCTCGTTCGGCGAACGATTTCATGAGCTGACGGATCTCGACTTCTTGGCCGGATCCGCTCCCGTAAAGGGTGGTGTGGCTCTGCGGTGGCCAGGTCTCAATGAGAGGTTCGATCGTCAAGCTGTCGATGCGCAGATGCGGGGCTGGATATTTTCCGTCGTGGAAGAGGGCTTGGGCCATTCGGAGTGGCCAGCTTTCGTGCCCTTCCTGATCGACCTTCTTGTCCGGGCGTTTGGTGAGGAGTTCGGGGTGGAACTTTTTGAGAATGTTTTCGACGCGGAAGGCCCGTTCGTTGGGCCCGTTCTCCCAGCCGATCCAAGGCGTCCAAGTTTCGTCCATCCAGACTTCATGGGTGAAGGTGTGCTTTTTACCATCTTCCGGAAGCACCCATAAAGCCAGCGGCGTCGAGGTGATACCCGCGAGGCCCCCGTTTTGAGTGTCGGCCATGTTGAGGCAGAGTTGAAAGGGGGCCTCAGCCTCGAGTTGGGTCAAGTCACCCCAAGGGTGTCGGGCAACGTTGTGCGCGGAAGCTTCCACCGTGATGCGGTATCGGGCTGGTATTCCGACGCCACCGCGGAGATCGGTCGGGGAAAGCCGACCCTGATTCTCGTAGCCGGTTGTGATCATGTCGAAGTCGGGATTGAGCGCGCGCGAAGCGGCCTCGATGAGATTCCCGCCCCGTCCCGCGATGAGGTGCCCCGAGAACCGGCGGGCTTCGACGATGGGTTTGGGCTCAAGGTGGGTGGCATGTGCGAGCGTTTCCTCCACCGCAGTCAAAGTGAGCTTCAGGAGGAAGTCGGACATCACCAGTTTGTCGCCGAGATTGAAAAAGCCGTCCTCGCTCTCATCTTCGGGAAAGAAGCGCAAGGGATCGTTACCGGTGCGTTCGACGCTGCCATTGCCATTGTGATCCGTCAGCCGCGAACCCGCTGAATCGGGCCGGTATTGTGCTCCCTCCAGCGAGAGGAGATCGCGGAAGGTGTTTCGGAGTTCATCTCTGTTAAGACGCCGAAGGACGGTCTTACCTCCCGTGCTCCGGGCCTTTTTGTAAGCTTCAGCGAGAGTTTCGCTTAAGGTGCCAATGACCGTTTCGGTTTCGTCTCGAGACGGTTGCAGTGCCTTCTTTGGGGGCATCTCGCCGAGGTTGAGTTGATCGAGAATGTTCTGCCAGGTTTCGAGCGTTTCGATCTTGGTGAGATCTGTCCCGAGCTTGTCGAAGCGATAGTCCCCTTTTTGTTTTTCGGATCCATGGCAGTCGTAGCAGTGGGTCTCGAGAAAGGGTTTCAGCGTTGTGAGCGATTTGCCAACAACAGGCGCTAGGCCGCATAGCAGCAGTGCCAGCGTGGAGACGATTTTGGATTGAAGAGTCAGCAGATTCACGGGAATTCCTTTTTCTATTTTCCTGCGTGGAATGGCAATGCTTACGCTTTGAAACCGAGCCCGGTTAGAGTGCCGGTGCTTGATCCGAACCGATCAAGAGCGAGCCCGGAATTCTGCAGAATAGAGAGCAACAAGTTTGCTGCAGGGATCCGCTGACCTTCGGGTCCGGGGTAGACCTTATGCTCGCCATGTTTGAAACCGCCGCCCGCCAGCACGAGGGGAAGGTTCTTGGTCTGGTGGGTGCCTGCCGCCATCCCGCAGCCGTAGAGAATTGAGGTGTGATCAAACAAAGTTCCTCCGTTGAGAGTGTCCTCCTGTGCTTTTAAGAGGTCGATGAGATAGGACATCATGGCAATCTGGTTCCCTTCAATTTTCTTCAGGGCCGCGACCTCATTCGGCCTCTCACCGTGGTGGGAGAACCCGTGATAGCCCCCATTGAGGCCGAAATCTCCGTTGGCGAAGCCGGACGCTAGGGTGATCGCGCGAGTCGAGTCTGTTTGCAGCGCGAGGGCGATGATCTCAACGGTCGCTTTGAGCTGTTCCGCGGTGCCGTTGCCAGGATTCGGTTCGGGAATCTCGGTCTTTGGTTTTGGCCGGTTGGTCCAAGGTTCTTGCTGGACGATCTTTTTCTCGAGCGTGCGCACGGAATCAAAATACTCTTCGAGCTTTTCCTGATCTTGCTTACCGAGCTCCTTATTCAGGAGTTTCGCCTGGTCCAAAACGACATCGAGAATGCTGTGGTGGCGTTTGAAGTCCTCGGCGGCACTGGCTTTCTTTTCGGCGGAGTCTTCAAAGAAGATGGCGCGATAGGCCGCCCGCAAGTCGATCGAAGGCACCTGCACGCCCGTCCGGGTGAAGCTGAGGAGGTTGCGTTCGCGGCATCCAAGGGTCATCGAGGGGAAGCGGGTCGCTGCGCCGTGATGCTCCGCGAGCTTTTGATCGAGGCTGATGTTTCCCTCCGCGTAGTTGTGAGCGAGAACCGGGCGCACGCCGCTGAGGAGAACCGGGATGCCTCGATGGCCCCCGGTGAAACCGTGGTCGAGATGAGAGAAGACCGTGAAATCCTCACGGTGCTTCTCCAGTCCCTTGAGTGTTTCCGGCATATCGTAGTCCGTTCCCGATTGACTGGGATCGGGAAAGAAGGCCTTTTGGTAAACTCCGTAGTTGTTCGAGAGGCAGACGAAGCGTTTGACCGGCTGCTTTAATTTCGTGGCAGCCCGCCCGACCGGGATCATCGCTTCGAGCATAGGTAGGGCAATCGCAACTCCAGTGCCACGGAGGAACGTGCGTCGATTCAAAGAGGTTCTCATCTCCCAACTCTGTCGTATTTTCTACGATCGATAAATCGCTAAATTGCTCATCCGACTCGATGAGCGCTTTGGGATCCCTCCACGCTTCTTGAAATGGCCTTCAATGACACAAGAAAAGATCGGAGAGAAAGAAAAAAGATGGTAGTGAATTGGCGTAATTCCTGTCTGCCGGTTGGTGGGTTGGATCTTATGCGCACTCCTCACGAATTGATGAAGACTCTCCGAAGAAGCATTCTCTTGATTGAGACCGTCACGTGTTTCCTGACCGGTTTGGTATCCGGAAGAGATGGGGCGTCGCACTTTGACCGGGTCGTGGCTCCTGTCCTGGCCGGACGTTGTTTGGAATGTCACTCGGGGACGGAGCCGAAAGGGGAGCTGGACTTGAGTGGAGGGAAGGCGGCCTTTACCGGAGGAGAAAGCGGGGTCGTGATCGTCGCCGGCGACCTGGAGAAGAGTGCGCTTTGGGAACAGGTGGCTCGCGATGAGATGCCTCCCAAGCATCCTCTCCCAGAAGAGGAGAAGAAGATTCTGCGCGAATGGATCGAGGGTGGGGCCGTTTGGGGAGAGGATCCGATTGATCCCTTCCGCTTTTCTTCCGGTGGTCGGGCGGGTTACGACTGGTGGTCCTTACAGCCACTTGTTTTGGTGGAGCCACCTTCGATCGAGAATGATGCGTGGTCGCAAAATGAAATCGACCATTTTGTGCTCAAGGGTCTCAAGGAAAATGGATGGGAGCCCTCCCCGAAGGCGGATCCGCGCACTTTGGTCAGGCGCTTGTATTTTGATCTCATTGGATTACCGGCTCCGGTGGAAGCGATCAATCGTTTTGCGCGTGATCCCTCGGAGGAACAGTGGGCAGGTCTCGTTGATGAGCTTCTTGCTTCAAAACATTACGGTGAACGTTGGGCGAGACACTGGATGGACATTGCGCGCTTTGGTGAGAGCGGGGGATTCGAATACAACACGCCGCGCCACTCGGCTTGGCACTACCGCGATTGGCTCATTCGTTCGTTAAATGATGATCTTCCTTACAACCAATTTGCGCGGATGCAGTTGGCAGGTGACCTCCTCAAGCCAAACACGGTTGAAGGAGCGGCGGCGGTGGGATTCCTCGTAGCCGGGGTGCATAACGAGGTGTTCGGCAAGAACCCGAAGATGAAAATGGCGGGGCGACAGGATGAGTTGGAGGAGATTGTCGGAACGGTGGCACAGGCCTTTGTGGGAATGACGGTGCAATGCGCGCGTTGTCATGATCACAAGTTTGATCCCATCTCGGCGACGGAGTATTATCAGTTTGCCGCGGCTCTGGATGGGATTCACCACGGCATCCAAAAACTGAGCCGGAGTCGCGAGGGTGCCGAGGAAAAGGCCCGGCTTGAATCCCAGCGAGCCGCATTACAACGAAAGCTGCGCAATTCGATTGCTTCGCGTAGCGAGGGGCGGAAGGAAACGAATACAAACCTCATTGAGTTGAAAAATTCCTTGGAGGCAAATCAAAGAGAAGTGGTTTATCAGCTGTCATTGAAACTTCTCCCAACGACCTGGGCGGGAGCAGGACAGGCAACCCGCGAGGGCGATGGCGTGGTGGTTCGGATCCTTGGAGGCGATGGTCGTGTCATTGCTGCGGAGGTCATGAAAGCGAGCGCCTGGGAGGGCGGGGGAAATGCGCATGCTTTTCAGAATCACTCATTCAGCTGGAAGGGAAAGGGCTCGGGCCCGATTCGTATTCAGGTGCAATCCCAGTTGCCGGGGAGCGGGCGATTTGGCGGCGCGATTGATGACCTTGTTCTGAGTGAGGGAGAGACGATTCACTTTCAGGATAATTTTGATCAACTGAAGCAGACCCAGCCTCCGGGGAGGCAGGAGGATACGCGCAAGAGGGTCTTCCACAGCGCGCGGAGCGAGCATTGGTCACACCGGGGTATCAACGCAATCCATGCGGTTGAGCATTCCGAGGGGAACCTAGCAGTGCAGTTTTTTAGTGGACATGAAACCGGAGGAAGTCAGGAAGCAGTCACTCCCGAGGAGAAAAAATGGGAGGCTGGGATTGCGAAGCTCGATGGAGAGATCGCGGCAAAAATGGTCACGGAGGTTTTTACGGTGCGTTCAGAAATTCCGGGGATCATGCGTGTGCACAAACGGGGTGATGTCACCTTGCAGGAAGGGGAAGTGGCGGCAGGCGGGCTGCGGGCGCTCCGTGGACTCTCGTCTTCCTTCGAAATCGAGGGTGATGCGTCCGATGGGCAACGGCGAACGAAGCTCGCCGAATGGATCACCTCGCCCGATAATTCTCTTTTCCATCGTGTCGCGGTGAACCGGGTCTGGCACCACCATTTTGGACAAGGGATTGTCTCCACGCCCAATGATTTCGGTTTCTCCGGTGGCCGCCCCAGCCATCCCGAACTGCTCGATTGGCTGGCGATATGGTTTCGGGATCACGGCTACTCCATGAAGAAACTACACCGACTCATCCTAAGCTCGTCCGCTTGGCGGCAGGGATCGTCCGAGACCAATCTGGAAGCTCGAAAACGGGATGGGGACAATCGTTTTCTTTGGCGTCAGGCGGCGCGCCGGGTCGATGCGGAGGCGTTCCGTGACGGGGTTTTATTTGCCTCGGGATCCCTCAATTCCAAGATGTATGGACCACCCTTTAAAGACGTGCGCATTCATCAGGTTCCTCCGGCCCATTACTATCTTGCGATCGATCCGGTGGGGCCGGAGTTTGACCGTCGCACGATCTATCGATGGCATGTGCGGGGGCAACGCAATGCGCTTTTAGATACCTTCGATTGCCCGGATCCCTCGGTCTCCTCACCCGCTCGGAGCATCACAACAACTCCTTCCCAGGCCTTGAGCCAATGGAATCATCCTTTTATTTTACGAATGTCCGGGCGGCTCGCGAAACGAGTCGAAAAAGAAGCTGGGGCTGAAATTGATGAGCAGGTGAAGCAGGCCTGGCAGCTCGTTCTTGCTCGTATTCCTGATGAAGAAGAGCTCTCCAGTGCGCGCGATCTTGTCGGGCGACATGGACTTGCGACCCTGGCGCGAGTCTTATTTAATAGCAGTGAATCAATCTGGATCGACTGAAGCGATGAACTATTCAAGACGAGAAATCTTAAACTTCGCCACCGGGGGATTGAGCGCCGCTGCGCTCCTGACCTTGATGGGCGACGGGGCGCGCGGCGCGTCCCGTTTACCGGACCAGGAGCCGAAGGCAAAGCGGGTCATCCATATCTGTTTGATGGGAGGACTGAGTCAGGTCGACTCATTTGACTACAAACCGGAATTGCAAAAGTTTCACGGTAAAACGATGCCGGATCGTGTGAAGCCGGATACCTTTTTTGGGAGTGCTGGTCTTATGCGAAGTCATGAGTGGGACTTCCGCCAGCGTGGTGAAAGCGGGCTCTGGGTCTCGGACCTGTTTCCCCACCTCGCGGGAGTCGCCGACGAATTAACGATCATCAATTCGATGCACTCCGATTCGGCCAATCACACTCCGGCGACCTTCCTGCAGAATTCGGGATTTCAGATGAATGGTTTTCCGTCGCTGGGAAGTTGGCTCTCCTACGGACTGGGCAATGACTCGGAATCGCTCCCGACCTATCTCGTTCTGCCGGACGCCCGAAGTCTTCCCAACAATGGCGCCAGCAATTGGAGTAATGGATTCCTACCAGCCCAGCACCAGGGCACCCTTCTTGGGTCGGGCGATCAGGCCGTGCGCAATTTGTTTGCCGATCAGAAAGTGTCCCGGGCGACGGAGCTTGAAGCTCGTCGTTTTCTCGAAAAGCTTAATCAAAAGCATGCCGCGGCGAGGCCGACCGAAGACCTTCTCACCGCTAGGATCCGGGCCTATGAAATCGCGGCCCGGATGCAGATTTCTGTTCCCGAGGTAGTCGATTTTAAGAACGAGCCAGATGAGATCTCTACGATGTATGGTCTGGATCAAAAGGAAACCGCCGACTGCGGGCGACGTTGTCTCCTGGCGCGTCGACTTCTTGAGCGCGGAGTTCGCTTTGTGCAGGTCTTCTCAGGCGGAGCCTTTGGGGCGCAACCGCGTCACGGTTGGGATGGGCACGAGAACAACCAGATCAACCACGCGCGGGAAGCGAAGCTGATCGATCAACCGGTGGCGGCTTTGATCAAGGACATGAAGCAACGCGGGATGCTGGATGATACCCTGATACTTTTCACCTCCGAATTTGGGAGGACGTCATTTACGCAGGCTCCGCCCGGAAAACTGGGGCTTGGCCGTGACCATAATCCCGAGGGTTTCACCGTGTGGATGGCGGGGGCGGGGTTGAAGAAAGGAATCGCTTACGGATCCACGGACGAGGTCGGTTGGAAGGCCGTCAAGGATCCAGTGTCGTGGCCCGATTTTCACGCGACGGTGCTCCATCTACTCGGCCTCGATCACGAGCAACTGACCCACTATCACAATGGGATCGAACGTCGGTTGACCAATGTTCATGGCAAGATCGTGAAAGGGGTTTTGGCCTGAAGTTGGAGGATGGGAGTGCTTTTCTAAACATAATAAACAAACATAATACGCCTGGCATACCGAAAAATATCGACCGTTGGAGAGCGGCTTGATAGGGTGCTTTTATGAAGAGGGAAGCCCCTAATAATAAAGCCTCGAGCGCTAAGAGGGAGTGGACGCCACTTGAGCTGGCTGAGATGAAAACGGGGAAATACTTGGGGCCAATTCATCGGCCGAAGGGGTTTTCGAGTCGGCGGCGGAT
>Ga0222650_1000832_pt1 | contig 20039 bp, 41 predicted proteins | sample AntAcemetagen367_FD_179820 | JGI IMG/M metagenome (GOLD analysis project Ga0222650, IMG submission 179820) | Saline water microbial communities from Ace Lake, Antarctica - #367 | ecosystem: Environmental > Aquatic > Non-marine Saline and Alkaline > Saline | place: Antarctica: Ace Lake... | reverse complement strand
GTTTCGCGGCCGACGGCAAAAGAGATTCGACCCGCCCCCCATGCCTAAGCGCCGCCGCGGCGGTTTGTTGGGTGTTCCGGGTCGACTGGCCAGCCATCGGCGCCCGTCTCGATTGAGTAGCCGCGCGACTCCTCAATCTTCTTTAGTTTGTTGTGGCACGTCTCGCAAAGCGGCTGCAATTCGCCTTCAAAAAACAAATCTTCGTCGCCTCGGTGCGGCTTGATATGGTCGGCGACGGTCGCCGCCCGTACCAGGCCGAGCGCCGAGCACATCCGGCAAAGCGGCTCGGTATATAAGAGCCGCGCGCGTAAGTCTTTCCACGCGCGGCTGTTATACAGGTAAGCCCATTGCGACAAGGCGCTAGCTTCCCGAGGCCTCGGCGATCCTTGCAGGGATAGAACCGAACGCGGCGGCGGCCTCGGCCTCGGCGTCAATGCCTTCGCCCTCGGCGTCATGGTCGGCCGTAGGGTCGGGCTCGATAGCGCCGGCGCTCGCGAAGTCTTGCAAGCGGTCGTCACGCTGCACGGGTTGCCCGTTCAGCGTGTAAGCTGTTTCGTCTGAACCGCTCGCCAGGTCGACGCCAACGTAACCGCGAACCGGGATTGCGCCAGGGTCAGCTGCTTCCGTTGCCGGCTCGCCGGGCATATCTTCGAGCGCGTCGATTGCGGCGCGTGTTTCTTTGGTGGCGATACCATAGGCATTCTTGGCGTCGTCGGTGACGCGCACGGCGCGTTCCTCGGCCGCCTTGGCGGCTTCGAGGTTACGTTCGGCGCAAGCCTGCGCGATCTTCGCCGAGCGGACGCGGTTAAGCGCCTTTTCAAGCGTAAGGGCTGTTTCAGTCATTACCGTTTCAGTCATTAGCGGATAACTCCGGGTCAAAGGTCGTGCGCAAAACATGGCCCCATGCGCGCACGATAAGCGTTCCGCAAAGCCGGCTTTCCGACGCGACAGGAACGCAAGAGAAAGACACAAGAGCATTCTTGACGGGTTGTCGCTCGCGTGCCTTGGCGAGCCGGAAAGCAACGTGCGTGCCTATCCGGTGTTCTAGGCGCTTTATGTGCCGCTCCTTGCCCGTTCGGCCGATAAGCTGCAGCAGGCGCGCCGCCGTGACGTCGTCGTGCAAGTCTTCGCGTACCTCGGCCAAAGCCCGGCTTACCAGCGCGTCAAAGGTTTTGCGGTCTTTAGGTTCGGCGGGCGACAGAAAGTAAAGCCGTGGCGCCGTCACGGGTCGTTGCAAAAGCAACGGCTCGGCGGTCGTTTCAGCCATCGCCAGCCCCTAAACGGAAAAGCCCGACCTTGTGAAAGGCCGGGCGCATGAATTCCAGAATTGGAAAAACCATTATTACGGGTCGCGGAGTCCGTCAACATTTAGTGTATTGACAAGGCGTTAACGACTAGCGGTTGAGGCGGGCGCCTCAACTTCGCCAGCCCTAACCGCCGCTTCAAAGGCGGATTGCCTGATTTCGGCGATTATCACGCCGGCGAAAACCATAGCCAAGCCGAGACTCACAACCGAACTTCCGACTATGGGCACAAGCGGCCCGCCGCTCGGGTCGTTTATGCCAATAATTGCGGCGGCCGAGCCGGCGACAATCAAGACAAGGCCGAGCGGGATAGCTTCGACGCCTCGGCCGGGTGGCAGTTTAGGGCGGTTCCAAAGTTGCTTTGTCATAAGAGAATCCTTCACGGGTTAAGCAGGTTTTCAAGGTCGCGCGGCCGGGCGCCGTCTAGCATGAGTTCAACCGCAAGCGCGGCCGGGCCGGTCGGGCCGCCGCGGCGCTCCCAATCGCGCACGGTGGCGCCGGGGTCGCGACCCTGCAGGCGCAAGACGCGCCCGAGCGCGGCCATAGGCAAAGGGCCCGGCAAATCCCACAATTCGCCGAGCGCGCCGCGTGCGTCGCGTAATTCTTTGCCGGTCATTATTCGCCCCCCTCCAATTCGTCGACTTCGTCAGGCGCCGGCGTGAAAAACACTAAGCCAGCATTTCCGCCGGTCCAGTTCGGCCCGCGCATTTCAATTTCCAAGCTTTCGCCCGGCGCGCGGTTCATCAAGACTTCGTCCATTTCGTTGACGGTTGCGTGCAAGTCCCAATCTATCCGATTTTCGGAAAGCCATTTATAGACGGCAACGACGCCTTGCGGGTTGAGTGTATAGCTCATTTTTCTTTGTCCTATCTGGTGGGCCGTGGGCCCTTTTGGTTTCAGCTTTTCCGCCATGTTTCGGGCGCGGCCTGTGGTGCGAGCCGGCGAATATATTGGTCTTACTTCGCCTGCTTTTTATGCTTCGCCCATTGGGCTTCGTATTCGGCCTCAACCCGCCATTCGTCGCGGTCGTATTTCAGGCAATCCATTTTCAATTCTGACTCCTTATAGTCGAAATTTGGGTCGAAACTTTCCAGGGCCGCCCGGTAAACAAGCCATTCCGCTTCAAGCGCGGCCTCGTATTCGGCGACTTTTGTTTTTGCGTTTGTCATTTTGCTTTGTCCTATCTGGTGGGCCGCGGGCCCGTGACGGCCCGGCAATTGCCGGGCCCGGTTGCATTAAAGGCTCGTATCTAGGCCGGTCATTGAAGTGAACGCGCGGCGCAAGTCGGTGCAATAAACGCCGCTCATTTTGTCGATTTCCTGCATTTCAAGCTTGCGGCCGTTCCAGCGCATTGTTTCAACCGTGTACGTGTCGCACGGGTCGAGCGTGACCTTAACGTGCGTCGTTTTCACGCCGGCGAAGCGGCCGATTTTGAGGCGCAACGCGTTGTCAGATGAAACCATATCTTTCGCGCCAGTCATCAAGACGAACATGCCGCCGCCAAGTTGTTCAAGGATTGTTTTTGCGATTGTCATTTCGATTGGTCCTAATTGGTGGGCCGTGAGCCCGTTGTCGATAAAAAGAGAATACAGGTTATTCCTGTACTGTCAAACAGTTTTTTTAACCGGCAAAGCAGAAACCGAAATATTCGGGTCGATAACGCGGGCGGCGCGCTGCAGGGCCGCAAGGCGCGTTTCGTGTATGCCGGCCGCAAGGTTTTGAACGGCCGCCAGGGCGCCAGGCCCGGCCCGGCTCGATATGGACGAGCATAGCGCCTTATAATCCGCTTCAAGCGCCGCGGCGACGTCGTCGGGCATTGGCAGGCCTTGGCCGGCCGCGGTCGTCAGTGCGCGCGAGCCGATAGCGCCGTGATATTTTAGCGACATGGTCACAAAGCCGGCGAGCGCGTCGAGTTCGGCCGCCCACAAGAAAACCTCACCAGCCGCGACACGTCGGCGAAGCGAATAAACCGGGTCGGCTTGGCGCCGGTTCAATTCCAGGCGATGCGCGGCGACGTGGCGCTCGATAACTTCGACGCTACGTTCGAAGCCTTCCGCGATCCGCTCGGCCGACCAGCCGGCAACGGTAAGCGCGAAAAGTGCAGCGTTCAAATTGCCAAGGTCTATATCGGCCGAGTCTCGCCAGCGGTCGCGACGGTGCACTAGTTCCGGGTCAAGCCCGAACGCGCGAAGCGTCTTGAAGGCGTCAGTAAGGCCGGCCGCGCGCCGTTTGCGTTGGCGGTGCGATGACTTGCGCGGGCGGCGCGTCGTTAGCGTCAGGCGGGCGGAACGGTCACGGGCGCGCATTTACTGGCCTCCGGTTTTCAAGAGATTGTGAAAGTCGGCTTGCGCCGCGTCGGCAAGTAGCGGCCCCCATTGGTCAGCCATTGCAGCGGCGACTCCGGGGTAAGTCTCGGCCCGCGCCATTTGCCTAACAGTCGGGTCGGCCGTCGGCCCTAGCTTGTTTTGCCCGGAATCCGTCTGGTTAGCCCAACGCGGGCGCGGTTCATTATCGCCGCCGCAATTCGGGCAACCGTGGCGGCCAACGCTATCGGGCAAAGTCTTGCCGCAACAAACCAGGCGCGGGCCTATGTATGCCGTCGGGCGCAAGGCCGGCAGGCCGTGAACCCAAACGCATGTCAGTTTAGACGCGTCGGCGCCGTGTTCGTGCGGCTGAAACGTAAAGCCGTTTTTCCCGCGCGGCCGGCCCATGTCGGTTAGTGTGGGCAAAACGCCGACAGGGTTTTCGAGCGCGGCGCGCAAGGATTGAGATTTAACCAAATGCCACAAGGCGGCTATTTCGGCGGCCGATTGCAGGGGCTCGGCGTGGCGCGGGTGCCCGGCCGCATAAGTCCCGTTTCCCGAAACCGTCACCTTTGTGCAGGTCGGGTGAATAATTATAAGCCGCCAGATTTTCGAATTTATAACGGGAGTCCAGTCGCCGACTATGTGCGGGCCGGGCGCTTGCGACTCGACTTGATCGCATGAAATTGCAGGAATGCCGCGGGCGATAAATGCGTCGCGAATTACCCCGAAACGCTCGCCAGCTATCAGCACGTCAGCCGCGGGCACAATGGCTTGCAGAACCGTCACTATTTGCCCCCCGCGACGTCAGCGCGAAGTGGCACAACGTTATGAGGCAAGGCGCCTTCCTGCAGGCCTATTGCCAGCCTTGCCCGCTTAAGCGGCCTTTCGAGTGTTTCCGAAAACCGTTCGACGTCATGGGCCCGCATGAGAAACCGGCCGTCGGCATAACTGACAAGCGCCAGCGCGAATAATTCGACTTCGAGTGACTTTCGATAATCGGCCGCCGCGTCGCGAAGTCGGTAAAGGGCTTGCGTGCCTTCAAGGCCTAAAACTTGTGTTTGTTCCAAAGGGGATAAGTTCTCTATTCCGTTAGGAATAGAACTTATCCCTTTGGGATAAGTGCGCGACGGTTGTTCAACCTTCGTTGCAGGCTTTTGCTGTTTTCGTTGCGTTTTTTTCGTCTCGGCCGCCATCCGGTTTTGACGATTTTTTGCGGAAATTTCGGCGACTTTTTTAAGTTCCTTGTCTATCCGGCCGTGTGCTAGCTGGTCGCCGTCGACGTAAAAGAAGCCCTCCAAGGCCCTCCAGACGGCCGGAAACTTGTAGTTCGAAAGCCGGGTCGTGCGCGCCAAATATTTCGGGTCGGCCTTGATCCGCCCGCCTTGATTCCAAAGCGCGATTAATAAAAGCAAATAAGCGCCATGCTCAACCGTCTCCAGGTGGTCGGTGTCTCGCATGTAATCGCCCGTGAAAAGCGGAAAATATGGGTTAGCCATTGCTCTAAATCTCCCGTTCGAGCCCGCGCACATGGTCGACGTCGACGCCAAACCGCGAGGCAACCGCCTCGGGTGATGCGCCGGCGACCAGGTCGCGACAGATTTCTAAATCGCATTCGTCAAGCGCCAACGCGGCGGCGTGCCGGCGCTTCAGTCCCAAAACCGCGCTTCGACTCATATTCAAGGCGAAGGCCGAAAGCACAACGCCGCGCGTTTCCTCGGCCGTCAGGCCGCGAACCATGTTTCGCCAGACGGCCGCCGCAACGGCGGGCTCGTGAATTATAACTTTGTCGGTCATGTGAACCCCTAGACAGAATCATAAAGCACGCCCGGCCGATTAGACGGCCGGGCGCGTATCGGGACTCCCACCTTCACCAGTGCGTCGGCGACATCCTCGATTGAACGCACGACGGCATAAACGCCGCCGGCCGCTTCGAATTCGGGTTGCCACTCTTTTTGTGTTTTCGATTGCGCGCCTTTAGGCGCTTTGACTTCAAGGCCGACGACGACGACGCGCTCGCCTGCCATATACTGCACGACAATGTCGGCGACGCCGGCGCGCACGCCTTCCGCAAACAAGCGGCCGGCCTCGCGTGCGTCGCGGCGGCCGCCATTGGGCACGGCGTAAAACGTCGCCGGCAGGCCGCGCAAGGCGTGGCGCAAATAGTCGACGATTGAGATTTGTATGACGTGTTCCGCGTGTTTCATTCAATGCACTCCCCCCCATCAGCTTGACAGAGCGCGTCTTGCATTTCGAAAATCCAGTCGCCTTGGCTTTCCACAAAGCCCCGCAACTTATCGAGCGGCCGACTTTTGTTAAAAACGCCAAAGTCGCCGCGCGCCGCGCTCATGCGGCTTTCGTGGGCTTCCCACCAGGCGAAGCGGTCGGGAAATTTTCGGCAAAGGCTTGCTAGCTTCGCCTCGCTTTTCAAGAAACAACCGTCGCAATTGCCCTCAATCGTGACGCCGTTAACAGTGTCTAGTTTCAGGTCAAACGGTTGTCGGCGCCAGAATTCCGAAACGTCTTCTTTTGTGATTCCGGCGTCGGCGAGCGGGTGCCATCGAGTCCATTCTTTGTTCTTGTCCGGCCGTTTAACGCGGCTCATTTCGTCGGCGCGAAGGCCGACGCAATTAACCCAATTGTTCCAGCCGAGTGAAAACAGAAAATCGCGTGCCGGCCAGATTTTTAGGTCGCGCGTGCAATAGCGCATAAGCGCATTAGGTAACACGCGCTTCCATTCGATTAATTGGTCAAACGGTTCGCCCGCCCGCGACGCGCTATTGTGACTCACAACCCTAAAACGTTGTCGCGGCGGATTATTTAGGTCGAATTCGACCCAAGTAATATGCACCCCCCATTGCGCTTGTACTTCTTTTGCAAAATCCAGGGTTTCGGGCATTTCCCTGCCAGTATTTGCAAACACAACGCGCACGGAATCCGGGCACAAATCGCCGTTTGCGGCGAGTATTTCATGCAACATTAGCGCGCTAGTGCGCCCGCCTGAGAATGAAATTTGAACCTTGCCCGCTGGCAATTTAAAGGCGCTCATTTCCTCGGCCCGATCCAGTTTAACGACACTTCGCCCGCGCGGAACCGCTCATAAAGGCCGCGCGGCGCGCAATCGGCGCACCAGCCGGCCGCCGGCCATTGTTTGCAGTCGGCGGCCAAGGCGGCGCCGCAAGCGGTCGTCGTCGGCGCCTTGGGCTTGGGTGCGCGCGTCTTTGTCATTTGCCCGGCCTCGCAACAAGGCACGACGGCAGGCCGGCGACCACGTCGGGCCCGAACGGCTCAATCAATCCCGCGGCTTTCAGTTGGGAAACGAAACGCCGCTCAACCGGCAAGCCGGAAATCGTCAACGCCCAATAATGCCGGTCGCCGTCTATCGTACCGACCAGCGCGTCGCCATTCGCGCGCATGAAGGCGACTAGACGTTCGGCGCCTTCCGATAGCGCGTGAAGGCTTGCGGCGCTCATAGGCCGGGCCCGAGCGTTACAGAAAGGCCCGCATATAAGCAGGCGGCCGAGGCGGCTAGCGCGAGCCCGATTGACCCAAGGCCGCGCCATGCCGGCCGCCGCGGGTGAAACACGCCGACGGTTGCGGCAAGCGCAAACAGGGCCGCTAGGCCCATAAGAACGGCGCCGGCGGTCATGCGTCTTCGAGCCCGCAAAGCGGCCCGGCGCGAAGGTCAAAACCGGCCTCCTCAACGTGTTTTTTCAGCCGGCGGGCGAACACGCCCGAACAAGTCATTTCCCCCGAGGCGAGAGAAGACAAATAGCCCTTAGACGTGCCAACCGATTTAGCCGCTACAGTTAGCGACCCTCGGCCGCTAGCTTCGAAGAATTCCGCCAGGGTGACGGATTCGTGCGTGGGGTGTTCTTTGTTCAACATGCCCGGAAGTTCGAGTATAACGAACTTTGTGTCAAGTCGTTAGTTCGCTTGACGCATGACGACAAAGCGTAGGAGGCGCTTAGATTATGAGGATGACAAAGAATCTAGACAAAAACCGCCGATTCTATCTTCGCGAGCGTCGCCAGGCCGCCGGCATGACACAAGCCAAACTTGCCGAGGCGTGCGGAACCACTAAAGGCATGATCTCGAGTCTCGAAACCGGCTCGGCCCGCTATAACGAAGATTGGCTTTCGAAAATCGCGGAAGCCCTGCAAATAGCGCCGGCCGACCTATTGGTCGCGCCGGGCGGTTTAACCGCCGCCGACAGGCTTGACGAACGGCTAAAGGCGATTGTTCGCGCATGGCAGGCAATGCCCGAATATCAGCGCGACACGGTCGCCCAAGTCGCCAAAAGCTTTTCCGACGCGGCCGACACGCCGACGCCAGAACGGCCGGGCGGAAACGGCAAAACGCCGCACGTTAACTAAAAAGTTCGAACATTTTGAACTTCGCGAATTGACATAAGGTTCGGCATAAACGAACTTCGTTGTTCCAAACAGGGACAACGCACAATGATTATTGCCTCGCAAATTGACTGCCCAGTCATGGCCGCCGCCGGCCGAATTGGCCGTTCGGCCGACCCGCTCGCTAAAGCTGAAACCGTCGCGACGGTTCGCGGCGAACGCTTTCGCCTATCCGAACAATGCGATTTCACAGGATTTCGACGCGGCATTGATCGCCTTCTAGTTCGTCAAATACGCGTCGAATATGCCAACGCGCCGGCGTCGTGCGCGAACCGGGTTAAATCACTTCTTACGCTTGCTGAAGAAACCTTCGAGCACTTGCACGGCGAGGTCGCTTAATGGGCCCGCTAGTCGACTTTGAGGTCGCCTTGCGGCTTGCGCTTTTGCTCCTCGCATTTCTGGTCGGTTCGTTTGGTGCAATGCTTACGGCCGCTTGCGCAAATGCCAGTGTTGAAAAAGCCGGCGTTGCGCCATATTGGCCGGTTATAGGCCTCGGGCTCGGCCTTTTTATCACAATTATTGCGCTCGCCTTTTTCGGCGGCGTCTTGTCGGCTTGGCTTTCGTAATGGTCGGCCAGCCCAAAGGAGTCGCTTTCGACATAGTCGCCGGGCTCACCATATCCATTGTTTGCGGCGGCGCCCTTGCCGGCGCGCTTTATGTAATCGGCCGGTTTTTGGAGTCTTCGGTTTAATGAGTGAAACGCCGCCATATACAGGCCCGGTTGAGGCCCTAAGCCTTGAGCAAGTTTGCGCGCGGCTTTCCTGTAGTTCTGATTATTTTAAGTCGCAATATAGCGGGCCGGTTGTCTATTTGGGCGCCGGCCGGTCAATGCTACGTTATCCGGCTTACGGCGTTCACGAATGGCTAGCCCAACGCGCGACGGCCGCAAAGGTCGGCAAAACCAAGCCGGCGAAAAGCTGGGAAGGGTTTGGCGATGGCAAAGACAAGGTTCAAAAACGTTCAATCGGTGCGGGGTCGTGATGGAACGTTGCGGCGTTATCATCGCACGACGCGGGCCCGGTTGCCCGACGATATTGACTCGCCCGATTTCGCCGAGGCATGGGCCCGCGAAGAACGCGCGACCAGGCCGGGCCGGGAAGTCGGCGCCATCGCTGGAACATACGGCGACCTTGCCGGGCAATTCTGGCAATCCGACGAATTCGCCGCGCTCGCCGCGCGCACGCAAGCCGATTATGCCAAGGTGCGCGACTATATGCTGGCGAACGGCGCCGAAAACTTCGTCGCGCGGGATCTCATGCAAGAGCATGTCGAAACGATTCTTAGTGTCGCGCTTGACCAGACAAACCGGCGCTTTGCTGAATACGTGTTGCAGTTTAACCGGCGGCTTTTCAACTGGTCGCAAGAACGGGCCGCGCGCAAACGCCGTTGGGGCGATGGCAACCCGTGGCGCGACGTCAAATTGCCTAAGCAGAAACGCCGCGCAAAGCAGGTTAACCGGCCTTGGGAAGCTTCCGAACTTGCCGAAGTGCTGCAGCGCGCGCCGCTTGGCCTTCGCCGCGCTTACGTGCTCGGCGCGTCGGGCTTCGACGGTGGCACAATGATGACGCTCGATTGGGACTCGTATCGTGACGGCCGGATAGGTGACACGGCGCGCGGAAAAACCGGCGTTACGGCCGCAACAATCGTGCCGGCGCCGCTTCGCCCGTTTCTGGAACAAGGCGAACGCCGGCCCGGCCCTATCGTGACGAATGCCCACGGCGAGCCGTTCGCGAACGTGAACGCCATGCAAACGCGATCTAGTGAATTCTTGCGCGGCTTGGCGGCCGACGGCGTCGTCGGTGAAGGCCTCACAATGCACGGCCTGCGCCATACGCTCGGCCGGGCGATGGCTGAGACGGGCGCGCCCATAAAAGCAATTCAAGGCGCCTTGCGGCACGCAACGGAACGCATGGCCATGAAATATTCCGCCGGCGCCGACCAGGTGCGCGCCGTCGAAGACGCGGTCGACCATGTCGGCGCTTGGTTCAATCAAGAGGAAAAGCAATGACTCCTCAATCCTACCCGCTCGCATGGCCAGCCTTCCGGCCGCGCACGCCAACGAACAAGCGCCAGCGCGGCAAGTTCAAAAAAGGCGGTTATGCCGTCACGCTCGCCGCGGCGGCTGATCGCGTGCAAGAGGAAGTCGAGCGCCTAGGCGGGCGCAATCTGGTCATTTCGACGAACATTGAACCGACGCTAAGCGGCCGGCCGAGATCTGGTCAGGCGAAGCCAGCCGACGCCGGCGCGGCCGTTTACTTCCAGCTTTCCGGCGAGCCCATCGCCTTGGCGTGCGACACGTTCGACGACGTCGCGCAAAATCTCGCCGGGCTCGCCGGCCATATTGAAGCGACGCGCACGATTGAGCGTTACGGCGTGCAAAAGGCGATTGAAAGCTTGCGCGCGTTCATGGCGCTTCCGGCGCCGGCGGCGGCCGGGCCGCATTGGCGCCGCGTCCTATGCCTGCACAACCCCGACCAGACGCGCGAAACAATCACGGCCGCTTATCGCCGGCTTTCGAAGAAACTTCACCCCGACCAGGGCGGAACGGCCGCACAAATGACGGAACTAAACCGCGCGCGGGCCGAGGCGCTGGAATCAATCGGCGAGACGGCGAGCACATGACAATAACGCGCGAACCGTCCCGCCGCGAGCCGCAATGCCCGGTTTGCGGCGATCATGGAACAATCAAGCGCGGCGCTAACCCGGTTTTGCCCTGCTTTGCGTGCGCGGCAGGCGCTATTGAGGCCGACTTGCGCCGACGCTTTCCAGACGAACCGAAAGGCCGGGCCGCATGAACCGCGCAATCGACTATAGGCGCCAATGGGCAGGCGGAAGCGACTTGACGGTGCACATTGTCGGTTATGGCGGCGCGCGCGCTTGTGTGACGGTCCAGGCCGACGGCGGGCCGCCCTTTAGCAAGGTTTACGGCTCGCAAGACGAAGCCGTGCAGAAACTACCCGAAATCGTCGCCGAATATGACGCCAAGCTAAAGGCCGGGCGCTTCACAACAGAAAGGGAAACCCGTTGAATTATCGTTCAATAAATTTTCGCGAGGCCGTCGCCGAGCGCCGCTTAACATGGCTTGGCCGGCGCGACTTGCTGCACGTCGCCGCCCATCGCTTCGGATTTAGCCGGCTTGACGCGACATTCTATTCATTCAATCCGAGCAATATTGGCGCGATGCGTTCGCGGCGCGTCGGCTCGATCATTGTCTACTGCCAGCCGCGCGCCGACATAGGCGGAACCAGCGGCGGCTTGCGCGAGTTGCGGGAAATTGCGGCCCTTCGGAAATTTCATCTAGTCGACGGGCTCGAATTAACCGCGGTGCATGACGTCAACGCGCCGGCAATCCGGCAGGCGCGCGCGTGATTATTCACAAAGGCAAACAATACACGCTAGCGCAATTTCAACGCCTTTTGCCGTCGCAATTGGCCGGGTCGTCGGCCTTCCCGCGGTTCAACCGCATGACGCCGGCCGAACTAGCCAAGGCCGACGCCGAATTTAAGGCGCAAGGGTCGTTAAAGGATAGCGGGCAATGAGCGTTGCAGGCTTACCATTATCGCAACAAATCCGGCTCGCCTTCATAGATGACTGCCTGCAGCGATCCAGGCGGGCCAATCGGCGCGACATAACAAGCGCGTTCGGCGTTAGCGTTCCGACGGCTTCGTTAGATTTCGCCGTATTCGTCAAAACCTTTCCCGAGCGGGTGCGCTATGACGCAAAGGCAAAGCGTTACAGGGCGGTTTCCGGTTCGGTGCCCGTATATTTTCACGCGACCAGAGTCGAACGGCTCGAAACGTCGTCGACGCGTTCGCCGTCGCGCCGGCGCTTGATTCAACCGAAAAGGCGGACTAAAGATGGCGCAACGCGGGAAAGTTATACACAAGCCGCGGCGTTCGTTTTGTAAAACACGGCCGAGCATTTTTGTAAAACACGGCAGGCCGCAAAATAAAACTGAACGTTTTCAACGGTTAGGCTCTATGGCGGAGTGGTTACGTAGCGGATTGCAAATCCGTTTCGCGGCCTGTTTTCATTCTCTTTTTTTTGTAAAACATTGGTGAACGGCCCATGAACCCCCGCCCATTTTGTAAAACATCAGCCCCGAGACGGTCCAGCAATTCGGCCCGACTCGGCGGTCTTCTTACCAGTGAATCACCAGCTTAAGGAAATCAGCCAATGAATCCGGGTCGCGTTGGGTCGATAACGAAAACGAATAGCCGCGGCGAAATCGCCGACGACGGCACGCATACGCGCATAACTGTCGAATTGTCGGCGGGCGGTGTTGCCGATTTTTTGTTGCGTCACGGCGATGCGCGCTTGCTCGCCGCACGGCTTGAAGCGTTGGCGAGCGATGACGGATCAATAAGGGCCCGGCATAGGTCGCTAGCCGCTCGCCTTCGCCAGCTTGACGCGGCGCGCGACTTGCTGGTCGCGCCGATTGAGGCCGAGGCCGCCGGCCTTAAGCGCGAATTGGCTTCAATATACGCGGAGATAGGCGAGCCGGTAAAAGATTGCAGCGCGTGCAATATCGGGATTTTTAAAGGCGATCCGCATTATTACGCTGGCGGGCCGACTTTGTGCGAAGGATGCGCGCCGACGACGCAACAGGAAATCGACTCCCTTATGGGCATGGTACGCGACGGCACGTTGCCCGATTGGGCAAAGTGCGAAGAACAATTGATTGAGACGGCCGCCGCGTTGCGCAAATATCTGCCAGGCGAAAAGCGCACGAAGCCCGCATGACGCAAAAACCAGACGTCGACGTTATCGCTATTCTAAAGGCTAAAATATGGGCCGACGCCGCAAAGCCTCGGGACATGGGCCCGTTAAAATATTCGTGCCCTTCGTGCGGCGCCAATATCGGCCAGGCCTGCCAGCGAACGCGGCGCGGATTGCATCGCGTATTGTCCCAATCCACCCCATGCGCCGAACGGTCGGCAAAATGGGTTAGAGAAACCTTTCCAACGCCAACAAAGCCCCTTGCGACCAAGACTCCGCGCGGCTAAGTTCGCAATTGCCGAACCTTTGAACCGTTCGGCCTTGTGTGTGCGAACCTCGGCGCGTCGTCTATCTCCCTTCTTTATCCCATCGTATAGACCGCGCGCCGCTTTTCGCAGGCGAGCGGCATTTGTTGCTTTGTTAAATAAGTTCGCCATAATCGAACTTTTAAAGCAGGGATTTGCCATGACTGAAACCCACCAGGCGAGCGCGCTAAATCTGCGCATTTTTAATGTCTCCCCCTCCTACCTTGCGGCCCGCGTGCACGATTCCAACCGAATGCTTTTCGGCGTCGTTTCTTATGGCGTGATACAAGACGCGCTCGCCGTTAGTTACGATCCGGCGAGCCTTCGACGCGAGGCGGCGGCGGGCGCCTTTGTCGGCGAAGACGACGTCGACGCCTATATCGACGCCTCAGCCGTTCCTCGGGCTTACCCTGTCGACACGATAGCGCCGCCATTACTCGCCGCCGCTTCGAAATATCTTTGCGACCTAGCATATGAGAATTGGGGGATTGAAGGCCTCGCATTTTTGCAATCGCCGCGCGGCGACGTTCACGCCGACAAGGTCGACGGGTCGGTCGACTTTTTGAAAATCGTTTTTAAATGGGCGAAGGGCCGCGAACCGATAGCAGGCGACGACGACGACGCCGGCATTTCGGGCGCGATATGGGCCGCCGCAAAGATTGAGGCCGAGAGGCGGCTAAGCCTGCGCGCATAAAAAAGGATGCGCCCGGCGTCGGCCGGGCGCTTCGTAAGGGGTTAAATGGAGCCTTTCGAATTCTCACAAATCCAGCAGGCCGCCGGCCTTTCCGATAGGGCCGTCGCGGCCTTGCTTGGCTATGCCAAAAACGGGCCGAGACGCGTTCGCCGGTTTCGCCTTGGGCAAAGGGCCATCCCGCCGCGGGTTGCGGCCGCTATGCGGTCTATTGAGACGCGGCCGCCTGCCCTGCCCTGATTTTCGCGTTTAGCACAATAATGCGTTTTACGGTTTCCGGCGTGTCGCAAGAATTATCAGGGTCGGGCAACGGTCGGCCCGCGTCGTCTTCGCATGGCGCCGAGCCGAAACGGTCGCCGTAATAGTAGGGGATAGGGTCAAGGCCGTTCAACACGCCCGGCGTTGTCGGGATCGTCTCGCGAGAGTTCGCGCAAGCTGCGGTTATTAAGGTCGCGAGTAACACGATTTTCAGCCTCATCTATGGACTCCAATACTTTAGTCGTTTTCGCTTCGATTTTTTCCATTGTCTTAACGCGGCCGACTTCCTCGCCGGCCTTCGTCGCTTTCTTAATCGCCCGGCGATAGCCGAGGAAGGCGACCAGCAGGCCGAGCGCGACTTGCGCCCATCTGTTGCGGCCGACGTAATCGAAAAACCGGCCGAGGCCCGACGCAAACGCGTTCCAGGCCGCCCACAAAGCGCCGCCGGTCAATATAGTGTTTGCGTCGCCGTGGCGTCGCCCTTCCGTTTCTTCGTTATGCCGGCGCGAACCATGACGATTGACGCGCCGAGCGCGCCGACGGCGGCGACGGTAAGCGTTGACACAACGGCTATTGCGGTCGGGTCTTTTGCCGCGTCGGTTGCGAGCAATAGAACCCAAGAAGGCGCCAGGCCGACCAGCGCGCCGCGCCTAATCAATTGTTGAAGAATGTTGCCGCTCGCAACCCAAAACATCCCCCAAAAACGTTCGCTTTCATAAAAGGGCTTTGCGCCGTTTTCGGGCTTAACGTTCGGCAATGGGACGTGGTTTATGTCGACGGTTTTAGCCGAATATTCCTTAAGCGCCTTCGGAACGGGCGGCTTTTGCTTGGCGGCCGGTGCCGGCGTCGCCGCGGCTGGCGTGTCCCGTTTTTCGTCAGGCTTTGAGGCGACGGGCGCCGGGTTAGATGGCGCCGGCGGGGTCGCGGGGACTCGGACACTTTCCGCCGGCGCTGCAATAGGCCCGGCGGACTGAAACGCGCGGGCCCTTGCCTTGATAATCTGAATAGGAACGGCCGATTTAATCGAATTGTCGGGATTCAAAACCAGCAAATCAGCGGCGCCAGGGCCGTAGCAAACTTCCTTGAATGGAAGTGAATTCCATTGCAGCACGCGCGACGCACAACGCGAATAAAGCCCGTCATCGCGCTTCCCGCCGCTATAAATCCACCTCATCAATTCAGACTCGACGCGCTCGATTGCGCCAGAATTCACGGCCCGTTGAATGCCCGTTCCTTTGCGGCGCTTTCCGCCGGTCGCCGGGTCGGTTTCCCAACCGCCGAGCAACACGTCGCGGCCGAGATTATAACACATGTCGGCGAGCGTATCGAATTGCGGTTGCGTCAGGTCGGCCGTGATCGCCAGGCCGACGCCGACTTCGTGTTCGTTCCATAGCAAATCGAAAAGTTCGGCCGACTCGGCCCGGTCTATAGTGTCGTACTCCTTGACGGCTTCGCGAAAGCCGTTCCGGTAATGAAAGCAGGAACCGAATCCGAACGTCCAGCGCCCGGCGGTGCATTGATAGGCTTTCGAGCGGAAGCCTTCGCGGAAGCGGCCCGCTTCACGGCCGGCCGGGCTGGTCGTCATTTCATTTGGTTTCGCCATGGCCTGCCCCTTCGTCGTCGTCGCCCTCGGCCGGGCCCTCGGCGTCATGCTCGGCGCCCGGTTCCGGTTTGTCTGAATCGCCGTCTTTGAGATAGCCGCCAAATGGCGCCACATCGGCCGGCTCGAAATCGGCTTCGAATTCATCAAATGCGCTTGCGTTCGCCGCGCGTGTCTCGGCGGCCTTTGCGGCGGCCGCTTCGCGCTTGGCAACGCGGCGCGACATGGCCGCCGCGTCAATCGCGATTATTGGCAACAGGAAACAAAGCAATTGGTGAAGGCCGACGCGGATAATCCGCACGAATAGGCGGTCGCCCGTGCGCGTGATTTCTTCGCTATTTTCGTCGAGAATTCCGGCCGTGTCTTCTAGCGCGGCCGTTGCCGCCTCTTTTGCGGTGATGGCCGCCGCAAGCTTGGCGGCGTCTTCTTTTATTTGAACGGCCGCGATTTTTTTGGCCTCGAGCGCGCCGATCTGCGCGGTCAGTTCATTAATCTGGCCTTGTGCCGCAAGCCGGTTCGTCGAGTGCGACGCCGGCAGGTTATCGCGCCCCCGCTCGGCGGCTTTGCGCTGGGTGCCGAGGTCGTCAATCTGATTATTGATTGACGTCAACGTCGCGTCAGCAACCGCAACCGTCGGCGCCGTTTCCAGGCGCTTTATGGTCGCCTCGGCGGCGCTTAGGTTTTTCGACGCGTCGGAATCAATAACGCGCGTTTTCGCCGCCTCGGCCCGGTGTTGCGCTACCTTGTCTTCGTAAACGCCCCATTTCGACGCCAGCGACATAACAATCGACAAGGCGACGCCGATTAACAGTAGTTCGGGAATGCCTTTTTTCTTCGCCTGCTTAAGCCCTGACGCCATCGGCGCGCCGACGTCTGAAACGACTTCGAACACAACCGACAGGACAAAAAATGAAACCGTCGAAACACTGATAAACGCGACCCAATTAAACCAGGCGGCCGCCCCTTGCCAATCGGGCGACGTGCGGCCGTCGGCTTCCAGCGCAAGCCCGACCCAATACGACGTAGAGAAAAGTTGAGAAGTAAGAATAAGCGCGATGGCCGCCGCGGCCGAAACGCGGGCGATTAATTGCCAGCCCTTCGAGTCGAGCGTTACCAGCGTTTCAAGGTCTGGAACCCATTTCTTGCGATTGATCGCGGCGACAACCATTAAGACGGCCGCCAATATGGCGCCCGCAAGAATGGTGGCGGGCCATATATAGCCGCTAATTATTTCAGTCATTTTCGAGTCCCTAGTCGTTTATTGAACGGCCCTTTCGGCGTGTTTCGCCGCCGCCGGAATCTGCTTCGGTATTCCGCCGAAAAATGACATTGCGAGCGTCGCAATAGAAACGGCAAACAAAACCAAACTAGTCCACATTTGCGCCGACGCCTTCAATTGGGCCCGCTTGATTGCCCGCGCCTCGGCCGCGTCAGCGTCTCGCTTTTCAATCACTTTCGCGACGTGGCCAGGCAATGCGGCGTGCAGTTTGTCGGCAATGTCGACGGTCAACGCGCCTTTTATTTCTTCGTGCCAGCGCGCCGCCTCGCTAGCCGCCGAATGGTGCGCCTTGGCGGTTTCGGTCAAAATCGCTTCGCGAACCGCGCCTAGTTTTTCCTCAATACGCGCAAGCGCTTCGCGGTTCATATTTACCGTCTCGTGAAGTATTTCCGCGCGCACTTGGGAAAGCCGCGCTTCGCTCGGCGCGGTTTTTAACATTAAGGCGTTTTCGTTCACGCGGGCTTTTAGCGCGTCTATGTCATCGGCCAAGCTTTCGAACGCAATAACGATACGGTCGAAAACGTCTTCGGTATTAGCTGGCATTATTCAAGAGCCCCCCGGCCCGCGCCGGCGACATAAACGTCGGCGTTTAGAGTGAATGACCATTTATAGCCGCGGAACGTCCTTGCGTGCCCGGTCAGTGGCGAATTAAAGTTTTCCTCGACCCAAACTTCGCCTTTTATTCTCGCTTCCTCGTCGCCCTGCCAGAACGCTAGCGCGATCTCGGGCGGCCAGAATTCGGCGTCAGTTTTGCCCAAATAAGACAAGACTTTAGGCCCGAGCAAGGTTTGCACGTAAACTTCGGAAAGTAACAACGTTACGTAATCGCGCGCCGCGGGCCGATATTGTTTAATCCAGGCAAGGCCGGGGTAAGTCTGAATAAGCGCCGGCCCTATGTTCGGCAGTTCGGCCGCAAGCCTCGCTTGATCCACCAGCGCGCGAAAGTCTTCGCGACGGGTTTTCAGGCCGACGCGCGCGGCGCTCATTGTCGACAACAGGGCCCGGCGATCATTGCGGCCGGGCGGTTTGCCGGCAAGCATTGCGTGCGCCTATTCGGCCGGCGCGACCGGCGCCGGCAAGAGCGGATAAACCGCCGCAAAAACCGCTAACGCTTCGTCGGTTTTTCCAAAGAAGCCGCCGCGCGAAATTTGAGCCGAGCAACCGGCAAGGCACGCCAGGCCGGCGGCATCGAGCGTGGCGACGTGCGGGCTTAGTGCGTCGAAACACGCGACCAGGCGCGGAACCTTTGCGGCGACCGCGAGCGCGTCCGAATACTCGGCCGAGGCCTCGGCGACGTTGGGTTCGTATTCCTGCAGCGCGGCGAATGTGCCGGCTAGCGTTGTCGGGTAAGTCATTACGTAGCGCCCTCACTTATGAATAAATCGAATATTGAAACCGCGGCCGCAATTGTCGACGCCGCCGCAATCGCGTCTTTTGTTTCGCGAGCCCGTAAAAATTCGGCGGCGCGGCGGTCGAAAATTGCGTTACAAAATGCCGATATGTCTGCGACTGTTAGCGCTATAATATTATTTGCGCCGTCAACCCATTGAACCGACGGCGCCGGGCCGGCAATCGTCAGCGTAGCGAGCGCGTCAAATAAGCTTTGTTGCGACGCCGCGTCGGCGTCCAACGAAATAGCGTTAACCGTGACCGGCTGAATCAGCCGACGGGCGCGTTCGCTGTTAACTTGGTCAGATAACGCCGCAATTACGGTTGCGAGTGTTTCGGCTTCCGGCGCCGGCCTTCCCGCGCGAAAGTCTCCGGCGGCGTCAATTTCGATTAACTCGCCGGGCGCTTCAAGATGCGAAAGCGGCGGAACGTCGCCGAGTGTGGTTATACTTTCCGACACCCGCCGCCATGTCCCGCCCGCCTCAATATTGGCGTTTAATTGGTCAGCCGATCCGCGCATAAATCGCTTAGGAACCCCTGCAGAAAAAAGGGCCGCGTAAATCATTTTTTGACTTCCTCAATATGGATTTGCGACGAATTGCAAACGCAGTTCACTACAGGTGTTGAACCGCCCGTAAAAACACGTTCGTCAAGCGCCCACGTGCTATTCCCCGTAGGAACCCCCGTTACAATTAGCGCGCCGTTCGTCGAATGTATAAAATCAGGAACCGCCCAAAAGAAAAATTCGCCGTTCGGCACTATAACGCCGTTTCGTTTTAGCCTGAGATGAATAACGAAATTGGCGCCGGTCGACGTTTTCCCCGAGGCAATATTCCATGACACTTTTATCAAACTCCCGGCGGTTTTTTTATTGTAAACGCCGCTATCTAGTTCGGTATATCCCGCCGCCGCGCTAATTGAGCGGGACGCGTCGTCAAGCAAAATCAAGCCTTCGTTTACGGCGTAATCAGTTATTAGCCCGGTTGTAACTGAATTTTCAGACGCTAGCGCGCCCTGCCCATCGAAGCCGCCGGATATGTTGCCGGCGGTCGGGTCGGCGCCCGGTTCGGCATCAAATCCGCGAGACAAAGCAGGCGCGACCAATTGGCCGGGCGGAAGAATCGCCATAGTCGGCAAAGCCATGCGAACGCGTGGGCTTGCGCCCGTGCAATATCCGAAAACTGCAACTTGCGCCTTTGTTGCCCCTGCCGGCGCGACGCCGACGACAGATTCTTCGGTAAAGAATTCCGACTCTCCGGCCCCCGTCAAAATTCCCGACGTTCGCGGCGTCATGCTCGTATAACCTACAGCGGCGCCCGCGTCATTGATCCACGTAAGCCGCAAGTTCAAACTAGACAAAGAAGCGCCGCCCAAAAGGGCCCGAAAACCGACTCTATCCCCCGCCGCGACTGGCAAGTAATTTGCCGGCGAAGAAAAAATCATAAGATATTGCCCGGCCGTGAAGCCGGCCGCGACAGCCTGCGCAATACGAATGCCGCTCGCGTATTCCAGCACGCTTAAAGAAAGAGTGCCGGCGCTATTGTCGGTAACGTTCCAAAATTGAGTCCCTTGTCTAAACCCTGTATCGAAAAGGCTATTTCCGCCCGAAAATACATAATTATTGCCCGCGCTCGACTCGCCGGCCGTTGCGCCCCATCCTTGCCCGTCAATTCCGCCCGCCGTATTGTCTCCGGTTACGTCGGCCCCTCCGTAAATATCCAGCGGAACGCCAGGCGAGTATTGAGGAACAACAGCCGTGCCGGGCGCGAGGAGCGCAAG
>Ga0222650_1000829_pt1 | contig 20061 bp, 14 predicted proteins | sample AntAcemetagen367_FD_179820 | JGI IMG/M metagenome (GOLD analysis project Ga0222650, IMG submission 179820) | Saline water microbial communities from Ace Lake, Antarctica - #367 | ecosystem: Environmental > Aquatic > Non-marine Saline and Alkaline > Saline | place: Antarctica: Ace Lake... | reverse complement strand
AGGAGGCGTTCCACCATTTACCGTTAAATCTGCTGTGCCGTTGCCTGTAACGCAGCTTGTAGGGTCGGTTCCTGTAATTGATGTTGGAATTGCTACAGGTTCGCCTATAGTAACCGGTATAGTTTCTACACAACCTGTGTTTGAGCCAGAGCGTGCATACACCACGCCTGCTCCTACTGGCAGCCCAGTCAATGTGTTGGCCGTTACGTAATTAACACCATCGGCAGAATACTGATAATTGGGATGACCTCCACTACTGGTGATGGTTGCAGTTCCATCAGAGCCATTATTGCAACTTACATCTGTAACAGTAACAGAATTCTGGAAGCTAAGATCAACATTGGTACACGCTGCATTAGTCTGAAGCTGTGGTGCTCCTATTGGTGTTCCATTCCAAGCTGTATTTCCTTGTTCGTTGGTGTAATTCCCGTCAAACTTATAATAAGCCAACAAACCCGCTTGAGTTGTGGGAGTCGGTAGGTTCATCATGTTTGCCTGAATCTCCGCTTGCGTTCGAGCCACATTCCAGATCCGCACTTCGTCAATGTATCCAATCCAAGATTCGCATTGACAATTCGATTGGTTGCCAATGGCCGTAGTAAAGTCATTCTGAATCAAGGTGCCAGTATGGGGCGTGGAAGAGGCCAGACATCCATTCACATAATAGTCCAGACTTGTTCCATCGTATGTAAAAGCTAAATGATAACATTCGCCAATCACGAGATTGAACCCAGAAATAGCATTCACATAACCATTGGTTGTGGTCAATTCTACCGACCCCGGCCGCATGAGGTAATTGACATTTCCAGTTCCTGTATGCTTAGAAACGATATTTACACCCACGGCAGTCATAGTTATAACTGCCTCAACTGTAATCTGATTTCCGGTAACATCTAAATCTCCTACATCAACATAGTTTGCTCCGCCCGGCACAAAGAGTGATTGCGACATAGAATGCTGTGCTCCTAACAGGAGAAACAGGATGCATAATAAAGCAATTGAAACGAGGTGTTTCACAGAGTGAAAATGGGGTTAGTTCTGTAAAGCTAAAAAATGTGTTCAGCAATATAGACGAACAAAATCAAGATGGATGCTTGATTTAGATAGAAACCACCGAATTTTCAGGAATCCAACCTACGCTACCATTAGAAAGCTTGATGCGAATCCAGCCATTAAGCGCATCCGAAACACTTACCACAAGCCCTTCATGAATAACGAAAAGGTCTTTTCCCTTCTCGTTTGGTGAACTTTTGGCATTGATGGTGGAAGCGAATACAACAGCTCGCTTGTCATTCACGGCATGATTGAAGTTTTTCTCTGCTGAATAAATGGAGAAACCAAACCAGAGCAAGGAAAGAACACCTACGTAAAACGTAAGTCGCTTCATCCCCTCCTCGTTAGAAAACCTGAACAGCAACAATCCAACAAGGGCAAGAATGAGAGAAATAACCGCACTCCAAGCCCAACCATCCGTAGAGAAGGCTTTTACAATAGCTTTCCACCAGACGATAAAGAAAAGCTGTGGTATGTCTTCTATTCTATCCTTCACACTCAGGTTGGCAAGCTTTAGATTGAACTGAATATCTTCATCCTTGGGAGACAATTTCAGCGCTCGCTCATAGTTTAGAATGCTTGGTGCAATCTGTCCTGCTTTGAAGTAGGCGTTGCCCAAATTATAATGCACTTCGGCAGAAACATATTCCTGCGTTAGTATTTCTTCATAACCTGTAATTGCATCTGAATATCGTTCTTCAATGAACGCGGTATCTGCTTCGGCCTTGGTTGTTTCTACCTGTGCCATTATTGCAGTTGGCAACATCCAAAACAAGCCAATCACCACCGCAATCCATTTCAAGTTTCGAGCCTGCCCGTTCGGCAGGCGGGTTTCGGATTTCCGTCTGTCATGCTGAGGAACGAAGCATCTCATATTCATTTGTCCGCAATAAAGAGATTCCTCGTTCCTCGGAATGACAAGCGGGGTGTAAGTTTCATACCTGCCCGTCCGGTAGGCGGGTTTCAAGTTTTCCTTTTCGAGTTTTTTATTTCGAATTTCGGATTTCTCTTTTCCGATTTCATATTTGAGATTTCTGTTACGCATGATTCTCCACGTTTACAATTGCTGCTAAAGCTTCATCATACACACCTCCCATTTCCTTATCTGCGCCAGGTGCAAAACGGGCAAACTCAGTTTTATCCAATACGCCAATAAACGCTGTAATTGTTTCTTCAGGTACATTCTTTTCAGCCAAAACAGCTTTGATTTTATCTTTACTCAGTGCAGAAACAGGAATTTCAAACTTGTTTGCTGCATAATCGGAAAGCGCTTTAAAAACCTCCTCATAAAACGAAGCCGTTTGCTTATCGTCCCAAAGCTTTTTGGCTTTGGTCAAGCGTTTTTTGGCAAGACCCGTAGCACGTTTGCTTTTTAAACGTACCACGTCTTTCCCCTGTGATTTCTGATATTGAGCATACCCTAAAAACAGGAGGAACAATAAAACTGGAACTCCAATGGCTGCATAAAAAGGGACTGAACGATAGAAGAAAGTTGTTCCGCTGAGGATTGGATATTGACCTTGCTTGATGTAACGAATGTCACTTCCGATTAAGCGAATATCTTCCTTGTTTGCCATGTTTACAGCAGGTGATGTAGCTTCTTCCCCCTCGCCTTTCTCCACAATCAAATCGAATGCTTCCTGTGTAACCGTTTTAAAATCTCCAGCGCTTGGATCGAAATAACTGATCGAAAACGGACCAATCTTAAAATCTCCCGCGTAGCGTGGAATAAGCACGTATTCAAAGCTTCTGCTCCCCGAAATGCCGCTAGGACTAACCTTGATATTGTCAGCTGTTTTAGGGTCATAGACTTCAATATCTGGTGGAAACGCTAAATCAGGTGCTTGTAATTGATACAAGTTACCATCGCCACTAATGGTCACCTTCAGGTTTACTGCTTCATTCGATTTGGTTTCTGCTCTATCGAGCGAAACCTTCATATTCAAGTTACCCGTCAAACCGCTAAAATCGCCCGGCTTACCAGATGGATAAGGCTTCACGTTAATCTTAACTGAATTGGATTTGACAGGACGTTTAGAATCTTCATACCCTCCAAAAAACTGGTCAAACACCGAACGGCTTCTGCCAGACGAACGCTCTCTGACAATCACACTCAATTCCATTGGGTCAATGCTTATCTCGCCTGACTTCTGTGGATAAAGCACCAATTGCTTGATGAGTCCTGTTTGATACATCACACCATCAATAACCTCATTTTGAAGTTGGATTTGCTGACTTGATGTTGTCTCCTTCGACCAGAAACCTTCAAATGATGGCATCTTCCAATCATCAAAATTGACAATGGTAACTCGGCTATAAATTTTGAGGTCGACAGTAATTTTTTCTCCCAAATACACATTGCGTTTACTTACTTCTACCGTTGCAAAAAGTTCTTTTCCATCGCTTGATGAAGGTTGCTCTGCAGTCTTTTCCTGACTTCTAGTATCGGTCTGTTGTTGTCCTTTTACAACGCTGACTTTCAATTCGTTAGATGTGATTATATTTCCTCCAACTTGAATCTTAGCAGGAGCAATTACAAACTCACCTTCTTTAGCCGCGCGAAGAACAAAAGAGAATGAAATGGATTGCGACATGCTGCCATTTACATACTGCATGCTTGTGCTTTGATTCGGCCCACCAAGCACTTGAAAATCAGAAATCTGAGGTGCTGTAAAATTGGAGGCATTTGCATTTACCTCCCAGGTGACCTGAAAACGTTGTCCTAACTGCACTTGGCTTGGTGCAGAAGCTGTCAACTTCTGAGCAACCGTGGTTCCAGAGAAGAACACTCCCAACACGAATAAGAAAAGATATGTGGCTTTTGCCTTCAACTATTAGTTCTTAATTATTCATTCTTTCAAAAAAATCCTCCGGCTCGTTCCTCGCCACCTCCTTTTAAAGGAGGAATCGCTGTCTGATAGCTTATTGGGGATTTTTAATCATTCATTCTTCATTTTTAATTCTAAAAGGACTACCAGTCCTTTTCAATATTTCCTTTAGCACCCTTCCTCACCTTCTGTTCTTCTAGTCGGTCACGTATTTTCTTTTCATCTTGGTTCAAAGCATCTAGCATTCGCTCGGCATCTTCCTTAGAGATTTCTCCCTCTTTAGGCTCTTGCTCCTTTTGCTCTTCTTGTTGCTGTTGATCCTTTTCTTGCTGTTGTTGATCTTGCTTCTGCTCTTCGTCTTTTTTCTCGTCTTGCTTTTGATCTTGCTGATCTTGTTTTTGCTGGTCGTCCTTTTTCTCTTCGTCTTTCTTGTCTTGGTCCTGATCTTGCTCCTGTTCTTGTTCCTCCTGCTGCTGCAACATACGCTTTGCATAAGAGTAATTGTACTTGGTTTCCAAGTCTCGTGGATTGTTCCTTAGCGATTGCTTGTACGCATCCAAGCTTTCTTGGAACTTCTCTGCTTTTAGCAACGAATTGCCCAAGTTGTGGTATGCAGATGCCTTTTGCTCTTTATCGTCTGTAAGATTAGGCAACGCTTGAAATGCGGTAGCTGCTTCTTCGTATCGCTCTTGTTTAAATAGCGCATCGCCCAAGTTAAATCCAGAAATAAAAGGGTCTGCTCCTGCTTCCTGCCCTTCACGATAGGTTACCTCCGCTTCGCCAAACTTCCCTTCATCATAAAGCTTATTGCCCTTGGTGATGTTCTCGTTTGGTTCTTGTGCAAATGCTGATGATGCAGCAAATAATGCAAGTAAAACCGTCATTGCGAGCGAGGTACTGCCTGTCCCGTTTTTACAGGAAGCGTGGCAATCTCTCATAAAATGAGATTGCTTCGTTCCTCGCAATGACGAGGCTGTCGTAGTTTGGGCGTATTTCCATACGCCCCTACAAACCGCTATTAACTCCTTCAACTTCATCAACTCTATAAACTTATTTCCCTTTAAACAGATTTAATCCCCCAAACACTTTCAGCTTCCGAGATGGTAGCAAAACTTCAATAAGTAGCAATAGCAATGCCACGGCAATGAAGTACTGAAAGCGGTCTTCATAACTCGTAAACATCTTACTATCAAACTCCTCGCGCTCCATTCCTTCCAATTCGTCCATTAGGGTATTCAACCCAGTTCTTGAATTATTGGCACGAACATACGTTCCTTCCCCAGAAGCAGCAATCTGTTGCAACATGGTTTCATTCAACTTAGTAACAACCGTATTGCCTTCTCTGTCTTTGCGATAACCCAACATCTGACCACGTTTATACATCGGGATTGGAGTTCCATCTAGCGAACCAATTCCAATTGTATGCACTTTAATTCCTTGCTCCACTGCTGCTGCAGCTTGCTTTAATGCATCATCCTCGTGGTTTTCACCATCTGTGATTACAATAATCGACTTATTGGCCTTTGAATTTGTACTGAATGAACTCATCGCCAAATCAACAGCCTTTCCAATTGCGGTTCCTTGTGTTGAAACAATATCCGTATCAATGGAGCGGAGAAACAACTTTGCTGCCGAATGATCTACAGTCATTGGAAGTTGGATGTACGCCTCTCCCGCAAAAACTACTATCCCAATCTTGTCGTTCTTCAATCTATCTACCAAACGAGAAATGGCCTGTTTGGCACGCTCCAAACGATTTGGTGTCAAATCCTCAGCCAACATACTGTTTGAGACATCCAAGCAAATCATCAACTCAAATCCTTCACGCTTTACTTCTTCGTACTTGGTTCCAATTTGCGGATTTGCCATTCCAACCAACACAAACACCAAACCGAGTGTGAACAGCAATCGTTTCCAGCGGGGCAATGCAGTTGAAAGTGTAGGCATCAGGTTTTGAAGGATGTTTGCATCGCCTAGTTGCTTCAGCACCTTCTTTCTCCAACGGGCGTTAAACCAGAATACGAGCAGCAGCACTGGAATTACCAGCAGCACATACAACCATATTTCGCTCTCAAATCTGAACACTTCTCTTGTAATTATGAATTATGAATGATAAAAAATCCTCCGCCTCGTTCCTCGGCACCTCCTTTAAAAGGAGGAACCGCGCCATTCCCCCTTTCAAAGGGGGTGTTCCGAAAGTGGAGCTTGCGGAACATTTCGGAATGGGGGATTTTCTTAACTGATACGATCATTCTTAATTACTAATTCTTCATTTTTAATTACCTAAGATCAAACAATTGATCTTAAAACAGTTTGTCTCAACAATACTTCGCAGGCCAGCAGCAGTAATGCTGCAATGGCAAATGGTAGAAATTCCTCTTTCCGTTTACGGTATTCGGTCACATCAATCTTAGAACGTTCGAGTTCATCAATCTCTTTATACACCGCCTCCAGGCTTTCATTATCCGTAGCTCGGAAATACTTACCATCTGTCATGTCTGCAATTCGCGTGAGCAATTCCTCATTAATCTTTACCTCCACATCTTGGTAGCGCATTCTTCCAAAAGCATCTGGATAAGGCATTGGAGCCATTCCCCTTGTTCCCACACCAATTGTGTAAACACGCACACCAAATTCCTTCGCAATCTCGGCAGCGGTTGCTGGCGCGATGGATCCTGAATTATTGTCCCCATCCGTAAGTAGAATAACTACTTTGCTAATGGCCTCACTGTCTTTCAATCGCTTTACAGAAGTTGCCAATCCCATTCCAATAGCTGTACCATCTTCGAGCATTCCACTCTTCACATCATTGAATAGGTTCAGGATAACCGAGTGGTCTGTAGTCAGCGGACACTGCGTAAAACTTTCACCAGCGAAAATCACAAGTCCTAATCGATCATTGGGGCGATTGCCTATGAAGGTTTGCGCCACTTTTTTGGAAGCCTCCAAACGGTTAGGTTTTAAATCCTCCGCCAGCATGGAACCAGAAATATCGATAGCCATTACAATATCAATTCCTTCGGTAGTTACATCTTGCCAACTACTGGATGACTGCGGACGAGCCAGAACCACGATAAGCAGCGATGCAGCTAACATTCGTAATACGAAAGGCAGATGTATCAATTTGGCCTTAATATTCGCCTCAGCACCCTTAGAAGAGGCAACATTTGAGTATTTAAACTCTACACGGCTTTTTCCTTGTAGGAAAACGTAGTAGGCGATCATTGGAATGAGCACCAACCCAAGCCAAAGCAGCTCCGGGTTCTTGAATGTGATATCAGCCATCATCCTTTCTGCTCTTCCTTAGGTTCGTCTAATGGCATTACCAAGGTGGTGCTAACAAATGTTCGGGCAATATCAAAGCACTGCTCGTTCTCATTTCCCATTGGCGTGTACTTGGCAAACTTGGCCAAATCAGCCATTTGCAAGAGTTGCATGAGCGTTTGCGTTTTAGAATCATCCATTCCACTCAATTTCAATGCTGAAATGGTTTCGTCTGTAGTCATTTCCAATGCCAACACATCAAACCTAAACTCAATGTATTCACGCGTAATATCTGAGAGTTCGATATAGAACTTCTTGGTCTGATTGTTTTGCCATAGCTTCTTGTTACGCAACTCTTCCAGCTTCTCCATCGCAATTTCATGCGCAGGACGTTTTGGTTTTGGTCGAGCAATAGGAGCTTCCGGCACTTTACGGTACTTCTTCCAGAGGAAAAAAGCAGCTACAATAAGAACAATAATCAACCAGACAAGCAATCCCCACTTCAACCACTTCTTCCAATTGAATGGGACATCCAAAGGTTCTTTAATGTCCTTAATCTCTGCCTCCATTTCAACAGGCATATCCGATACGAAAATGAGCATCGGTTCGGTTGAACGCGTTTGCAGCGTATCGTTATTGAAGACAAAATGAATTGGTGGAAGAACAATAAAACCCGTATCGAAACTGGTAATCACCAATCGTTGATGAATAACTGTTTCTCCCGTTTCCTTCTTAACTGTATCGGGAATGGAGGCTTCAATAATCTCTAACTGTCCCGTGATGGTATCCTTGAAAACAGGCCATGCAACAGGAACTTCTTCGTTGAACTCAACAGAAAGGTCAAGATTTATTTGGTCTCCAATCAGGATTTCCTGACTATCAAGCACAGCTTTAACAATGGTGTTTTGGGCAAAGCCGCTGATCGTAAAAGCAAGCAACAATACAGTGAGAAAGGTGGTCAGGCTGAGTGATTCGACCAAAGGAAGAATCGTATCGAAGCCCTTACGCACACCCTTCGATACATTCCGATAAAAATCGGAACACTCAGGGTGACCCACCCTCGCAAGTGCGTGCTGCTTGAAACTTGAAGCTTGGAACTTGTAGCTCATCATCGTGCTCCTCTACGTTTAAACAAGTTCATCAACGGTTTTATGTACGAACCATCCGTTCTCACTTCGGCCATATCTACACCCGATTTAATCAATGTATCTTTCAATTCAGCTTCAAATCGAAGTCCGTTGGCTTTCAATTTTGTTCTTGTTTCCTTACTGGAAGTGTCTACCCAAACCAATTCGCCTGTTTCTGCATCGGTTATAGGCAGCAATCCCACGTTCGGAATCTCCTTCTCCAATTGGTCGTAAACTCGGATAGCAACCAAATCGTGTTTCTTATTAGCCAGCTTCAAAGCATCTGAATAGCCGTTATCCATAAAGTCGGTAAGTAGGAAAGCAATGCTGCGCTTCTTTACCACGTTGGTTAGGAAGCGTAACGCCTCACTCAAGTTTGTGCCTTTGTGCTCAGGTGTAAAGTCAATCAACTCCCGGATAATGCGCAGAATATGACTCTTTCCCTTTTTAGGTGGAATGAATTTCTCCACTCTATCGCTAAAGAAGATGATGCCAACCTTGTCGTTATTCTGAATGGCTGAGAAGGAAAGTACCGCACAAATCTCCGTCATTAACTGACGTTTGAGCATCACCTTGGAACCGAAATCTCCCGAGCCACTTACATCAACCATGAGCATTACCGTTAGCTCACGTTCCTCTTCAAATACCTTAACGTAAGGGTCTCCTGTTCTGGCAGTTACGTTCCAATCAATAGTACGTACATCATCACCCATCTGATATTCACGCACTTCAGAAAAAGCCATACCACGCCCCTTGAAGGCAGAGTGATACTGCCCTGAGAATATCTGATTACTCAGACCTCTGGTCTTTATCTCTACTTTTCGGACCTTTCGGAGTAAATCGGAAGTATCAGTTACATCACTAGGCCCGAGGGACGAAGGTAAAGGGGCAAGTGACGAAGAAGTGAAGCCTCGCAACATCACAAATAACGCAGCACCAAGCACCACGAGCAGAATAATAATCAATATGATATACTCCGTTTTCACTTATTCTTTTCCTCCAGTGTCTTAATCGTTTTGCTGAGCATGGCTATAATACCATTTAGTCTTTGCGCTCTATCACTTATTAAATCGTTATCCAAAATCTTGTTTGACCGTTGATACCAACCTTTGGTTTCTCTAGCCGACCCTCTCGATATTCTTAGAAACTGAGGGTACTCCTTCCCGTAACCTCGGCCATAGCCCTCTTCAATATTCGCTGAAACAGAGCCGCAACTTCTGATTAGCTGACGAGCTATCTCCTTTCCTCTGAAATCCTTAGACAAAACCGCACAATCCTCCCAATACGCATCATACAACTGCATGGCCTGCTGGTAGAATATCAGATTATCTAATGGATCACTCATTTTAGCTGATTTTTTCACTTATGTCAAAGAATCTGGACTCTCGCCTCTTGCCTCTTGTCCTTCGCCCCTCACTAGGAATCCGTCCCCTCGCCCTTTGTCCTTCTCTCTCGTCCCTACAGTCTAAGGAACTTCGACTGTATTTAAGATATCAGCAATAATTTCTTCCGAGGTGATGTTCTCCGCCTCAGCCTCATAGGTCAATCCAATTCGGTGACGCAAGACATCGTTACACACAGCACGAACATCTTCAGGAATTACGTAGCCTCTACGCTTAATGAATGCGTATGCTTTTGCAGCTTTTGCCAATGCAATACTTGCACGTGGAGATGCACCAAAGCTGACAAGGTCTTTCAATTTAGCAAGTCCGTTATCTTCTGGGAAACGACTAGCAAATACGATATCAACGATGTACTTCTCAATCTTCTCATCCATATACACCTGACGTACAACTTCGCGCGCCTTTATGATGTCTTCTGGCTTAAGAACCGAATTCGCTGTTGGAAACTCACCCGCTAGGTTATGGCGGATAATCTGTCCTTCGTCTTTCTTGTTTGGATATGTGATAACCACCTTCAGCATAAAACGGTCTACCTGCGCCTCTGGCAATGGGTAGGTTCCCTCCTGCTCAATCGGGTTCATGGTTGCCATTACTAAGAATGGCTCTTCCATTTTGTAGGTAGTATCTCCAATGGTAACCTGCTTTTCTTGCATGGCTTCAAGCAGCGCACTTTGCACCTTGGCCGGAGCACGGTTAATCTCATCTGCAAGAACAAAATTGGAGAAGATTGGTCCTTTACGAACGTCAAACCCACCTGTTCTCTGATTGTAAATCTGAGTACCCACAACATCGGCAGGCAGCAGGTCTGGTGTAAACTGAATTCTACTGAAATCGGCACTAATAGTTGATGCCAGTGTATTAATGGCCAACGTCTTTGCCAACCCAGGAACTCCTTCTAGTAAAACATGTCCTTTAGAGAGTAACCCAATAAGAAGGCTTTCTACCATGTGGCTCTGACCAACAATCACCTTGTTCATTTCGAGGGTAATGAGGTCAACAAAAGCACTTTCCTTCTCGATTAGCTCATTGATCTGCTTAATATCAATTACTTCACTCATTGTATTTGAAAATTCATTTGGTGATTAACTTGTTCAAAGCCGCGTTCATTGGTTGAAAAATAATTCATTTTCACTTACTCGAATCAGCTTTGAGCAAATTCCGTGCAAAAATATAGATCGCGCTTTACCACCAAACAGTTAAAACCATTAAGTCGTGTTAAGTAGTTCATAAAAAGTGTTAATGGCTTTGGTAGAGAGGCAGATAAAGAGAAGCAGGAGTTTTAGAAATCATACCGCAGCTAAGGTTTATTTCTAGTCTTAGAACATTTATGTAGTCATCTTATTATAAGAGACACCTCTGTCTCCACATCCCTTTCTTTGAAGTTGGAACACGTAAGGTTACTACCCAGGCCCTCAGAATTAGCATGGCGCCAACGGTACTGTTTACTCCAAACCCGATGCTTTCTGCCGTTACTAAAAACGATTGAGGAGAGATTGTATTGTCCTTGAAGTGCGTGTATCCCACAGCTAGACCCAGAAGAAACCTTACACTAAGGCAATACCAGCAAAAAGAGAATACCTCAAAATATTCATAGCTACAGGAGCTATGTTCTATTAGAAACAAACCCCATTAGCATATTGATACGTGTTTTCTAAATCATCTCTTACTACCTCAGCCAAACCATTTTGGCTTTCTAAAAAGAAATCGTTCTCTAAAACAACAGACCTATAAGACCATCCAGAGGGTAAGTTCAAACGGTTGCCCAAGATTTCTAAGTCTTCTAATTGGAGATTGACATCTACCTTCTGAGAATAGGACTGCATGATATGGCACCTACCTGAAGGGTCTTCTAAAATGTAAGCTTGCTTGCCCTTAAAAAAATACCAAACTGTAACCCTTTCAACCGTTACCGATTGATAAGCGAGATTGGCAGTTAAAGTATTTGCGGTAATGGGAATTGTGGCAACTAATGAGGTTGTGAGATTGCCAAATGTGAAGTCACAACTATTTGTAATCGTTTGGCTAGAAATACTATCTAAAACCCAATATCTCGGTCCATTTAATCTAGCATAAGGAGAATTGTATTCTTCTTGCAATGAGTCTGTGTTCAATGCACTCCATTCTTCTTCGGGGCAGGAGTTGCACCCTATGGTATTGTATGCCTCTAATGATACGTCTGGAGGATTAACTTTAATCAAAAGCACCTCACAGTATCTCTGATTAAAAGAAGGTCCAGTTTGAGTTACTTGCTCGTCCGGATTAGTTTCTACACTATCATCTTTTTGACAAGATGTGAATACAAGAAGAATTGAAAAACATAGTAGGGCCTGAATAATTCTAGTTTTTTGCATCATCCCTTTTTTTTTAAATTTTTGATTCTAGTACAAAACTAAATGTCTCTCGAGAAAGAAAAATTAACAAAAGATAAAATCGAAAATTATCTGTTCTTTATTTTGAGTCAATTCGACTTCTGATTCTGCCTAAGGAGACTGGTGTAATACCCAATAGATTAGAAAAATACTTATTGGGAATCCTATTCTCAATATCAGGTTTTGTTTTAATGAAATCTAAGTATCGTTGTCCTGTCGATAGCACAACGAATGAGCCAATACATTGCACTCTTTAACTGCTGGCTTCTGTGTGATTGTTTCATTTGGCTGCACAAAACATACACCGCTTGACACCACTAAACAGTAATACTTATTAGTAGTGTTACCGAGTTCTTAAAAGTATTAATGGTGATGGTTTTGGAGAGAACGAACGTGTGAAATGATACTTGAGACTAGTTACTTACTGAACACGTTCGATTTATGGCGGTACACCAAAGCCTTTTAAGAAATCTCTTTTACTTCTATGGCCGTGCCATTTTTAGCGGCACCTAGTTTAATGCAATCAATATATGGTCGAATATTAGGGTCTGCTAGTACGGAAACCGCATAAAACACAAGCTTGGTAATGCCCATTTCTTTAAGCTGAGAAGCAACTAATTCTACGTGCTTTTCAACTTCCGATGGTAACAGAAGGTGGTCGTAGTAATCAATCTTATGCTGGGCATCTATAACGCCATATTTACCAGAGAGGATTACAAATTTCACGCTTGCTGCATTGGCGCTAGTGTATACAGCGGTAATTCTAGAACTCTTGTATCTGTTTATGGCAGATAGAGGGAATTCCGAATGGTCTTTTTCTGCCGAGCAATAGGTACAATAAGCAATCATGTTTCTACCAAGGTTTTACAACTATGAAAATAGGGGTTTAACGCCTTCGTCCTTTTGCCTGATGACGTAGAGAGACGCGAAGCATAGCGGTTCTACAGAACGTGCAATGCAGACGTTGTAAAAGATCTATTAGGTTTTGGAAACCTAGTTGGTATTGGTAAGCACGCGTTACAAACGCGCGCTATCGGGGGGTTAGCTGTTGCACGCGTTACAAACGCGCGCTAGCGGAGGACGGGCTTCGGAATGGCACGCGGATGACGCAGATAGCGCGGATAAACGCTGATGGGTTGCTACGCTCCTTTTATTTCTCGCAAAGACGCAAAGGGACGGATTTATCCCGTTTTTGGGATGCTCCGTGATGGTGCACGCAGATCTATCTCGTTTTTTCGGGAGAACGCGGAGAACGCAGAGAAGCGGTGCAGCCCTGAAAGGGCGTTATCTTTTAATATAGGGTGGTAGCCCTGTGATGCTGTGCCCAGCACAGAGCCAAGCCCTGAAAGGGCGTTATATACGAACGATGGGCATCGCCCATCGAAAAAGGGCGCAGCCCTTAGCAGCCCTGAAAGGGCGACATCCTGAATGGTATGGTTAGGGCACGCGTTGCAAACGCGCGCCATCGGAGCAAAATGAAGAAGATCAGTTGCAAACTAATCGTGTTCTGTTGCTCACAAGTGACGCTACGCTTAACACTTGCGCGAGCGGGGGTATTCGCTTTTTGTGGTTCTTTGATGGCGCGCGTTTGTAACGCGTGCCCTAGTTGCTAATCTTGTGTTAAGCACGCGTTACAAACGCGCGCTAGCGGGTTTTAAGCGTGGTAGGAACTCTCTGCGTTACAAACGCGCGCCATCGGGATGGTTAGGGCACGCGTTGCAAACGCGCGCCATCGGGATAGGAAAAATCCGTATCCACGTTCCGTCTTCTAGTAGTCCAGCTGTACATACAAGTTCATCATAACTGCGCGATGGCAGTGGATAAGTGGTTACCGCTATGAGAACTTTAGTTAAGGCCATTTCTAAAGATGCTCTACTTCAAAATTCTTGTTAGGCCAATTGCTCAATGCTTTGGCAACACGCCCTCTATGACATTGTTTTTCGCACGCTTCAAAACACGTGATGGCCACACGACCATGTTGATTTATCAATGCTACCAACTTAGAAAGCGATGCTGTTTCTGTCTTTAGGGTTGTTGCTTCATATTCTTCAAACAACTTATCGTAATCGGCTTGTGTGTCTAAAGATTTCCGCTTGTCAGACACAATTCCTAATTCGGGAATGTGCATGTAGGTTATACCAACCCTTTCGCAACTTTCGCTCAATTGCTTTTTAGAAAACCCCCATTTCATACTCATTGGGTTCTTCCGCACATCGCAGAGCAACTTCACATTGGCAACTATGAGCTTATTTAAATAAGCCTCTAAACTCACTCCTTCATAACCAATGGTTAGCAATGCGTTTTCAGAACTTGTAGGACGGTTAGCTTGTACTACTTCCAGTTCTTCTTTACTCAATACGCTTTCGGCTATTTCGCTATGGATGGCGTAGTACGGAAACCGCAAATAGGTTTCTCTTACCAATTCCTTTCCGCGTTTGTTTTCCAGCGTACGAAGCATACGTTTAATGCCATATAAATCTTCATCCTTCAATGTTTGCGACATGCCTTTTGCCTTATCGGTCAATTGCCACTCGTCTCCTTCTGCCAAATACCCGTATTTGGTTAGGGTTCTTTTATCGGCATAAGATTGAAAACTGAATGCCCCAAACTTGTAAGGCACAAATTCATACGAAGGGGTTTCTTGTGTTTTGCAAAACAGCAACATCAACTTTTGCAAATCGGTGCGCTGTAGCGAACCGCCTGTTAATTCCAACAACCCCAACAACACTTTTCTTCTGTAATACATGTTTACAAAGGTATGGCTATTGATTTATGAGCTATTCCTATTGCACGCGTTACAAACGCGCGCCAGCGGAGGCTGGGCATTCGTAATTGTCAATCTATGAGTTCAATCCAAACGCCTTTATGGTCTGATAATTTTTTATCTTCATTCCAACTACCAATTTTTTGTTTTGAAGTTCCTACAATTTTTTTTGTCAAAACAATGTGGTCAATATTTTCTAGCAAATCAGTTGTCAATATTTCTAAATTAATATTTTCAAATGTTGTCTTTAACTTATCTCGACTTTCCTTAACCGTGTAATAGGAATCTGAAAATGAAATATTAAAGTCTCCTGCCACACAGAAAGTTTTGTCAACAGAAAGTTTATTAAAATCTAAAAGCTGTTCTTCAAGGTCTTCTTTGAAATTGTACCCTTTGTTTCCTCTGTTTCCAATTACTGTACCGTAAATAATTAATTCTCCTTTTGGTGTGTCTAAGCTCACGCATAGACTTGTGTCAGCTCTAAATGTTTCTAATTCTTGTATGATTGGATATTTTGAAAAAATACTAACTCGTCTTTCTCCTTCTCTAAAATACTCCTGCTTGTCTTTCTCGGAATGTCTTACAGAATATTCGTTTCCTATTTCAATAAAAGTATCGGTTTCTGTCAAGACAAAAATGTCTGCATTTATCTCTCTCAATGTCTCAATAATGGCAAAAGTTTTCTTTCCATTTATTGTTGGTCTTTCTAAATTCCAAGTTGCTATTTTCATAGTTTTAAGGGGGCCTAGTTGCTAATCTTGTGTTAAGCACGCGTTACAAACGCGCGCTATCGGGGATCAGTTACAAACTGATTGTGTTCTTTGCTCACAAGTGACGCTACGCCTAACACTTGCGCGAGCGGGGGGTTGCGCTTATTGATTTCATCTGCAATTTCTTGAATATGCGCTTTTCTATCCTCTTTAGACAGAAGAATAACCGCTATCGCTTCATGTAGTTTTAGTTTCATTACTCTGTCTTTTCATGTTATTGCACGCGTTACAAACGCGCGCCAGCGGGGTCCTATTGCACGCGTTACAAACGCGCGCTAGCGGGGGGATCCCAAAACCTGTCAACATCCTCATTGGGAGAATGTAAAGAAAAAACCAATTTAAAACTTTCCAGATCATGAGGGACGTCTATGGAGCACTTGGCAGGGCGGGGTTAGAAAAGCTATCCGCCAATGACTCACTTTGTGCAAGCACACGGTCTGCTTCTAGCTTGGCTAAATCGGGTGGATAGCCGTACCGAATCAAGATTTTCTTTACCGTCAATCGTAGCTTAGCCCGTACATCATCGCGCTTGCTCCAATCTACTGTTGCGTTGTTTCTGATTACATCAACAATTGTATGAATGAGCTCTTTCATCTTCACATCATCCAAGAAGCTGGTAGAATCATTTTGACTTAGCACGCTATAGAAAGCATACTCCTCTGGCGTTAACCCAAGTTCTTCTGATTGGCGGTCTTCCAATCTCATCTCTTTGGCAATTGCCGAAAGTTCGGCCAAGACCTGAGCCGAATCAATCTGATTGTTGTGGTAGCGTTTAACTACAGACTCCAGCATTTCAGAGAACTTCTTGCCCTGTACCAAGTTCTTGGTCTTCCGAGACTTTACTTCATCATTCAATAGCTTTTTAAGCAACTCAAATGCAAGGTTCTTTTGCTGCATGTTCTTTACTTCTAGTAAGAACTCATCTGAGAGAATACCTACCGAAGGGGCTTCAATCCCTGCGGCTTCAAAGATGTCGATCACGCCATCGCTTGAAAGTGCATCATCTACAATTTGCTTGATAGCCGTTTCAACTTCATAATTCGATTTTACACCGCTGCCCGTAAACTTGTTTATTCTCGCCTTGATTGCTTGAAAGAATGCCACCCCATTTTTCAGCGCATTTGCATCAGGGCTTGGTATTGACATTGCAAACAGCTTTGACAGCAAGGTCACTTCCTTCAGGAAACGCTCTTTTAGTTTCTCGCTTGATAGAATGAAGTTCTGAGCACCCAATAATACTTGCAGCTTTTGCGCTGTATCTACTTTGAAATAAGCTTTGAAGTCGAAGCCATTGAACATCTGTTCAATAATCTCGAACTTCTCTTTCATGCCTGCAATGGCCTCTTTAATATCTACTACAGGAGAACCTTCGCCACCACTTTGCAAGTAGGTAACCATGGCGTTTCGTAGGTCTTGACCAATACCTATGTAATCTACAATCAAACCACCTGGTTTGTCTTTGTAAACTCTATTTACACGTGCAATGGCTTGCATGAGGTTAGCCCCTTGCATCTTCTTATCTACATACAAGGTATTTAGACTTGGTGCATCAAAACCCGTTAGCCACATATCGCGCACAATTACCAGCTTTAGGCTGTCGTTAGGGTCTTTTATGCGCGTAGCAAGGTTTTTTCGTTGCTGCTTGGTGGTGCTGTGTGGTTGAAAAATCTCTGGGTCGTCTGATGAACTTGTCATCACAACCTTAATCTTTCCTTTATCCAATTCATCGCTGTGCCAATCTGGACGTAGCGCAATAATCTGCTCATACAGTTTCACGCAGATGGTACGTGTCATTCCCACAATCATGGCCTTGCCTTCAAATGCTTCCTGACGCGCCTCAAAGTGTGTTACAATATCCTGCGCCACATCTTTTAATCTATCGGGATGACCAACAACAGCATCAATTGTTGCTGTTTTCTTTTTGGCCTTTTCTATTTGCTCTTCTGTAGCATCAGAAATATCATTGATTTCATCGTCTAGCTTTTTAGCTGTGGCATCATCTAGTTTAATCTTGATTAAACGAGATTCATAACTGATTGGAACCGTAGCCCCATCATCTACCGCTTGTTTGATGTCGTACACATCTATGTAATCTCCAAATACAGCAGGAGTAGATTTATCTTCTTTCTCTATAGGAGTGCCTGTAAAGCCGATGTACGAAGCATTGGGCAATGCATCGCGCAAGTACTTGGCATTTCCATATCTGGTTTCCATGCCTTTATCTGTCTCCACTTCTCTAGCCGTAAAACCGTATTGACTTCTGTGTGCTTCATCTGCCACCACTACAATATTGGTACGCTCAGAAAGTGTATCATACACGTTTCCTTCTGCTGGTGCAAATTTTTGGATAGTGGTAAATATGACGCCACCACCTGAAACCTTCAGTAGTTCCTTGATGTGTTCTCTACTGCTCGCTTGTACGGGTGTTTGTCTTAATAGACCAACACAGTTTCCAAATGTGCCGAAGAGTTGGTCGTCCAAATCATTCCTATCTGTGAGCATCACAATGGTTGGGTTTCCCATTTGTGGATGCGTGATGATTTGCCCACTGTAGAAAACCATTGAAAGCGACTTGCCAGAACCTTGCGTGTGCCAAACCACACCTATTTTCCTATCGCCATCTACCGAGTTGGTTGCACGCAACGTTTGTTGCACTGCTTTTTGCACCGCGTAGTATTGGTGATATGCAGCTACCTTTTTAATCTTAACCTGAAAGACCAAGCCCGTCTTTTCGTCTTTCTTTTCTTCTTGTTCAAAAACGGTACAGTAGCGTATCAACTCTACCAACACCCGTTTATCCAACATGTATTCGGTCAGAATCTGTAACTCCGTTCTTGTTTCGTTGGCTACTTCTTTGGGAGATTGCCAAGCAAGATAACGGCTAAAAGGAGCAGAAATACTTGATGTTGCTGCATCTATACCGTCTGATATAACGCAAAGCGCATTGTAGTAAAACGTGCTTGGTACAGCCTTTTTGTAATTCTGTATTTGTGTGTAGGCTTTGCGCAGCGTGGCTTTCTCGTCTGTCGCATTCTTCAATTCTACAAATACCAATGGCAAGCCATTGATAAACAGCACGACATCAAAACGCTTTTCGTTGTTGTTTTCTTTAACCACCAATTGGTTAACCACCCAAAAGTTGTTGTTCTCTGGGTTATCGCTATCCAAGAGGTTAACCTTAATGCCTTTGGTGTTGCCATCCTTGGTGTATTCTACCGTTACACCTTCGGTAAGCAGGGTATGGAAACGCTCGTTGTTTTCCATAATGTCTTCCGTACCAAGGTTAATTACCTTTTGGTAGGCTTCTACACGTGCAGATTCTGGAAGAGTAGGATTAAGCTCCTTTAGCGAAGCCTTGAAATGACTTTCTAAAATGACAGAAGCAAAACTTTCTCGCTGTGGATTATTACCAGTGGGAGCAATTTCAGGACCAGCATAATACGTGTAGCCCTGACCAACTAATTGGTCAATGAATGATTGCTCTATGGTGTTTTCTGTAATCTTATCCATTTGCTGCGTTATAAACTTAGCATTTGCTCCAACCTTCTAACCCATCAAGTCCATTATGGAAAGCGTTCAATGCCCCTTGGTATTCTTCCAACTGTTTTACAAAATCTGCGTAGTGCATGGTTCGGTCTAATTTATCAACACGAGCCAACAGAATGGTCTTTTGGGCACGCGTAAACTTTGGTCTTTTCGCTTCTATTTTTTTTGCCTTTAGGTAATGCTGAAAAGCTTCGAACACTTCATTTCTAATGCCATCATTCTGCATGGGTTCATTAAACAGACCTAAACGGTAGTTTACGTGTAGCTTCTTGCGCGTGTACTGAATGTCCATGTAGATTTCAAGCTTGGTAGCCTTATACATAAACGTTCTACCTCCAAACCAAAACGCTACTAGCGGTTCTCTATTGTTTCCAACAGAACCCCAACTTGCATTAAACGTCTCTTTGTATTTGTGAAAAAAGCGGACACACGTCCACCACGTCCAATCTTGTAGTGGTTTTACCAAATAGTTATTTGCCTCAGTATCTGCCCAGTTGTAGTGCCTTTCTTGTTGCTGTAGATACTGATGGTACTGCGTAAGCACGTCATGGTCTATTTCTGCCACTTTAGCGGCAGATAGCACGCCAACAAAATCTTTAATCGAATAATATAAATACCCTTTGTCAGCAATCCGTTCTACGTTTACCTGATAGCCCGTTTTAAAGTAAATGGGCACAATTACATCAGGTACTTTCACCTTAGATACTATTTTTCTATAGCGTTCTAGTTGGTTGGAATGTTCTTGGCTGTGGACTTTATCTTCAATGATGACCGCATGCTTTTTACCATGCATGATAAAGGTGACCAGCACATCAATTTTACGATACTGAGTTTCAATCTTCCATTCGCTTATAGCGCTCAACTCAATGTTTTGTTTGGCTAATAGCGATTGTAAAAAGGCAGTGCCCAACTCATGGAGTTGAACATTTAGCCCAGC
>Ga0222650_1000825_pt1 | contig 20175 bp, 16 predicted proteins | sample AntAcemetagen367_FD_179820 | JGI IMG/M metagenome (GOLD analysis project Ga0222650, IMG submission 179820) | Saline water microbial communities from Ace Lake, Antarctica - #367 | ecosystem: Environmental > Aquatic > Non-marine Saline and Alkaline > Saline | place: Antarctica: Ace Lake... | reverse complement strand
ATCCGTTCCGGCGGTGCGACGAACGAAAAACAGCGGATGCGAGGATGCCAGAGCAATCGGCCAATCGGTGAAGGAATCCACTTTTGCTCAGATTAATTCTGTCCACTTTTGCTCAGCCCGCTACAATTTAAAGTGAAAATCTACTGGAGCGACGCACCTCTGGCCCACTTACCTCTCAACGATAATCCAGCCCGTCAAAAATAAGGCTCTCCAGTAGGCTTTTGAGCGCGTTATCACCTACCTTTTTCTACTTCGCCGCGATGGGGTCGTAGCCGGGCCGAAATCCATTGCAACGTTTCCAGATACTTGATCAGTGTTGAAAGTTTCGTGGGGAATTCACTGCACCATTCTGGTGGTCTTGCGTTTCAAATACCGAGCGAGTGTTGGATGATGAATGACTGGAGGGCACAGTAGAAGTGACTCCTCACGAGAGCCTCGTGTCGGAGGGGTGTCAGGTTGGCCGGGTCCGTATCGGGTTCGGGACCGAACTTGTATTTTTCTTCCAAGGCCAGTCTCGCTTGGTTCAGCGCGCTATACCAAGTGAATGCATCGTCGCGTGTGATCCAGATCGGGGTTTCATCATCCTGTGGAAATGCTGCCGCAGTTTCGATCGCCGCATAGATGTGATTGAGATCGTCGGTGAAGGATTCGCGTAAATCGGGAACGATGTTTTCTTCCCAGTCTTCAGCTAGTCTTTCGTCGGTGATCAGGTCTCCGAGCCTGCTGGCGAGGTCGATATCCATGCCGTTTGCATCCAGCATGATCGCTCGGAGAACATGCCAGTCTTCATCGCTCTCCGGGTCGATGCGAAGGCCACCTTCGATGGTTGGTGCGATTTTCATTCCGCTGCTTCCAAAGTGGTTTTGAGTTGGTGCATCTGGAGTTGTTGGACGTAGAACTCGGCTTTTTCAAGTTCGCCCGACCAAACAATGGACAGACCTTCTTTGTGGACTTGGAGCATCAGTGTTGTGGCGTGGTTCTCGTCGTAACCGAAGATTTTCTGCAGAATCAGGGTCACGTATGCCATGAGATTTACGGGATCATCATGCACAATGACGTTCCATGGTGTCTGGTTGGAGACTTTCGTATCTGTCTCTGTAAGGGTGCTGGTATCCGACATGGTCTAAACGGTGGCGGGTGCTTGGGCTGGTGCTTCGATCCACTTGTCGTGTTCTTTGATCAGATCGATGAGGCGTTCGACAGCTTCCGCTTCGGGTATATTGAATTTCACTGCGGTTTTGCCGACGTAAAGGTTGATTTTTCCGGGTGCTCCTCCGACGTAGCCGAAATCGGCATCGGCCATTTCGCCGGGGCCGTTGACGATACATCCCATGACGGCGATACGCACTCCTTTGAGATGGCCGGTCGCGGCACGGATTTTCTGGGTGGTGGATTGCAGGTTGAACAAGGTGCGGCCGCATGAAGGGCAGGCGACATAGTCGGTTTTGAAGATACGGGTTCCGGATGCCTGAAGGATGTTATAAGCGAGACGGAGGGATTGGCCCGGGGCGTTCTCACCACGCAGCAGAACCGCGTCTCCGATGCCGTCACAAAGTAGCGATCCGATATTTTGAGCGGCGACTAGCAGGGAATTGATGAATTCCGTTTCTCCTGAAGGAGGGGTCAGGGTGTCCTTCAGTAGGATTGGATGTCTCGGGTCTGCTTGGAACGCGAGCATACGGAAGGCATGGATTGGGGAGAGGTCGGTTCCGTCGGCGACTGTTATCAGGCAAGGCTCGCTTCTGTCGTTGAGCTCGGAGATTGCTGTAGCATTGCGGGGATCAATTTCGACGACACCTGATTTCTCGTAAATAATCTCCGGTTTGAAGTCGCCCATATTTGCGATCTTGTGAGCGAGAGCGTTCCAGCGTTCCTGGGTGGTGAAGACTCTGACGATCTTGCCCGCACCTAGCTCGTGGGACTGTATGATCATGGTAGAGCTACTACGCCTTTCGTAGGTGAATGGATCGTATGAGGGGGTGAATTCAGGGAGGCAGGATGCCTCCCTAACGGCCTGGGGCTGGAAGCCCGAGCCACTGGTGGCTGGGGCATCCTGCTCCAGGCCGTTGATGGTGCATCCTGCTCCATCGGTATAGCGGGAACCCGTCTTATCCGCCGAGGTTCCTGCCGTGAAAGGATTGTTCAGAATATATTTTACCTGGTGCCTAAAATCATCACCGTTGCGCACGATATGATCGTAATACTCCTCCTGCCAGAAAGGCCCTGTGATCCCGAGAATCTTGTTAGCTTGGTTCGCGGTGAAAGATTTCCATGAATGAAGGATGGATTCCAAGCGCTCGTCACCCAGCGGTTTGAGAAGTGCGTGAATATGGTTGGGCATGACAGACCACGCATACAGTTCGTACCGGACACCGTCGAAATGCTTGAGAGCGTTCTCAACCAAGTCAGCTACAGCTGGATTTCGTAAATGACAGGCTCCGTAGCTGGCGTTTTCCGCCGTATCGATGCATTCATGGAATAGGGAATTAATTTCGCTACGGATTTCAAGCAGTTCTGCGATCTTGCTTCGGGAGGCAGAGGTCGATTCATGGTGTTTCAGTTTGGCGGAGAGAAGTTCCTTCCTTTGCTGGTAATTTTCCAGTGCGGCCTTTGGGATTGAATCTTTGAGGCGGAAGGTCACGGAGTATGTTGCGCCGGGAATTCTCCAGTGCGGAAGGAAGGATGAGTCTTTTCTTTCCAGTAGGTTCCAGTCCGGCTGGATTTTCTGTGCGTCCGATGTGAGGGAAGTGAGGCAGGATGCCTCCCTAACGGCCTGGGGCTGGAAGCCCGAGCCACTATCACTGCTGTGCAGTTCTACCAATGCCTTGGCGACCGGGATTTCGTGAATCGCATCCTCGGTTAGGGAAACGCGGACGGTATCTCCGATGCCGTCTGCCAGCAGCGAACCGATGCCAACGGCGGACTTGATACGTCCGTCTTCGCCATCTCCAGCTTCAGTTACGCCGAGGTGAATCGGGTAGTTCCAATCGGCACCCTCCCCATCAAGTCTTGCAACCAAGAGACGATACGCCTCAATCATGACTTTGGGATTGGAGGCCTTCATCGAGAAGACGAAATTGTGGTATTCGTTTTCCCGGGCGATCCTCGCGAATTCCAATGCGCTCTCACACATTCCGAGCGGGGTGTCGCCGTAGCGATTCATGATACGATCCGAGAGCGAGCCATGGTTCGTGCCGATGCGCATCGCCCGGCCCAGTTCTTTGCATCGGTGTACAAGCGGAGTGAATTGCTCGCGAATGCGTTCGAGTTCTGCCTCGTATTGGTCGTCGGAATATTCGCGTATTTCGAATTTCTTTTTATCCGCGTAGTTCCCGGGATTGACTCTGACCTTCTCCACCCACTTCGCGGCCTCCATCGCGGCATCGGGTTTGAAGTGAATATCGGCGACGAGGGGGACTTCGCATCCCGCAGCGCGGACTTCCCTGGCAATGTTTTCGAGATTGGCGGCGTAGACTTTGGTCTGTGCGGTGATGCGTACGATTTCACATCCGGCCTCCGCAAGACCGAGCACTTCAGCGACGCAGGCTGGGGTGTCACGGGTGTCGGAAGTGATCATCGACTGGACCCGGATTGGATTGTCCCCGCCAATACCCACATTTCCAACCATGACTTCACGGGTCTTCCTGCGTGAATAGCTGAGAAGATCGGGGCAATAGGAAAGGACAGGGAGGTCGCTCATGGGCGGGGTATGGTAAACCGGAAATTTTCCGTGGGCAATGACTGGATATGGTGCGAATATGAAATATGAAAATTAGAATGTCTTGGGCTCGGAAAGTCGCGATGGTCGCATCGTTGCTAGCTGCAACCGGTGAGGGCAGTGTCGCCGGGGATTTTATCCGGGTGAAGGAGACTGAAGATGGTGCGAAGCTCCAAACTGCGGTCTTTGGGTATGAAAAGGACGGGATACGTGTTGATTTGATCGGCGCAATCCACCTTGCGGATAGAAAATACTACGAGTTTCTGAATACCTATTTTGAGAACTACGATGTGCTTCTCTTTGAAATGGTGGGTGGGGAGAATCTAGGGGGAGGGAAGAAGCCGATCATGGTGGAGGATCCGGAAAAGGAAGACAATCTTGCCGGGTTACGGGTCATTTACGAGACGATGGAAAAAGCCCTCGGTCTCACCGGACAGGCCGGACTGATCGACTACACTGCGGAAAATTTTGTTCATGCTGATCTCACCATGAAGGAGTTTGGTGCTCTCCAGAAGGAAAAGGGCGAGTCCTTGCTGAGTTTCATGATACAAGCTGGCATAAGTGCTGAGAAGCCTTCGCGAGACCCGAACACACTGAACCTCATGCGAGGCATGCTCACCGGCCGTTCGGATCTGGTGAAACTGGAGCTGATGCACACGATGGCTGAGGGCGACGAGCAGATCGGCTCGCTCGCAGGTGAAAACGTGATTATTGGCGATCGGAACGCGAAGTGTATGGAGGTTTTGGAGAAGCAGATCGCTGAAAAAGAAAAAAATATCGGTATCTTCTATGGCGCAGCACATTTTCCGGATATGGAACGAAGGCTTGAAAAAATGGGGTTTGAGAGAGTTTCCAATAAATGGTTGACCGCGTGGAACGTGAAGAAAGAGTGAGTGGTTCGGACCCTATTGGAGAGCCGTGTCTGTGACCGGCTGCATAATCACATCTGGCAGCCGGTCACAGACACGGCTCTCCAGTAGAGAGATGCGACCGAACGGCTAAAGGTGGTCATGTTGCTGCTCGTTTTCCTCGGGAGAGAAACAAGACCGTTCCGCACATTGCCATAGCTGCCACAATTGTTGAAAGCGCGGTGTGATTTCCATAAGCCATCAGCGCATACGCGAGGGCTGAGAATCCAGCGGCGATGGCGGCGAAAGGAAGTTGCGAGTGGATGTGTGCCGTCGGCTCACAACCTGAGGCGATGGCGCTGACGATCGTGGTATCGGAAAAAGGGCTGCAATGATCTCCAAGGACAGCACCTCCGAATACCGCGCCGATCACGGAGGGGATGATATTGAAGAGTTCTTCGGGCGATAATCCTGAGTTATTTGCTGCAATAATGGTGGCTGGCAGGGCAAGGGGCATAAGCAGCCCCATGGTTCCCCAGGAAGATCCGGTTGCGAATGACATCAGGGCACCTGCGGCGAAGACGGCGAGTGGCAGCCATGCCACTTCGAAGCCACTGGAAAGGAGTTTTGCGATTTGATCCCCGGCACCGAGTTCGGAAAACACATTTCCGAGCGACCACGCGAGAATCAGGATAATCAGAGCGGGGAGGAGATTGGCGGCTCCGTGGTATGCCGCTTCTCCGGAAGAAATTTTATTTTTAGGCGGATACATCATCCACGCGACTGAGAGGCCGAACAAGCTCCCTGCGACCAGAGCGTAGGGTCCGGCGTTTCCGCTGAATGCTTCACGCCATCCCGAGATTGAGAGTGGATCGGTCATTGGGTCGGAGAGTAGGGGGAAGGCAGCGAAAATGCCGAGAACCAGTGCGAGCAAGGGGATGATCGCTCTTGCCGGTGAGGTTGCGGTCCCGGTATTGAAATCCGCTTCGTCCGGTTGTTGCGGCAAGTATCGCCTCATTGCCTGCGGTTGGAAATTCAGAAAAATCGCCAACGGGACGAGCAGCAGAGTCAAAAGACAATAAGGGTTTGCGGGGATTGATCGGAAAAAGAGCGCGTAGGGTTCCACTGGAAATGGTGCGTTCTCCAAGCCTTGCTGGATGAGGCTCAACTGCGTCGCGATCCATGTGGAGATGAACGCCACGCAGGCGACGGGAGAGGATGTGGAATCGACAACCCAAGCGAGTCTCTCCCTGGAAACACCTGTCTTGTCTGCCAAAGGGCGGGCGATGCGACCTGTCAGAAGGGCGTTCGCCAGACCATCGAAGAAGCATAATAATCCGATCACATAAACACTGCCAAGCAAGCGCCTGTCGGGGGATTTTGCTTTGGAAACCAGTCGTGAAAGAATGGTGTCGAAGCCTCCGGATTTTTCGAGTAGTCCGGCAAAAGCGCCCAGGACAAGCGTGAAGATGATCGCCCCCACATGCCACGATCCATCCAGCGAGGGGAAAATGTAATCCGCGAAGATAGCTCTCACTGAAGCTATCGGATTCGAGTGATGAACGAGTAAGGCACCCGCGACAACCCCGCAGCCGAGACCAAGTGCCGCACGCCGAGTGAGCACGATGACGGTCAAAGCACATATGGCGGGCCATAGGGCGATGAGAAAGCTAGGTGGATTCAACGCCGGCAGTAGCAGGCTGAGCCCGAAAAGAATGATGGGGATGATGGACTTTTTTATCACAGCGTATTCCTGAGGTTGGAAAGCAACTCATCGACCATGATCCGCCTTAGGGAAGGATCATGAAAAGGCGGCCATTTGATACCCAGTCAGCTGCTTCCAGTGGAACCCAGCGCAGCTCGAAGCGTTTTCCCCAGGAGTCGGAAACCGCGATTTCTTCGGTCTCTTCGTTGTAGCCAATGATCATGCAGACGTGGCCGTTTTCATCGGGTTTCGGTCGCTTGGCGAGTTGGTCTGCCCTTTCGTTCATGGCTTCACGAAACGATGCCCCGCCGGAAGTACGTCCAGCCGTGTTCTCGTTGGTGATCTTGTTGTATTCATCTACCGAAAACATCGTCCACATTACGGGTATTCCTTTGTCGATTTCGCGTTTCACGTCGCGGATCTTGAGGGAGCTGATTCGGTCTTCTTTGGTGCGTCGACCTTTCCTGTAAACGGCGGATTTCACGTTATTCAAAAGCGCTGTTACGGAGGTTCCACCTCCGGCTGCGGTATTGCCGATCATCGCGAGTAAATACATATCCGCATCAAGACCCATGGTCCGCATCGCACGCTCGAATGTCGCGGGCACGCAATATCCTTTGGGGCCTTGATTCACCATCGGGATTTCAGTGATGTAGACGTCGCCGTTTTCCAATTTTCTGACGTTCTCGATAAGACGCTGTTTCAACACCGTATCGGTCATGCGTGCGGATTTTCCGCCGTTGTCGGCGACCTCCTTGGGGACGATGGCAAGCGAGACGTATTCCTCATCTTCACTTGAAAGTAGAAAGGCGTTTTCATTCCAATCCCAGCGTTTGATTGTGCGGCGTGTATCGCCTTCACCGTATCGTTGTTTGGAGCATTCCCCGAGGGTCGAGGTGAGAGCTTTCGCTATGGTTTCCTCATCCTGTTTCATAGCATCCTCAAGAGAGTCCGCCGAGGCTGAACCGTTGCTTTTGAAATGGTCTTGGGCGAATCCGGCGGTGGAGCCGAAATCACCTTTGTTGGCATAAACAATGGATACGTTTGAGACCTTTCCCGTCTCATCCGAATAGAGGGCAACCGAATAGGGAATCGCTCCGAAAAGCGTATAGTCTTTTTTCGGTCCCGCGTAGATTCTCCAGCTTTTGCCGTGCTTCGACGTTGATTCCGGTCGAAGGCCGAGATTATCAGCCAGTTCCTGTGCGTCCATTTCGGAAATGGGTTTTCCGGTGGAGATCTTTTGGCCCGCAGCCTCGTTCAGCTTTTCACTTTCGTCTCTAAGCTTCCGCTGTTGTTTTCCTGCTGCGGAAATGTATTCCCTGTCCTTCGTGCTGAGGCTACTCAGTGGTGTTTCAAAACTCTTGCCGTCCGGACGGAGGAGGGTTGCTAGATTGCCATCCACTGAGATGAAAGTAGCGCGGACCCTGTCGCCTTCAATGCTTGTGAAGGTTCGCTCTGCTTCTGAGGCGGACGCCACCGCAACGCATGCGAGAAATAGGAGGAGTTTCGCCATCATGGGACGAAATTTTCCTCCTTCATAAGCTTGGAGTCAACGAGAGATTACCGACTGGGAGAAACCCCGTTTTGGTTCCACTGGTGATATTGGGGCTTATCAACACCTGTCGCTCCAATGAATCACTTGGGAATTTTCAGCGTCTGCCCCAATCGGATGATTGTTCCCGAGATGCCGTTTGCGCTTTTGATTTTCGAAATCGATGAACCGTAGCGACGGGAAAGCCCGGTGAGAGTGTCTCCTTTTTTCACCTTGTGCATGACGTATTTAGGCTTTGGTTTCGGCTTTGGTTTGGGCTTCGGCTTAGGTTTCGGAGCTGGCTTCGGCTTGACGACAACTGGATTCGGCACGGCCTTCGGTGCGACCACGGCGATTTGAGGCGGTTGCTCTTTTTTCTCCTTCTTGGCGACCTTTTTGTCCTTTGACTTTGAACCCGAAGCATTCGGCCTGTACCACTTGTCCGGTTGATTGACCCAATCCTCAATGTAGTTTCCGCGACTGTCGAAAGGGCCGGTGACAGTGTTTGTCGATGGCGCGCTCCTAAGACCGCATTGTGTGAGAAGCGGTGTTAAGAGAAACGGTAATAGTTTCCAAGCAGCCGAAAGCATTGATAGGATCATGAGGTATTGTTTCAGATATGCAAAGCATAGTTCGAATTTCCGCATAATATTTCGGAGGGAGTGTCGAAATAAGACCAAAGAATGAGGTGACAATTCGGTCGGTCGGAGTTTATCAAAACCAGCCCGATGTCTCTGCTTACCGAATCACGGCTGACCCTGAAGCTCGCCTTCCCGCTGATCATCGGGCAGGTCAGCCAGATGCTGCTGGGCGTGGTGGACACGATGATGATAGGTCGCCTCGGCGTGACTGAGATGGCAGTGCTGACCTTCGCCAACTCGCTTTTCTACGTGCCCTTCGTATTCGGTATCGGCGTGCTGACTTCAATCTCGGTGTTCACCTCCGGTGCGAAAGGCGCGGGTGATGAGGCGGCGGGCCGGGCGAGCTGCCGTCATGGGATGTATATTGCAACCTTGCTGGGGCTGCTGCTATTCGCGGTGATGTCGTTGCTTTCCCTGAATCTGGGGATCTTCGGGCAGCCGCAGGATGTCGCGGATAAAACGGGTGGCTACTACCGTATTATCATGGCATCGATGGTGCCGGGCCTGATGTCGATGGCGTTGAAAAATCATGCGGATGCGCTCGACAGGCCGTGGCCGCCGTTCTGGATTTTTCTCTGGGGCGTGGTTCTGAACGTACTCCTGAACTGGGTGATGATCTTCGGAAAGCTCGGTTGCCCGGCGATGGGATTGGAGGGCGCGGCATGGGCCACGTTCATCTCACGGACGGCGATCCTCATCGCGATGTTCGTCTGGCTGTATCGGGGAAGAGGCATGCGGGAATGGACGCCATACCATTGGTTCAAGCCGCCGGTCCTCGCGGATATGAGGCGCTTCCTAAGCATCGGCTTCCCGGCAAGCCTGCAAATGATCTGCGAAGTCTCGGCATTTTCGGCAGCCGGACTGATGATGGGAAGCTTCGGTCAGACGGCGATGGCAGCCCATCAGGTCGCGCTGATGTGCGCGGCGACGGCTTTCATGGTTCCGCTCGGGCTTTCCATGGCTCTCAGTGTTCGGATCGGCTCCGCGAACGGCGCCCGCCAATACGAAAGGCTGCGCAAGATCGTTGTCTCGGGGTGGTGGCTCGGGACGGGATGGGCGGCGGTTGGCGGGCTGTTCTTTTTGCTCTTCGGTGCTTGGGTTTCCTCGCTCTTTATCGACGAGGCACCGGTGATAGCGCTGTCAGCGAAGATTCTTGTTGTGGTGGGCGTATTCCAGGTTTTCGACAGCCTTCAAGTCGGCTCCGTGGCGATGCTCCGGTCGCTCCACGATACAAGGGTGCCTGCGATGATGGGATTCTTTGCCTACTGGATCGTAGGGCTTCCGGTGGCGGTCGTGCTTTCCATGAAATTCGGGTTCGGTGCGGTCGGTGTCTGGTGTGGCTTGGCTACCGGTTTGTTTGTGGCATGTGTCACGCTTGGTCCGCGCCTTTGGAGAAAGACGGAGCCGAGAGCCGCCATTGAGAATCCCTCGTGAGGTTGATTCGCAGGCGGTTACGAACCTGATGAATTTCCAAGTGCACTTCCACGGTGTCGCCCTCGCTACGTATCGAGAGGATTTGGAAAACCGGTTTCCTGCGGATTCGGAAAAAGCAATGCAGCGGAATATCGGGGTGAGGTGCATTCCAGATGTATTTTGCCAACGGGAAGTCGTCCGCTTCCGAGATCGCCACGAGAATCTCACGGATCTGGGAAGCGCTGTGTTTCTTGAGCAGCCTCTTTAGTGATGACTTCGCGAGCCGTGACTCCAACCATGCTGCCATTGGATTCTGATGATCCTCCTCGATTTCCTGGATCAGCTCCCGTTGGTGGATTGACATGAGAGTCTGAAACTCCATGCGGTCAATCTCACCTCGTTCGAATCTCGCAACGAGTTTCTTCGGTGTATCCAGCATCGGTGCGACTATTACCCGGATTTCGGAAATGTAAACTTGCCGCGCTGGACCCTAGAGTTCCTTGATTTTCGGATAGACGGATTCCGATCCGCTCAGCCTCGTTGTGATCAGGGCAACGGCGGCAAGCGGGATGGCGACCGGCCACCCCAGTAACTCGATTCCCATGATGATGGAGGCATAGGGGGTTTTCGTGGCGGAGGCGAAAAACGCGATCATTCCGATTCCTGCGAACAGATCCACGGGTGCGTTGAGGAACCACGCGAGCGAATTTCCCAGCGCCGCGCCGATGAAAAATAGCGGAGTAACCTCGCCTCCCTTGAAGCCGGCGCTGAGGGTGACAACCGTGAAAACCAATTTCCACAGCCACGCCATGTCAGGCGCGTGCAGATCTGCGGAGAAGAAGCGGGGCAGGGTGAGCGAGTCCTTGTGCTCTGGAAGGACCCCGAGACCGAGATAATCCCCAGTGCCAACTAGCATGAACAAGCCCACAACGATCGCACCGCCCACGGCCGCCCGCATGGCCTCATGTGGGAACCACTCACGGAATTTAACTGCGGTGAAATGAGATGCTGCCACGAAAAAACGGCTGGCAAGAGCGAACACCGCCGCCGCAACTGCGAGCTTCCAAGCGATCGGAACCAGGCCGGTGAGTCCGGCTCCCAAATTGATCGCCGGATAAGGGGTGTGGATGATGCCCCATGCGTGGCAAACCTGATCCGCTGCGAGCGCGGTCAATAGGCAGGGAAAAAATTTTCGGGAAATAATGCTGTGGCCGGTGAACTCAAGCGCGAAGATCGCCCCGGCGAAGGGCGTGCCGAACACCGCCCCGAAACCCGCCGCGATCCCGCAGAACATCATCAGGTGCATCGCATCGCGAGTCTTCACCACATATTTCCCAATGCTCGAACCGATGGCCGCGCCCATCAGCACGGCGGTTCCTTCACGCCCTGCGGAGCCACCGAAAAGATGGGTCGCCACGGTTGCGATCACGATGCTTGGTGCAAGGGAGAATGGGACCGTGTCTTTTTCCTTGTGGACGTTGCCGAGTATTATGTGGTTACCCGAGCTGACATGCCTGCCGAGGTGGCGGTAGTAGAACCCCATAGCGATCCCGGCCAGGGGAAGAAGGTAAACAAGCCAAGGAGTTGCGAAGCGCTGGCGGGTCGCCGCATCCAGTCCCCACAGGAAAATCGCCGCAGCCGAACCAACCACAGCTGCCATGGCGGCGAGGGAGATGATCCATTTCAGGGATTTTCCAAGTGACATGGCTTCGCGGCGGAGTCTGGCAGGCACGGCCCGGATGTGAACTTGAATCTTGGCAGTCGGACGTTTTCCGGGGATTGTCGGGCATGGTGGAAAGGAAATCGCGCACACTGCAGGGTCTTGTCGAACGGGTCGGTCGGGTCGACCGCGTGGGAATTGAGGAGCGGGTGGCAAAATACGGTACCCGTAGTATTAAGAAGTCTTCAAAAGTTTTCGGGCTGAAACTGGCCGTTTCAATGGTCGATCTCACCACGCTCGAGGGCAAAGACACCCGTGGTAAAGTGGAATCACTCTGCCACAAGGCGCTCCGTCCGCACGATGATACGGATATTCCACCGACTGCCGCCGTCTGCGTTTATCCTGCGATGGTGAAACACGCAGCGCGTATCGTGAAGGGCACTCCCGTCAGAATCGCATCAGTCGCCACCGCCTTTCCTTCCGGTCAGGCCCCCTTGAACACCCGCCTCGCCGAGGTCAAAGCCGCCGTCCGCGCCGGCGCCGACGAGATCGATATGGTGATCAACCGCGGGGCCTTCCTTTCCGGGGAGATTCAACGTGTGCAGGACGAGATCGCCGCCGTCCGCGATGCTTGTGGCGATGCGACTCTGAAAGTGATACTGGAGACCAGCGAGTTGGAAACCTACGACAACATCCGCGCCGCTTCCTTCCTCGCAATGGAAGTCCTGCGCCCCGGTGATTTCATCAAAACCTCCACCGGTAAGACATCCGACAATGCCACCCTCGGTAACAATCAGGTCATGCTCGAGGCGATCCGTGACTTCTATTTCGAGACCGGCACCGAGATAGCCATGAAACCGGCCGGGGGAATCCGCACCGCCAAGCAGGCACTCACGTTTCTCGTCGCCGTGAAGGAAACACTCGGTGATGCGTGGTTGAACAACAATCGCTACCGCTTCGGGGCTTCCTCCGTGCTTAACGATCTCGTCCGCCAGCTTGTGAAAGAAAAAACCGGAAGCTACCAAGCGCCTTACACCTTCAGCGAGGCTTCGGGAGGTTATTGATACACAAATAGCGGCTGCGTGCTGCTGTCAGATAAGAATGCGGTGGATGGTTGTGGCCGAGAGCTTGGTTTGATGGGCCACGGAATCAAATCCCTCCACAGGATTCGGGTAGGCCGGGCGCTTAAGTTCCTTTGCTATGGCCGGATGAATCCCAGATTTCCGGCGAGCATTTCACCAGTCCCCGGGGGATAGGGTGGTGTGTTTCCCGAAGCTAGTCTCGCCGGTCCAGCCTTTCCCCTCTTCATCGCGAGAGTAGATATAGGGCCTTTTCTTGTTCCAATCGACTTCGAGAGTGCCGTTTTCGAGAATTTCCCAAGTGACTTCCCAATCTTTACCCACGATCTCCATCCTTCCGTCCGGATGCGCGATCCATTGCGAATCTTTGCCTTCGCAATTCTGGACCCATTTGCCGGCAAAGCTATTGCTGCCTGCGTTGGTATTTCCACTTGTGTCTGCCGAGAGCAAACCGACCCATTCGTCGAGATCTTCCGCACGCTTTGCTTGGGCAAGTAAGCGTTTTTTGAGGTCTTCATCGGAGGTTTCAGAGGCGGCGGATTCCAAGCGGCTGACATAGGAATTGCGGATCCGGGTGAGTTGAGCGCGGTACCTTGCGCCGATGGACTGCGCGGCGGCTTGTCCGCTGGTGGCGAGTTCCTTGTCGCGCTTGATGCCGGCGTCGAGAATCAGGCCGATGGCTCGATCACGCAGTTCGAGGTCGCCAGGCAGGAGTTCTTCAGTGGGCTCGGGAGCCAAGGAATCCACCTCCGGTATTGGGGAGGGGTTGAGCTGATTGGTCGTGTCGGTCGTTTCTGGAGCCGTTTTCTCAATCGGATCGGGCTTGAGATCGATGACCCTGACCTTCACATTTTTGTTGGTATCGTCGTTGACTTGCTTGATTTGCCTCTTTGTGTCCTCGAGTCGATGGTGGACGAAGTAGACGACGGCTGCGAGAATGGCGATGATGAAGAGTTTACCGATGATTCCACCGCCGCTGGATTTGACTTTGGTGGGGCGTTTAGGAGGTCGATAAGCCCCGGCACCTCCGGCGGCTGGCGACGCAAGCTTCGAGGGACTCCATTTTCCCAGGTCGGCGGACATCTCCGCGACTGTCTGATAACGCTGGGCAGGAGAAATGTGAGTCGCTTTTCGCCAGATCGCATCGAGACGGATGTTACCCGATGGTTGCTTCGGTGGCTCCATGGATCCGGCGGGATCGGCGCCTGTCAGTAGTTGGTGAAGGATGACACCGACTGAGTAGATATCGGCAAGTTTTCCGGCTTGGTCGGGGTCGTGGAAAACCTCCGGTGCGGTGTAGCCGGGCGTACCCATGACGAGGCCGGGTTGATCGGAGTCGGCAGCATGAGCAAGACCGAAATCGGCAATTTTCGGTTCGATGCTGGTGGTGAGCAGGATGTTGGAGGGTTTGATGTCGCGGTGGACGATTCCGTGCTCATGTGCGTTGGCGAGGCCGTCGCAGATACCTTTGACGATGGCGACTGCGGCGGAGGGCTCGATCGCCTGGTCCCAGGCGGCCTCATGGAGGGAGCCGCCATCGACATACTCCATGACGATGTAGGGCATGCCATCGAGATCGCCGAAGTCAAAAACGCCGAGGAGATTCGGGTGGTTGAGGCGGGCCATCGCCTTGGCCTCGGTAGAGAACGATTCAAGAAATTCCGCGTCTTGGCCGAATTCATTGAGGAGCACTTTGATGGCGACGTCTCGATCCAGCGAGATCTGGCGGCCTTTGTAGACCGCACCCATACCGCCTTGAGCGATGAAGGACTCGATGCCGTATTGGGGAAGAAATTCGGCCAGCTGTTCTGGGCTCGGGGCCTGCAGTGAGTTGTCGTCGCTCATGAAAGAGTTATGGTTCGCGATTGCTTATCAGACGTGATCCGGGAGGGCAACCTCGGCGTATGGTAAAAACGTAAAATTATCGGGCGTGATACAGGATATAATGAAGTTTGGCTGGGGAATCGATGAAACAGGGAAAACTGGCTGCTTATGATACAAGACACATGAGAGTGAACTTTCTTAGTTTTTTCCTAAAATGCCTGCTTTTACCTGCTGATATGACTGGAACCTTGGGTATCGCCGCTGGTCACGGACCGTTCAGCACCGGGTTTAGAATTCTTCCTGCATCAGTTTTTCCCTACGCTCGCGGACGAGGCGGACGACGAGCGCGGTCCAGCCTGTCTGGTGGGAGGCACCGAGGCCTTCCCCTGTTTCGGCATGGAAGTATTCGTGGAAGAGGATGAGATCCTGCCAGTTGGGGTCGTCGGAGTAACGTTTGGAAATTTCTTCAGGGCCGAAGCAGGGGCGGTAGCCTTCGGCGTTTTTGGTGAAAAGTGAGATGAGGCGGTCGCAGATGTCGATGGCGATTTCACGGAGGGTGAATTCCTTTCCAGAGCCGGTGGGGTATTCGATTTTGAAGGAGTCACCGTAGAAGTAGTGGTAGCGTTCGAGGGCCTCGATGAGGATGAAGTTGGTGGGGAACCAGATGGGGCCGCGCCAGTTGGAGTTGCCGCCGAACATGTCGGTGGTGGCTTCTCCCGGTGTGTATTGGACCTGGTGTGTGGCACCGGCGTATTGGAAGACGAAAGGGTGCTCGTCGTGGGCTTTCGAAAGCGAGCGTATTCCGAAGTCCGAGAGGAATTCGTCGGTATCGAGCATGTAGGTCAGGCTTTCGCGGAGACGCTCTTCCGAAGGAATGGCGAGCAGCACCCGGCCAGAGGATTTTTTTCCGGGAACGCGGTTGGTAGTGACGTATTTGAGGAGGTCCGGTTTGTTGACGAGAAACCAGTCCATGCGTTTGCGGAAGCCGGGTAGGGCGTCGATGGTCTTTTGCTTGAGTACGGTGACTGCGGACAGGGGTAGGAGACCGACGAGCGAACGGATGCGGAGGGGTATGGGGGGTTCGTCGCCGATGATGAGCTGGTCGTAGTAGAACTGGTCCTGAACGTCCCAGAGGCCGTTTCCTCCGAGGGTATTGATGGCGTCGCAGATGTTGACGAAGTGCTCGAAGAATTTCGAGGCGATGTCCTCGTAGGCGGGTTTGGTGAGGGCGAGTTCGAGGGCCATGGAGAGCATGGTCAGGCAGTAGAAGCCCATCCATGCGGTGCCGTCTGCTTGCTGGAGATGGCCGCCGCCGGGGAGGGCATGGGAGCGGTCGAAAACTCCGATGTTGTCGAGGCCGAGGAAGCCGCCGCCGAAGACGTGGCGTCCGTCGAGGTCTTTGCGGTTGACCCACCAGGTGAAGTTGAGGAGGAGTTTCTGGAATGCTTTTTCAAGGAAAAGCAGGTCGCGCTCCCCCTTTTTATCGGCGATTTTGTAAACCCGCCAGACGGCCCAGGCGTGGACGGGTGGATTGACGTCGGAAAAGTTCCATTCGTAGGCAGGGAGCTGGCCATTGGGATGCATGTACCACTCACGTAGTAGAAGCAGTAGCTGGTGTTTCGTGAACGCGGAATCGACCGCGCAGAAGGGGAGCATGTGGAAGGCTGTGTCCCATGCGGCGAACCAGGGGTATTCCCACTTGTCGGGCATGGAGAGGATGTCCTTGGCGTGAAAATGTCGCCAGTCGCTGTTGCGTCCTGTCATGCGGTTGGCCGGAGGGTTTGGCATGTCTTTGTCGCCTTTCAACCAGTCCTCGATGCTGTAGTGGAAGAACTGTTTGGTCCATAGCAGGCCGGCGTAGCCTTGGCGGCAGATCATGCGTTCCTCATCCGAGACGCCGGGCGGGATGAGGTCCGCGTAGAATTCGTCGGATTCGCGCAAGCGGGCATCGACGGTTTCGTGGAACTGGTCGAGGCCGTATATGCCGTTGTCCTCATCGAGTTGATGGAGTCTCGCCGACACGGTCACGTATTCGCCGGGAGGGATTTCGAAAACGTAATGCGCGGCGGCTTTGGTGCCTTTTTTATCTGGGGAGACGGCATTTTTCTCGCCGTTGACTATGTGGCGGTGGAAGGCGTCTTTGGTGTAGGGGGAATCGTTTTTTCTGTTGCCGAGGGCTTCGTGGTTGGTCTCGTTCTCGGTGAAAAGCCATTTTGCATCTGGCTCGGATTCTCCGGTGACACCGACATGAAATCGAAATTTACCGAGCGACTCGTGATCGATCAGGAGCGTGTCATCTTCGAGGGTGATCGAGGGCTTGACCATTGGTGCCTCGCCATCGACGTCCCAGCTCCAGGTGTTGCGGAGCCATACGGTGGGGAGCATGTGCAGTGGAGCTGGATCCGGGCCGCGGTTGACTACGGTGATGCGCCATAGGATGTCCTGAGGCGTGCGTTTGGTGACTTCCTGGGTGATATCGAAATAGCGGCTTTCGTCGAACAGTCCCATGTCCGCGAGCTCCAACTCAGGACCAAGGCGACCGAGGCTTTCGTTTTCCAAACGGATACGGGTGTAAGGATACCTGGCCTGCGGATATTTGTAGAGCGCCTTGGTGTAGGAGTGGGTGGGGGTTGAATCCAGATAGTAGTAGCATTCTTTCACGTCTTCGCCGTGGTTGCCCTCGTTGCCACCGAGACCGAATAGGCGCTCTTTGAGGATGGCGTCCGCTCCGTTCCAAAAAGCGGGTGCGAAGCAAAGGCGACAGCCACGGTCGCACCAACCTTGAAGACCGTCTTCACCCCAGCGATAGGCGCGGCGGCGGGCTTGGTCATGTGGAAAGGCCGCCCATGAATTTCCGTGGTCGGAATAATCCTCGCGTACGGTTCCCCATTGGCGCTCGCTGAGGTAAGGGCCCCAGCGTTTCCAGTTTTTCACGCGGTGTTCTTCTTGCGAAAGTCTGATCTTCTCTTGGTTCATGAAAGGATGTCGCAGGAGATCTAGCACGATCCGTGCGCAATGCGAAGGCTTTACCCGGAAGAGGTGGGAAACCGCACCGAAACCCTTGCTCGAACGCGATCCGGTAGATAATTTTCCGATGTGCTGGTTCTATTGATCGAAGACGACGAGGATCTCGGAAGTTCTTTGGAGCTGGCCCTTGGCGAGGAAGGCTACACAGCGGAATGGATTCGAACCGCCTCATCGGCGCGGACGGGAAATTCCCATGGCCCCTACCCGACGACCAAGAGACATTCGCCTTGAGACGCTATAACCGTGGCTAGCAGCGGCGCAGCAGGGTGAGGAAGACGAGGCACCGAGAAATGCGGTGGGGTCGGTGCCGGCTGTATGAGGACAGCGAATTTAGCAGTTTAAAAAATACCCCACGCCAATCTTGACGGAACCGCTTTCTTGTGGTTCAAAGCCCTCCGACCAAATTGATTCACGGAACGGTGGCTGAGTGGTCTAAAGCACACCCTTGCTAAGGGTGCGTAGGGGTAACCCTACCGAGGGTTCGAATCCCTCCCGTTCCGCCATCTGCTGGGATTAGCGTAGCTGGTGCATTCTGGTTCGTTCTCACGGTCATTGGTGCGTTGGTTGTTAAGGTTGATTTCGCATAGCTTCGCACCAGATGTCGTTGGTTTGTCAGAAATCCGTCAGGAGTCCTAGGTAAAACCTGTCACCAAATGCGGTCAATTTGAACCCCCGTCATTTCTCCGATGTTCGCTCTGCTATCTGGCGTGGCGCGATGAATCAGTGGGGATTTCATTTCAACACCCCACTGTCACAGAGCCTCTGGATGAATCAAGGCGATTTCCGCATAAGTCTCGCGCTCCGGAAAATCTACCACCCAACCGATCTCCGACCACATTGGCAGTGAAGCCTTTTGATCACAGACGATTCCCGCAGATGCACTAAAAACTCGATTATCCGTAAATCACCGCTTCCGCATTTTGCCCTTACCTTCAACGGGTGGCGTTATGATACCCGAGTCTGGAACAGACTCGGGTACTAGGATGGTGAGAGTTCGTCCATAGCTTCCCAAGCCTACAACTTCTTCCTTCATTTCCGCTCTAGGCGCTTTTGGGAACCATTGGTTGAGAAAAGAGCGATCCCGCACGACAGCGCCCGAACCGACCCAAACACGGTTAGAGCCGAGTCTGGACGTCGGTAAATTGACTGGAACTTTCTCACTTTTTCGGAGCCAATTTATTTCCGGTATGCGCCTGAAACCCGAAGAGGCCACCATGAATTCAACCACACCAGCACGGGCTACCACAACAGCGACACACTCATCAGTCACTTCGCAGTAACGGATGGAGGAGGCGACCAGAGAGCTTTCACATGATTCAGAAAGGAGCCTGATCGCGTCAAAGCCTGCCGGGGATTTTTTGATCAGCGGGCTGATCATTACCAGAGGCATTAGCAGCCCTGCTGCAAAAGTGTCAGCTTCCCTTTCATACCTGTCCTGAGAGATAAATCCAGATCTGGAGAAGTGCTCGCCTTCTTCGAGAATGGCGGCGGGGTGGCCGTCGAGGAAGTAGTGACCCAATTCATGGGCTATGGTGAAATTCTGGAATCCCAGGTTCTTTATCGCAGTCGAATAGCCGATTCCAAATGTGTCCCCGACCAACATCAGGAAGCCGGTTATATCAGGTTGTGAAGGCTTGAACTCGATGAGTCCGATTCCTAGATTCTCTGCAATCTTCTTTGGTCTGACAGGTAGGGAAGAGAGCAATCCACGTTCTTCGAGAACCTTGCTGGCCAAGATGTGGATTTCTCTCCTCCGGAATTGTCTGATCATTCGTTTCTCCTCCTGCGCTCCTCGTCTTTCTCCAACAGCATCTTGGCCATCGCCTCCAAGGTTTCAAAACTTTCATCCGTGAGATTCTCCGCGTGGCGGAATAACTGCTGCGCACGCGGTGCTGCCCCAAGACCCTGGCCATGCTTCTCCTCGTCTATTCGTCCAAGAAGAAAATCCACACTGACATTAAGTGCATCGGAAAGCTTCCTGAGATTTTCGAATGAAGGCGAACGTTGTCCGGTTTCAAAGTGAGAAACTGCCGCAGCTTGGAGTCTCGCCTTTTTGGCGAGGTCGGCTTGGGTCAATCCTCGGGACTCGCGTATCTGCCGTAGGCGGCTCTGAAATTGTGGTGACATAAAAATATACTTGACTGGAGCTATACGGTTTCGTAGTGTCTTCCGCAACGGTAAAAACATCTGGCGCTTCAGTCCGTTAACTATACGGAAACGACATAAAGAAGCAACTGAAACCGTGAATAAATCAAAAATAACCCAAACAATGCACTAGCGAAAAACAACCAAACCAAAATATGAAATCCACAATCAAAAACAAAACATACGACACCGAAACCGCCACTAACATCGCCGAGGCAAGCAATGACGCTCCGGGCAACGATTTCCGCGCTTGGTGGGAAACACTGTATCTCACCTCAAAAGGAAATTGGTTTCTCCACGCAAGAGGTGGGCCACTTTCGAAACACGCGGTGAATATCTACAATGGATCAACGTGGGGCGATTTCACAGTCCCAATGGATCGTGAACAAGCCCTTGCGTGGTGTTCTGAGAACAATGCTCAGGAGGCCATCGACAAGCATTTTAGCGATTTGGTCGAAGAAGCCTAATAACAAAAATCGGAGTAAGAGCGGTGGCCAATAATCCTTTAGTCACGCCGCTCTTCTCCGCAACCAATCCATTAAATAGGGCTTCCTGAAAAAGTCGGAAAAAATTCATGCAGCGCG
>Ga0222650_1000822_pt1 | contig 20238 bp, 11 predicted proteins | sample AntAcemetagen367_FD_179820 | JGI IMG/M metagenome (GOLD analysis project Ga0222650, IMG submission 179820) | Saline water microbial communities from Ace Lake, Antarctica - #367 | ecosystem: Environmental > Aquatic > Non-marine Saline and Alkaline > Saline | place: Antarctica: Ace Lake... | reverse complement strand
GAAGCACCCAGCCGCTCAATCACCGCAGGAAGTAAAATGTGTGTAGGGAGATTCTGTTGATCGCGGCTCCTTCAGGTGCGCGATCAACAGAATTTTGAGACTCTCCCCAGGCTGAGCGCTTACTTACCTAGCAACGCCGACGACGAGAGAGAGAAGCGATTGCCCCGAGGCCCAACAAGAAAACGGACGAGGGCTTGAACTAAAACATGCCAGGCTGGTTTTAAGGTGCGATTCGTCTCCCGGTCAAGGTGACCGTCGATGAACAGCTGGAGAAGTTCTTCCTTGGGTTGAATTTTCATGCTGACGGCAAACGTTGGAGGGTCAGGGTTGCTTTGATACAACGGCGAAGGGCCCCTCGAATGCGACAGAGGGAAACCTTGAGGGAATTTGGACTCCGGCCGAGAATTTGTTCACATTCCGCGAGTGACTTGCCGTGTTGATAATAATAGACCACGGCCAGCCGATCGCTCCCTCCGAGTTTGGCGAGGCATTTCCGCAGGGCAATGGATGCGCTCCCAGCCCCCTCCTCTTCGGCAATAGGCTGACTGATCATGCGTTCCGTCACGGCATCGACCAGTTCCTCGTCGAATAGCAACCAAGCTTCCCGCTTCCGACTCGTCATCCAGGCGCGGGCCTCCCAATAGGCCACCTTGAACGCCCACGCACGAAAACTCGTGCCCGCTTGGAACTGCTCCCGCTTGTTCCAAAGCACCAAATTCGTCTTCTGTAGGATATCTTGAATCTCCGAATCCCCAGGAAGGAGTGTCACCAGGTAACCCAACAAGGAACTCTGCGCCGCGGTCAGCTCCGATACGAACGCCAGTCAAGCTTCCGGGATGGCAAGAGGGCTCCGAAAAAACAACGAGGTATTTCCAAACCATCACGTCCTCGTAACAAGGAAGAACCGTCACCGAATCGCGTCATGATTTGGGGGAACCCCGTCAGGGTAAAGTCACTCGGACTCTCCCAAGCTGTTTGGTTTCGGCATCGACCGGCTGTGGTGATCCAAAACGGAGGGTGGCTGTCCCATCACCGTGGTTGACGCGTGAGATCAGATTTCCCTCCAAAGCTGGAACCCACGTTTCCAAGTCTTGCGAAAATTCGACACTGACCAGGCAATCGTCCGACGACAAATTGACACGCACTTTCATGACAAACAGGTCTCCGCTAATTTCTCCAAAGGGCGCAGATACGAGAGCATACTCTAGAAGGTCGCCACCGCTGTAGGGGGCGGAATCACTCGTTCCCGGATTACCTCCGACCGCCACACTGGAACGCCAGGAGAGGGCTTGGGTCGGATCCGAACCCAACAAGATCAGACTGTATCCACCGCCATCTGCATCCGTAGGCCAGGGCAAATCATCGCCGTAGGCATACTCGACGATGAGACTCGTATCGGCCGCTTCCAGACGGACCTGCTCCCCGCTGTTGCGAAAGTTTCCGGTATAAGCGCCCGCGATTGATGCGGCACCGTTGCCATAGCGAAACTCAAAGGCCTCTACATTGGCAACCACCACGACTCGCTCACCCGGGGCAATGACCGTTCCACCCGGAAAGGTAAAGGTGACCCCATCGGTAAAGCGAACATGGGTGAGCTCGATGGTTGTCGTCGCACTGAGGTTGGTGAGTTCGACAAATTCGAAAAGATCCGCATCGGTGAAGCCCGCCGCAATTTCCGGAGCGCTGGGGTCGGCAGGATGATAGTGCAACTCACTGATGGCTGTGTTGGACGCGTTGGCGAGATCAACCGGACTTGTATTGGTGACCGTGATCGTGTCGCTATCGATCATGACTCCGCGATTGTCGAATGCCGTAAGCACCAGCAGATTGGGACCGATCGCGATCGGAACGGTCATCACCCAACTGTCCGCATCACTCCACTCTAGGTCTACCGAAACCCCATTCACCTGAAGGCCAAAGACATTCACCCAGGCATTCCCCTCCAGCGTGACAGAGCTTTGAGGTTCCGAAAAATCATTCCCTCCGTTGGTCGTAATCTCGAACGGAGTGGGGGACGGCAGCGTTCCTTGGATAAAGCTTGCCCGATTGGTGAGGTAGTTGGTGTATCCGTTGAAGCTGTAACCGGTCACGGAGCTCAGGTGGGACGCCCAGGGCCCCACGTAGGTGCTGTTAAAACTGGTTTGAATGAGGTCCTCGAGATGACCATCAAATAAACGACGATACTGGGGAATGACGAAAAGCTTCGCAACCATCACCGGAGTCCCTTGCCGATTGACGGTCGGGATGACCGAGGCATTCGTCGCCAAACCGAAGGCGCGATCAAGGTCCCACTGCATCACGATGATCTTGCCGTCGGTGGGGCGCACGTAATAGCGAAAGTTGTGTTCCCAAATACGGCTGAAGACATCGTCGGTCCCGTTGAGCGACATCATCGCAAAGGTCCGCATCCACTGATTGACATCGATCAGTGGATCCAAGGCGGCTTTCAGCGCTGCTCCGTCGAGTTCCATGGCCTGGTTGAGTGCAATGATCGGCGAGTAATCGTCCCGATCGCGGGCACTGCGGATTTGATAGCCCCAACGGTATGCTTCCTTGTCATCACCTCGGTCAGCTAAGTCATACTGACCATTGATATGGTTGTATGGCCTCCCTATTTTGAGAGCCTCCGGACCACCGGCCGTCCCATTCGGACTATAGTGGAGCTCGAGGTTGAACAGCGTCCCGGGATCATCAGCATCCGGAAACAAGCCGTCGAAAAAGCTTCCGGTGTGACGCGTCATGGAAAGTTCACCAACCCCGCGATCACCCATGGTAGGAGGGATGATGTAGGCCACATCATCATAGAACGACCAGGAGCCCCCACCCGCCCGGTTTGTCAGATGTTTCGCCAAGAGATCCTTGAGATTCTGGCCACGCTCGATGGAGACGGTGTCGTGCGTCCCTCGAAAGAGCCGATCCGAATGAAACCGGATATTGAAGCCGTATAGAGATGATCCGTAACGACCATTGGCACTACCCTTTAGGCGTAATCCGACGTCATAGTAGGCCGTTTGCTCGTCCTCAATGATAGTCACTGGGAAGCGATCATTGCTCATCCGGTTGGTGTTCAGGAAAAGGGACTGTCTGTCATTATTAGCCATGACGATGCGAAAATTGTGACGGAGACCGCTGGTATCGGCCAAGCCGTCCTCAACCTTGTAAAAGGCACCTCCCGCCTCACCGGCGGGTGGAAAATAAGTAGTCGCGCCCAAGGCGTCACGAGCCTCCACGTAGAAACGAACAATCCTGCTTGCGCCCTGTCCGGGAATGCTCCCGCTGTAAGCGCCTCCCGAACCGGACCTCGTCGCGGCGCTCTGATAGCTCCCCCCGTTGATCGAATAATACAAAGTCACGTCTTGAATCCCATCCGGGTCTGAAACGTTAACCGTCACTCTCACCCTTTCATTGGCATCCGGAACGACCGGGGAATGCTGAAACCCGGAGAGGGCCGGACCATGATTGGGAACCCTCGCGGTATTCTCGATTCCCGGACTTCCCCAGATCGTGGGGACCTCGAGATCATGAGTGCGCTGGAGGTAGTTGAAGTAGAGCCTGCTGTTGAGTTTGTTCGAGCCGCCCAGCCATTTTGCCCGAAAGGTGATCGTGTAAGTTCGTCGGAGGACGACCTGCTCGTTATTCGCAAAGGTCGTCTCAATTTTGTTGTGCTTGTTCTCGGTCGGACCTGTTGCCACGACTCGCAGACATTGGTTCTGGGGATTGGTGGGATCAGTGACCACCACGGATCGGCCATGACTGCCATGAGTTCCCAAGACCCGCCACTTGTCGGGAGCGGCCCCAATCGGATCGGCCTCGAAATCACCATTCTGAATGAATTCACCACTTCCTTTTTCCACCACACTGACGTCGTCGAGGAGAAACTCCCCCGCATCCAGAAGCCCGATCTGCAGCTCGTGGAAGACGTTGTTGCCGATCCCATCGTCCACCGCCACTCCTTCATAGCGGTAGGTTTGCCACGAACTGCGCGAGCGCTCATCGCTCGGTGCCCAGGATTCGGCCGCGCCATTGTCCGCGCCCGGGTCCCGTAACTCGAGGCTCGAACCACCACCATCGGCCACAGCAGGCCAGGGTTCGCCATCATGGTAGCGAACTTCATCGACCGGGTTACCCGCCGCATTTTTGAGAATGATGAGATCTCCCCCGTCGCCTAACCGTTTCGAGTAGTCGCCGATCACGGTCACGGCAGGGTGCTTGCCCGCCAAGGCCAACGCATCCTTGGCGACGACCAAATACCCACCTGAGGGAATGATTGTTCCGAACGGAAAATCATACTCGATGCCACCTCCAAGGGTCCAGCCGGAGAGATCCACCCCCGAGCCGCCCCGATTGTAGAACTCGATCCACTCTTCCGCCCGAGGCGCATAGGGACTGGTCTGTGGATAGGCATGATAAAAAATTTCATTGATGACAATGCTGTCTTCGAGATCGACTTGGTTGGCCGCCCCCGGGGTTTCGGTCGTCGGGCGTAGCCAGGGGCCGGTCCCGTCGGGAAGGCGCGCCTTGGAAAAATTGTCCACCCGCACGGTGTCAATCAGGACGCTCTTCCCGGCAGAGGAGAGGAAGACACGATGGTTGTCGCTAGGGACAAAGCCTAGGGTGAGCGCATCCACCGTCAGATAACTTCCGGCCGCCAAGGAACTCTCGGGAAAAACATAGTCGGGGGCAAAGGGATCAGAGGAGGAAATCACCAAGCCTCCCAGCGGACGAGGAGCGCCTCCATAATTGAACAACTCCACCTGAAATGACGTCCCGGTGGCCGCCGAAGTCTCATTGATCGCGAGCGCGGGAAGGGACGAGAAAACATTGCCAGCACCGGGGTTACCATTTTCCTGAATACTGACGGTCCAGCTCTCCGCACGGTTTGAAGCGGTTGCGGGATCCACTTTCGACAAGGTGAATCCGGAGCCGTCCGGACCGACCGGCCACGGGTAAGTGTCCGAAAAATTGACCTCCTCAATGATGCGCCGCCCTTCGAGATCATCGCGGACTTCCCCCGACGATCCGCCACCACCGGGCAGGGAGCGAAAGGAACGGTTGTTATTGTAGAGACGTAAAGTCTCACCAGAATTTCCCAACTGCCCGGGGTAGGGACCCAAAGCATCCGTGATTCCAGTGGAGGCCTGCAAGGCCGCAGGATTCTTGGCAACGACGAGATACTCACGCCCTCCCAATACGGTCCCTTCAGGAAAATTGAATCCGATGCCGCTCAGTAGCCAGTTCGAGAGGTCCACATCAACCGCCAGCTGATTGTAGAGTTCTACAAACTCGAGCGCGGAATTGTCCCCGGCGGGATGATAGTGAACTTCAGTGATGACAACAGCCCCATCCCGGGCCGACAGCGGAACAACAAACAGAGCGAGGGCAAGCAGAGTAGAAAAGAGGGTTCTCATGAAACGGGGGAAAGTGTCCTGGGCTCGGTTTGAGGCACTGCAGGGATCAAAGCGCACATCACTGCAGGCAGCGCGGCCTTCCGGATAAGTGATCTGATTCCTGGCATAACGTTAAGGCGGAGTAACTTGGAGTTCTGCACAACAATGCCCAGATCCTCCGATGGCGAAGCCATCACTCCGCTCTTTACCTTAAAAAACAGCAGCGATGCAGGTAAGGTTAACGGGATTCGCTGTCTATTTTCCGTTCGCATCTCCTCGAGATTACGCCCTTACCTCACACTCCCAATATGCTGCCTGCAACTTGCGTGTGAATGCCTCTTCAAAAAATTCCAGACGATTTGTGCGCGGAGCCTCTTCAAATAGTGCTGTTGGGACGGACGGATCTCCCTTTCTACCTTCAGCTTCGCCTCCCCGGGAAATTCCCGGAAATCCGATCGAAGGCTCTTGCGATTTTGAAAAGCAAAGATGTCAGGAGAATGTTGTCGGCCTGCAATGACGAGAAAACTGCGATTGTTTCACAATAATTTGTCACGCGGTGCACAAAGTGGTCATTTATTAGTGAGAGAATGAGTCGAGAGATCTACGATAGCGCGCGCTTGCAAGAGTTTGTCAAACAGTTGACAAGCCATCAGGCTGCTCTGCGGGCCTATATTCTTTCGCAGATTCCCGGAGTGGAGGGAGTGGGGGATATTCTACAGGAGGTGAATATTGTCCTATGGGAGAAAAAGGCGTCATTTGAAGTCGGAACCAATTTCCGGGCATGGGCGTTTTCCATCACGCGGTATAAAATATTGGAGCATCGTCGTCGTCTCAGACGAGCGGGATGGTTGATCTTCGGTGATCAGTTGTCGGACACATTGGAGAGTGAAACATCCGAAGATGGGAAGGAATCGGAACTCTACTTGCAGGCACTGGAAAAATGCATGACGAAGCTTTCGCCTGATGAACGGGAATTGCTCATGCAACGTTATGCCCGGGAGGGCTCAATCAAGGATTTCGCCCTCATCCGAGGCTGCCAAGCGACAGCCTTGCGAACCTCCCTGAGACGTCTCCGCGCGACGCTTCGCAAATGCATCCTTTCCCGGCTTGGTCCGGATTTTTCTTCGTGAGCACAATGAACCATCCTGAAACTGAAGACCTGATTTTTGATCTCCTGGAAGGAGAGATCACGGCAGAAGGATTTGCGGCCTTGGAAGAGGAGCTTCAGCGCAATCCTGAAGCTCGTCGCCTGTATTTGCATAATGTGCGTCTTCAGAACGGATTGGCACTGCAGGCGCAAGGGGTATCTGCGTTGCAGATGCAGAATGTCGTGCCGATGGAACAGGTCGTGGAGCGGCGGAAAGTCCGCAGCTTGCGTCGGGCATTATTTGCGGCGGCAGCATTGGTGTTGATCGGGGCTATCGTCGGGATGTTCATTGCCATGCCGGATCGCCCGGCAGGACGATTCGTCGTTTCGTCGGATGCGGAGTTCATCATCACCCACACCTCGGGAGCTGGTGAGGAATCTCCGGAAAATGGTGCGCTCGCAGTTGGTTCCAGGGTGAAACTGCTCTCGGGTGTCTTTGAGCTGAAATTGGATTCCGGAGTGAGGGGAATCGTGCGCGCTCCGGCCGATTTTACGTTGCACAGCAAAATGATGGTGGGTCTCACCAACGGAATCGCCTGGTTCGAGGTGTCGGAGGAGGGGAAGGGCTTTCAGGTGAAGACACCGGAGATTTTGGTCACGGACTTGGGAACAGAGTTCGGTGTGCTGTCGACAGACAGCCAACCCGACGAGGTTCATGTCTTCTCTGGGAATGTTCGGGTTCAGAATCAGAGTGGACTCGCTGGCTCGCAGCCCTTGATCACGCAGGAGGCGTGTCGGGGGAGCGCGAACGGAGGCTGGGAGGAAATTGAGTTTCAGGCTGAACTGTTCCTAACGGAACTGAAGACGGATACCCTGCAGCGCCGTTATGTGCATTGGTCTTTTGATGGTGAAGATCCGTTTCGCGCGGAGGGGACCTTGTCCGATGCCGCTGAAATTGCCGCCACTCCGGTGCAGAGCGATGGGCGGTCTGAGGCCGGGCGTTTCGTCCCTGGAAAAGTTGGCGAGGCACTGTCATTCAATGGTCGGGGCGACCACGTAGGCACCAATTGGAAGGGCTTGCTGGGGCGGACTCCCCGGACGCTGGCCTGTTGGATCAAGCTGCATCCAAATGATATCGAAGGCTGGGCAATTATCGCGGATTGGGGTGACTTCATGGGCGGGGGAGGTTGGCGTGCGCGGGTCAGGGCCTTTCCCAACCCGAGCGATGGCGCATTTCTGAGGGTTGCCTCAGGAAGAAACTGGTGCGATAGCGAGACCAATATCGCGGATGGGAAATGGCACCATGTTGCGATCTGCGATGAGCTGCGGCTCGATGCTTCAGGTTACCCCTCCGCCCGGCTTTTCGTCGATGGTGAGGAGCAGGCTTTGATCTGGTCTACGAAGGGGCAACGAAACGTCCCGTCGAATACAGAGGTAGGTGATCCTTTCACGATCGGCACGCCTCACCCCGAAGTGAACCAGCAGCTGCACGGGGCGATCGATGAGCTGTATCTCTTCGATCAAGCGCTGACTCAGGAAGCAATCCGCAAATTGATGAAATTGAATCAACCTTGAGTGAGCCCTTGCGTCCGCACCGGTTCACCAATTGGCCAACTCTCCCTAAACAACAGATAACCAAGACAAAGAAATACAAAATGAAAACGAAATACATAACAATCATAGCGCTCTCAGCTCTGATGGGAACAAGCCACGGAGTGACATCTCTGGTGGATTTTGCATCAGCAACGGCGACACCGGGCACTGCTCAAGGAGGAAATTTCTGGACTGGGGTCGACACCAACTCCTCGACGAATCTCCTCTCTACGACGGATGGCTCCGATACGGGATGGGATATCTCGGTGAGCTTCACCGGCGGCCAGGTCGGGTACGGTGGGAACGGCATCAATGGGAATGGGGACGTCGCGCCCTTCGATCAAGGTTTCGCGATCATCGATGGGATTTTCTCCTCCAGTCCCGCCGTCACTGGGTTCGCCACGCTCAACCTGAGTAGCTTGAGTGCCAACGCGACCTACGACTTCGTCGTCTACACGGACCGGGCGACCTCTTGGTCATCTGGGGATGGCGTAATTGATACGACGGTGGGAGTTGGGCCAACGGCTCTCGCGACGGCGAAGGACACTCTGACCTCCTTTAGCATTACTGCGGACGGTTCCGGGGTCGCCACATTCACGTTCGCCGAAGGTCCGACCGGGGCCTTTAGTGGGGATGGCGTTGTCCTCAACGCAATGAGCGTCACTGAGGCCATCCCAGAACCGACCGCAGTTCTTCTCTGCGCGTTCGGTGCCGGATTCTTCTTACGCCGTAAGCGGTAGTTCAAGGAATGTTCCAGAGGGCGGTGGGTTCTGCATGAGCCCACCGTCCGTTTCCTCCAATTTTTTCTCATGATCCCGTTTCTTAATATCTCCAGGTGTCGCTTCAGGATTCGTCTGATACTTTGTAGTTTTGTAGCCGCTACCCTCCCGGCTGCTCAGGCCGGGGTTCTCTTCTCCGATTTTGGTGGAGGCAACGGCAATATCGACCTCAGCTACGAGGTTGGCAACATCGTGGTTCCGGCGGACGGGAGCGGGAACGGCTACGGCAATGGAAACCCAGGGAACCTCACGATGTCCGATGCCGGTGGGGGCAGCGTCGGGTCAAATGCGGCCAATGTCTTCTACGGGCGTTTCCTATGGGCCCCGGGGAATCCCAACGACTACATCAACTACTCGGCGGTTTCCGGTGGTGGTCGAGTGAGTTTCCATAGCGATACGGGGGGAACCCGCGTTCGGCTTTTCGACACCAACGGTGCCGCAGTCCCGAACATCGATCTCTCGCCCTCGCCAACCGGGGTCACTCTGGTGGTGTTTCGCGTTGAGATGTCCGGGCCCGATCGGGCGGGCGACGAGACTGTAAAGATTTGGTATAATCCCACTTCGTTTGGCGATGTGGCCGCGGGCTTGAACCCCTCCGGGTCGGGGAGCGCTGATATGTTCGATTCCACGAATCGAGGTTTCGCCGTTGGTAATCCCCAGATTAGTGGCGACGGGGGACAGACGCAGTATGACAATATCGTTTTTGGGGACAGCGCTGACGATGTCCTCACATCCTTGGTACCGCCACCGGTGGTGAACCGCTTTACCGCCAGCGAGACCGAGGTGACCGCAGGCGCGGAGGTGACTTTATCCTGGGACGTGGGCGGTGCCGATACCGTCGAGATTTCGCCCGGCCCCGGTGTCGTCGCGAACGAAATCGATTCGCAGAGTGTTTCGGTAATGCAGACGACGATCTATTCCTTGCGGGCCTCCGGGGAGGGCGGTGAGGTCGGCGCGCAAGTGCAGATCACGGTGGATGGGATTGCTCTCGCTCCTGCAATTACCGAATTCATGGCCGACAATGTCGACGGCCTTCTCGATGGCAATGGTCTCGCCTCCGATTGGATCGAGATCCACAATCCAAATCTGCATAGCCTTGATCTTTCCGGTTTCTCTCTGACCGACGACTTGGGTGTTCTCTCAAAATGGGTATTTCCAGCGGGGACCGTTTTGGCGGAAGGTGAGTATTTTGTGGTATTCGCATCGGGTGACGCGCTGCGGGATCCCGGCGGCAATTTACACACCAATTTCTCTCTGGGTAGCGATGGCGAATACCTCGCGCTGGTCGCCCCGGACGGCGTGACGATCGTTCAAGAATTTGCTCCAGTCTATCCCGTGCAGCAGGAGGACGTTTCCTACTCGCCGGCGGGGTTTCATCTGGTGCCGACCCCGGGCGTGGCAAACAACGAATCAGCGGTGACGGGTTTCGTTGCCGATACCAAGTTCGCACCCGATCGTGGCTACTACACCGATCCGATCGACGTGGCGATCACCACCGCGACCCCGGGTGCGTCAATATTTTATACCACCGATGGCTCAAAGCCGTCGCCGACAAACGGAACTCTTTACCTCGATCCCGTGCCGATCGCCGCGACAGCGGTTCTCCGCGCTGCCGCTTTTTTCGGCGACTTCCAGCCAAGCGATTCTGACAGCCACAGCTACATCTTTGTCGATCAGGTCGGATCCCAGGGAAGCAGTCCCGCCGGATACCCGGCAAGCTGGGGGGGCGGGATTGCAGACTACGAGATGGATCCCGAGGTCGTTAATTCCGATGCCGCTTCGCCCACGCTCCTGGAAGAGAGCTTGAAGGCACTTCCTGTGATCTCCCTGGCAATGGCCGTGGACGATATCTTCGGTTCCGGTGGCATCTACGCCAACCCCTCTGGCGAAGGCTCGACCTGGGAGAGGGCGGCCTCGGCGGAGCTGATTTTCCCGGATGCTTCGCAGGCTGGTTTCGGGGTCAACTGCGGGGTCCGCATCCAGGGCAAGTCGAGCCGTACGGATCAGACGCCAAAGCACTCGTTGAGCCTTCGTTTCCGCAAGGAATATGGCCCGGGTAAACTGAAGTTTCCCATCTTCAAGGACGACCCGCTCGGGGGTGATGCCACCGACCGCTTCGACTTCCTCCAGCTGCGGGCGGTCTCCAACTTCTCCTTCCACCATTGGCATTACTATCAGACGAGCACGGCCCACCCTAATCGCGATGGGTTCGGCCGCGATCTCTATTTGAAAATGGGGCACCACGGCACCCATGGCCGCTGGGTGCACCTCTACATCAACGGTCTTTACTGGGGCGTGTTCAACCTGCACGAGCGCGGCGATGGGGACCACATGGCCAACTACTTCGGCGGCGAAACGGAGGACTACGACACCCTGAAGGAAAACCGACCCCTCAATGGCACGACGGCGGCGTGGACCGCCCTGAGAAGGATCGTTGATTCGAGCAATATCAGCTCTGCGGCCGGCTACGTGCGGGTGGACGACTACCTCGATATCGATGCCTTCATCGATTACGTCCTGCTCAACGTCCATCTTGGCAACCGCGATTGGGGTGGCCAGAACTGGATGGTCTCGCGGAGGAGAACGGCAGGTGCGCCCTTCCACATGCTGGCGTGGGATATGGAGTTCTCGATGAGCCCTGGCCTCCCTCCGGGATCGTCGATGACCCAGGCGCTCAGCACCGATATCTCCAGCTTTGATTTTTCACCTGCCCCCAACCACGTTCACCAACGCCTGAGTAGAAACGCAGCCTACCGGATGCGCTTTGCCGACCGGGTGCAGCGGCATTGTTTTGGAGAAGGAGTGATGAGCCCTTCAGGCGCTTCGGAGCTATGGCAGCTGCGTGGCGATGTGCTCGAGTTGGCACTGGTCGCCGAGTCCGCGCGCTGGGGCGATCACCGGCGCGATGTCAACCCGAGCTGGCAGGGGCATCAGAGCAGCGACTTCGATCTCTACACCGTTGAAAATACCACGCGCCCGGTCAGCGACTACCTCGTCGAAAGCTACTTCCCCGCGCGGCGTGACATCGTCATCGCACAACTGCGCGCCAAGAATCTCTACCCCTCGATCGACGCTCCTATCTTCACGCCCAGCAGCGGATCTGTCCCTGGCAAGCTTGAGATTGGCAACCCCAACGCCAGCGGCAGCATTGTTTTTACGACCGACGGTAGCGAGCCGATGGGCTCGCCGACAGCGGAGACTTACCTCTCCCCGGTCGATCTCGCGATTTCCGGTCTCGTGAAAGCGCGCATCCTGAATGGCGCGGAATGGTCAGCTCTGAGCGAATCGACCTTCATCGTAGGAACTCCCGCAGTGGCAGGGGACCTAGTGGTGAGCGAGATCTACTACAACCCGCCCGGGGCCAGCGAGGAAAGTGAGTTTATCGAGGTGATGAATCGATCGGGCGGTCCGGTCGACCTTACCGGTGTCGCTTTTACGGCAGGGATCACGTTCTCGTTTCCAGACAACACCGTTTTAGAGGCGGGCGGGAGAAGCGTCATCGCCGCAAGCTCCTATGGGGGGCAACTCGACAACGGTGGCGAGCAGATCACCTTGACCGACGCTCTTGGCAACACGATCGAAAGCTTCACCTACAATGACAAGCACCCTTGGCCCGAGACTCCTGACGGCGCCGGTTACAGCTTGGTTCGAATTAACCCATCGCTGAATCTTGATCCCGATTTGCCGATGAGTTGGCGGGCGAGCACCGCCCTTGGCGGAAATCCGGGCTCGGGAGACGAACTCCCGGCTTTTACCGGCGACCCGAACTCCGATCTCGATGGCAACGGGGTTCCGGATCTCATTGACCACGCCACCGGAGGCCCCGGTTTGCAATTTGTCGGCGGTGAAATTTTGGTCTCGCGAAATCTCGGTGCCGATGATGTCTCGCTTATGACGGAGTGCTCCACGGATTTGTCGGAATGGAAACCGTTGGAGGCCCATTTCGAATGGCTCTCTGAGACACAACAAAATGGCGTCGCTGAGAATCGCTACGATGCTTCCCCGGCGGCACAGTCTCCCTCCAGATTTTTCTTCCGAACCCGGGTGATCGCGCGATAGCGCGACAGGAATCCTTAACGAAGCACGATACCAATTATGAAAACCAGTAAATCAATGAAGGCAATAGTGTCATTTTCAATCCAGGCAATTTTGGCCGCTTCAGCTTGTGGAGAGGTGCTTTTCACGGATTTAGGAGGAGAGACGGGAGACGTCGATCTCAGCTACGACGGCGGTGAGATCGTCGTGGCTGAAGACGGGAGCGGCAATGGGTATGGAAACGGCAATACCGGGAATCTTGCCATCACTGATACCGGTGGTGGGCTGGTGGGTTCGAACGCGACAAATGTATTTTTCGGCCGCTTTCTCTGGGCTCCCGGCAACCCGCTCGACTACATCAACATCTCGACCACGGTGGGTGGGGGCAGGATCAGTTTCCACAGCGATAACAATGCCGACCAGGGAGGAACGCGGGTTCGGTTGTTCGATACCACGGGGGCTCCGGTTCCAAATCTTGATATCGATCCGGCGCCGATCGGGACGACCTTGGTCGTATTTAGGATCGAAATGTCAGGGCCAGACCGCGCGGGAGACGAGACGGTGAAGATTTGGTATAACCCCGATTCCTTCTCGGATCTCGTCGCCGGCATCAACCCTTCCGGCACCGGGGTGGTGGATCTCTTCGATGCGACAACACATCGAGGTTTCGGAATTCACAACCCTCAAATCGGTGGTGATGGGGGCATTACCCAGTATGACAATCTCGTTTTCGGCGACACGGCGGCAGATGTTCTCCCCGGTTTGGACACTGGTCCTTTAGAGATCACGATGTTCGATCATGATGCGGAGGCAGACACATTTCGGATTACCTGGAGATCGACCCCTGGGGCGAGCTACGGGCTTTTCTATTCCACCAATCTGCAATCCTTTACGACCGATATCGATGACAGCATCGACTCCCAGGGGGAACTTACCGTCTATCCCCCGCTGGGCGATCCCCCGTTTTCAAATCCAACATCGGAACCGGGGCCGCGTAGCGAGAAGTTGTTCTTCCGGGTGCAGAAGAACTAGCTTGAGGCTGAGCGTCATTTATTTGGAAATAGAGGCAGGAGGCGAAAGAGAGGGGAGGGAACCTGGAGTTTATGATACCTATCATGAGATCTAAATTCGTTTCTCTGCTTTCGACATTAGTCCTGATGCCGGAGTTGATTGCGGCACCGGCCGCCCCTCAGCCCAACATTGTGCTCTTCCTCGTGGACGACATGGGCTGGCAGGACACCTCGGTTCCGTTCGCGGAATCTCCGACGCCGTTCAACAAGCGCTACCGCACCCCGAACATGGAGGCGCTGGCGAAGGGTGGCATGAAGTTCACCCAGGCTTACGCCTGTGCCGTGTGTTCGCCATCGCGGGTGTCGTTGATGACCGGCCTCAACGCGGCGCGGCATCGGGTCACCAATTGGACTTTGAAGAAGAATGCCTCGAACGATGGCCGACATCCGCGGTTGGCGTTTCCGGGATGGAACGTCAACGGACTGAGTCCGGTGGCGGGGATCGAGCGCACGGTGCATGCGAAAACCCTGCCGTCGTTGCTCCGCGAGGCCGGTTACCGAACGATCCATACCGGCAAGGCACACTTCGGGGCGGTCGGCACTCCGGGCGAGGATCCGGTGAAGGTTGGATTCGATATCAATATCGGTGGCCACGCGGCGGGCGGTCCGGGAAGCTTCCTTGGGACGCAGAATTTCTCGGCGGCGTTTCGCAACGCGAGCCGCATTTGGGATGTCCCCGGATTGGAGAAATATCACGGGCAGGACATCTTTTTGACCGAAGCGCTCACCCGCGAGGCGAACCTCGCGGTCGATGCGGCGGTCGCGGATGATAAACCGTTCTACCTCTACATGGCGCACTACGCGGTGCATGTGCCGTTCGCGGAAGATTCGCGTTTCATCGCGCGTTACAAGCAGGCCGGTCTCGATCCGGAGGAAGCGATGTATGCGGCGATGATAGAGGGGATGGACAAGAGTCTCGGCGACATCATGGCGAACGTCGCGCGACACGGCCTCACCGAAAATACGGTGGTGATGTTCATGAGTGATAATGGCGGGTTCAGTGCCCAGGGTCGCGGTGGCAAGGCGCACACCCATAACAAACCGCTGTCGAGTGGCAAGGGATCGGCGCACGAGGGCGGCGTGCGGGTGCCGATGTTGGTCGATTGGCCCGGGGTGACGAAGGCAGGCAGCGTCTGCGACGTCCCGGTGATCATCGAGGACTTTTTCCCAACGGTGTTGGAGATCGCTGGCGTCAAAGAGTTCCAACAAGTTGGGGGCAAGATCGACGGGCTAAGTTTCACGTCGCTCCTCAAGGGCGGTCCGGCCGCGGATCCAGCGCGGGCGCTCTTTTGGCACTATCCCAACAAGTGGGGTCCCAGTGGTCCGGGCATCGGAGCGTCGAGCACGATCCGCAAGGGCGACTGGAAGCTGATCTACTACCACGATCCGGGGCGCGCAGTCCGCTATGAGCTTTTTAATCTGGCCGACGATCTTGGCGAGGCGAAGAACCTTGCCGGGGAAAAACCGATGGTGCGGTCGAAGCTGGCCCGCGAGCTGGCGGAATACTTGAGTTCAGTCGATGCGACGATGCCGCTGGTAAAGGCGACAGGGAATGCCGTGCCGCTGCCGGAGTAGCTGGACTGCCTGTCTCTCCTGCAGGTCGAACCTACGAGGGGTATTAGTTCAGCAGGAACTGAAAGATGCGTAACGCAGCCCGTCCTTCCGCCTTGTCGGTCGTTCGCACGACGAGCGAGTGTTTCCCTTCACTCAACCCATCGTCGAGGATGAGTGCCCAGGGCAGATGGAGGCCTCTGCTCCAGCGCGCGCAACATCCCCTGACCGTTTCGTAGAAGGTGTCCATCAGGTCGAGGGCGGGGTCGGCGCCCAACATATCGACGCAGTTGATAAAGCCGAGGTGGAACCCGTTGTGGAGAAGTTCGAGATCAACCTCGGGGTGAGAATCGGGGAAGGAGTTGAAAACTCTGCTTTGCGAATCCATGCCATTCGGATTTCTGCAGGGCGAGGTCGGCCGCGTTGACCCGCTGGCTCGAACTACCGAGAAGGGCAAGTAATAGATCGGTAAGCGATGCATGGGCGAGGCTAGCGGGGGGGCGCCCTGCAATCACCTTGCTGTGCAGAGCTCTAATGCGGTCTATGGCAATCCACCACCAAGCCACTCACCTCTGCGTGTCATCAGCCCCAATTCGCATCGCCTGACTCCGTTCTAGAATCTTGGTAGCCAGAAAGTTTGAGTGTTTTAAGCGCCAGATGATTGACACCCTTTGCGCTCCGGCTTCGCCTAGGTTCAAAACGCTTCTGATCTTTCGGCCTTGTTCCCTCTCGAGCGGTGGTGATGGCGGGCGTGGGGAATTTGAAGACACTTGTAATACCTGGGAAAAGCGAGGCGTAATGCCTTCAGCTTTTTCCACCTCATTCACGTGTTCCAAACCAAGTTGCGCCTTCAGATCTTCGCCGTTTTTCTAACGAGCGGCATTTCCGCGTCGGCATCCGATCTCGACTTCTTTGAGTCCAAGATTCGCCCGGTCTTGGTTGCGAACTGTTATGAATGCCACTCCGTTGAGGCGGCCAATCGCGGTAAGCAAAAAGGGGGGCTTCTTCTAGACAGCAAGGATGGGATCCGCACCGGCGGCGACACCGGACCGGCAGTCGTCCCGGGGAATGTTGCCGAGAGCCTCTTATTGAATGCGTTGCGCCAAGAGGATTTGGAAATGCCCCCCAAGGGCAAGCTTTCAGATGAGGTTATTGCAGACTTTGCCCGATGGATTGAAATGGGTGCGGTTGACCCACGGGAGCGTTCTTTGAAACCCCTCAAGAGTAAGGCGATTGATTCCTCGGATCACTGGGCATTCCAGGCCCCGCAAAAGCCCAACCTCCCCACCGTGCTTGATGCCAAATGGGGGCGGTCCGAACTTGATCGCTTCATTTTACACCAGTTGGAGGCCCGTCAACTCAGCCCGGTTCCGGCAGCCTCACCCGAAGTATTGGTTCGGCGGATTTACTTCAATTTGCTGGGGCTCCCTCCGACTCCCGGGCAAGTTGACGAGTTCCTGAAAGCCTCTGCAGAAGACCATGAATCCGCTCTCGCAACGCTCGTTGATTCACTTTTGGACTCTCCCCATTATGGCGAGCGTTGGGGGCGACACTGGCTCGATGTCGCCCGCTATGCCGAGGATCAAGCACACACTTTTGGCGTGAAGAAACGGGAAAATGCCCATCAATATCGTGATTGGGTCATTCGCATGTTCAACGAAGACCTCCCTTTCGACGAATTCATCAAACTCCAATTGGCAGGCGACCTGATGGAGGGACAGTCAGATGATCGTTTTCGACAATTTTCGGGACTGGGATTCCTGGGGCTCGGAGCGCAGTACTACAAGAATTCCGACAAAGCCCAAGCCGAAGCGGACGAACTGGATGACACCATCGATACCTTGACCCGGGGATTCATGGGACTGACGGTGTCATGTGCGAGATGCCACGACCATAAGTTCGATCCCATTCCGACAAAGGACTACTACGCCTTGGCTGGCATCTTCAATGGCCGGCGATATACGGACATCCCTTTGGTCGATGAAGACGCGGTCAAAGCCTACAATAGCGAGCAACAAGGCATCAGAGAGCTGGAGTCAAAACATAACAGCTCTCTGAAGGTGATCGGGAAAAAACTTGGCAGAAAGAAGCTCAATCAAGTCAGTCGATACCTTCAGGAAGGCTGGCGGATGACCGCTTTAAAGTCCCAGGGGATGCAAATCCCGGACGAGGAATTCGCCGAAAAGGTGGGACTCCATCCCTACTACGTCCGACGTTTTCGGGAGCTCCTTGAGGAGAGTCGTAAGAGTGACCTTCTGAAGCGCTTGCCCGAGCTCAAGGGGTGGCATCAAGTCGAGGTGAATTTTCAGGAGAAACCGACTCTTGAAACCCTCAAGGTGCCTGAGGAAATCGTCGCCTTGGCCGATCAACTACAAGTCCTGGTGGTCCGCGCGGAGAAAGCATTTTCTCAAATTGCAGTCGAGAAGGCCGAGGAGCTTGCCAAGGCCCGCAATGAAGAAGACCGGCTCAATAAAGTCATGGGAAAGATGGAGAAGGACCAGCAGCGCCTTCTCAAAAATATCTGGTTTGATGGGCATGCTCCCTTCTTTGCTTCCGAGAACGAGGTGCACAAAAACTTCCTGAATCAGGAAGAGAAGGAGGAGGCCGACGTCAAGATGGCCGAATTTAAGGAGCTGCGCAAAAACGCCACCCCCAAGTATCCCGCGGCCCATGCCATTCAAGGAGGGGGGGAAGCGATGCAAGTCTACATCCGCGGCAATCCCGCCAACAAAGGAGATTGGGTCGCCCGGGGCACCCTCGAGCTTCTCGATGATCAAGCGAGGCCCTCCGATCCAGAGGAAGCCAAAAAGCATTCATACACGCGCCTTGATCTCGCTGAGGGCATTGCTTCTGCCCAGAATCCTCTCACTGCCCGGGTCATCGTCAATCGGATCTGGCAGTGGCACTTCGGGAGGGGACTGGTTGCCTCTTCGAGTAACTTTGGACTTCTGGGCGATCGTCCGACCCACCCTGAATTGCTCGATTGGCTGACCGTCAATTTCATGGAAAATGGCTGGTCCCTCAAGTGGTTGCATCGTGAGATTTTGAGCTCGGCCACTTATCAACTTTCAAGCGAGCGACACTACCAGAATGAGGAACGGGATGCCGATAATCTCTTCCGTTGGCGTTTTGATCGCCGCCGCCTTGACGTCGAATCATTGCGCGATGCCTTACTCGCGATCTCCGGGAAGCTTGATCCTGCCATGGGTGGCCCCACCTTCGATCTCAAAACCAACATCCCCCGCCGGACGGTTTACGCCAGTATTAGCCGTCATCAACTCGATGGCATGTTAAGGATCTTTGATTTCCCTGATGCCAATGTCTCCGCGGCCTCCCGCACCGAAACGACCGTGCCCCAACAACAACTCTTCGTTCTCAATAGTGACTTCATCATCGAACAGGCCAAAGCCTTTGCCAAACGAGTCACCGTGGAAGATCACGATTTATCCGGGCAAGTGAATTTCGCTTATCGTCTCGCCTTCGGACGTCTCCCTTCTGACGATGAACGGAGATTGGCGGAAGCCTACCTCGGCAAAGAGAACGAAAAGGACGACAAACTCTCCCGCTGGGAACAGTATTGTCAGGCGCTCCTTGCGAGCAATGAACTGATGTATCTTGATTGAAACCGGACCCGGACATGCCACACAGACCCTTCCATCACCCAACCATGAACCGACGAGAGATGCTGAGACGCACCGGTGGGGGATTCGCCTCGCTCGGGCTTGCGAGCGTCCTCGCTGATCAGGGCTTATTGGCATCGGAAAACCCCTTGCTCCCAAAGCCGCCCCATTTCCAAGCGAAGGCGAAGCGCATCATTCACCTCTTCATGAATGGCGGGCCCTCTCAGGTGGATACCTTTGATCCCAAACCGGCCCTGGAAAAGTACCATGGCCAACGGCCTCCGGGAGCCGAGCGCAAAACCGAGAGACAAACCGGTGGGCTTTTTAAATCGCCCTTCGAATTCAAGCGTTCGGGACAATCCGGAATTCCCGTCAGCGAGATTTTTCCAGAGGTCGCCAAGTGCATCGACGACATCTGTGTTATTCGCTCCATGCACACCGATGTCCCGAATCATGAGCCTTCGCTCCTCATGATGAACTCCGGAATTACCCAGCCGATCCGCCCCAGTATGGGGTCGTGGCTCTGCTACGGCCTGGGGGTCGAAAATCAGAATCTCCCGGGCTTCGTTGTTCTCTGCCCCGGCAAACCGGTGGTGGGACCCCAACTTTGGAGTAGCGGATTTCTTCCTGGGATTTATCAGGGCTGCCACATTGGCAAACTCGACCCAAAAAAGATCGTCGATCATATTAGCAACAAGCATCTCACGCCCCAAACCCAGCGCCAGCAGCTGGACTTGATCAACCGGCTCAATGACCTTCATTCGGGTCAACGGTTCGGAGGCGATCAACTCGAATCCCGGATTCAGTCGCTCGAAGTCGCCTTCAGGATGCAGACCGAAGCCCCGGAAGCCTTCGACATCACCCAGGAAACCGAGGCCACCCGAAAACTCTACGGCGAGGGGCAGTTTGCCGACTCCTGCCTTGCGGCCCGCCGACTCGTGGAACGCGGGGTTCGCATGGTGCAGGTTTATTACGGCGGCGGACAGCCTTGGGATGACCATGGCAATATCGAGAAAGGTCACCGCGACAAGGGCCAGAAAAGTGACCAAGCAATCGCAGGCCTCTTGCGTGATCTGAAATCACGCGGCCTCCTCGATGACACCCTCGTCCTTTGGG
>Ga0222650_1000819_pt1 | contig 20281 bp, 24 predicted proteins | sample AntAcemetagen367_FD_179820 | JGI IMG/M metagenome (GOLD analysis project Ga0222650, IMG submission 179820) | Saline water microbial communities from Ace Lake, Antarctica - #367 | ecosystem: Environmental > Aquatic > Non-marine Saline and Alkaline > Saline | place: Antarctica: Ace Lake... | reverse complement strand
CTACAACAAGACGCTGCCGGGCCTCATCAACCTTCTGATCCCGACGGGCCTCAAAGGCCTGCTCGCCGCCGGCCTGCTCGCCGCCCTGATGAGCACCATCGCCGCTGCCCTCAACAGTTGCGCCACTTTGATCTCGGTGGATATCGTGAAGCGCATCAATCCAAACCTCGCCGACGCGCAGGAGGTCAGGGTCGGGCGCATCAGCGCGGGCGTCATCATGGTGCTGGCCATCCTCTGGTCCAGCCAGGGCGAGCAGTTTGATTCCATCTTTCAGGCCATCAACAAGATCCCGATGATCTTCGCGCCCGCCGTGACTACGGTGCTGGTTCTGGGAGTCTTCTGGAAACGCGGCACAAACCAGGCGGCCTTGGCGACCTTCGCCGTCGGATGCGGCATTGGCCTCATTTATTTCGTTATCGATATGAAGAACGTTGGAAGGATGCTGATTCAGCAACCCGCGAGGGATTTTGCCGGCCTGGTCTCCGACCCGGTCCAAGGCCTTGGAATCCCCTTCATGATGGCAGGCCCAATTCTCTGCGTAGTGTGCATCATCACCTACATCGTCGTCAGCCTTAACACACTGCGACCGTCCGCCGAACAACTCGAAAATGCCTGCTGGGGCAGCCCGATGAAGGCCCTCACGGAATCCAAACTCAGCGGTATGCGAGATCCGCGCGTCATCGCCCTCATTCTCTGCGCGCTGATGTGCGTGCTTTATCTGTTTTTGAAATGAGACCGCATAAAACGATGAAAGCCTGGGTGCTCCACGGCGAAAAAGACATCCGCCTTGAAGAACGCCCGCGGCCCGCTCCAGGCCGTGGCGAGGTGCTCGTGGAAGTGCGCGCCGCCGGCATCTGCGGCAGCGACCTCCATTACCATGCCCACGGACGCTGCGGAAACTTCGTCCCCACCCGCCCGTTCATCCTCGGGCACGAATTCTCGGGCGATATTGTGGCTGTGGGCGAGGGCGTGGACGACAAATGTGTGGGCACCAGGGTCGCAGTGGATCCGTCGCGTGCGTGCGGACGCTGCCGGTTGTGCCGAGCCGGGCGCTACAATTTATGCCCGGAAATGGTTTACTATGGATCGGCCAGCGTGGCCCCGCCGAGCGATGGATGCTTCGCCGGGTTCGTCACGGCAGCCGCTCGGAATGCCTGGCAGTTGCCCGACGGTTTCGGCTACCCATTGGGTGCCCTGCTCGAACCTATGAGCGTGGCGATGCACGCGGTCCAGCGCAGCGGCGGAGTCGCCGGCAAATCGGTGCTCATAACCGGTGGCGGCACCATTGGCCAGATGATCCTGTTGTCCGCCAACGCCTGCGGCGGGAGCCGCGTGGTCGTTTCCGATTTGCGGCCTTTCGCCCGCGAGTTTGCCGAAAAACAAGGTGCGTCTGGAACTCTCGATCCCGCGAATCCGGCCTGCGCCGATCGTGCCAGGGAGTTCGCGGCGGACGGATTCGAGGTCGTGTTCGAAGCCGCCGGGGTGGGTGCCGCCCTCAACCAGGGGATGCAACTTGCCGCGAAAGGAGCCACGATGGTCCAGGTCGGCACGTTGCCGGACGGCACAGCAATCCCCGCGAACCTTTTTCTGACACGCGAGTTGAACTATGTCGCCTCCTGGCGCTTCGCGAATGTGTTTGAGCGGGTGATTGACCTGATCGAAAGCGGAAAGATTGATCCATGGCCGCTCGTTACCAACGTGTTTCCCTTTGAGAATCTCCGTGAGGCGATCGCCGAAGCCAGTGGTGGAGGCAACGTCGTGAAGATCCAGATCGAGAATCCGGCCTGAACCTCGGACGCCATGAATTATCATGAACTAGGCAGGACAGGATTGAAGGTATCGAGCCTGAGTTTCGGAGCCTCCGCGCTGGGCGGAGTATTCCGCGAGGTCAATGAACAGGAAGGCATCCGCGCCGTCCATGCCGCGCTTGACGCCGGGATCAATTATTTCGATGTGGCTCCGGCCTACGGCTCCACGGTCGCCGAGGCGGTCCTGGGCAAAGCGCTCAAAGGCATCCCGCGCGACCGATACGTCCTCTCCACCAAAGCGGGAAAATACTCCTCTGGGAGAAGCTATGGCAGGGATGAGTTGGACTATTCCGAAACGCGCATCCGCAACGGCCTCGAAGAAAGTATGCAGCGACTCGGCGTGAACCATGTCGATATCCTCCACCTGCATGATTTCGAGTATCAGGGTTGTGCAAAAATCGAAAGCGCCTTCGCCGAAGGCTTTCCTGCATTGCTAACCCTGAAGAAAGAAGGAACGATCGGCGCCGTCAGCGCGGGGATTTATCCCATGGATCTATGGTTCCGCGTCGTCAACGAGGCACCGGTGGACACAATCCTGTTGCACAACCATTATTGCCTCAACGACACGCGCGGACTCGAGTTATTGCCCAAGTGCCGTGAACTCGGAATTGGCACCATCAACGCGTCGCCGTTCGCCAGCGGCTTGCTGACCGGCAGCCCGGTCGCAGATTGGCATCCGGCGGATGCGAACGCTCGTGCAGTGTTCGCAGCGGCGGCACGGTTTTGTAAAGTGCACGGCACCTCGATTGCGAAGGTCGCATTCCAATTTGCCAGCCAGGGGCACCCCTTCGACACCACGATGTTCAGCACCGCGCACGTGAGTTCGGTGCAGCGCAACCTCGCCTGGCATCAGGAGCCTTTCGACCCCGATCTGGTCGCCCGGATACGCCAGATCCTCGCGCCCGTGATCGACAAGGCATGGGATTACGACGCTGGCGTGGACAGCCTCAAATGATCCTAGTCATGCCGAAAGGGAACGCGTCTTGGGCAACACGGATTGATTTCGCCCAGCTAAACAAAACCCGACAATCCCGGCACTTGGAATGATACCCAAAATCGACAGCCATCACCATCTCTGGGCGATCAACGACACTGACTATGTTTGGATGGGCGAGGCACACGCCGCCATTAAGCGCGACTTCCTGCCCTCCCACCTCCAACCGCTGCTGGACGCGGCCGGCATTGACGGATGCGTCGCAGTCCAGGCCCGTCAGATGAACGGGGAAACACGCTGGCTTCTCGATATTGCGGAACAGGACGCCTGCATCCGCGGTGTGGTCGGCTGGGTGCCGCTTCTCGAAAACGCTGGCGAGCCGTGCCTCGGTGAATTCGCCGCCCATCCCAAGCTGGTCGGGGTCCGCCATGTGGTCCACGACGAACCGGATGACGACTTCATCCTGCGCGAGAACTTTAATGCTGGTATCCGTCAATTGTCGAAATACGGCCTTGTTTACGACATCCTGATCTTTGCCAGGCACCTTCCCCAAACGCTCACCTTCGTCGATCGCCATCCGGGGCAGCCTTTTGTCGTCGATCACATCGCCAAGCCCGTCATTCGCGGGAGCGCCTTCGACGCATCATGGGACAGACAGCTTCGCGATCTCGCCAGACGCGAAAACGTCAGTTGCAAGCTCTCCGGCATGGTCACGGAGGTGCGCGATGCCGAATGGAACGCGGACCTCCTGCGCCCATATTACGAAACCGTCCTCGAAGCCTTCGGCCCGCGACGAGTCATGTTTGGCTCAGACTGGCCGGTCTGCCTGCTGCGCGCATCCTATGCCGCGTGGGTCGCAGCTGTCACTGAACTCGCCTCTGCCTTGAGCGCCCACGAACAGGCCGCGTTTTGGGGCGGCAACGCCGCGAGAATCTACCACCTTTGCGACCCGGTCGGCGGGTGGCGGACAGGTCGATCTTTAAGCCGGGATAAAGTCCGTCGAAACCAGGTTGCTCCGCCGCCGTCGAGGAAGAAAAATCACCGGTGATGGACGCTGATGAAAAAAGTCGCGCTCGTGCGCCAATATTCAAAACATAAGTGTTCGTAAGCGTTCATCAGTGGTAAATCTCTCCGCATCACATCCATCAGCGGTAAACCTTGGCACGCACATGAAAAAACTCCAGGACATTCAAATACGCGACCCATTTGTCCTGCCGGTTTCCGCCGAAGGAACTTACTATCTTTTTGGCACGACTGATACAAACTGCTGGGGTGGTCAGGCCATCGGCTTCGACTGTTATCGGAGTCGAAATCTTGTCGACTGGGAGGGACCGATCACGGCCTTCCGGGCACCGCCCGGATTTTGGGCGACCCACAATTTCTGGGCGCCGGAGGTGCATTTCTACAAAGGCCGTTTCTACATGTTGGCCACCTTTGCCGCTGACCGCCGCTATCGTGGAACTCAGATCCTCGTTTCCGAAGCGCCCGAAGGTCCCTACGTCGCCCTGACCGAGCGTCCCGTAACTCCCGGCCACTGGCAATGCCTCGACGGAACCCTGCATTTGGATGAAGCTGGCAAACCGTGGATTATTTTTTGTCATGAATGGTTGCAGATCCACAACGGAGCGGTCTACGCCATGCAACTCTCACCGGATCTGAAAACTGCAGTAGCTCCCCCCGTCTTTTTGTTCAATGCTTCCGAGGCTCCCTGGGCGTATCCCTCGAGTTGGCCCGATGGCGAAACCCCGCAACTGCCCACCTATTTGTCCGGTCCGGATCTACAGGACAGCTACGCGTTTCCGGTATTTGTCACCGACGGCCCTTTTTTGCATAGGAATGCCGACGGCACCCTGCTCATGCTCTGGTCAACCCTCGGGCGCAAAGGCTACACCCTGGGCCTCGCCCGCTCGACCTCCGGTCATGTAACGGGTCCCTGGGAACAAATCGCCGAGCCGCTCTGGGAGGATGATGGAGGGCACGGCATGATTTTCCGGGCCTTCGACGGGCAAACATATCTCAGCCTACACCTCCCCAATGACACACCAAACGAGCGCCCCTGCTTTGTCGCCATCAAGGAATGTGGAGACTGCATCCAAATTCTTGCGGACCCGGTCAAGGAGATCCACGATGGATGCTGATCGAGCCACCCACAAAGATGCCAAGGAAGATCGTGGCATCCGAACAACCAAGGAAATAGACACAATGCGCATGAATGATAGTTTTGTCAATTTTTATAGACATTAAGAAGAGTATGTCGGGATTGAGCTGAGGTAGGAGTCTGAGGGCTGGATGGTTAACGTGGGGGGTGCGTGAGCCCTGTCTTTCCTCCGTATCTTCGCGTGAGATGCTCTACCCATCCATGTTCGAGATTACATTAGCGATTGCAATTCCCAAGGTGGGAATGTAAATTTACATTCCAAATGGCAAATAAACCAAGGATTGTTGATATTGCGGAGGTTGCGGGGGTTTCTGTCGCCACAGTTTCTCGGGTGCTGAGCGGCAAAGATGCGGTGAGTCAGGATACCGAGACGAAGGTGCGTCAGGCGGCAGCGAAGATGGGCTACACCCGACTGCGGAGTCGTCAGCCGGGCGAGCCAGTCAAAGATTTGAAGCACGGGTTTGTTTCGCTGCTTTGGGGGGCGGGCCGGGAATCCATGAGCAGCCTGGGTGGTCAAAACCTGATGATGGGCCTGACGGATGGACTGCGAAAGTACGGGGGGCATCTGGGGGTGGATCACTTGTCTTCCAACCGCGAGGGGTCCCAGATTCACAAGGCGAGGAGTTTGGACGGAGTCTTTTTACATGGAGAGATTCGCGAGGAGGACATCCCGGATGCCATTCGCACCCTGCCCTTGGTGTGGTTGTATAACCAGGGATCGCACGAGTTTGGGGACCGGGTGCAACCCGACCACGCGAAGGTGGGCGAGCTGGCTTGTCGGCATTTTGCGAAGATCGGCTGCAAACGGGTGTATTGCGTGAGGGATTCCGCCTTGGACGAACCCATGTATTCCCACTTCCGGGCCAACTCCTTCCTCGAAAAAGCGCGGACCATGGGGTTGGCAGTGGACGAAGTGGAGTGCCCGCTACCAGTGGATGCGAGCGGGCGGGCGGAAACGGATCGCATGAGGGGAACCGCTGCGGCAGAAGATGCGGCGAAGGTTGCACTGAAATTTTCCAAAGAATCCCCGCGACCCGATGCCATTTTTGTGGCTAACCACTTGGGCCCCTATCTGCATATGGAGCTGACGAAGCTGAATATCATCCCAATGAAAGACGTGTGTCTGGTCGCAGGAGATTACGGGAATTGCTCGCAGTTTCCGCTGAGCCCCGAACCAATCACAGTCCGGATCTTCAGCCATCAAATCGGCATGGTGGCCGTCGAGCAGTTGCTGCTGCGAATTCGCAATCCGGGCTTTCCGCCGATCATTTGCTTGGTGGCACCGCAGTTGCATTTCCCGGAGTAGCAACCACTGGCAGGGGCGGCGTAGGATGCCACGCGTTTTGCGAGGCACTCAACCAGCGATCGGCGGTAATCGGGTTTTGAACTTTCAACTTAAAAGGGAAGAACCCTCCTCCCCACAGCTGCTTCTTGTTTCTGCTTCATGCGTTTCAAGACCTTCATGATGGAATGATTGGTTTCGCATTCTTGGGATCCCAAAAGTCGGCGTTCCTTGGCGGCTGGGAGTAAACGGTCAAACCGGCGAGGTCGCGAGGCCGGGTGGGAAAATTGAAGTGCGCTTCGAGGTATTGGTAGGCGGTTTTAAAATTGAGGTGCCGGGCAATGGGGATGAGGAAGATGAAAACCGGAGGGAGGGTGAGGAGTTGTCGCCTCCCCCGAAGCCGTAGATCCAGTTCTCCTTATAGGCCTTGGCCGGCATGGCCATCAGGCTGATCGTACTCGCATCTGTGGCAAAAAAGGCTCAGTCCCACAGCCCAAAACGGGAGGCCGCCCCGGAAAAAGTCATTCTCCGTCTTTTCGCGTCCGCTCAGGAATTAAGAGGGCAGATGGCTTTCACCAATTTTTTGCCAAGCGCAAAGGTGCAAAGTCTTATCATGGCGTCGGCAACCTTAGCCGTTGCCGAGATGAACGGGGTTTCAAGAAATGCGCGTGAAATCATGGATCAGTGGCCGAGCCTGCTCACGACCCGCCGCACTATTTCCTCGATCTGCGGGCGCAGCGAGGCAGCCTCGGACGAATCCGGTTTCAGAGTGCAGGAATGCGCCGCCTGGGAGAATCCGCACTCGGCCAGAACGCAAGCGATCCGTGCGCGGATGTCCGACATCATCGTGATTTCCCCGGGCGAAAGCGGGAAGCGGGCACGTCCGGGGGTGAACCCGCGAAGCTCGTAGCCCGCGCGGAAACCCTCAGGAAAATTCGGTGCGTTGACCATGAGCGAGAAGAGGTCCAGGAGTTTGAATTGGACACGTTTCGCCTCGGTCCAGTTCCCGGCGCGGGCCTCGGTATAGATTTTCATGATCACTTCCGGCACGACGCCCGCGCTAGAGAGCGTGCCGCCATCACCGCCCATAAAAAGCGCCGCGCACAACAGTTCCTCCCAGCCAATGAGGCAGGCAAAGTCGGGGCGCTGGGGCTTGATTTCGTGCAAAACCTGCTGGAAGCGCGGCATGTCCCGGCTGGTATCTTTTGTTCCGATGATACGCGGGCAGTCCAGTGCGAGCCGCTTGAGCACGGGCACGCTGATTTCGTTGGCGAAGGCGGGAATGTTGTAAATGACGATATCAATCGGTGACTTGGCGGCGAGTTCGCGGAAGTATTCTTCGATACTCTCCTGAGTGAGTTTGTAATAATATGGGCCGGTAATCGACACTGCCCGGCAGCCGAGATCGGCACAGTGTCGGCACATTTGAAGCACCAAATCGATATTAGGTTCCGCAGCCCCCGCCAGAATCGGCCTGCCCCCGGCTTCGTCTGCCACAATTTGTACCACGCGCTTGCGCTCTTCGTAGCTCAGCCGAATGAATTCCCCCATGCTTCCGTTGGGATAAAATCCGGTCACCCCTTTTTCCCCCAACCACCGGAGAATGCGGCGCAACTCTTCCTCATCGATCCTCCCCTTCGGATCATAGGGTACAATGTTAGGAACAAAAATTCCTGAAAGCGCTACGCTCATACTTCGAGAGAGTAGAGTCGTTTTGCGTTTGCGGAAAGAATGGAATCCTGTTCCTCGGGAGTCAGAGCCGAAAGAAGTTCGCAGGTCAGTTGACACCACCGGGGCAACCCACTGCCCAGATTGACCACCGGCCAGTCGCCGCCCCAAACGCAGCGCTCCGGGGTGAAGGCCTCGACGACGGTTTCAATGTATGGACGCAGTCCCTCCGCAGAGCGCTGATCCTCGCTGGCATAAACGCTCAGGCCGGAGATTTTGCAGACCACATTTTCCTGATCCGCCAGGCGGACGATGCCCTCTTTCCACTGGATAAATCCCTCGCCGAACGGGGCCTGGTTCGCCGCGATATCGGGCACACCACAGTGATCGAGAACAAACTTTGTTTCTGGGCATTCCCTCACAAGTTCATGCGCAATGCCCAGCTGCTTTTGCAACACACAGAGATCAAAGGGCAGCCCGCGGCGGCCAAGCAGACGAAGGTTTTCGCGGAACAGAGAGGTCTGCGAAAGCGCATCGGGCCGGGTGTGGAGCACCCTTCGAATGCCGGCAAGCTTCGGATGGGCGATGGAGTTCATGGCTTCGGCGAAACCGCTCTCCTCCGGTCTTGCTGCGGCAACGACACCGAGAATCCTGCTGTTTGGCTCGGCAGCAAGATCACAGAAAAAACCGGCTTCTTCCGCCGATTGGTGCGCGTCCACATCTACTTCCATAAATATCGTGCCTTCGATCTTGCAGTCAGCGCTGGCCGCTTCGTATTCGTCTAGGCGGAAGTTGCCCTGAAGCTCTGGAACGCCGGAAGCCCACGAATATTGGAAGCACCCTGGGTAAATGAGGTGTTGGTGGGTATCGATCATGAAGTTTTCAGATGAGTCGTGGGCTGGGTACAGGCACGGTCGAGATGGACGTAGCCGCCATCGACAAAGAGCAGTTGCCCGGTGGTATGGGAGCTGAGCGGGGAGGCGACGAAGACGACGCTGTCGGCGAGCTCGTCCACGGTGGTGGTGCGACGCCCGAAGGGAATGCTCTGGTTTAGCTGTTCGCGGGCCGCCTCGGGATCGGGAGCCTGCGCCAGCCAGCGCTCATAGAGCGGAGTGATCACCTCAGCGGGAATCACACAGTTGACGCGGATGCCATGGCGGCCGAGGTCGAGCGCCCACTCGCGGGTGAGCGCGTTCATGGCGCCCTTGCTGGCGGCGTAGCCGCTCGTGCCCCCCTGCCCCGTGACCGAACACTTGGAACCGATGTTGACGATGTTGCCCTTGGACGCAATCAGATGCTCCAGGGCGTGGTGGACGAGGGAGAAGCACTGCACAATGTTTTTTTCAAGTGAAGCCCGGAAGTCTTCCGGCGAATGGCGCAGGCCGACCGCATCATTTCCCCCCGCGTTGTTGACAATGACATCGATGCGCCCGTGCTTTTCCATGACCGCCGCAAGAGCGTCCCGGACCATGGCCTCGTCGGTCATTTCGACATGGTAAGTTTCCACGCGCTGATTCAGGGCGGCGCAGTCATCAACCAGCTTGCGGCCCTCTTCGGGATTGCGGCCGAAGATGCAGGCGACGGCACCTTCGCGGGCGAAGGCACGGGTGATGCCCTCGCCGATGCCTTTAGCACCGCCGGTGACGATTACGACTTTGTCTTGTAGATTCAGATTCATTGATAGGTGGGGTGGCAGGTTGGACCGATGGGTTCGAAAGTTTTATAACCGAGCACGAATTCCTGGTGCCCGAGCGCTTCGGACGCCGTGCGCTGGTGGGCGGCGACGGATCGCACCAGTTGGAAAATCTCTTCACCGACCTCGTCGAGGGTGCCACGGTTTTCGAGGATCCTGCCGGCATCCACGTCCATATCATCGGGCAGGTTGCGAAAGGTTTCAGGATTGGCACAGACTTTTATCACCGGGGAAATTGCGGAGCCGACAACGGACCCCCGACCGGTGGCAAAGAGGATGAGGTGCGAACCACAGGCGATGAGTTCGGCGATTTCCGCGTTGTCATTGATATTGGGAAATCCGAAGCGCGGATCGCCATCGGGCACGACATCGAGCAAATACAGTCCGCCCATACGCGGCACGTCACCCGGTTTGATCAAGCCCGAGATGGCCGAACTGCCGCTTTTCGAGTAAGCGCCCATGCTTTTTTCTTCCTGGGTGGTCAGGCCCCCGTCGGCATTTCCGGGGGCGAAGCTGCCGTGCCCCATGAGGGTGTAATAGCGGGCAGCCTTTTCCACCGAATCGGTCAATTCGCGGGCGAGATCCGGAGTTGCGGCCCGCGCGGCCATGATCTGCTCGCAGCCGATGAGCTCACCGGTTTCCTCAAAAATGCAGGTGGCTCCGTCCGCCACGAGACGGTCAAAGGTGCGTCCGATGCCGGGATTCGCCGTAATCCCGCTTGTGCCATCGCTGCCGCCGCACACCGTGCCGACGGACAACTCGCAGAATTCCATTGGGCCCCTGGGCTGTTGTGCCATGTCCTGAAGGATGGCCTCCACCCGCTCCCGTCCGGATTTCACCGTTGCCCGCGTGCCGCCGCTTTGCTGGATGACGAGGAGTTCACACGGACGTCCAGTCTCGCGGATGGCATCGCGCAAGGCATGGCGGTTGAATCCTTCACAGCCCAGCGAAAGCAGCAAAACGCCCCCCACATTGGGATGCGTGCAGAGCGACTGCATCATCCGAAACGAATAGTCATTTGGGTAGCAACCGCTAAAGCCAATCAGATGGACGTCGTGCCCGCGGTAAGGAATTTGGATCTCGCGGGCCACATGGTGCGCGCACTCGACCAGGTAGGCGACCACCAGCGTGTTGCGAATTCCTTTACGCCCGTCCGAGCGCAGCCAGGCGTGTTCGGTGAGCGGGCTCATGACTTAGCGTGAAACTCCCTGCCGCCCTCCAGGGTGTAGGTTGGCAAATAATCGCTCTTCATGTTTTGCAGATGAACATGCTCGCCCGGTGCGATCTCCCGCGTGGCCGAACCGATGGATGCCCCGTATTTAAGAATCTTTTCTCCGGCGGAGATGCGCCGCAGTGCCAGCTTGTGCCCAAGTCCCAACGCCTGCTCCATCACACTCTCTGCCTCTCCAACGCGGACCTGCTCCCCGGCCAGCACCGAGCGGGTAAGAACCGCGACATTATCCGAAGGGGAGAGTTGAATTGTGTCCATGGGATTAAAATTTTCGATATTTGAGATAGGCTTCCACGGGGTCGATACCCTCGAGAATAGCCGTGCGCACTTTGTTTTCCGTGCGAAGCACTTCCTCGACCTTCTCCACCACTTCCTCGATCTGTTCCTCCGGGATCACCAAGGCCCCGTCGCGGTCCGCCATGAGATAGTCGCCGGTGCGAATCGTCACCCCGCCAATCACCACCGGCTCGCCAAAGCGGTCCGGAACCCAGCGCCCCACCACGTCGCGCGGCGTGAAATAACGCGACCACACACGCAGACCAGTCTCTAAAATGCGCACGGAATCCCGGCACCCGCCATCGCAGAGATACCCGCGCACACCCTTGTAAACAAAGGTCTCGGCGGAAAGCTCACCCATGTGGGCCAGCGTGTCGTCATTCGGTTGGCAAACCACCACCGATCCTTCCGGTGCCTTCGAAAGCATCCGCGTCCACTCCAAAAGCGTCGTGTGCCCGTCCACCGTATGATCTGCATAACCACTGAAAGTAAATATCCGACCAGCCAGTGAACGGGACGGATCCAGTGGACGAATCGTGCGCGGCAGGATTTGATTGGGAAGCCCCATGGATCGTAGCACGTCATAGACCGCGCCGGAATAGCACTTTTCCAAACGGTCGCCAAATTCGGAAGGGGAGGTGGACATCACGAAACTATTGCCAAAAATTTTATTATATGCAATATATTTTATCAATGAAACGCTCGGTCGCCCGTGTTCCCGCCTTGGAGCGGGGGTTGGAATTGCTGGACTGGATGGCAAGTCAGGACGAACCCGTGACACTGACCCAGGTCGCGAGAGGGATGGGGCTGGGGATTCCCGAAGTGCAGCGACCGGTGGCCTGTCTCGAAGAAATAGGATACCTGCGGCGCTTAGCATCCGGCAGCTACGAGCTCTCGGGCAAGTTATTCGCCCTGGCGAGTCATCAATCGAGGTTGGTGCGGCTGAGGCGCGCTGCAGAACCTGCGCTGATGGAATTTGCGCGGCAGACGGGGCATTCCATGCACCTGAGTGTGCCCGACGGCGATGCGGCATTGATGATTCTGGACGTTCCCGGCGAAGGGTTGGTGCGATTGAGTTTGCGACCGGGAGCCCGGTTTGAACCCCAATCAACGTTATCAGGCAACCTGCTCGCGGCGGCGGGAGCCATCGTTTGCCCCGCAAGGTTCAAGGTGCCGGCCTCTCTGCAAAAAGCGGCTAATGCAGGGCGTGCAGTATCTCAGGAAAGCCAGCAGGCGGAGGGCGTCATCGATGTGGGTATCGTGCTGAGAAATCCTGAGGGCCGGGTGCTCGGCGCACTGACCTGTTCCGCGATCCGCTCCAAATCTGAAAAAATCCGCTCCAGTGGCTTGTGTGCCATCGTCCAGAAGACGGCCTTAAAAATTAGTGCCTCCTACTGATTGGAAATCGTTCACGGACAAGCAACCCTCCGCCGAAGCTGACGGGAGCCGTTTTCTCTCATCCGCCCAGGCGATGGAGGATGCGAGCGGCGCAGCGCCGGAGTGGAGTCTCCAGCTTGCGGGGATCGGCCTTGGCATGGGCGGGAACAAGCATCGATATTGCCACGGAGGCATGGAGGGGAGTTCCGGGGAAACCGCAGCCGACAGCGGCATCGGCCACCCCCTCGAGGCTTTCGCTCACGGCGGTGGAGAGTCCCTCTTTGCCAATGGTGGCAATGCTCTTGTGCAACTTCGTTCGGCCCGCTGGGCTCAGCTTTTGCCATCCGGCATCTTCTTCGAGAACCCAGGCAAGCTGCTCCTCCGGGAGTGCGGACAGCAAAAGCCGGCCGGATACGGTGGAAATCGCCGAAAAGCGCCTACCCACTTCGACGACGAGCCGCACGGGATGCGGACTCTCATGGCGATGGATCACCACCAATTCATTTCCCTCCAAAATTCCGAGGTGGCACGACTGGCCGGTCTCTTCACTGAGGGCTTTCATCTCCGGAGCTGCGGCTCGCACGAGCTCGCGGACCGGCTCGATGGACTGCACCAAGGACAGCAACTTCAACGAAATGCGATAGCTCCCGCTTCCGTCCCGCCGGAGGTAGCCGCGTTCTTCCAGGCAACTCAGCATTCGAAAAATCTCGTTGTTATTTCGTCCAACGGCCCTGGCCAGCGCGGTCAGAGTGAGGGGCTCCGTGTTGGATGCCAGCACTTCCAACAGATCCAACCCCTTTTCCAAGGCGGGGACGCGGTAGGGTTGTGCGCTCACTTCTCCGTCCCTCCGCACGGCATGCCGGCCCACAATGCAAAAGGCATGCGCGAAGTGACCTCGCCGGGCATACCGAGTTTGTTCCTCTGACTACTGGATCGCATGAATTGGAATCTGTCACCCTTGAAGAAAAAATCCAAGAGGTTCATTATTTTATTTGCACAATTTTATTTTGCCTATAAAATTATATTCATGTACCATCCCCTCAATACCCGCGCGGAACTTCCCACCAAACCCTTCCCCATTGCGATTATTGGCACGGGGGGGATCGTGAAAGACGCCCACCTTCCCGCTTATCGGCAGGCGGGCTTTCCGGTGTGGGGATTGATGAACCGAACCATTGCTCGTGCCGAAGCGTTGGCGCGGGAATACGGGGTCGGTGAAGTATTTGACGATCTGCCATCCATGATCGAAGCCGCGCCGCGGGATGTGATCTATGATCTGGCGCTTCCGGCTTCGATGTTTGTCGGGGCATTGGAGATGCTGCCCGAGGGCTCCTGGGTCCTGATCCAGAAGCCGATGGGAGAAAGTTTGGATGATGCCAAGGAGATTTTGCGGGTGTGCCGGGAGCGAAAACTGCATGCGGCGATCAACTGTCAGCTCCGTTATGCTCCGTTTGTGTTGGCCGCACGCAGCCTGATCGAGCAGGGAGCGATTGGCACACTGCTGGACATGGAGATGCGGCTGAATGTCTTCACCCCGTGGGGCCTGTTTCCGTTTCTGGAAGGGATCCCTCGTGTCGAAATGGTTTATCACAGCGTTCATTACATCGATTTGATCCGATCCTTTCTTGGCGAGCCTCGCAGCATGATGGCGCGGACGGTTCCGCATCCCGATCTGCCCAAGCTCGCCAGCGTGTCGAGTTCAATCATCATGGATTACTCCGATCCGGTGAGGGCCACGATCACGACAAACCACTCGCATCGTTTTGGAGCCAAACACCAGGAAAGCTACCTAAAGTGGGAGGGTACGCGGGGAGCAATCAAGGCGCGCATCGGGTTGCTGATGGATTATCCGCGCGGAGTTGGCGATGTCTTTGAATACTGCGTTCTCGATGAGGGAAGTGAGCCCGAGTGGACGTCGGTTGAGATCGAGGGATCCTGGTTTCCCGATGCGTTCATTGGCACGATGGCTCAGGTCATGCGCGCCCGCGAGGGCAGTGCGCCGGAGATGCCGACCTCGGTGGAAGATGTGATCAAAACCATGGCCTGCGTCGAAGCCGCCTACGAGTCCAGCAGACTCGGCGGAGTGCAACCGGGAAAGTTTCTGTCATGAATGGCTGTCTCTTTTTTGAAGACTACGTGATCGGGACGGAGCGGGTGACATTTGGACGCACCATGACCGAGGCCGATATCGTCCTGCACGCAGGTCAGACCGGAGACTTTTACCCGCACCACATGGACGCCGCGTGGTGTGCGACCCAGCCTTTCAAGCAGCGCATTGCGCATGGGACGCTGATTTTTTCAGTGGCCGTCGGAATGACCGCCGGAGAGGTGAATCCGCATGCCATGACGTATGGCTATGAACGCCTGCGCTTTCCCAAGCCGGTCTTTATCGGAGATACCATCACCTCGCGGATTACAATTGCGGAAAAGCGCGATCACAAGCGCCCCACGCAAGGCATTGTCACAGAACGGCTCGCGGTCACCAATCAGCGGGGTGAGACCGTGCTGGCCTGCGAACATCTGCTGCTGGTCGAGCGGCGAAATTCCTCTGGCACATGACAGAACAAATCCATCTCAAAGGCATCGCTTGGAACCACACACGCGGATTCACATCCGTCGTCGCCACGGCCCAACGCTATGAGGAATTGTACCCCGAGGTGCGCATCACTTGGGAAAAACGCTCGCTTCAGGCGTTTGCGGATGCCCCGATGGATCAGCTGGCGGCGGAGTATGACCTGATCGTTATGGATCACCCGCACACGGCCGTGGCTGCGGAGTCCCACGCGCTCCTCCCGCTCGATGATTGGCTCTCCGCTGATTTTCTCGACGACCAGTCGGCGAATTCCGTGGGCCGCTCGCACGAGAGTTACTCGTATGGCGGGCACCAATGGACGCTCGCAACGGACGCTGCGGCGCCAATTGCGACCTGGCGCGAAGACCTGATCGAAGCGAATGGTCTGGCCTTGCCCGCCACATGGGAAGATGTGCTGGAACTGGCCCGAGGCAATCAAGTCGCCGTATCGCTCTTTCCCGTGGACGTGTTGATGCACGTTTACATGTTCTGCGAGGCAATCGGGACCCCGGCATTTGGCGGAGGTGACGAACTGGCCCCCGCCGACTCGTTGGCCACCGCGCTTGCGGCGCTGCGGGAACTTGGCCAACTCTGCGGCGCAGAGTCCTTTGATCGCAACCCGATCCGCACGGCTGAAACCATGACCCAGACCGACCGGGCGGCCTATTGCCCATTTGCCTACGGATATTCGAATTACTCACGGCCCCTCTACTCGCGCACAGTGCTTGCTGCCGGGGGGTTGGTGGAATTCCGGGGAACCCGCCTGCGGTCCACACTCGGCGGAGCCGGGTTGGCCGTCTCGTCCAAAACGGCCCACCCTAAGGCCGCCACCGATTACGCCCGCTTTACGGCATCACCGGAAACTCAGCGAGGCATCTACTTCGAAGCCGGGGGGCAGCCGGGGCACCGCTCGGCATGGACAGACGAAGCCGTCAATGCCGCCTCCAACAACTTTTTCCGGAACACGCTGCGCACGCTGGACGACGCCATCGTGCGTCCGCGTCATGCTTCCTACATGCCATTTCAAGACGCAGCCTCGCCGGTCGCTCACAGCGCGGTTACCGGGAAGGAGACCATCCCATCCGCGATCAAAGAATTAAACCGCCTCTACCGCGAATTCCTCCTCCCATGAAACCACTGGACGGACTGCTCGTTCTCGATTTTTCCCAATTCCTTGCCGGACCCGCAGCCGCCATGCGCTTGGCCGACCTCGGCGCACGGGTTATTAAAATCGAACGCCCTCAAGGCGGGGACATCTGCCGCCAACTGTATATCAGCAACCTCGGCGTCGAAGGTGACAGCACGCTCTTTCACTCGATCAATCGAAACAAAGAAGGCTTCGCCGCCGATCTGAAAAACCCCGATGACCTCGCGGCCGTATGCCAGTTGATCACGCGAGCTGACGTGTTAATTGAAAATTTCCGGCCGGGCGTCATGGCCAAGCTCGGACTCGATTACGAATCCGTGCGGGAGCTGAATCCGCGCCTGGTCTATGGCTCCGTGACCGGCTACGGTGCCCAGGGGCCCTGGATCAAAAAGCCCGGGCAGGACTTGCTCGCTCAGGCCATGTCCGGATTGTGCTGGCTCAGCGGTGACGATGCAAATCCGCCGACGCCCATGGGTATTGCCGTGGCCGACCTGACCGCCAGCGCGCATTTGGTCCAGGGAATCCTCGCCTGCCTGGTGAGGCGCGGTGTGAGCGGCCTCGGCGGTCGGGTTGAGGTCAGCCTGATGGAGTCGATTCTGGATCTGCAGTTCGAGGTCATGACAACACACCTGAACGACGGCGGATGCGATCCGCAGCGCAGCGCGGTCGGCAATGCCCATGCCTATCTGGGCGCACCCTATGGCATCTATGCCACAAAAGACGGATGGCTGGCCCTGGCCATGGGCGTGGTTCCGCGTCTCGGCGAACTCCTCGATTGCCCCGCATTGCTCGCGTTCAGCGAGCCTTCAACCTGGTTCTCGCGCCGGGACGAAATCAAAGGAATCCTGCGTGATCACTTGAAAGAACGAAACACGCAGCACTGGCTCGATATTCTCGAGCCCGCCGATATCTGGTCCGCCCGGGTGATGAACTACTCGCAGTTGCGCGAAACCGATGGCTACCGTGCGCTCGACATGGAGCAGCTCGTTTACTGCCCCGGCGGCACTCCCCTTCCCACCACACGCTGCCCGATCCGTATCGATGGGCAAATCTACAAGTCCCCCATCGGCGCCCCCGCCATCGGGCAGGACAGCCAGGGCATCCTTCAAGAGCTAAACCTATGAAAAATCCCAATCCCGACCCAGCGAAGCACAAGGAAATCCCGGTATGGAACGCGGAAAACTGGTTCTACGAGGACATTAAAATTGGCAGACGCATCCGCTCGATCCGCCGGACCTTGAGCGAGGGCGAGTCCATGCAATTCAACGCCTTGGTCATGGATATGCATCCCTACGTGGCGGACGAGATTTTTGCGAAAGAAGAAGGAATTTTCCAGCGCCGGTTGATCGCTGGCGCAATGGTCTTCAGCGTTGGACTCGGCCTCGTCGCCACGAACTGTGTCAACGCCTTCAGCTACGGCTATGACAAGCTGCGTTTCATCAAACCGGTTTTCATCGGGGACACGATCTACACCATCAAAACCGATTTAGAGAAAGCGCCGAAATACCCCGAGATGGGTCTCTACCGCGCAAGCTACGAGGTTTTCAAAAACGAAGGTGATCTGGTCCTTTACTGTGAACATCTTCAGACCGTCAAATACCGCACCCCTCCAGCCAAATCACCATGACCCGTCATTCCAAAATTATTGGACCCAAGTCCGAAGGCCTCTTTCCGGTCGTGCCGTTGGAGAGTGGTGGTGGTCACCGAGGGACGAAGTTTTTCATGCTGACTGAGGCCGTCCTGCTTTTGCTGCGAGATAGTGCTTGAGGGAGGTGGTGAGATGGCGCCGCAGACTTCTCTCAGCTCCTCTCGCGTTGCCCGCTTCAAGGAACTCGCAGATTTCCGTGTGCTCCTTGAGTATCTTGCTTGGCTGGAGAGAATCCCGATAGGTTTCCTTTGCATAACGCATGCCTATGCTTGGGAGCAATCCGTGGAGAATGGTTGAAAACAGCTCGTTCTCTGAGAGATCGACCAGCAGCAAGTGAAAGGCTATGTCTGCCTTTCCGAAAGCATCGAGATCTTTCTTTGCCTGACGCATCCTGGCAAGCTGTCCTCGCAGAGCCCGACGGGCATCACTGGCGGATTCTTTTGCTAATGACCCGACGCACCAGCATTCCAGCAAAATGCGGAGTTCCATAAGTTCAAAAAACGCACTTTCCCCCTCCCTTCTTTCCTGGTGCAGACCAAGCATATCCACCAAAGAACTCCGACCCTCATCCGAGGATACGTAGTTTCCGCTTCCCCTCCGGCTGAGCACCAGGCCCCGTGCTTTGAGTTTTTGGAGAGCCTCACGGACTGCCGGACGACTGATACGATACTTCGAAGCAAGAAACTCCTCGCCGGGCAATTTGTCCCCAGGACGCAGCTCAGAACAGCGAATCGCATTCTCGAGGTCACTAAGCAATCGGGTGGAAGGAGAAATGGTCATCCAGACATGATTGACAAAGTTTTTGTGATTGACGACTGAAAAGTTGTCAGACAACATTACGACTCAGTGCCCTTGTCTTATGCTCCTCCAGAATAAAGTTATCTTCCTCACCGGCGGTTCCACAGGAATCGGTCTTGATTGCGCCAAAGCGTATGCCGCCGAAGGGGCTCATGTGGTCCTGTGCGCTCGCGATGGCGAACTGGCAGCCGAAGAAGCAGCGAAACTTCCCGGGATCCATTATGGGATTCGCTGCGATGTTTCGAACGGAGAGGAAGTCGCCGAAGCGATCAGATTCACCCTGGAAAAATTCGACCGCATAGATTGTGTGCACAACAATGCCGGGATTGCGAGCCCGTCGAAGCCCCTGCACGAGACCACGGAAGCCGAATGGGATGCCCTCATGGGCATCAACCTCAAGAGTGTTTACTGGACCACTCTGCACGCCTTCGATCATCTGAGAGAGGCAAAAGGATGCATTCTCAATACCAGCAGCCTCGTTGGCGTCATCGGACAGTCCATCCACGCCGCCTACACCGCGACCAAGGGAGCGATGAACACGCTTACCAAATCCATGGCGCTGGATTACGCCACTTATGGTATTCGTATGAACGCGGTCTGTCCTGCCGGAACATGGACTCCGATGCTGCGACGCTGGGCCTCTGAGCAACCCGATCCCGAGGAAATCAACCGGTATCTGGATGAAATTCACCCAATCGGATATTGCCCCGAGGGTGACGTGATTGCAGATGCCTGTGTTTTCCTGCTGTCGGACAAAGCGCGCTTCGTCACCGGCCACATCATGCATGTCTCCGGCGGAGCGGAACTCGGCTACCGACGCTAAGAATTTGAGTTTATGATCAAATCTATCACGACGCGTGATGCCCGTTTTCCCCTTGATTCCGGGCATGGATCGGATGCCATCCACCGCGATCCGATTTATTCCTATGCCGTCACTCACCTGGAAGATTCCTCCCATGGATTGGGAAGTGGCCTGGCCTTCACTCTGGGCGAGGGAAATGAATTGGTCTGCAAGGTAGCGGAATTCTTCGCAGCCCGCCTGCCCCGCGTGGGCAAAGGAAGAGCTCCCGCCCTCCATCCGGCTTTATCGAGGAAGAAATGGAATGCCCTCGCCTTTCAATGAGCGTAATTATGCGCTGGGAATGAGTGTTCGGGGGGTGGACCGTTACCATGCAAATCAGTTCGTCATGTATCGACCGGAGACGGCCCGTTATCTCTATACGGATTACACCCCGCTTGAGGTTCGCTACCGGTCCGGCTTGCTGCCAACTTACGAGAAACTGGCAGCAGAGATAACCACTCCCGATCAATCGCCGCTAGAAAAGGCAGTCAGCCTATTGATTCGCGGAGCTTCCCGACTCCGGCATCCGCACATGCCGCCCTACGGCCCGGAGGTGAGGCCCGACCGGAACTGCGATGATGAATCCCTTTTGAAGAGCGGAGTCGGTCCCTGCAACGAACAGGCGAGGGTCTTCATCCGGCTCTGTCAGGTTTGCGGGATTCCTGCTCGCGTGATTCAACTGTTTTATTCCGACACCAAATCGGGGCATTGCATTGCCGAATTCGTAACTGTTCAGGTCGGTTGACCTGATTCGGATGCTGGCAAGTGGATGTGGCAAAATTGATCTGATCGTCCAACCCGGAAAAATATTTCATTTTTTTCGGGACTCGTTGGTTTATTTCGTTCAT
>Ga0222650_1000817_pt1 | contig 20331 bp, 19 predicted proteins | sample AntAcemetagen367_FD_179820 | JGI IMG/M metagenome (GOLD analysis project Ga0222650, IMG submission 179820) | Saline water microbial communities from Ace Lake, Antarctica - #367 | ecosystem: Environmental > Aquatic > Non-marine Saline and Alkaline > Saline | place: Antarctica: Ace Lake... | reverse complement strand
CTCAGTGCTTTCGCGGCAGGTAATATCGGCATCATTCAGCCGCTGAGTCGACTGCTGGATCGACGGGCACCCCGCTGCTGCTGCCGCGGCGCTGCCGCGCGCGCGCGATGAGCCCTTCATGCGGAGCGAATATCCATGCGACGGTAAAGAGCAGGCCCACGGCAAAGGCCATCATTCCGGAGCTGGTGGTATCACTGATCCCGAACAGTGGGGGTATGCGTATCGCCATGTAGTGCCCCAGCCAGGCAGAAGCGGCCCCGACCACACAAGCGATTGCAAGCATAGGCACGAGTCGGCGCGTGAGCAGTAGCGCAGTGGCGGCGGGCACGATTAGCATGGCGATCACGATGATACTGCCGACCGATTCAAATGCGGCCACAGTGGTAATCGCCACCATAGTCATGAGTAGGTAGTGAAGAAAACCTGGTGAAAAACCAAGGGTTTCGGCGAGAGCGGGATCGAAGGAACTCAATCGCAACTCTTTAAATAGTAACGTTATGACTCCTAGGTTAATTAATAACATCGTGCCATTGACCACGGATGCGCGCGGTAGCTCGAAAGGGCCGACGAAGACCATGTCGAGCGGGGTCAGCTCAATCGCCCCATAGAGCACGCAGTTTGGATCGAGGTCGACATGATTGGCCGCGCGGACGATGAGCAGGAGGCCTAGCGCAAAGAGCGTCGTGAACACAATGCCCATGGCAGCCCCTCGATCCACTTGCCCAAAACGGCTGATCCATTGAGTAAAGAGTGCGGTTAAAATACCCGCCACGGCAGCTCCGATAAACATCGGGAAGCTATCGCGCGCCCCAGTGAAGAGGAAGGCCAGAGCGAGGCCGGGCAAGACGGCGTGGCTGATAGCGTCCCCCATCATACTCATTTTACGAAGGACGAGAAACGAGCCGATCGAGGCGGCTGACATGGCGCAGAGCATCCCGGTGACGGCGATCCATGTATCGAAAATAGTCCAAGGCATCATAACAAAAAAAACTAAAGTTGGTGTGGGCTTGGCGGGAGCTCTGTGTCGAGGTCGAGCTCTGCTTCGAGTTTGCGAACCATCTCGGAGCCAAGGATGTGCTCCACCATATCGGCATCGCGATCTACGTGGCTGGGCGCAACGTCTGCGTGACGAATCAAATAGAGCTCCCACAAGCGGTGGTTGCGAGTAATGCGGGCAGCTTCACCGAAGCCCGACTCCGAGAGGCCTATGGCATGGATCGTATTTGACTCGATGTGATCTTCTGCTCGGGCACGGCGGAGTAAACGCTTAAACTCGCGGGTTGACCATGATCGGTGCGCCAGTAAGGAGGCGCGATCAACTGGTATATTGGCCAAAGGGCCAGGCTGCTGTTCGAGAATCTCGTAAGCGGCACGGAGCAGATGCTGCCGACCGACCCGCCGCTTGAGACGCGAGTGATCACGGAGCCGTGGAATCACCCCGCGATCTGTGCCGAACAACATACTAAAGAGAAAGATGCTAGCGGCCACCAACACGATGATGGCACCCGCCGGGAGATCGCTAAAGATGCCGCTAAAGGAGGCACCCAGCCAGCCACTGACTGCGCCGAGCACAGCGGAGAGTAGCAGCATGCGGTCTAAGCGGTGCGTCCAGAACCGGGCGGCCGTCGCCGGAATGATCAAGAAAGCAATGATTAAGATCAGGCCGACCGCCTGCAAGCCGATCACGGTGACGGCGGTGACGAGGGCGAGCATCGCGATGTCGAGCAGCATGACAGGCCAGCCTTGCGCTCGGGCGTAGCCATCGTCGAAGCAGAGCAGCGTAAATTCCTTTTTAAAGAGGAGCGCAACCACGCTGATCACGAGCGCAACGCCGCCGATCAATTGGGCATCTTGCATCACCATAGACGCTGTCTTACCGTAAATAAATGATTCCAAGCCAGCCGCATTGGCACCGGGCATTTTCTGCACCATGCCGAGCACCGCCACGCCCAAGCCAAAAAAGACACTGAGCACAAAGCCCATCGCCACATCGTCGCGCAGACGCGTGGTCGAGCGGATGGCCAGCATCAAGAGTAGCCCCGCGACGCCCGAGACGGCGGCTCCGAAAAGTAAGCCGGGCAGACTTTTACCCGAAAATCCTAAAGCAGTCATCACGGCAAAGGCGATGCCAATGCCGGGCAGGGTGGCATGCGAGAGCACATCGCCCATCAGCGAGCGCTTGCGCAGCAGCAAAAACGCTCCGATGATACCGGAGGAGACGCCCAGTAGCATCACACTGACGACGACGACGCGGGTGTTGTGATCCTTCAGAAGAAGGACGTCGCTGATCGTTTCAAACATGGCAGGATACGCGGTGAGATGTAGGCCGTGCGGGCCCTAGCTTTGACTCAAAGCGAAGGATGCGTTATCCAGCAAATCGAGCTTGCCGCCGTAGGTCTTGCGCAAGTTCTCGCGGGTGAAGACTTCTTTAGTCGGCCCTGCGGCCACAATGCGCATGTTGAGCAAAACCAACCAATCGAAATACTTGGAAACAGTCGCCAAGTCGTGGTGGACGACGATGCAGGTCTTTCCCTTCGCACGAAGCTGCTTCAACAGCTCGACGATGGCCTGCTCCGTCGCCGCATCGACCGCGGCGAAGGGCTCGTCCATGAAGTAGAGGCTTGCGTCTTGCACTAGAGCGCGTGCCAAGAACACCCGCTGCTGCTGCCCGCCTGAGAGTTGACTGATCTGGCGGTCGGCGTATTCGCTGATACCTACTTGCTCCATCGCTTCGAGGGCGCGCGCTCGCTCGGCCTTACCGACACGCTTGAACCAGCCGAGTTGACGATAAGTCCCCATTGCGACTACATCGAGCGCCGTCACAGGAAAATCCCAATCCACGGTTTCGCGCTGCGGCACATAGCCGACTAAGTGACGTTGCTTCGCATAGGGTGCGCCATAGACACGCGCCCAACCAGAAGTCTTTGGAATCAGATCGAGGCAGGCTTTCAGCAAAGTGCTCTTACCCGCCCCGTTCGGCCCGACAATGCCAACCAAACTCCCCTCGGGAATATTCAGCTCAATATCCCAAATCACTGGCTTGCGCTGGTAGGCCACCGTCAAGTCATGGATCGCCAACGGGCAATCGGCGGGATGCTCTGGATACCGCAAGGAGGCGGCAGATTTTGCTGGGGTGGGAGTGGCTGGCATAGTCGGGTTCCGTTTTAATACGGAGAAATCAGTGGCTCAGTTGCCCATTAAGACCCTTTTCCGGCGCTTCGCCACCTAGGGCGCGGACGATCGTGGTGATATTGTGATCCAGCATCCCAATATAGGTGCCTTCGTAGGTGCCGGCCGCGCCCATCGCATCCGAGAAAAGCTCGCCGCCGACGATCACATCGTGCCCCCTTGCTTGCGCCCCTTCGATCAATGCACGCACGTTCTTCTGCGAGACAGACGTCTCTACGAAGACCGCTGGAATGTCGCGGTCGACCAGGAAATCTACCAGATCGTTGATATCCTTGAGTCCCGCTTCCGACTCAGTGCTGATGCCCTGAATGCCCCGCACTTCGATTCCATAGGCGCGGCCCATGTAGTTGAACGCGTCGTGCGCAGTGACTAGCACCCGCCTTTGCTGCGGAATCGTCGCGAAGACTTTTTTCGCATAGTCGTCGAGCTCTTTGAGCTTCGCGGTGTAGTCCGCAGTGCGCTCTTCGTAATAGCTTGCATTATCAGGGTCAAACGCGATCAGCGCTTGGCTAATTACCTCGGTGGCTTGAATCCAACCCGCCACATCCATCCATACGTGCGGATCGAAATGCGCTTCCTGTGTGGCCATAACGTATTCACCCTGCTCTAGCAGGGTTTCCGTGACAACGACGACCGGCTTACCCCGAGTCGCGAGGCGCACCAGAACATCTCCCATCTTACCTTCCAGATTTAAGCCTCCATAGAAGATGATGTCCGAGGCCTGCATGAGTTTCACATCCGAAGATGTCGGCTTGTAGAGGTGAGGATCCACTCCCTCACCAATGATGCCATGCACCGTGCCCTTATCACCTACGATATTACGAACCACGTCAGCGATCATGCCGACCGTGGCTGTGGCACTATACAAGCCTTCGCGATGCGATTGCCCCGCGTGGTCGCGCTCCTCAGCCTGATTGGATTGACCGCAGCCAGCCAATAAGAGCACTGCCGCCGCGAGAAGAGTTGTCAGTCTTATGCTATCCTTGTTCATGTATTTTGAACGTTAATGATTTTCATTTTGACATGTCAAACTGAATTTTCATCTCGAAGGGTTGGAGTCCCGCCTTTAGGCGGTTGCGTAGGTGACCGCCTAAAGGCGGGACTCCAACCCTTCGAACTGAACAATACTTAGTTAAGCTTAAACAGGTTTTCGTAATTGGCAGAGACGGCCGCCCAATCAGCAATATCGAGGAAGGCATCCACGTAATCGCCTCGTCGGTTTTGGTAATTGAGGTAATAAGCGTGTTCCCAGACGTCGATGCCGAAAAGTGGATGCTGTCCTTCCATGAGTGGACTATCCTGATTCGCGGTGGAAAGCACCACAAGCGAACCACTAGGATCAGCCACCAGCCAAGCCCAACCGCTACCAAATTGACCCGAGGCCGCCGTTTTCAACTGAGCACGGAGCTCTTCGAGGCTACCGAAATCGCGCTTAATATCGGCCGCTAGTTGCCCAAGAGGCTGAGACCCACCTGGGCGCATAGTTTCCCAATAGAGTGAGTGATTCGCATGCCCGCCCCCGTTGTTACGCACAGCGATACGGATCGAATCCGGGACTGCGTCGAGATCGGCCAGCAGCTCACCAAGGGTCTTAGATTGCAAGCTCGGCTCCCCTTCCAGAGCGGCATTGAGCTTGCGCACGTAACCAGCGTGGTGCTTGCCATGGTGAATTTCCATCGTGATGGTGTCGATTCCGGGCGCAAACGCGTTGCTAGCATAGGGCAACTCCGGAAGCGAAAAAGGATAACGTAAATCGATCAGTCCTCCCGAGAGGAACCCTGAATATTTCGGCGGCAGCGTAGAACTGGCACGCATCGCACGCCCTAATCCAGAAAAAGTTAAAAAGCCAACAGTCGCTAGACTAGTTTGAATCATACGACGACGAGCAGGTACAAATGTATTATGCATAGCAGAATGTTACTGATTCTGCTGGCACATACAAATCTAAAAACTCTTTTTTACCTCTTTCAAAAAGACCATCGCGCACCGAAGTTCAGACTACGGCCAGGCAGCGCTGCGACCTCTTTTGAAAAGGAAGCATGCCCAGTAGATCTAAAGACGGTTACCCGCCTAGGGTGAACTCGCTATCTGGCCAGCGTCAGCTATGTGGACCAGCCTGTCGGTAATGTTATACAGAAGCTGGAACGACTGGGTCAGAACTGCCAGGTGATTCCGGCGGATAAGGCGATCGTAGCACCTGGATCAAACTTGGCACTGCGCCCTCCAGCAGATTGCTGCAAGCTGTTCAGACTTTGGAATTGAGCACCCACGTAGGCGCCCCAACTTTCGTTGAAGTCGTAGCGGAGTCTCGCGTCTACATAGCCACCATAGAGCAATTTCGTAGTGGAAGCGTGGCCGCTACTTGCAAAACTTGGCCCACTGCTTAACGTAACTGTTTCAGAGTAATCGTATTCAAGCTTGGTCGGTGCGAGGGTCAAGCCAGCGCTGGCGGAAACACTCAACTTGGGAGTTACCTCCCATTCGGCAAACGGGCCAAGACGGAAGTTAAATAAATGACCACTCAACTTTTGATCACGGATCAATGCAGCAGAGCCTAAGGTGCGCACGGGGGTATCGCCGAGCAGAGTGCCAGGTCCTACAAATGTGCCATTATATGGGGCGGGAGGAGGCAGCACTCCATTCAGCGGGTAAGTGTCGATGGTGACAGGCGTGGTTCCTCGATCATTACCGTCTAGGTCGAGATCTGTGTAGCTAAAGCCAACTTGAAATCCCCAGATACCGGGCGACGTCTCGGACAAGGCACTTAAGACTCGCTGGTAAATAATTTCAAAGCCATATTGTGGATCATCTTCGACCGATGAAGAGCCACTCGGTTGAATGCTGCGAAACTCCATGCCATTCGCCAGACCAGCCCCGACGACTTGCGTGGGGTTAATGTAACCCCAGTTGGTCGTAAGGCCACCAAAGTTGCCGCTGGCATCCACCAAAACGTAACCATCATCGTAGGTATGGTTGGCGCCACCAGTGGCCGGCCCTGGATTGAAGTTAGATGCTGTGCTCTGAAAATTGGCCTTATAGTTAAAGGTGAATTGCGGGCCGATGCTTAGGCGATTCGAGTTCTCTGCACGTTCTGCGCTCAGCAGGGTCAACGGAGTGACGACGATGAGGGTGAGCGCGACTGAAAGTGAGATTTTTTTGTTCATAAAGATGGCTTCAGTTGGTTTCTTGATACTTAAGGAAGTTGAATGATCCGGTAGAAACGAGACCCGACACTGCTCGGTTTGCTTTCCGTTTTGGGCGGCCCATCGTCATGCCATTGCGTCTGGTTGGATGGAGCGGTGATAACGGGATAGGTGGTCTGCCAGACTGTTAGATCGGAGCTATACTCCACCACGTATTGGCGACCAGGGACGGTAGAGAAATCAAGCAAGACTCGCCCGCCGGACAACAGTGTTTCGCGTTTCAGTTCTATTTCGATCATTTCGCCTTCGGGCGCAGGAGGTGACACGACCACCGCCGCTACCGGCACAAAATCAAAGTTTTGTGTGACAAACGGAACGCGACTGACGCGATGATACTCGATTAAGAAGACGATCTCTCCGCCATGCGCGAGAGAGAAGTCATACTGTAGATATGGGATACCACCGATACTGCCACTCGCATTGTAGATCAGCACGTCGGCCGGCAGATCATTGACGAACAACCGAACGGTGCCGACGGTGGCGAGGTCACTATTGGAAATACGAACCGTTTGCTCAAGCAAACCAGTCTGCGGATTCAACGTTATGAATGAAGTGGAGCCAACGACTAGGCCGGATCCCGTGCCGCTGAGGTCGATCTCGAACGGATTTTCATTACTGTCATTGTTCGCAAACCGCAACGCAGCCACTTTAGCCCCGTTGGTCAATGGTGCGAAATTCACTGTAAAGGTGGTGCTACCGCCTGGAATCACTGGCGTGGACGGGGGGACAGTTACGGAGAACAGGCCCGCATCCAGACCACTAAACGTGATCGGCAGGGTGAGGTTCAAATTGGCGTCACCAGAGTTGGTGACAGTGAAGACGAGATCTCTGGTGTTACCAACGAGCACAGTCCCGAAGTCCTTGCTGCCGCCATCGGCCACATCCATACCAACGGGCTGTTCAACCGCGATTTCAGGGTCGGGGACAAGTGATGCTGTGGCCGTGAGGTCGATGTCGAAAGGGTTCTCGTCACTGTCATTGTTCGCGAACTGCAGTGCGGCAACCTTCACCCCGTCAGTAAGGGGAGCAAAACGCACAGTAAAGGTAGTCACGCCACCCGGGAGCACTGGGGAGGAGGGAGGCACCGTCACAGTGAACAGACCCGCATCCAAGCCGCTGAAATTAATCGGTAGGGTGAGATCCAAATCGGCATCGCCGGAATTGATGACAGTGAAGATGAGATCTTTGGTGTTACCAACGAGCACAGAACCAAAGTCCTTGCTGCCGCCATCGGCCACATCCATACCAACGGGCTGTTCAACCGCGATTTCAGGCGCCGTCGCCACAGTGGCTCCACTGCCGTTGAAAGTTACCCCGGCACTGAAGGCCAAGGCCCGACCTTCCATGGTACTACTGGTTTGCATCGTGATGGCTTGATCCGCCAGAATAGTTCCCTTGAAGACCGAGGACGTTCCCAGAACTGCCGAAGTGCCAACCTGCCAGAAGATATTCTTAGCCTGAGCGCCACCGGCTAGGATCACTTTGAAGCAGGAATCAGCACCACGGGAGCCACAAACATTGTTGGTGATATTGGTGTCAGTGCGATTGACTCAACTGCCATTACTGGTTTCGGTCTGACTCTGGATGGTTCTAACACATTCTCAACATCTTCACTCGTAACGGGTCAAGTATTTGCTGCTAATTATACCGCCCCAACGCCCGCGTTAATGAGCACCGCCATTAGTGACATGGAGACTGCATATACTGATGCGGCAGGGCGCTCAGGTCCGGATTTTCTAAATCTTGATAGTGGAAATCTGAATAGCACGACGCCCGACCTCACCGCTGGCCTCTACAAATGGGCGAGTGCGGTAACTATTACAGATTCTGTCACGTTTAACGGAGGCGGAGATTCCAACGCGATCTGGGTTTTACAAGTCGATAACCGATTGAGTCTGGCAAATAGTGCGAACATCTTTCTCAGTGGTGGTGCCCAAGCCCACAACATCTTCTGGCAAACTGCTGAAGGTGCCACTTTGGGAACCAATTCACATTTTGAGGGAATATTGATTACGGCAACGGATATTGAGGCACAGACCGGTGCAACCATGAATGCCAAACTTTATGCCCATACGGCCATCACCTTGGATGCCAATGCCATCACGGCTGTGCCCGAGCCGGGCTCCCTAGCACTGCTCACTGGTGCCATTGCCGCACTTTTTGTTGGTGCGCGACGCAGGCTCACAGTTTGCTCGTAGCCGGATCGGGTTCCTTTATTCCTGAAATCAGTCGAAGACGCGACCGAGGATTCTGAGGATAGCGCCAGGCAACTGCAAAAGACACTCGGTCGCCTAAAAGTGGACTTCAAAGACCTCAGTGCCGCCATGTCCACCACCGCTCGTTACTAGACTGACACCCCATGACCACCACCCACTCATCTCCCGCAGACTCGACCATAATTTCCGACCATGAAGAAATCGCCAAACAGGCACACAAACTATGGACAGAGGCAGGCGAACCACAAGGCCGCGATGAAGAGTTTTGGCTCGAAGCCGAACACTACTGGTGGTGGCACTTGAACGAACAACAGAGCGACGCACCGACAACCGCTGTGTCGGCATTGTCCGAACTATTGCATGAGCCGCAGTCAACAAGGAGATCCTTCGGTCAAGGTTTCACCAGCACACGTAAAAAGTCAGCTTAATGCCCAGACACTAAGTTTGCGCTGCATCACTTCAGCGACATCGAAGCTTTGGCGATCATTGGTGAAACAAAATGGCTAGAAATGGGGTCATTTAATTTTTAACAGTTAAGTTAATGTAGTGTAGACCATCACTCCATTGGTGGAATGATGGTTAATAACAAAGCTAATTCCGATCCTTAGATACGCCCTGAAAGCACGAGCACTAAGACGATAATGAGCACGAGCCCAAGTCCACCACTTGGATAGTAGCCCCATTTGTTGCTATGAGGCCAGACAGGGATAGCCCCGAGTAAGAAGAGGACTAAAAGGATTAAGAGTATTGTGCCTAACATATAATTTCTTTCTAAGATACGGCAGAAAGCTTCATTGACCAGGAGTCACCCCTTCCGTCGCCTGTCTCCAGAAGGCATTTCGCCGTCATTCACCCGCAAAAATAGCTTTCCGACCGCGGATCGATTCTTAAATCCCGCGCGTGTCATCAAGCGGGACTTACAAACACCTAGACCTATTTCAGGCAACCTGATACCCAGTAGAACACCCCATATCAATGAGACGCGGATTATTGTATTCTATTGCTTTCAACTCACCTAAACCACGCAGGAACGAAATACATCGTTTCGATCGTTCACCAAATATCATTATGAAAAACAAATACATTATCACCGCCCTCGTGGCCACAATACTAACTGCCGGATGTTCCCCTTCAAAAGACAAAGCCGAAGCGGACAAAGAAGCCGTCGTCAAGCAAATCGATAAAGCACAGGATGCTGTAAAAGATGCTGCAATGGATCTTAAGGCCTATACCTATGAGCGCAAAACCGAATTTGTTGCAGCGATGAAGAAGCAAGTGGCCGCGCTTGAAACCAATATCAAAGAGCTCGGCAGCATGATTGAAAAATCAAACGACAAGGTCAAAGCGGAAGCCGAACCTAAGTTAGTCGCCTTGCGTGAGCAATCCGCACTTCTGGCAAAACAGGTCGAGGCAATCAGCAAGTCCACCCCAACCACCTGGGATGGTATCAAAGCCGACACCAACAAAGCCTATGTAGCCTTAAAAGATAGCCTAACACAAGCACGTCAATGGGTAAGCGACCAGATTGAGCCCTAGTGGTGATGGTTAAAAGGTTCCCTTCAAAATTCCATCACAGCGTAATTTGGTGAACCCGGATGACGCTTTTTTGTGCCTGCACCATTGGGGTCGACTTCTTCATCGATCTCATCGATCAGATAAGCGTCACTAGCAAAACGAGGTCAATCCGAGCAGTTCAATTCACCTCGGTGCCTACCGAAAGCCAAATTTAATCTGCCCCGTTTTTGTCCCCTCCAAATGAAATAACCACGGTGAAGGCTTTTTTGTGGAGGATGACAAAAGGAGCCATTAGGGTTACACCCCATAGTCAAGGATGTCGAAGTGGTGTATAGTCATTGGATGAAATCAAAAACAACCTTCTTAATTTCGCTCATCACTGGTGCCCTGCTCATGGCCGGATGCGCCTCGACCCCTAATGATACCAACGATGAGGATACTTCCACCGCACGCGAAGAGTTGCCTGATGTCATTCCTTCAAATTATGGTTCGGAACAGATGTATCCCTAATTATAAAGATACTAGGTGAGTAAAGACTTCAAGCAGGCTAGTTCTTCGTAGCGTGCAGCTTCAGCAAACGTTCAGTGGTGGTAATGGATTGACGCGTTAAACGGGTATCTCTTCCTGACTCAACTAGGAAGGTAAAGTATTGATCCTTGCGGGGAAATACCGCCGATACTTTCGGCTGAACCTCGGACAGGGACATTTTCAGTTTATGCTTGGCGTGAAATGCAACCAGCTCATTAGACGCATAAGGGAGCGCCTCCTCCTCCTCCTCTGGTTGGATGGCTGTGCGTTGGAGTGGCTTTTGCTCAGGAGCTAATTTACCTATCGGCTCCAGTCGGCTACGATTACGATTACGATTTCGACTACGATTACGGATACGGATACGACTACGATTTCGACTGCGGATACGATTACGGATACGGTTACGATTTCGATTACGACTACGACTACGATTTCGACTACGGATACGGATACGATTTCGATTACGACTACGACTACGACTACGGATACGGATACGGATACGGATACGATTTCGACTACGGAGGTCTGCCAAATCTAAGATAATATGTTGCAGAGAGCAATCATCCTCCAACAGATCTGGGCATCTCCTCCTCCCCTCTCTAGCGACACGTCGCTTAGAATGAGAACAAACCGCTGCTTTCATGATTCTGTAACAATCTTTCAATCAGGCGAATCGGAGAATTAATCGGACATCTTCACCTCGCCGAATGATTTTTTTAGACAAACTATTGACAATGCTGTTCTAGAAACACTTTATACCGCTCTTCTATTTTGCTCGGTAGCTCAGCGGTAGAGCAGGTGACTGTTAATCACTTGGTCGCTGGTTCGATCCCAGCCCGAGCAGCCATTTAAAGCCCTTCGAGAAATCGGAGGGCTTTATTTTTAGCCATGTTCACGGTTTACATTCTCGAAAGCTAAAAAGGTTGGCTCGATAACTCTCTTATTTTAGGGGCTTTAAACTGGGGAAAAGTATAGTGTCGCGAATACTCTCGGCGCCGGTCAGTAGAATGACCAGGCGATCAATCCCTAAACCCATGCCGCCGGCGGGGGGCATGCCGTGCTCTAGGGCTGTCAGGAAATCGGTGTCCATGTCTTGCTGCTCTTCGCCGACTTGATTCTCAAACATCTTGCGCTGAATGATGGGGTCGTTCTGCTCGGAGTAGGCGGGTGCGATCTCTTGGCCGTTGATACAGAGCTCGAAAACGTCGATGGTGGTGTCGTCGTCTTGGGTGATTTTGGCCAATGGGCAGAGTTCACGGGGGATGTGGGTGACGAAAGTGGGCTGGATCAGGGTCGGCTCAATCAGCTTTTCGAAGACGTTGTTGGTGATCTCGTAGTCCTCTAGCTGGCCGTCGACCTCGATGTTGAGGGCGCGGGCTTTGGCCAGCTTGTCCTCGCGGGAGTGGCTGAACCAGTCGGCGTCGCCGGTGGCTTCGATAATGAGATCTTTATACCTGGCTTCGCGCCATTCGCCGCCGAGCTGAATGAGGGTGCCGTCGGGACGGGCGATTTCGAGGGAGCCGATGACAGTCTTGGCCAAGTGCTGAATGAGGCCTTGGGTGAGCTCCATCATACCGCGAAAGTCGGTGTAGGCTTGATAAAGCTCAAGCATGGTGAACTCGGGATTGTGACGGCGGGAGAGCCCTTCATTTCGAAAGACGCGGCCGATCTCGAAGACGCGGTCTTCGCCGGCCACAAGCATACGCTTGAGATAGAGTTCTAAGGCGATGCGCATGTAGAACTGGCAGTCGAGCGCGTTGGAATGGGTGACGAAGGGGCGCGCCGCGGCACCGCCGGCCACAGATTGCAGCATGGGGGTTTCGACTTCGGTGAAGTCGCGCTCCCAGAGATACTTGCGCATCTCTTGAATGATCTTGGAACGGTGGCGGAAGCGCTGGCGCGACTCTTGATTGACAATGAGATCGAGGTAGCGCTGGCGGTAGATCTTGTCGTCGTCTGTGAGGCCGGCCCACTTCTCGGGGAGCGGGCGTAGGGCTTTGGAGACGAGTGTGTAGCTCGCGGCGCGGACGGTGATCTCACCGGTCTTGGTTTTGAAGAGGCGGCCTTCGATGCCGATGATGTCGCCGAGGTCGAGCTTCTTGAAATAGGTGTTGTACTCGCCTTCGGCCAACTCGTCGCGCGTAACGTAGGCTTGTATCTGGCCGTCGCGGTCTTGAATCTTAATAAAGCTGGCTTTGCCCATGACGCGGAAGACGACGATGCGCCCCGCCACGGCCACCTTGGGCTGCTCCTCGTCGGCAGCGCCGTCTTTATACAGTTTGAGCGCCTCCTCGGATGTATGGCTCTGCGCGCAGTTCGCGGCAAAGGGGTTGCGATCCTCCTTGCAGAGGTTCTCAAGCTTTTGCAGGCGCACGGCGTAAAGATCGTGCGAGTTGTCGGGTGTGGCGGTTTGGTCTGTCATAAAGAAGCCCGCGAATGTGCGTGGCTCCCCCGAAATGGCAAATGCAAATTAGTTGAGAGCAAAATGATAAAAAAATTGACTTTGGTCAGATGAGCATATAAAAAGGTTTAGATGAAGAAACAGAAAGGGAAAGACGACTGGAGCCTCGAAGAACCTGCCGCAATCTACGGCGAAAAGCGAAGAACGCGCGGGCAGTCGGGAGCGCGCGGGCAGTCGGGAGCGCGCGGGCAGTCGGGGACGCGCGGGCAGTCGGGAGCGCGCGGGCAGTCGGGGACGCGCGGGCAGTCGGGGACGCGCGAAGATCGAGCGATGGGGCCAGGCGAGACGGTGGCGTGCATTCGCGCGGGGCTGCCGATCGTCGAATTTGAGGCGCTGCAAGAATTACTCGGACTGGGGGCGGAAGAACTGGCGGGGCACTTGTCGATCTCGCGCAGCACCTTGATTCGGCGGCGTAAGAGCCGGCGGCTGGATGCGCAGGAATCGGATCGGCTATTACGGTATGCGCGGCTCTATGCACGGGCGGAAAGCACCTTGGGCGATGCGGAAGCGGCGCAGCAGTGGCTGAAAAGCCCGGCGCGGGCGCTGGGCTACGAAAGCCCTTTGCATTTTGCTGAAACCGAGGCAGGCGCGCGCGAGGTCGAAAACTTGCTTGGCCGTATTGAGCACGGCGTGTTTAGCTGATGCCTCGCTTGATCAGGGCTTGGCGAATCGTGCAAGCGCACTGGGCGGAGCGCGCTTTCGATGGCGAAGGGGCGCGGCTCTATGGCGGGCGTTGGAATCCGGCGGGACTAGCGGTGGTCTATCTGGCAGATACGCGGGCACTGGCCGCGCTGGAAACGCTGGTGCACGCGGAGGGCTCGCTGCGCAAGGTGCGGTATGTGCGCTATGAGGTGACTTTTCCGAAGCAACTGGTCGAAGTGGCGGAGGTCGATGGTGCGGCCGAAGTGGCGGCGGCGCTTAGCTCGCTGATTGTTTCGCCACGCACGCAGGCTGTGGGCAGGGACTGGCTGGAGCGGGCGAGCCAGCCTGTTTTAGAAGTGCGTAGTGCAATTATCCCGGAGGAGCCGAACTATTTGCTGAATCCACGGCATGCGAAATTTGACCAAATAAAGATCGGCAAGGCGGAGGGCTTTGCCTTTGATCCGCGGCTGATTTGAAAAATTGACATGACGCCAATGGAATACATCGCACTGGGCGTTTGCTCTTTGATTTTCTTACTCGGGCTGGTGGGCTCGCTGCTCCCGGTGGTGCCAGGCACCTTGATCGTATGGGCAGGCATGGTCACGCACCGGCTCTGGATGGGGGCGGAGGATTCGGTGAGCTGGAAAATCGTGATAATCGCGGGCGTGCTGACACTGCTAGGGCAAGTGGCGGACTTCGTAATGGGCGTCTGGGGGGCGCGTAAGTTTGGCGCGAGCTGGAAAGGTGCGGTCGGGGCGTTTGTCGGCGCTTTTGTGGGATTTTTTGTGCCGCCTCCGCTGTTTTGGCTGATCGTGGGGCCTATCCTCGGTGCGGTGATTGGTGAACTGGCGGCGGGCCGCACTTTTCACGACGGCGGCAAGGCAGGGATCGGCACCGTGATTGGCGGCATCCTAGCCTTTGCACTGAAGTTTGGGATCAGCGTGTGTGTGATCGCGCTGTTCTTTTTAGATCTTTTTCTGATTTGAAAAGAGTAGTCGTAGACTATTGAGACAGACGATAACGGTGCTGCCTTCGTGAGCGAAGACACCGATGCTGAGCGGAATCCAACCAAGTATAGCGGCAGTGGCCATTAGCACGACGGTGCCAAGCGCGATGGCCAAGTTTTGGCGGATAATGGAGCGCGCGCGGTTGCTAAGGGAGACGGCTGCGAGGAAATTCTCGATGCGGTCTTTCATGAGCACCACCTCGCTCTGCTCTAGGGCGGCATCGCTGCCTCTTGCGCCCATGGCGACCGAGACATAGGCGGCAGCGAGACACGGCGCATCGTTAACGCCGTCGCCGACCATCGCGACTTTGTATCCAGCTTCTGAATACTCTCGGATGGCGGCGACTTTACCCTCGGGGCTCAAGCCTGCGCGCACTTCGTCGATACCGATCTGGCTCGCGACTGATTCTGCGGCGGAGCGGCGGTCGCCCGTGAGCATGACGGTGCGAATGCCCATGCGATGGAGCGCTTCTAAAGTCGATTTGGACTCTAGCCGAATCTGATCTTTTAGTAGAATGCGCGCGATGAGGTCTCCCTTAAAAATCCAGTTTTCGACAAACTCCTGCGGTGGTTCAGGCACGGATTGAATCCACGCGGCGAGCGGGCCTTCTTCCAGTAATTCACGGCGACCGAGCACGCAGAGCGCCTCCCCTGCCCGCCCTTGGATGCCGCGCCCGCTCATGGCCTCGAAGTCTTCGATCTTTTGCCTTTGGACACCTTGCGCTTTGGCGTGCTTTTGAATGGCTCGCCCGATCGGATGCGAGCCGTGGCTTTCCAGCGAATAGGCGAGTGCGAGCGCTTCGGCCTCGCGCCCCGGCGGGAAGCTTTCGATCTGATTGACCTCCATTTCGCCGGTCGTGAGTGTGCCTGTCTTGTCGAGGGCGACGAGATCGACTTCGGCCAGTTTCTCAATGGCCGCGCCGCCTCGGAAGAGGACGCCGTGGCGCGCCCCCCAAGCGATAGCTGCCAGAATCGCTGACGGGATCGAGATCACGAGTGCGCAAGGGCTAGCGACGACGAGCAGCGTCATCGCGCGATAAAAGGCGGAGAAGCCTGCCTCGGTATTGGTAAACGCGGGAATGCCAAAGCCCAGCCACCACACGAAAAACATCAACGCCGTCAGCCCGAGGATACCGATGGTGTAGCGCGTGCCAAAGCGGTCGGTAAAGCGCTGGCTGGGTGCCTTGAGGTGTTGCGCTTCTTGGATGAGGCGGATGACTTTTTGGAGTGAGCTCTCGCCAGCGAGCTTGGTCGCTTTGAGGCGGACGGCTCCCCACAGGTTGAGAGTGCCGCTATAAACACTGTCGCCTTTGAGCTTAGCGACAGGATTGGCTTCGCCAGTGAGGTTGGACTCGTCGGCGGCTGTTTTACCCTCGAGCACTTCTGCATCGACAGGAAAAAGGCCCCCCGGTTTGACCACGAGAATATCACCGACTTGAACGCGGGCAACAGGCACCTCGCGCTCGTTACCCTTTTCATCGACCAGTAAGGCCGTCTTAGGCGCAGCGTCGAAGAGGCTATCGATCTCACGCCGGGTGCGATGCAGGGCAAAGTGCTCCAACGCGCCGGAGAGGGAGAAGAGAAAGAGTAACAGCGCACCTTCCGCCCACGCACCAATCGAGGCCGCGCCGACGGCGACGGCTAGCATAAGAAAGTGAATATCTAGCTCACCTTTGGGCAGCCCCTTGCGCACATCCTGAAACGCATCCCAACCCCCTGCGAACATGGCAGCGATGTAGAGCGCAATCGGCACCCACGCGGGCGCGATACCCGCCGCACCGATCCCCCACGCCGCGAGCCCGAGGATGGCGCAGGCAGCCGCGAGGATGGCGAGTGTGCGCCAGTCCTCTTGTGCCGGCGCTTCGTCCGCAGGCAGTGTGAGCTGACGCCAGCGCCAGAGTTGCGGCGCAGTCAAACAACTCGCCTTGCTCAGCTCAAGGCCTCCATCGGGCTTTGACTCAACTACGACGCCGATCGCCTTGCTTCGGGGGCTCAGCTGGATCGCCTCGAGTGTGGCCGCCAGCCGGGCTTGCAACTGCGAGAGATCGACCTCCCCGAGCGTGGCAATCTCGACCCGGCGATGTTCTGAGTCGACACGAATCGCTTCCACGTGGCTGCTCTCCTGCAAAAACGTAGCCAGCGCTTCCACCCACTCCGCCGAACTATGATTCGATGTTGAATTGCTCATTCTGATTTTAGAATAGTTCTAAATAAGTAGCGAGAGCAAGAAATAAGAAATATGTGGCGGGTGAATGCGCCCCTGCCCCTGACCCATGATGAAGATTAATGCTTTAGTATGTTTCGCATCCGTTCGATCGCATCAGCTCTTACGGAAACTCGAGGTAGTTTCCCAATAGCTTGCAGCGCGTCGGCACTGGACTGCGCGGAGGTGCCGTAGGCTTGAACAGCGGCTTGCCAGGACTGAGTCGCCCCTGCGGGCTGGCCTTCGCGCCAGAGATAGACGCCGCGAATGAATCCGACCGAGGCATCGCTTGATTTAATCGTGCGGAGGCTGTCACCGAGCGCCTGCCAATAGTTTGGCTCAGCTGCGACCAACCATAAATTAAACAAGCTAGCTAGCTCAAGGCGTTGTGCTTCCGCGCGTAGCGGGTCGCGCACTAAGACCGCCCTCGACAGCTCCAGTGCCTGTAAATCATCGCCTACCTGACTACTTGCGTTGGCCAGCAGCAACTCGTCTTGAATAAACGTGGCGCGGTCCTTGACCTCGAACCAGTTGCCAAAGCTCAAAATAGATAGCCCGGCGATCCCCACCAGCAGGCTACCACCCTGGCGCAAGCTTAACGGTAAGCGGAGAAAGACGCACCCGCCTGCGGCGATGCAAAGCAAGGGCGCAAGCGGCAGCCGGAAACGTGCGCTGACAAAAAAGAGTAACAGCCCCGCCGCGTAGGCGAGGCCGAGCAGCGCGATGGCGTAGCACGCGGGGCGCGAAGACTTGGTATAGCCTATGAAAAGCCCTGCAAATGCGGCAAGTAGCAGGACGCCCCACCCGAGCGGATTGCCTGCCAGCAGCGGTAAGCGCGCCTTGTGGTAGGCGTAGGTGAGGTTATTATATTGCTCCCAGTCATTAAACACATAGATGACTTTGCGCGACATCAGGCCGAGCCAACGCAGCGGATCGGCAGCGACTTCATCGACCAGCTGTGCCCGCCAGTGACTGCTCATATCATCGATATTTAAAGGCGCATCCTGCCCCACGGCTTGGCGGTATAAAATCTCCGATTCCATACGCGTGGTGTTTGCGCCCGCGCTCACTTCTTCGAACGAGACGCGCTGCATATAGTATTTGCCATTAGCCCCCTCACGGTTGGCTGCGTAGAGATTGTAAGCGCCTTGCCAAGGCATGAGGCGAAAGTCCCCCGATAGTTTTTGATTCACAAAACCTTGTCCACATAGCATGAGTGCCAGACCTGCCGCGATGGCGATCGATGCTGGCCACGGTCTGGATTTGGCAAAGATCACGACCACCGGAAAAAACAACACCGCTGGTAAAAAATTTGGCCGTGCCAAGACCGCGAGGCCGCCGACAATGCCTGCGAGTAGCCCCCACAATAGCTGCGGACGAGGCGACTCGGCATCCATACATCGCAGCAAGGCATACAGCCCGGCCAGAAAGAGCGTGATCGAAAAAGTGATGTCCAGCACCTGCCCGGCAAAATACAGCGCCACTGGATAGACGGCAAACAGCAAGCCCGCTAGCCAAGCCGCCGAGGTATTTGCCCATAGCCGACGCGCGATGAGGCCGACTAGCACGGCGCTAAAAACATGCATCGCGAGGCCAAAGAAGGTCGCGGCGGCAGGCAAACTCGCCGCTGGCAGATTTGCCAAAACGAGTGGGTACAACAAGGCGCGGTAGATCGGCTCTTCGGGTAAGCTGCCAGCGCGAAGAACGTTTGCCCATGCGATGTTTTCGCGCGCGTCGAGCACGGGCACTTGCCCCAGAGGGTCGATGAGAAAACTCATTCCAAAAAAGAGCACATAAGCGAACGCGCCCGCCACGAGGGCGAACTGGATGCGGCTATTGGCAAGTTTGATCATAAGGAGAGGTGGCATCAGTAAAATGTATTTAGCTAGGGGTTCAAAGCCGAATTTGATGCTTTTCCAGATCGCTATTGAGCCACCGCGCCTTAGCTTCGGCAGATGCCTTCGCACCAAGATCTCTCAAACTGGTATGCTCAACTCGGGCAACACCTAGAGGCGGGCGCACTGATCAGCGATGCGCTGCGGCTATGCGAGGGGATGCCAGCGGCGGGACGCCTCGGCATGGCGGAGCGTCTGGAGCGCGGCGATACCTTTACCTCGGTGATGGCGACCGCGCCGAAATGGCTACCGCGCGCGGACCGCCAGTTCATGCTGGCTGGTATGGAAACGGGCAGCCTGCCATTGACGCTGAAGAACCTTTCCGAGCGCCATGCCAGCATCGGCGCGACGCAGTTGAAGTTGATGCTGGGGCTGGCCTACCCTGTCGGTGTGCTGCACATTGCCGCGCTGGTGCTACCGGTCGCGCGCATGATCGATTATGAGAACGGGGTGCAGTGGGATCTGGCGCAGTATCTGGTGGAAGCGACGGCGATCATTGTGCCGATTTGGCTGACGATCGCGCTAGCGTTGTATCTGGCTCGTAGCGATCGCTCGCTGCTGCCGCGCTTGCTGCGGCTGATGCCGATCTTGCGCAATTACGCGCAAGCGCAGGCGCTGGCCGATCTGGCCTACTCGCTCGGCACTTTTATCGCGGCGGGCGTGCCGGTACCGAGCGCTTGGCGGCTGTCGGTGAAGCTTGTCAATGATGCGCGCTACACGAAAGTGGCGGCTCAATTGGAGCCCGCCTTTGCTGCGGGGCAAGACCCCTCGGCAGAGCTGCATCAGTTTAAATGCTTACCCGCAGACTTCACCGCCTTTTACCGCGCGGGCGCTCTCAGCGGGCAGCTAGACTCAAACTTGCTGATCGCCGGTAGGCAATATCAGGAACGTGCCAACCGCGCGATGACGCTTGCCTCGCTAGTCTATCCCTCGCTGATTTTTGCAGGCATCGCGGGCGTGATCATCTATACGGTCTTTAAAATATTTGGCGGCTACCTACAGATGCTTGACACGTTTTCAGCTTAAATCTTAGAAATTTCTCTATTTTTTAGGTTCTTCACGGATTTCGGTCACAGTTCTTTTCGCGTAGATAGGTTGGGCAGATCATAGATTTTCAAGTGAAGGAACTCTTCATCTCTGTATCCATAAGCCTGTCTGGTGAGCCATCCGATCTTGTTGTTGAAGCCTTCTTGGCTGGCACTGGTGAGCCGGTCATGTTTCCAAAAGGCAAGGAGCCCTTCGATGCGCTTGCGTATGGTCTTGGCCATTTGGTTGAGACAATGGATAGCTGAGGCTTCCGCTTTGTCGCACCAGAGAGTGAAGGCATCTCTTGCCGTGTCTAGGCCGTCGGCCATCCTATAGATATTGCGAAGATACTCCTTCATCATCGATGCGGTGCCGAGGTCTGCATACTCGAAGCGGAGCTTCTTCAGTGATCTGGCAGCTTCGCCGCTGAGGTCTTCCTGGTTGCGT
>Ga0222650_1000816_pt1 | contig 20439 bp, 11 predicted proteins | sample AntAcemetagen367_FD_179820 | JGI IMG/M metagenome (GOLD analysis project Ga0222650, IMG submission 179820) | Saline water microbial communities from Ace Lake, Antarctica - #367 | ecosystem: Environmental > Aquatic > Non-marine Saline and Alkaline > Saline | place: Antarctica: Ace Lake... | reverse complement strand
TACGGTGCCAGACACCTTAGTTACCATGGTCGAAACCAACCCCGCCCTCGGCCGCAAAGCAGGACGCGACCACCACCCGCAAGCCTTCACCACCCTCATGGCAGGAGGCGGCACCAAACCCGGCACCTACGGCGAGACCGATGACTTCGGCTTCCACATCACCAAGGATGGTTACGGTGCCAGACACCTTAGTTATCTTGACCTCGTCTTCCTTGCTGTCTAAACATGCTGGATATTATGAAGAAAAAAGCAAAAGAGGCGAAACGGGAGCTGACGGATCTTGAGAAGGCGGATTGTCTGACGGGGAAGATGAGGGGTGGGATTGCCCTGAAATCGCCCCATTTCGGGCAGGGGAAGCGACGGCGCTTGATCTTTGAAGACCGGGATTGTCACTACCATACGATCTCGAGAATTTCCGGGGGCGCATTGCTCTTCGGAGATGTCGAGAAAGAGGCTTTTCGGAAGCTGATGCGGCGGATGGAACGCTTTTGCGGGGTTGAGGTACAGAATTATGTGGTGATGGGGAACCATTTCCACCTTTTACTGCGGGTGCCGCAGCGGGAGAGGTTCCTCGCGAAATTCATGGAGGGAACAGAGGAAGAGCGGGAAGCTCGGCTCCTGGACCATCTAAAACTGCTCTATTCGCGCGCGTATTTGACGCAGCTCAGGGCGGAACTGGCGGTGATGAAGGAGAAGAAATTGGACGACATCTATGAGAAGACGATGGCGAGCTACCTTGATCGCTTTTGCAGCTTGGAACGTTTCATGAAAGAGCTGAAGGAGCGTTTTAGCCGTTGGTTTAACAAGCGCCACGGGCGTCGTGGGACCCTTTGGCAGGAGCGTTATCGCAGCATTCTGGTGGAGGACGGCGAGGCCCTGCGGACGATCTCGGCCTACCTCGATCTTAATCCGGTGCGGGCGGGCTTGGTCGATGATCCCAAGGACTACCGTTGGGGAGGTTATGCCGAGGCGATGGGAGGGAGCAAACGAGCGCGCAAGGGGCTTTGCCGGGTCCTGGGGGTGGCGATGGATTCGTGGCACACCGTGGGTCGCGAAGCTTACCGGCAATTGATTTTGAGCGAAGGAATTGAGGCCGGCGAGGCGGAGAAGGGAAGGGAGGGTGCCAGTGGTGTCTTTGCAAAGCGCGGCTTTGACCGAAAGAAGGCTCTGGAGGAATTGAGGGGAGGCCGGAAATTGAGTTGGCCCGAGTTAATCCGTCTGCGGGTGCGGTATTTCAGCGATGGCCTGATTCTGGGAAGTCGAGAATTTGTGGAAGAAGCGTTCCAAGAGAAACGCACATGGTTCGGAGCGAAGCGAAAAAGAGGCGCGCAAGGTCTGCCAGTCTTGGGAGGCGGACTGTTTGCGCTGCGAAACCTGAAAGTGGATGTCTTAAAGTAAGGGGAAGGAACCCTGAGCGCTCACTCTGTGTTCCCGCAGATGCAATCGTTCAAGACGATGACAAGGAGCAGTTTCGGGTGCTGAGACAAAAGGCCGAAAGACCGTTAGCGATGTCATGATCATGCCAATCGCGAGGATGCACGAGCGGAAAACTCAAAGTTTCACTTCGGGCCTCTGGGCATCGGGGCCTTCACCACTCCTAATTGGTCGTTCTCATTACCGCGTTCTTATCGCCAGACGATTTGCCCCTGACGATTTGCCCCTCCGAAGCCGCTTCTTGGAACAAGACCCTCTCCGCAAAGGAGCAATCAGAGCTCAAAACCTTCCTCGCCCTCTCACTATTTCTACCAATCCTTTCCAAAAATTTGTTGCTTCAATCACCCATCGGACAGTAAGAGCGCATGCGAGCAGGCGAACCGGGGTTTCCTTCATAGTGAGGACGGTCGCCCTGCCACATGACCTCACAGGAGAAAGACCCATGGCATTCACACCAAGCAAGGACCACAAACGCATCGCGCGGGAGCAGAAAAAGCTCGAAAAGCGCATGGCCCGCGACGACGCAAAGGCCGCCAAGCTCGAAGCCGAGCGAATCGCGGAAGAAGAAGCCGAAAAAGCCGCGATCCAGAAGGCCAAGGACGACGAGGAAGCCAGAATCGAAGCTGAGTTCGAAGCCGAACTGAAAGCAGAGGAAGAAGCCAAAGGCAAATCCTAGCGCCCGCACCCGGCTCAAGAATCCTGTCATCCTACCCGACACCAGCGGCGTTGCGTCTTTTCTTTGCACCCGGGCTTGCCGGAACGGAGGACAGGTGATCACTCCTTGCTCACCGAGCCCGAAGGGCGTCGGCAAGCAACCACAAGCGCAGCACTCGCCAAACAGTCGAGGGCCCTTCCAGAGGACCTAGACTCACCAAGCGCGACCGTTGGACAAGATCCCCACCACAAAATAACGCCGATCCACCGGAAGACGCGTCCCCACCCCCATCACCCTGCGATCCTTATGAAGCATCGCGGCGCGATGGCTCGGACTGCTCAACCACCCCGTGACGGTGCGACGAGCGACCGCAGAAAGATCTCCCTCGGAGCCAATCATAACGACCTCGGAGACCACGCGGTAACCGGCGGCTTCGCCTTTCTTGGCACGCGACCTAAAATTAGCGTGCGCCATCGCGGAGGTAGGCTTTCCCCGGGTGGGGTCCACGGCCCTTGTTAAATAGGACGCATGTTGGCCCGCGAGCTCCCGCAACCCGGCATCAGGGACAAGTTGCCCCAATCCCCTCTGCTCCCGTTCACGATTCACGGCACGCAGAACTTGGACGCTGGTGGCATTTTCGGCGGCCCGGTTCGAGCTTCGGTTCGAGACCCCACCACAGGACGAGAGAAAAACGGCGGCCATCAAAACCAAAGCACATCTCGGCAAAAGTAGTGTCATCTTTGAAAAATAGCCCTTCCTCTACAATCTTCAATGATTCCCCTGCCATTTCCCTCACCATCCAAAGAAATCCTGAAAGCGCCCCTCTAACAAGAGAGGCAAGGAACCCCTCAGCGACCACGAGCTCTGAGCGATGAGCGCGGAAGACACCCCAGCCCGATCGACTTCGCCACTCGCGAACGCCTGAGAAAAAGAAACGCCGGGACTCCCCCGAATATGGGATAAAAGGCGTAACCCAAATTACAGGGAGCCACAGCTGCGGACAAAAAAACGAAGCACAGCCAAAAAAGACGCTATTATCCCGAACAAAAAAACGAAGCAAAAGCAAATTTCGGCAACGACACCACGTCCTTTTTCTTCCTTCATGACCTCCTGATACCACACATTCCACGATGCCTCTAATCTCGTTCACCCGTATCCTCAATCTCTCCTAATAAAATCCGCAAGGCCCCGCCGGAAATTAAAATCTCCACGATCAACGAGGCCAGCGAGAGACTCATAACCACCACCGCCGCGAAGAAGGTCCCATTTGCCACGCTGGCGCGACTCAACAAAATCGCGATCATCGAAATCACACAAAGAAGCAGGCTGATCGCGCCCAGTAACTGCATCCAGCGAATCAGGAATAAACGCTTCCGGAGATTGGTGATCTGCACGCGCGCCGACTCCATGTGATCCCGCTGCCACTCGCCATGCAAGGTCCGGACAAGGGCCGCCAGATGCAAAAACCGATTGGTGTAGGAAAGAAAAAGCAGACTGATTGCCGGGAAAAGAAGAGCCGGAGTGGAAATCTCAAGGTTCACTTCGTTAGAGTGCCCGAAAATAAGCGAGCGCGCCAGCTTCTCACTTGAAACCTTTTCATGACGCTCTCCGTAGGATATCCCTCTAGACTTTATGAAACGCCTTCTGCCTCTCCTGCTGATCACCCCCCTCCTTGCCGAGCCGGGCGGTACTGTTTACCAAAAGGGCTTCCTTTCCAAAGAAGACTCTCAAGAATCGATCGAGCTCCAGGACGGTTACGACCTCGACCTCGTCCTGAGCGACCCCGATATCCACGAACCCGTCGCGATGGCCTGGGATGGCAACGGAGCGCTCTACGTCGTGGAAATGCGCACCTACATGCAGGATGCCGACGCCATCGGCGAACAGACTCCCAAGTCCCGCATCTCCCGGCACGAGGACACCAATGGCGACGGTATTTACGACAAGCACTCCGTCTTCATCGACAACCTCCTCCTCCCGCGCATGGTCCTCCCCCTCGACGACCGCATCATGGTGGGCATCACCAACACTCTCGACCTCTGGACCTACCGGGACTCGGATGGCGATGGCGTCGCTGATGAGAAGGTGAAAATCTACGAAGGCGGAAACCGCGGCGGAAACATGGAGCACCAGCCCTCCGGCCTCATCTGGAATCTCGATAACTGGATCTATCTCACCTACGAAAACAAGCGCTACCGCTTCACTGACGGGAAACTCGAGGTCGAGCAAATGCCTCGTGGCGGCGGACAATGGGGCATTGGGATGGATGACGCCGGCCGCAACTACTACTCCGCGGCGGGTGGCGAAAGACCCGCCTTTTACTTCCAGCAACCTATCGCCTACGGCGCCCTCGATTTCCCCAATCAGGAAGCCAACGGTTTCCGCGAAGTCTTCCCCATCGCTGATGTCCCCGACGTTCAGGGCGGGACGCGACGCGTCAATGCGCGCGGTGGTCTCAACAATTTTACGGGCTGCGCCGGCCAGGGCATCTACCGCGGTGATCGTCTCCCCGCTGACCTCAAAGGCGATCTCATCATCCCCGAGCCTGTCGGTCGCCTCATCCGCCGTGCCAAGGTCACCCGCAAGGATGGCCAAACCATCCTCACCAATGCCTACCCTGGCACCGAATTCATCCGCACCCGCGATATCAATTTCCGCCCGCTTTGGGCCACCACTTCGCCCGATGGCGCCATGATGATCATCGACGTGCACCGCGGCATCATCCAGCAAGGCAACTGGACACGTCCCGGCTCCTACCTCCGTAAAGTCATCGATAAATGGGGCATTGATAAAAATATCCAGAAAGGGCGCGTCTACCGCCTCACTCACGACACCTTCCGCCCCGACAAGCAGCCGCGCATGCTCGACGAATCGACCGCAGAACTGGTAGCACATCTCGATCATCCCAACGGCTGGTGGCGTGATACCGCCCAGAAGCTCATCATCCTCCGCAAGGACCGCGAATCAGTCATCCCTCTCCTCGAGAAGTACGCTCGCGAGAACAAAAGTGAACTTGGACGGCTGCACGCCCTATGGACGCTCGAGGGCATCGGCAAGGTCTCGGCTGAGGTCATCGTCGCGGCGATCTCGGACGCCAGCAGCCTCGTCCGCACCAACGCCCTGCGCGCCGCAGAAGGACTTCTGGCCACCGCTGATCCCAAGGTCACCGCCGCCCTTATCAAATCGAGCGACCTCCCCAAAGATGCTGAGATGTTCCTCCAGGCCATCAACTCCATCCGCTACTCGGGAACCGAAAGTGAAACCCTTCTCTCCCTGCGCGACTCATTGATTGAGGAGAACGGAGACAACCCCGTCATCGCCCGCTTGAAGCAAATGTCCCGCGATTCCCTGAGCGACCGCGAGAAGAAGCGCGCGAATTCACAGCGCAACGCCCGTTTTGGAAAGGCCATGGAAAGTGGGAAAGTGATCTACCAACAACTCTGCTTCTCCTGCCACGGAGCCGATGGCAAAGGCACTCCCATGCCCGGACAACCGGGACACAAGCTTGCTCCTTCCTTCGTTAACAACCCCCGCCTCACGGGCGATGACGGCACGGCCATCCTCACTCTTCTCCACGGCCTTTCCGGCCCGCTCGATGGCAAGGAATATGAGGGCCTCATGGTCTCGATGGCCAGCAACGATAATGAGTGGGTTGCAAATATCACAACCTACGTCCGAAACTCCTTTGGAAACAAAGCGGATCTCACCCGGGCAAACCAAGTCGCCAAACTCCGCCAACACTATGACAGCCGCAAGGAACCTTGGACCCAGAGTGAGATCGAAAAACTCTATCCCCCCACCCTCGCAAATCAGAAAAACTGGAAACTCACCTCCAGCCACGGAAAAGACTCCCTCGGGGGCTGTCTCGATCACGACCCCAATTCCCGCTTCACCACCAGTGCTCCTCAGGAGCCCGGGATGTGGGTCCAGATTGAACTCCCCAAAGTCTCCGAGGTGAGCCAGATCATCCTCGATGCGGGCCGCTCTACCGGGGACTACCCTCGCGGTTACGAGGTCGTCTCGTCGCTCGATGGCAAGACCTGGAGCAAGCCACTCGCCAAAGGAGATGGCAAGAATGCCGTGACTAAAATTAAATTCCCCGCGACCAAGGCCAAATTCTTCCGCATTACCCAAACCAAGAAACAAACCGGCCTCTTCTGGTCGATCGACGAACTCCAGCTCACCGGTAAGGAACTGGCTTCGAAATAAGATCCACGATCTGAATCCCAGTCTGCCAAGATTTTTCACCTTCTCTTAAGATTCCAAGCCTTTAAAAAAGAGAAGGAATTCTCTGACAAACCCTAAGAGTTCCAAAAATGGACAGAAAAACCCTTAAGGAGAAATCCTTAAGGGTTTTTTTGTTGTGAAACTTAATGAATCGGAAGCGCTATCGACGACGACGGATGAGGGCAAGTCCGGCAAAAGCGAAAAAGCTCAGTGAGCTTGGCTCGGGAATGGTGGAGGCGACACCATTCATCATGATGGCTTGAATGGAGGACTCATCGAGGGCCTCATCCCAAATGCTAACGTCATCGATATTTCCATCGAAGAAGAAGTTTAAGCCATCATCCTGTCCGGCCCCGATATGGAACGACTCCATTTGAGGGCCATTGCTGGAATATTGGGTCGGGCCGGATTGAGGCACATTGTCAGTCGCGGAAAGAAGACCGTCGACCCAAAGCGTTTTGGTCTCGGAGCCAGCATCATAGGTAATCGCCAGGTGGGTCCAGGTGTTCGTCGAGACCGCTGAACCCGCCAAAGTATCCCAACCGGGATCACCATCACCGGTCCAAAAGTCCCAATTCCCACCACTGTTGTTGTAAAGGATGTATCCATGCGTGGAGCCAGGGGCTGCCACATCGTCCCGGCTTGTGACGGGAGAAGCGAAACCTCCTGTCGATGAGGCATTCGCCCAAAGGGTCACGGTGAAGCTGGCCGGATTGAGTGCGGTGTCAAACGGGATATTGTCGTTTAGGGGAGGAAGGAAGGTCAACCTGATTTTAAGGACGAATGACACGATAGAAGAGTTTTGGCGCCCCGACAGGAGCCGAGAAATCGGTGAAAGTGGTAACCTCCCCTTCACTGTCGTGACTGTCGGTCAGCTCAACCCATAATCCCGGGATCAGGTCGGTGGAGCGCTCGATGATGTAGCTGGTGCCACTCACCGAGTCAAAGGTGATGGTCACCTCGCCTGGGTTAGGCCCGAAGTCAATCTCGGTAATGGCAAGATCACGCGCGGCCCCGGTAAAGCCCCCAATTCCTTCGGTCATGATCGCATTGATCTCTTCCGATGTGAGCGCGGTGCGGAAGAGTCCAACGTCATCGATTTTACCCGCAAACCAGAAGTTCTCGCCATTATCCTGTCCGGCCCCGATGTGGAGCGACTCCATTTCGACCGTCCCGTTGGGCGAATATTGATTCGGTGCGGTTTCAGTTGCGGAGATGATGCCATTGATCCAGATCGACTTGGTCTCGGTCACAGAATCGAAGGTCATGGCGATATGCGTCCACGTGTCCATGACGACTCCTTCGCCGGCCATGGTGTCCCAGCCCGGAATCCCATCCCCGGTCCAAAAATTCCAGACTCCGCCATTGTCATTGTATAGAATGAAGCCGTGAGTGCTCACCCCTCCATTCACGTCATCGCGGCTGGTGATGGGCGAGGCGAAGCCCGCAGTGGTGGCGGCATTGGCCCACAGAGTCACGGTGAAGTCTTCGGGGTTAAGCGCTTGGTCAAAGGGGACATCGATGCGGGTAGAAAAGCCATCAAACTCAAGTGAGCCGCCGGTGGCCCCATTGGCACCTTCACTGACGATCGGAGCACCTTCTACCACTCCGTCGAAACCATTGCCGCTGGCATCAGTGCCATCAAGGTCGAGTGGCCACCAAGCGACAAGCTTCTCAGTAAAAAGGACGTTGGCGGTGATCAAGACGGTAATGGCAGGATTGATGGGATCATCGGTATTGATGGTCAATGTCACGGAGAAGTTACCCTCCTCGCCCAAAGAATCGAAACTGACGGTAATATCCTCGCTTCCGCCATTCGCCGCGATGCTCGACGGGATTGCCGTGAGGCTAAAATAGTCGCTGTCTCCAGTGATCCCAATCTCGGAAATTTGCAGAACACGATTTGCCCCGTTGTTGGTGAGCGTAATCGTCCCGCTGGTGTTTTGACCAAGATCGACGGTGGCCGCAGTCCCCAGCATGGGATCATGAATGACGCCACGGACAGTGGTGGTTCGCGTCGCATTCAGGCCATCATTACTGGTAATCTCAAGATCGGCTTCAAAGATTCCGTTTGCGCCAAGAGGGTCAAAGGTAATGACAAGGTTTTCAGAGTCCCCGGGAGCGATCGCACCGGGAAGAGTCGTCACGGAAAAGTTTGGGTCGCCGTCAAAGGTCGCAGCAGAGACCGTGAGGCTCTGGCTCTGGCCCCCATTTTTGACAGGAAGATCAAATTGCTGAACGGCCCCATCAAGAGTGAGTTCAACCGGGTTGGCCACTGAGAGAAAAGGATCAGGAAGTCCGCTGGCAATTCCGCCGGTAATGATACCCTGGATGACAGATTCCTCCAAGACCTCATTCCAAATGCCGACATCATCGATGAGGCCGTCAAAGTAAAAACTCTCACCATTGTCGGCTCCAGAACCAATGTGGAGGGCCTCCATTTCAACCAAGCCATTGGGAGCATACTGGGTCGGTCCCGATTGCGGGAGAGTGTCTGTTATTGAGATGACTCCGTTGATCCAAAGGGTCTTCGTGTCAGTGGGCGCATCATAGGTGATGGCGATGTGGGTCCAGGTATCAAGAACCACAGGATCCCCCGCCATTCCGTCCCAGCCCACGTCTCCGTCGCCGGTCCAAAAGTCCCAAAACCCATCCGAATTATTGTAGAGAACATAGCCATGGGTCCCGGTTCCAATGACGTCATCACGGCTCGTGATCGGTGACGCAAAGCCTTCGGTCGTCGCCGCATTCGCCCATAATGCGACCGTGAAGCTTCCGGGATTGAGAGCCTCATCGAAAGGAATATCGATGTGCCCATTGTCCGGAAAGGCCGCGGCAGATCCCGTGTTGGCATTGGCTCCGGCTTGGCCGAAGTTCACCGTTCCGCCGACGATAGTTCCATCAAAGCCGTTGCCGGTAGCGTCATTGGCATCGGTATCAAGAGGCCAGTGGGCGACGAGGTCGGCATGGCTGGTAGAGACCGCCATGCAAGAAAGCAGGAAGTAAGAGAGTATTTTCATGCGGTTTTTAACAATCGTTTTTGAATCATTAAGCCGTTTATCAACATCCCCCCTCCAAAGCAAGGTCTAAGGTGAGGTCAAGACGGTCCGAACCCGAAGGAACCAATGGGACAGAGGGAGAGATCGTGAGATGGGATATTCCACAAACTCCACGCCACCACCCGGGTAAGACCTCGTCGGGACCCCCAAAAGAGGTTGGGCCTCAGACCATTCCGATAAATCAGTGGAAGCCTCCACCTCGAAGCGAACATCATCTGCCCCGAGATTTCGTTCGTAGCTGAAGGCGTTGTTTAAAATCCGGGCTGAGCCTCCGCTCCCAAGCGCATAGTCGATCAAATCTTCGACGCCGTTATTGTCCCAATCACCATTGGGGGCTCCCAAAAACTTCGTCGCATCAGTGGTGCCGGGATTTCCTCCCGGAATCGTGCTAGGTCTCCAATTTGCAGCAATCCTGGGATCAGGTTTGGAAGAGGGATTCATCAAAACCAAGCTGGGCCCCTGACCATCGGAACCCAGTGGCCAAGGAGCTTTGTCATCATAGGCAAACTCCTGAATCGTTCCGTTGTTGGCATCCTCAAGCTTCAAGATCTCCCCCCCATTGCTGAGGGCGGTGCCATTGATAAAGTCACGAGCAGTGATCACCACGCGGGAATTCGGAGCGAGGAATGTGCCCGCTTGAAAAGCATAGTGAATGCCATTGGTGAAGGAAATTCCGTCCATCTTCAGCGTAACACTTTCGCTCGTATTTTGGAGCTCAATGAACTCAGTCCCCGCCCCATCAGCGGGGTGATACATCATTTCGCTGATGACAAGAAACCGCTGGGCATCACTCGCTTGATCTGGAGTCGTCGTTTGAGCGACGATGGCCCCATCTGAATCTGTCAAGGTGAGGAGTTCTGCAAAATTGGAAAGATGGCCCTCAAAATTTCCAATGACGAGATTCCCCTCACCTCCGGTTGGGCTCACGCCACGACGTCGAAAATCACGGACGTTCGGCGAGAGCAAGACACTCCCGTTCCCGGGCACCACCGAACCGGCAGGCAGAGTAAAATCAATCCCACCACTCAGGGACCATCCGGACAGATCAACGGCGTAGCTGTTGGCATTGGTGATCTCGATAAACTCCTCGTCCTGGTTTCCGGAAATTGGATTTGCGTCAATCCGACCAAAACCAACGACCACCTCGGAGGGCTGGGATTCAGGAATCAAGCCGGAGCCACCAGGACCGTATGTCGTGAAGAGGGCCGTGCGGCGGTTCGGCAAAGAGAGATTAAGAACACCGTTGTAGCCATTGTTAAAGTTCGTGATCCCGGATTCCGACCAGAGAGATTGATCGGTGACCACGTCGTTCTCAATGGTGCGACGAAACCCGGCGAGGAGGTTTTCAAAATACCCACCGGTGGAGCCCGGTTGGTCGACTAAACTGGGTTCGCAGAGAAGGTCGCTGCTTCTTGACGATTGATTGATCACTTGAATGGCGAGCACATTGGTCCCAACACGCAAGCTTACGCCAACCAGCGCAAAATTTTCAAAAGTGACCGCTTGGGAATCCGGATTGGAACTCGCCGTGGCGTTGAAATTAACGATGCCGGAGATGTTGGAGCGAGCCACTTCATTGCCATTGAGGTAAGCGACAAACCCATCCTCATAGCGCATCCGCAGGACAAGGTTTTGGAAGTCGCCCGGATTGCTCACCTCAAAATAATATCGCTGGTAGATCGAGGTGGCCCCGGCAAACGCTTCGCTCGGATTGACTCGTGTCTCGATGAATTCGCCATACTCGGCGGGGTTGTTTTCGTATCCAAATCCAGCCGGTCCAGTCGGCCAGGAAAAATCATCAAAGCCGGGTGTGAACCAGCTTGCTTCCAGCGAGGAATCGACGGGGACGAGATAGCTCGCGGACGAACCTTCAGCGAGAATGATCGTCGATGGTCCTGCTGCGGGAATGATCAAATACTCATCCATGAGAGTGCGCACCCGACGCAGATACATCTGACGAGTCACCGGATTATCGAGAATGGCCGCATGAAGGTGATTTTGCCAAATCGGATTGGGATTCCCACCCAGCAATTCCTGGGTATGCTTGGCATCGCCATAGAGAGGGCTCGCCCAGTTCTCACTCGTGTTTTTTGGACCGGTCGGCAGTCCTTGATCACCGTCCCAAGCAATTCGAAACCATTCCTCGCGATTGAGGTCGTGATACATGTAATAATTCTTAGTCAGCTGGTCGTGATTAAAAGGCACGCACATCGCCGCCATGACGTTGATGTAGTTGGGGAGATTGACTTCATCCGCGACAAAGTCAAAGCGCGTGGGATTGGCGATATTGATCCCGGTGGTGAGTTGACTGAGGTCGGTATAGGGCTCAGTCTTCCGCAGGACTTTCCGATAGAGGCTCGCGTTGACGGTTCTCGACAAGGTCGCGGGAACGTTGATTCCCTTATACATCGAGCCCGTGGCATCAATGTTCCGCCGAGTCAAAAAGTCCTCATCGACTTGCTCCACGAAAGAAAAGAGACCGAGGTCGCGGCCATTCCGTTTGATCCATAGGTAGCGGGTCTCAGGCGCGAGCGCGCCGGCTTCATTCAGAAAGGCGAAGATGGCATTCTCGCGGACATAAGAATCCCGGTAATGCGAATTGACGTTAATCTCCTCCACTCTCGGGGCTTCGGGATTCCACTTAAAATGCCCCCCCCGATAGAAATCAAATTTGTATTTATGCTTCGGCCAGTTCGCGGTGCTTTGCCCCCGGATTCGGCAGAAGATGTTGTCGTAAAACTGCCCTTCGAAATAAAGCGATCCACGAGTGCCTCCCCGAGTATCTGCTGCGCCCGGACTTTGGACAAACCAATTCATGACGGGCTGATCGACCGGGATCCCGGGATCAGCGACCACCGTGCCAAAATACTGTGCCGATTCAGTGGGATCGGTGAAAGCAGGTTCGCGGGAAGACTCTCCAGAAGAAGTGGTGGCGATGACATACCAACGAACCATTTCACCCGCGTCATAAGCAGACGCCGGAATCGTTGCAGTGAAAAAGCCCTCGGCTCCAGCCGTCATCGAAAGCGCTTGTTCGGAGCCAAAACCAATCCGGTAGCGGAGAATGGCTCCAGTGACGGCACCGATGCGGGCCGTGATTGTCGCACTGATTTCCAGGGAATCACGGTCACCAGGCGGGGTGGGATTCACGGTAAGATCATTGATGGCCGGGCCTATTTCACGACGAGGGGGACCATTCGCGGTTCCGGGAGTTGCTATGAGATAAGTGAGAGTGCCATCACGACTCCGGCCATAGGAAACATCATCGAACTGAGCGGGATACCTTGGTGAAAACTCCTGCACAATGGTGCCCTCTGGATTGCCCAGAGCGAGGTAGCCCCCCTCTTTGGAAAGCTTAAAGTTGATCGCTCCGGGTTTTCCCGAGGCAAAGAGCACCACGAATCTTCCCGCCGGGATTTGCTGGGGAGGAATCACATATTTCTCGGGATCAAGAGGATCATCGGTGAGATGCCAGCCGCCTAGGTCCATCACGAAGGGGTTCGGGTTGAAAATTTCAAGCCAATCCGAAAAGTCTCCATCGGGGTCGATCATGCTGGTCTCATTGTCAGCCAGAAATTCCGTAATGATGGGCGCGAGGGACTCGACATCGACTCCCACTGTGATTTGCGAGGTCGTCGCCGGTGACGAATCCCCCGTGGCGGTGAGAGTGTAGGTCGTCGTTTCGGCAGGAGAAACAAGCACTGTTCCCGAAGCTGCCGGGACATTTCCGATACCCGGAGAAATGCTCAGCGTCGTGGCATTGATCGTTTCCCAGGAAAGGGTGACACTCTGACCGGAGTCGATGAAGGGAGGGCTCGCGATGAAAGAAGTGACCGCAGGCGGACCACCGGGGACCCCCTTGTCCATGACATCCTGAACCTCGGCCGAGGTGAGAGCTTCGTCCCACAGCGCGACCTCATCGATGAGACCGTCAAAATAAAATGAGGTCCCGTTGTCTGCCCCGGATCCAATATGGAAATTCTCGCTCTGCGGGCCGTTCGGGCTGTAGAGATTGCCGGATGAGTTCGAAGCAGCGAGGACTCCATTGACATAAAGGCGCTTGGTTTGGCTGCCTGAGTCGTAACTCACGGCGAGATGGGTCCATGCACCCGTCTCAACGGCATCACCAGCCAACGTGTTCCAGGCCCCTGCACCCCCACCCGTCCCGGTCCAGAAATTCCAATTCCCGCCGTTGTCGTTATAGACGAGGTAGCCGTGAACACTCGTTGCGGCAACATCGTCCCGGCTCGTGACAGGAGAAGCAAATCCGGCGGTGCTATCCGCATTGACCCACATCGAGAGCGTAAAACTTGTGGGATTCAGTTCCGCATCATGCGGGACCGTGATGGTGGCATTTGAACCATTAAATTCAGCGGCCGTTCCGGTGTGGGCGGCGGCACCATCCGCCCCAAAAACCACCGAAGAAGCCGAACCATGATGGTTGCCGAGGGCGTCTTCGGCATTTCGGTCCAAGGGCCAGTGGGCCACCAGATCAGCATGAGCAACGCTGGCCAAAAAGTTGACAGCGCATGAAAAAAGAAGCGCGCGGAAGGAGTAAGTCATCACGATTCGATTAGTCTCTTGTGTCGGGTCCCTCGCATCAAGTAGCATTTTAAGGGCCTAGCAAATGAAACCCTTTTCCTGTTTCCTCCTCTTTTCGCTCACCCTGCCGTCGCAGGCTTTTGAAACGCAAAAACTCGCGATGCCCAAGCCGGCCGATGGCGAGGCCATGTTCGACAAGCTCGAGGCCGGACGAACCGGGATCGATTTTGTGCGCGCATGGAAACCACCGACGAAGTGGGCGGCCGAGATCAGTGGTTCGTTTACCGGCGGCGGGGTTTGTCTGGGTGACTTTGACAATGATGGCGACGCTGATGTTTTCCTCTCCCGAATGACCGATGGCGGCCGCCTCTATCGTAATCTGGGAGATTTTAAATTCGAGGACGTCACCAAGGAAATGGGCATGGATTCGCCGGGACTCTGGGGAGCTGGCTGCACGTGGGCTGATCTCGACGGCGATGGCTGGCTCGATCTCTATCTTTGCGCCTTCGATGGCGCAAACCGCCTCTTCATGAATCAGAGTGGGAAAGGATTCGTGGACAAGGCCGGAGAGATGGGACTCAACTTTAAAGGCGCGAGTCTCATGATGGCCTTCTCCGACTACGATCTCGACGGAGATCTCGACGGGTATCTCTTGACCAACCGCATTCCGCCGGGCCAGGAATTGCACACCGTGAAGTTTGGCCTCGTCCGGGGCCCGGACGGGGAACCCATGATTCAGCCGGAAATGATGCAGGAATATGCCGGCATTATCAAAACACCCAAAAGCTACAAAAAGATTTCCTCCGGGCAATTCGACCGGCTCTACCGCAATGACGGAGGAACGTTCACAGAAGTCGGCGAGGCCGCCGGCGTGCGAGAATCGGAATTCGGACTCTCGGCAACGTGGTGGGATTATGACGCCGATGGCTATCCTGATCTCTATGTCGCGAATGATTTCTATGGCGCAGATCATCTCTATCGAAACCAAGGCGATGGCACCTTCAAAGATGTCGCTCCGACCGCTTTACCACACACGCCATGGTTCTCGATGGGATCAGATGTCGCGGACATCAACAACGACGGGCTTTTTGATTACATGGCTTCCGACATGGCGGGAAGTGACCATTACAAGGAGAAGATGTCGATGGGGAACATGACGGGTCAGGACAGCGATTCGTGGTTCTTAAACTGGCCCACCCCGGCCCAATACATGCGCAACGCGGTCTATCTCAATACCGGCACCGGCCGCTTCAACGAGGTCGCTTATCTGACAGGCATGGCAGCCACCGATTGGACGTGGTCGATCAAGTTCGGAGACCTCGATTGTGACGGTCGGGAAGATGTTTTCATCTCCACCGGAATGAGCCGCGACTGGTTCAATAGTGATTTACGAAATCAGGAAGAAGCACTCATTTTGAGCAAAGGACAAGCGGCCGCAAAGGCCTTTTGGCAGGACAAGAAACCCCTCGCACTCAAGAACTGGGCCTTTCGAAATGACGGTGAACTAAAGTTCAAAAACGTCGGGACGAAGTGGGGACTCGATGAAAACGCCGTCAGCTATGGTGCCTCTCTGGGTGATCTAGATGGCGATGGCGACCTTGATCTCATCGTCAATAATTTTGGCGGAGCACCCGGGATCTATCGTAACGGCCAGGTCTCCGGTGGACGACTGACCCTGCAATTGCGGGGGAAGGGCAAAAACCCGTGGGCACTCGGAGCCACAGTTCGTCTCGAAACAAAAAGCGAACCAAAGATTCAAATGCGAACTCTGACAGCGTCGCGCGGCTTCATGTCGAGCAATGACGCCCTCCTTCACTTTGGTCTCGGAGAGGTCACTGAAGTTGATCGTGTGATCATTGATTGGCCGGGCGCCGGACAACAGGTTCTAAACGGATTGAAGGCCGGAAATCGATACACCATCACCCAGCCCGACGAGTTAAGCCCGGCAACGAAAGAAGAACCGGCGAAGACTATGTTCGTAAGGTCCGGCGTCCTGCCGGGAGTCATCCCAAAAGAGCTAATTTTTGACGACTTCGCCCGCCAACCGCTGCTACCGGCAAAGCATTCCCAGATGGGCCCTGGAATCGCCATCGGAGATATTGATGGCGATGGTCGGGAGGACGTTTATCTCTCCTTCCCCGCCGGCGCGCCAGCTCGAATTCAGCAACGAAAAGTGCAAAACGCAAAAGGTAAATCGTCATTCGTAAGCTCAGATTCCGATCCCTTCGCCCTTGATTTAAAAAGCGAAGATATGGCCCCCCTCTTCTTCGATGCCGACAATGATGGTGATCTCGATTTATATGTCGTCAGCGGCGGAGTCGAAGGAGAACCGGGCGATGGCGTTTTCCGGGATCGTCTCTACCTGAATACCGGCGATGGCAAATTCGCCAAGGCACCTTTCGGGATGCTCCCCGAGGCCACCGTCAGCGGATCGGTGGTCTGTGCCGCCGACTATGATCGTGATGGCGACCTCGATCTTTTTGTAGGAAGCCGGGTCACTCCGGGATGCTATCCCGAGTCCCCACCAAGCCAGCTTTTGCGCAATGAGGGAGGTCAGAAATTCAGCGATATTTCCGCAGGTCGTTTTCAGGGGTTGGTGACCTCGGCATTGTGGACCGACGCGAATGGCGATGGTTGGATTGATCTCATCGTTGCGCACGAATGGGGTCCCATTCGCTTCTACGTAAACCAAGCAGGGAAACTCGTCGAGCAGACCATAGAGGCGGGGCTTGCGATCCGGACGGGTTGGTGGAACAGCCTCGCCGGAGGAGACCTTGATGGCGACGGAGACCTTGACTATGTCGTCGGAAATACCGGACTCAACACGAAGTACGAGGCCCCCGCGCTCCTCTACTACGGCGATGTCGATGGCACCGGAAAGAAGCGCATTTTAGAGGCCGAGTTTGAAAACGGGAACTGCTACCCGATTCGTGGGCTGAGCTGCTCCAGTAACGCCATGCCCTTCTTACGAAGAAAAACGCCCAAGTTCCACGACTTCGCTTCGGCGACCCTCCATGATCTCTACGCTGGAAATCTCGAAAAGGCCGCGCGTTTTGAAGTGAACACCCTCGAAAGTGGAGTGCTCATCAATGATGGCAAGGGAAGGTTCGAGTTCCGGGCCCTTCCTGCCATGGCCCAAGTCGCCCCGGTGTTCGGGATCGCGGTATGCGACTTTGATGCCGACGGAAAGCAAGACCTTTTTCTCGCTCAGAATTCCTTCGCACCCCAAGTCGAAACCGGACGAATGGCAGGAGGCACCAGCCTTCTTTTACAAGGGCGGGGGGATGGAACCTTCTCTCCGATACGAGCGGACCAAAGCGGACTCGTCATTCCCGGAGATGCCAAGGGGGTCGCGCTCGCTGATTTGAACAACGATGCTTGGCCTGACATTTTAGTCGGGGTCAACAATGGCGAAATGCAGGTCTTCGAGAGTGTCCCTCCCCTCGGAGGAAAGATCGTGACCGTTGACCTCGAGGCGACGGAGGCCCTCAAGATCGGTTCGTTGATCACGGCGACACTTTCCAGCGGAAGAGAGCTCACCTTCGAAGTCACCGCGGGAGGATCTTACCTCTCGCAATCCTCCCAGCGGATCCGGCTTGCCGTTCCGAGAAACGAAACGATTCGTGCAGTCACGATCCGATGGTCAGACGGGAGACAGAATTCGGTCACGACTTCCGGGAAAGAGTCGACCCTAAAGATTGGGCACCCTGACTAGCCGATCAAATCTTCCACTTATCCCGATAGGAACGAGTCAACCACTCCAGAGGATGTTTGGAGTCCTTGGCAAAGGTGTTCTTAATCGGATCCCAAGCGATATCGGTGTCGTGCCGGTAAGCGAGATTCATGAGGTGAGCGACATTGATGGAGCGCGCCCCAACGACCGCACTTGTGATGGGTTGCTTGCGGGACTTCATGCAGTTGAGAAAATCCCGGACATGGCCCGGAGATTCGTAGAGCTTCACTTTGGCATCCTTGAGGAAAGCCTCCTCGGCCTTATCAATCTCAGCCCCGAGCTTGGTCCCCTTCCCCAGATGTGAACCAACAACCTTACCGTCGACCTTGAGCGCGAAGTCTCCGCGCGCGACCTCAATCTCGCCACGGTCGCCAATGAGATGAACTCCGATCCCCTTACCGTGGGTGATGGTGATCTCATCGTAAATCACAGCCGCTCCTTTTGTATCCCCTTGCTTCGCCGGAGCTTTCACACCGGTCGGGCCTGACTCATCTTTCCCGAGCGCCCACTGGACAATATCGAGATGATGCGCGCCCCAGTCATTCACCTGCCCTCCGGCATATTCGTAGTAGTTTCGCCATTTCGGAAAATGAGTGTGAACCCCACGAGGAGCCAAAATTGAATGATAAGGTCGCATTGGCGCCGGCCCCAGCCAGAGATCCCAATCAAGACCGGGCTCGGGCTTCTCCGCCGGCAGATCGCACATGATCCCCGGGCCTCCAAAATTGACAAAGCCATGATCGATCTTCCCAATCACGCCATTCCGGGCCAGTTCACACGCCACTCTAAATTCACGGGAAGACCTTTGCTGTGATCCCGTCTGCACAATGCGACCACTCTTCTTCACCGCGTCCATCAAGAGAACCGACTCGCGAATATTATGAGTGAGCGGCTTCTCAGCATAGACGTCCTTGCCATTTTCAATCGCTGATAAAATCTGAATGGTGTGCCAATGGTCCGGAGTGACGATAACAACGGCATCGATCGCCGGATCCGTGGTGATCTTCCTAAAGTCATTGTAGGCCTTACAACCCTCGGTTTTGTAAAAGGCATCCACCTTCTTCTTACCGTCCTCGCGCCGACTGGTATCGACATCACAGACCGCGACCACCTTGACCTCGGACGCCCTTAAGAACTCTCGCAGCAGGGAGCTCGTGCGTTTCCCAATGCCAATAAATCCGACGTTGATCTTACTGTTGGCGTCAGCCCCCAAGAGGCCGGACGGGAGGATCAGGGGCGCTCCGAAGAGCGCGGACTTCTTAAGGAGATCTCGACGGTTCATAATATTAAAGAGGGAAAATTGCAGCTGTCGGCTGGACAAGTAACCCTCCAAATCTACCCTCACTCTCGTAACCCTCTTTCGAAAAAACCCATGAAACCCTTCACCACCCTGATCGCACCTCTCGCTATCCTGACCGCGGCCATCGCCGTCAAAGTCCAGCCCGAAGCACCCACCGTGCAACCGATCTCGGAAGAGCTTCGCAAGGACTTCGATCTCAAGCGATTCTACAAAAAGGCACTCGTCATCGAATCCTTCCCCATTCTCGCCTCCGAAAATGTCCCTGATGCCGCGCTCGAAGAAGCGGCCCATGTCATCAAAACGATGCTCAAGAACCGGCCCGACATTCTCCGCGAGCTTGGAAAGAACAAAATCCGCTATGCCATCATGTCTGTCGACGAACGCACCATCGACATCCCGGAGCACTCTGATCTCACCCCCTCGACCTTCTGGAATCGCCGCGCCCGTGGACTGGGCTCCACCCCACAACGTCCGACCGTCTCCTGCGGTGAGGAAAACCTCCTCGCCAATCCCGGCGACCCTTACGCCGAGGAATCAATTTGTGTTCACGAATTCGCGCACGCCATTCACGACACCGCGCTCAAAACCCTCGATCCCACCTTCGATAAGCGCTTAGTCGTGGCCTACAAAAAAGCGATGGCCAAGGGACTCTGGGCCGGAAAATACGCCGCCACCAACAAACACGAATACTGGGCTGAATCGGTGCAATCATGGTTTGGCACCAACCGCGTCGACGATCACGACCATAACCACGTCAACACGAGAGTCGAACTGGTCGCCTACGACCCCGCCGTCGCGATGCTCTGCGCCGAAGTCTTCGGCGATAATGACTGGGTTTACCAACGCCCCGATCATCCCTCCCGCGCCAACGAGCCTCACCTCAAAAACCTCGACCGCTCTAAGCTCAAGCCTTTTAAATGGGGTAAGCAAGAGCAGACCGCTTACGACGCCCTGCCACCCCGGAAATAATTTCTCATTGCCGCGATTGATAATAGCTTTTTCTATGTGAGACTGAAGAAGTTATGGTCAGAGAAATTTGCCAAATCGTTACCATTTTACTAACGCACCTTTCTTGTCCGCTCCTCGCCCAAGCCCCTCCGAACGATAACCGTTCCTCCGCAACTGCACTCAGGATAGCCGAAACGATCTCAGGAACCCTTCAAAATGCCACCATCGAAGAAGACGAACCTCGTAGCGGCAGCCCCACGCGCACCGTCTGGTATCGATGGCAAGCCACCGAAGGGACCTCGGAACTCCGTCTTTCCTCACAACAAGCCCGCGTCATCGCCATCGCCTATCTTGAAGACGAAAGCGGCCCCCTTGTGGAGATTGGACGGACCGCTTTTAGACAGAATGAACCAAGCGATGACACTTCGTCAAATCGCCCCTTCGGTTCCTATGGCATCCGTCTCCAGACTCAGGCGGACGAAACCATCTTTTTTCAAATCTATAACCTCAGTGCCACCCTCGGCGATTTCTCCCTAGAACT
>Ga0222650_1000815_pt1 | contig 20451 bp, 17 predicted proteins | sample AntAcemetagen367_FD_179820 | JGI IMG/M metagenome (GOLD analysis project Ga0222650, IMG submission 179820) | Saline water microbial communities from Ace Lake, Antarctica - #367 | ecosystem: Environmental > Aquatic > Non-marine Saline and Alkaline > Saline | place: Antarctica: Ace Lake... | reverse complement strand
CGGTGTGGAAGAGGTGGGTGAGGAGGTGGCGGCGTTTGCGGAAGATCCCGCGCAGGACTTTGGGGATGGTGAAGACGAATTGGCGGTGGGGGACTTCGTGGCAGACGCCAGTGGCGATCCAGTCGCCGATGGTGCGGGTGCGGCGCTGGTGGCAGGCGGGGCAGAAGTGGCGGCCTTTGCAGGTGAAGGCGAGCAGGCGTTCGTGGCCGCAGTCGGGGCACTGGAGGCGGGTGAAGCCGGATGCGAGGTCGCCGCAGCGGAGGAAGGATTGCACGGTGGCGACGGCGTCGTGGTCGAGCGGGCCGAGGGTTTTCCGGTGAAATTTTTCGTAGAGGGCGAGGAAGGCGTCCCAGCCGTGGTGGACGATTTGCCAGAGGGGCGAGGCACGGGGGCGGCGGGGTTGGTAAATGGCGGGCACAAAGAGTGTTCATAAGAACATTTTTTGTGCGAAGCAAGATCGAGGGTGATGTTTCTAAGAAAGGGGTCAGGAGTATCAGAGAGGATCAAGTGGTTTTTTCTGAATGGGGTCAGTGAATGGGGTCAGTTCCCGCAATCTAACATTTTCGCTCTCAAAAAGCCACGCTCCTACCGGAAACGGGGTCAGGCCCGAATGGCACGAGATTAAGTGAATGGGGTCAGTTCCCGCAATCTAACATTTTCGCTCTCAAAAAGCCACGCTCCTACCGGAAACGGGGTCAGGCCCGAATGGCACGAGATTAAGCCCGATTTCGTCTGAAAAAGGTGGACGGAAAGCCGGATTAGAAGTGGTTTGAAGGTGTGAAAAATCAACCCTTCCTCACCGACTTCCCGCTCACTGTTTTTGCCACCGCAAAACGCCGTTGGCAAGCCACCATTCGCCAAGCCTCAGCCATCGTCACCCGCAGCTCCCTCTCCGGCTACGCCGTTCTTTTCGAGCACGTGTTGCCCGGCGATTTCCTCGCCCGCATCGACCCCACCTCCCGCCAACGAAGCCTCGGCCACCGCCCTGTATTTTGGGCTTGGCTGGCCCATGTGTGCATGGGGACGGGCAATTCGCGCTTTATGTCCCGCCCTTGGTCGGAATTCTCTCAGCCGAATATCCCGAGACTGAGCACGTTCTGCTTCTCGGCATGGGGAAGGATGGCGATACCGACATCTGGGACTTCGCCGGGTCAAATGGTTACGCAATCGTGAGCAAGGACAAGGACTTTTACCAACGTACGCATAAGCTCTGTCCCTTTACGCACTGGTCCCTTTACGCACTTGCTGTCCCTTTACGCACTTGCTATTCCATCCAAAACCTCCTCACCATCACCCGCATCAAAGCCGAAGCCGCCTCCAACAGCGTCACATCCGTGGAACTCTCCAACCAACGCCTCATCCTCCACCGGAATGGCTCCCCCATGCTCCTGGACGGCTCCCGCTTCCCGAGACTCACGAAGACTGCGACCGCCGCACGGCTGTTTCTGGCTATTTTTGTTCTCTGATCACTCGGCACTTTTGACTTCATTCTCCCCCCTTTTCCCCCGCAACCCCCTTTTTCCCGCCCTCCGGTCCGATCCAACGGCTATTTCAACGGCCCTCTCCAAAAAGCAAATTCCTAGCAGCCCCCCTCCCGCCCGTGGACAGGGAAAGACATCGAAGAAACAGGCCGCAAGCAACCAGTTTCATAAGAGCCCCCCTCCCGGGCCTGCCCGGGAAAAGACATTGATGAAACGGGGCGCAGAGCACCAGTTTCATAAGAGCCTTGCTGACGTCTTTGAAGAACCGAGGATGCTCGCTCCAGGAAAAACCTGGGAAGGGACTGCTCGACCCGCTGCCCGCAACCGGCTGCTCCAGCATGATCGGCCCCAGCGCAAGTTCCTTCCCGGCACACGCAACGACCAAGGCGGCAGCCACGAAGCATTTGATGATCATGCTCATTTTGTTCTTTAAATGGATTCCCCTTATCTTTCCACCGTCGAACTCCCGTCGGTCTCCACCCGCTTCTCAATCTTCCCTCCGGCCCAGTCGTTTCCGCCGCCCAGATGCACCGTCGATCCCTTACTCGCCTTCACGCTCATCTGATCGTCCTTCATCCCCGACCAGCAGTTGCCCTCGACACGCATGTTCTCCGAGTCCTGAAAATTGAGGGTCACGCCGTCAAACTCGTTGCCGCTCAGCAAGCAATTCAGTCCCTGTTGAAAGTTGAGCGTCGGGCTTTCCCGGTCGCTTAGATAGCTGTCCCTGATGATGATGCCACGCGGACGCGGCCCGTTCGGCCCGGCGTGAAGCCAGAAGTGAAAGTCCTCGAAACGGTTGTTCTCAAACTGCACATCCACACAGCGGAAGCGGGTGCTCGAATTTTCGCTACCGATGTCCGAGGTACTGCAGTTCCGGATCAGCGATCCGCGATTCAAGCTCTCCTCATGAAGAACGATGTCGCCCGCCGCCGCGCCATCCGGCATGGATTCAAGCGTGACGTGAAAGGTCTGATTTCCCGTATTGGCATCGACCTCGACGACCCGCCCCATCCCGCGAAGTTGCTTCTGTCCCGGCGACCAGACACTGGCCCAGTCACCCTTTCTCCAGAGGAAGGGCTCCTTGCTCAGGAAGGTCGGGGTGATCGTCATGGTTTTTTCTGACACAACCACCATCTTCTGTGAGCGGGAATAGATCGCGAAAGAGTCATCATAACTCGAGGCACCATCCCAGTCGCTTTCCTCGATCAGGATTCCCCATCGACCGTTCTTGATGTGCAGACCGTCCCGCCAGGATACCAGAAGCTCGGTTTCCGGATGCGGGGTCTTGAGATCGACATTCGTCAGCGTGATCGGCCCAACGTTGTGCGTGATCGGCAACCAGAAATGCGGAACGCAGTAATAGTGCAGATTGCTAAGGGTTACTCGCGCACTCCCCGTGATACTCGTGCCGACGCCACGATGACCGTATTTCACGTGCGGGACCACGAACTCGGTTGCCCCGTGCTCGGCCGCATGCCGAACCCGCGGTTGCAGACTGGTGTCCGGGGTGTCGCTGCCCATGGCGTTCGCCCGGAGATGGATCCTCAAGTGACGCTCGCTATCCAGTCGCGTGACCTCCTCGACATAGATGTTGTGCCCGTGACCCGACCGCGCCCCGGGGGCATCAGGGATGAAGGATCGACCGAAAAAGGGCGCTCGAAACGTATTCTTCCCGACCTCCGGCACCGGGTAACGCTCAGGCACGTCGACATCGATCGTCATTGCCTCCACATCGATTTTCCGGATCATGCCCTGGTAGTAGGGCTTGGGATCATAGTCGATCTTGAAGCCGTCGATCTGGATGTTCTCCGCACCGTCCACCACGGCCAGGCTATCGGGTGGATGCAGCACAATCATCGACCCCTGCCCCTCGATCTTGACATGTTTCGCCCCCTTCAGATCAAACAGCGTCTCTTCCGTAAAATCAGTCAGACCGATGGCGCGATAAGTCTTCGATTTCTCGAAACGCACGATGCCGCAGCCGCTCTTGCGAGCTGCCGCCACTGCTTTTCGGATCGCGGCAAAATCATCCGTCTTGCCATCACCCACTGCGCCGAAATCCTTCACCTGAAAAACCTTCGCCCCCGGAAAGGTCGGCGTGCCGAAGGCGATCTGATAGCCTAGCCGGTAGCTCGCGCCCTTGGGCGTCGCCTTGACCGTGATCTCATCGCCTGCCGAGAGGTTCTCGATCCGTGTCTCAAGCCGCTGCAGCGTCAGACCGGGGCGGGCCACCAGCGATTTCACCTCTTTCCCTCCAGCGACGATCATCACCTCGACCTGCTCTCCCGAGATCACCTCAACCCACGCCATTCCGAGCTGGTAGTCGCCTGCCTCCGCGACCCGGTGAGTCCAACTCAGTGTTTCCGTGGTGACCGGTTGGTCGACGGAATCGACCAAAGTCCCGCCCGGTGCCGAGCTTGGAGCAGATCCCACACGCTCCTCAGCCTCACCAATGGCCGCCAATCCAAAGACCAACGGCAGGACCACGACAAGCCGCAAGCATCCTTTTTTTGCTCTAGAAGCAAATTTAATCATGGCTCGTTTACCGCAACTGAGCCCGGTGGCTTTCATTTAACCAACCTAACAGATGCACTGACTCCTCGACCGAAATTATCCCGGTCGAGGAGCTAAGAAGATGCGGTGGGATTTCAGCGCCGGCGCCGGATCAACAAGGACAGACCTCCAAGCCCCAAAAGAATGGCTGAACCGGGTTCCGGAACGACCAGACCTTCGACCGCACTGTCCCAAGTCGTGGCAAGGCGCAACTCGTCGATGCGCAGGCCACCGCTATCGGCAGCGGTGACATTGGTCAACAAGCGGATGGATGTGAAGTCGACGCCGGTTGCGACATTATCCTGAACCTGCCAGGTTGGCTCGGCAGCCAGGGAGCTGAGATCACCATTGGCGGGAATGAGCGCGGCAAAAACGGATGCACCCGTGCGTTTCATCGCCAGCAAATAGGTGGTGTCGGTGACGAAAGCAGCGGCAAGCGTGTCGCCTACCCCATAGCCCGCAGTATTCCCATCTGCAAACAGAGTGCCGGCGTCGATCCCGATGTTCGCCCGCATGTTACCGCTCGCGTTCGCACCGTCATGGAATTGGACACGCATCTGACCCACCGTGGCACCGCCATCGAAATCGCGCACCAAAGCCGTAAAATAGAAGTCGCTGGTGGCGATACTCACTGTTGGGGCGAAGTTGCGGGTGTTTCCCTTACTCGCATCCGAAAAAATGTGGGTGCTGCCGTCGGTGATCAGGGCCGGAGACTGAGTGAATCCAAGGCTCTGGCCGCTGCCACTCGTGACGAGTCCGTTGACTCCGGTCGTCGACCAAGCCGCTGTCCAGCCAGAGGGGTTGTTGGCCGTCTCAAGGGTAAGATTCTGACCACCACTGTAGTCAAAATTTTCGTAGGCGATGAGCGTGGCATTTGCTTCGAGAGCGGAAAGAGCCAGCAACGCGGGGCTTGCAAGCAGCAGGCGGGACATTGAAGTTTTCATACTTGGGTTTTGCGGATTTCTGTTTGCAGGACTCTTATGAAACTGGTTGCTTGCAGCCTGTTTCTTCGATGTCTTTCCCCGGCCACGGGCGGGAGGGGGGCTGCTAGGAATTTGCTTTTTGCGGGAGGCTCCTGAACAGCCGTTGGGCTAGACCGGAGGGCGGGGAAAAGGGGGTTGATCGTTAAGGCGTCCGATGACGGTGTGCTTCGTATGGATGGGCAGATCGTGGACGTTTCGAAAGAGGATGGAGGTTTCGACGACAATTCCGGGGGTTCAGGCCCCGGAGGAGCCCACATGAAGTTTGCCGGGCGGCTGATGGCAAAAACCAAGGGCGGCACCGTGCAAGCCGAAGGCGATCAGTTGCTGATTAAGAATGCAAATGAGGTGCTGCTACTTTACTCGGCAGCGACTGATTACAATGTGCAAAAATTAAATTTTGATCGTAGCATCGATCCCAGCGCGGAGGTGGCGAAGATCCTTAAGCGGGCAGCCGGGAAGTCGTGGGCGGCGATCAAGGCAGACCATTTAGAGGAGCACCGTCCGGTGATGAACCGCGTGCAGCTCGACCTCGGTGGATTGGAGCGAAAGGAGATTCCAACGGACGAGCGTCTCTTCGCAATGGAGAAGGGTCAATCGGATCCGGCCCTGATTGCGGACTTTTTTCAATACGGGCGCTATCTCTTGATGAGTAGTTCACGCCGCCCCGGACGCCTGCCAGCCAACCTTCAGGGCATTTGGAACGATAAGATGTGGGCGCCGTGGGAGTCGGACTACCACCTCAACATTAATCTGCAGATGAACTACTGGCCCGCCGACCTCACTAATCTCTCCGAGACGATGGACTCGCTGGTGGACTGGTTCGAGCCTTTGACCGAGCGGGGTCGAAGTCCAGCGCGTACCCTATACGGTGCCGATGGCTGGTTGACCTATCACGCGACCAATGTTTTTGGAAGGGTGACTGGTTCGGGGTCGAACAAAGGTTCCCAGTTCAACAATGGCTTTCTCGATCCCCTGGCGGGCGCATGGATGGCGATGACCTTGTGGCGGCATTATGAATTTACTCAGGATGAGGTATTTCTTGAAGAAAAAGCCTACCCGATTCTAAAAGGTGCCGCCGAATTCCTGCTCGATTATCTTCGTGAAGATCAGGACAAATTGCTCGTGATTGTGCCATCCACCTCGCCCGAAAATAAATATTTTGATCCGAAGACGGGTGAAGCAATTCGCATCACCCGGGGGTCCACCTACCACAACACTCTCGTCCGGGTCGTCTTCGAGGCCGTGATTGCGGGTTCGGAACAACTCATGATCGATCCTGATTTCCGTAGCGAATTAGGTGCTGCTCTAAAAAGACTGCCGCCCATGGGAATCAGTGCCAATGGCACGATTCAGGAATGGATCGAAGATTACGAAGAAGCAGATCCCAAGCATCGTCATGTATCCCACCTTATTGGGCTTCACCCTTTCGCCACTATTCAGGATACTGACGAAGCTCTGTTCAAGGCTGCGGCCAAGACGCTCGAGCGCCGCGGATTTGGAGGCGATGTGGGCTGGAGTAATGCCTGGAAAATCAACTTCTTCGCCCGCTTGAAAGATTCTGAGCAGGCGCATTTTTACATCGAGCGGCTACTCCGTAAAAATGCTATGCTGAATTTATGGACGGGGCATAATCGCTCAAAGCTTTTTCAGATCGATGCGAGTTTTGCGGGTACGACTGGAATCGCCGAGATGCTTATTCAAAGCCATAACGGTCAAATTGACCTTTTGCCCGCGCTCCCTGAGGAGTGGGCCACGGGCTCCGTGACCGGATTAAAAGCCAGAGGCGGATTCGTCGTGGATATGAAATGGACGGACGGGAAGCTAAAAGAGGCCGTAATCTATTCTCTGGCAGGTCAGCCTGGCGTGGTGCGATATGGCGCTTCCAGGAAAGAGCTCAACCTTGAAAAGGGTGAACAGGTATCTCTGACGTTTGAGGAATAACTTTTTTAAAAATTAGGGCGCCTACTTTAACGCTTCGTAAAAAGCCAGGCACTCTTCCAGCTTCGGGATGCCGTCGGACGGAGTGAGATCGCGGCGGCAGCTGGCGACTGTGGCGAGTCCCTGAAGGAGGCATTGCTGGACAGGTTTCTCATGGTAGAGCCCTTCGAGGAAACCTGCGCAGAAGGCGTGATCGACGCCTGCAGAGCCGACGCGGCGGCTGTTAGGCAGTAGCGCGCCGGGCACATGGTGGAAACAGCCATCCACATCGAGGTAGACGGCAGCCACGGCTGAACGAATCACGACAGCCTTACGCAGTTGACCAATTTCAAGTAGTGATTGTGCAGCTTTCTCGGCTAATTCAGGATCAAAGTGTCCGTCCGCATAAAGGTCGATCGAGGTGAATTTTTCGATGAGCCGGTCGTTGATGATTAGGTAGTCCGCTTCAGCGAGGCTTTCCGTGAATTTATCGAGGCTGTCGTTCTGTGAAATTGGTGCGATTTCGACGACGGTCGTGATCTTTTTCTTACGAGCTTCGCGTAGAAGCTGCGAGGCTCCGGTTCGGCCATAGCTGGAATTGTGATCATCCATTTTACCCAGCGCGCCAAGCGACCCGAGGAACAAAATCTGCGGATTGACTGCGCTGAGTTTAACGTCTTTGCGAGAGAAGGTATCGCCGATCCCGCAACAATGGAAGCAGGTATGCTGTCCACTGGATTCAACTGTGAAGACATCGGTGTAGCCGGTGCTTGCGCCGTCGGCAGCGGTGATTTGGCTGGTATCGATGCCGTGCTTTTCGCAGCACTCGACGACGTATTTACCATCGAGGTCGCGGCCGACCTTGGCGGTGGCATGTAGTGGGAAATCGACGCCCAGCTTCGCGAGATTGATTAAGACGTTTAACGGAGCCCCACCATTGCTGATGAGTTCTCGTTTCACAAGAGCGCTGCTGCGTTCATGCGGGTAGTGGTCGAGCACCTTATGGTAATCGACCACAAAGGTGCCAGCCGCTAAAAGAGGGCTTTTTGTATTTTTACTGCTCATCGTTCTGACTTGCAGCGGTTAAGTAAGAAAGGAGGATGACCCAAATGGTGACTGCAAGAATGGCCATCGGGATTTGAAGTTCCGGGGGGAAGTAATAAACAAGGAAAGCCATCGGAATCCAGAAGGCCCAATTGCTGATGAGCATAGGTAACATTTGGGTGCCCCAGAATGTTTTGAAAGGCGTCGCCAGTCGCCGAACTGCTTTCCACGAAAAGTTGTTATTCTTCCAGAGGTAGAGAATCGCCTGATAGGGGTTCGCGAAGAAAGCGGTCCAAATGAATTGGTCGAAGCCGACTTTCGTGACGAGTTCCCGGAAGCTATTGCCTTCGCCAAAGACTTCGACCTGCCAATTATAGCGGTAGTATTGAGTCAGCCCCATAAAGCTCCAGATGGTGAAATTAAAGCCGGCGTTGACTGAATTCTCCAGCGTCCATTTTTTACGCTGGCTCATGAGCACACGCACGCATTCGACCAGAATGCCAACAGAGAGTCCCATGCCCAGCGAAGAGAAAAGCAGACCATAGTTTTCCTGGATCCCGGCCAGCGCATCAAAACCTGTGTGGGAGGCGGGTACCAGATAGTAGAGTGCAGCTAGCCCCATCATGAGAGCCCAGACGCAGAGAGCCGGCTTAAAGGTGCTTTTCGCTGCGGCGACCCCAATCCGGATACTGTTACTGAACATATCGTCCCAGTAAGGTTGGTCCGCTGGCAGTGAGGGGCTGTGGCTCCACTCTGCGACGTCGGATTGAAAGTAGTTTCGCCCACGATAGTGGCGCCGGGTTGTCGACCCGGAGGCGCTGGGCAGGGCGCCGTGGACGACCATGGATTCTGTTATAGCAAACATTATAAGATTAAGAATTGTGTGTTATTGTACTCTGGGCGGCTGTGCATGAGCGCGGCCATGCTCTGATTTGCGAAGTGAAGCATATGCGAAGCCAATCTGTGAGATGCTTTAAAAAGGTGCTGGCCAATTTTGCAGGAGGCTTTTCATAAGGAGTCATGCCGCCGCTCCCTTTGCATTCAGTCCGCTACGAAAATCCCGGTCAACCGGTTCTGGTCATTCTTCATGGTTTGCTCGGGTCGTCGCGGAACTGGACGACAATCGGCCGCGCCTTACAGGATCGCTACGACGTGCATACGCTGGACCTTCGCAATCACGGGAGCTCACCGCATAATGAATCAATGCGCTGGGCAGAGTTGTTGGCTGACCTTATGGCTTATCTGGATGCGCATGGCATCGAGTGCTGTGTGTTAATGGGGCACAGTTTGGGGGGCAAAGTGGCGATGCGTTTCGCCTGTGAATATCCTGACAGGGTCGAGAAGTTGGTTATCGTTGACATTGCGGCGAAGGCCTATCCGCCCTATCACGATGCGGAGTTTCGGGCCATGAAATCTGTTGCAGTTGGTGAGCTCGGCACTCGCAAAGAGGCCGAGGCTGCGCTGGAACCACTCGTACCTAATTGGGCAATGCGCCAGTTTTTACTGACCAATCTTGTGCGCGACGCATCGACCGGGGCCTTTCGCTGGCAGGCAAATATTGAAGCACTGCATGCCAGCCTTCCGCATATCCGGCAGAACGCACTGCTCGGAACGGACCGCTTCGATAAACCGGTGTTACTAGTGCGCGGGGCAGATTCCGATTTCATTGAGGATGATGATGCCGAGGAAATGCTGCACTGGTTCTCGCATCTGCGCGAAGAGGTGGTCGCCGGTGCTGGGCATAATGTACACGTGGAAAATCGGGTAGGCTTTCTTGAGGTCGTCAATGGATGGCTGTGAGGCGAATGGTCGAGCAAGTGATTTTTTATATGCTGTAGTCTATTGGTCTATCTTGCCGCATTCAGAATGAAATCCCTGCTCGCATTCATAATTTTACTGGCCCTGAGTTTTGTTCTGCCCCTGTTTGGCCTTCCTGACTTTATCGTCGCGCTCTGGCCTGCCGTCTGCGCTTTGACGCTGATTGTCCTTACGAAATCCGCTGCCGCCGGGCTTGGACTCGGTGTGGTGAGTGGAGCAATTCTGCTCAATAACTCAACCCCGGTGGAGATTCCGCGCGCGCTCTTTGCGGATATTTTATTTCCGAGTCTAGAAGGCTCATGGCACTTGGCGGCATTACTCTTCACGCTGATTCTCGGGGCATTTGCCGGCTTACTGGAAAAGTCCGGCGGCTTCGAAACCATTCTTAAGCGTATGCTCGCTGGCGCAAAAAATCCACAGAGGCGTCTCCTCGGTAGCGTCTATGTGCTCGGGCTGATTTGCTTCTTCGATGGTCTCGCCAATGCCTTGTTAACCGGGCGTATTGCCCGTCCGATGGCGGATCGAGTCGGGGTCTCGCGGGAGCGCCTCGCATGGGTGGTTGACTCCACTTCTTCTCCGGTCGCTTGTGTGGCGTTTGTCTCTACATGGATTGCGACACAACTGAGCCTGATCGAGCAGGGGCTCAGTGCCGCGCCGTTCGAGGTGAGCCCTTATCAGCTTTTCTTTCAGTCGATCCCGGCGAATCCGTATTGCGTGTTAACGCTGCTGCTGGTTCCGGCCGCGATCTTTCTCAACTACCAGCCCCAAGCGATGCGCCGATATCTTCCGCAGGAGCCGGATGCATCCACTCCGGACTCTGCAGAAGTATCTGCGCGGCGTGCGGTTCTGCCGTTGCTCGTGCTATTGCTTGGGATATTCTTTGCCTTTCCACTGCTTTCTCAGCCCATCCCCTCGATGCTTTCGCCGGAAGGGTGGAAAAGTGCTTTTAGCGGTGATGCGGGCCCGTATGCATTGGTTGCCGGCGCGCTTATCGGCCTGGCTGCTGCGTGGCTGGCTTATCCAAAAGATCGGGAAACCAAGGTGTCCGGGGCCGCATTATCCGGGGCGGCAAATTTACTGCCGGCACTCATTATTCTGATTTTGGCTTGGTCTCTGGGAAATGTCTTCGTCGCGCTTGGGGCCGCGGACCAGCTCGCACAGCTCTTCTCTCAGAGGGTCGGAATTGATTGGATTCCGCTGGCAGTGTTTCTCAGCGGGGCGGCCATTGCGATCTCGACGGGGTCATCATGGGGCACGATGGCGCTACTCATGCCTCTGGCACTTCCGGCGACCTTGGGTGCGGCAGCCGCTCAGCAGCTTAGCCCAGAGTTAACGATGACCACAATCCCTATGGTAATCGGTGCAGTTTTTGGCGGCGCAGTCCTAGGCGACCACTGTAGTCCTTTTTCTGATACAACAATCGTCAGCTCGATTGCTGCAGGTTGTGAGCCGGTAGCTCACGTCCATTCGCAACTACCCTTCGCCGGGATGGTGGCTATTTTATCGATACTCGGCTACGCACTCATGGCCCTGGGCCTGCATGCCCTTGCTTCCACTGCTGTGGGCTTCATCTTGTTAGTGGTTCTGCTGGCTCGACTCAGCCGGGGAGCCCCGGATCAAGAAAGCCTTCAGGAATTCTAATCGTAATAGCACTTGCGGCGCACCCTAGCCCTGCTAGGTATCAGGTGTTCGCTGCTCAATGCAGGCCGAAACAGCTCAAATGACCCAAATCCGCATCTACCATCTCACCGAATACCTGTTTACCGCACCGGTTAAATTGTCTGAACACATGCTGCTGTTGCGGCCACGTGAGGGGCATGATATTCGTATCAAATCTTCGCTTCTTAACGTGGAGCCGGCGCACACGGTCAAATGGTTTCGCGACATCTATGGGAACTCCGTCGGTTTGTTGAGTATCAACGAGTCTGCCGACCACTTGCGTATTGAGAGTGAGGTGGTGATCCAGCACTACACGACTCAGCCTCTGGATTTTATCGTCGATCAACGGGCGGTCACATATCCCTTCCCTTTCGAGCCGGAGGAGCGGCTGGACTTGCTGCCCTATCGCACGCACACCTGGCCGAACCAAACGAAGCTGCTGAAAGATTGGGTCGCACGGTTTTGGAGCCCGGGGCATTCCATCGAGACCTTTGTGCTCCTTGATCAGATGAATCGCACGATTGTTGCTGAATTCACCTATCAGATGCGTGAGCAGCCCGGCGTGCAAAGCCCGGATGAGACGCTCGCTTCCGGTTCGGGGAGCTGTCGGGACTTTGCCGCCTTCTTTATCGAGGCATGCCGCTACCTCGGATTCGCGGCGCGTTTTGTAAGCGGCTACCTGCATAACCCGAAAAGCAAACAACACGGTTCGACCCACGCATGGGCTGAAGTGTATCTACCAGGGGCTGGCTGGATCGGCTTTGATAATACCAGTGGTCAGGTGACCGGCGCCTCGCATATTGCCACAGCCGTGCACCGTCACCCGGAATCGATCCCGCCAGTCGCCGGGAGTTTTACCGGGCCGAAGGGGGTGAGTTCGCAACTCAACGTAACGGTCGAAGTTCAAGGTATTTAAGGGCACTTCATGGGAGGTTTCCAGAAGCGCCCTTAAGAGAACAGATCCGTGAAGCACGCTTTCGCTTTGCACTTTCTCTCCTTCTTCTTTTATTTGTAGCTACATGACGTCACGCTCTAAATCTGAGGCCGATAGGATCGCCGCTGCTGGATTTGCCGAAATCTACGAACCGGTGAAGCCTTACATCGACGATCTTGATGCCTTTCTGCAGTCGCAGGTGGCCGAATTGGAGCCGGAGATTCAGGAACACGTGCGCTACGTTTTCGGCCACAGCGGCAAGCGGCTCCGCCCTATGCTAGTGGCATACAGTGGCTGGGAGGGCCCTGCGGAGAACGGATCAGCCGAGTTAGTGCGTCTGGGCTCTATCGTCGAGCTTGTCCACCTCGCGACCCTCGTGCACGATGATATACTGGATGAGGCGGATACGCGGCATCGTCAGGAAACAGCCGCCAAGAAGTATGGCCCGGCCGCTGCGGTTCTCATCGGAGATGTGCTCTTTTCCCACGCGCTCAAGCTGGCTGCGGAATTTCCTACGACTGAGATCTGCCGAGTCGTTGCTCAAGCGACTGCCCGTGTCTGTGCTGGCGAAATTGCCCAGACTTATCAGCGGGGAAAAGTGAACTACAGTCGCGACTTCTACTACAGGGTCATTCAGCTCAAGACAGCGGAGCTCTTTGAAGTCGCGTGCAAGCTGGGTGCGAAGGTGTCCGGATATTCAGAAGAGTTTAGCGAAGCAGCAGGTCTCTTCGGCCGCCATCTGGGTATCGCCTATCAAATTTTCGACGACCTGGTTGATCTTTATGCCGATGAATCCATGATTGGTAAAACCCTTGGAACTGACTTGGAGAAGGGGAAGTTCACTCTACCGCTCCTTCTCTTGCTGGAAAAGGTCGCCCCGGACGAACGCGATGCATTACTTGCGCGCTTCAATTCGGGCGATAAGACGGTGGCAGCCGACTTCACCAAGCGCCTGCATGACTTTCCGATTTTTGATGAAGTGGCTGCCATTTTTGAGGCTGAGTTAAAAAAGGCGACCGTCGCGGTGGCTCCTTTCTCTCAGCTACCTCCGGTTGCAGCGATGCAGAAGATCGCCGCATTGGTGCGTGCGCAGTTGACACGTATATAAAATCGAGGGCAAATGATTGTCGTATGAATAGCTGAACCGCTCATTGGCAAAATGTTCTGATTTTGAATGCCGCTCTCTGCTTGTTGTCTCCCATTTTCTACAACTGCGTTACAATCTATTTTTTGGTCTGGTAGGATGTGGGCGGTGACGAAGTAGAGCTGAAAACCAAAAAGGGAGCCTGACAAGCTGTCATTCGCATATCAGTGCCACATATCCAAAAGAATTATCGTAAGAGTCATTCTTGCGATTTACATTGCCAAGTAGCCGCTTGAGCCATCCGCTTGTCCTTGAGTTTTAGGGCGTCATTGACGAACCCCGCATCGGGAGTTCTCCGCTAAGCAAAATACTTTTTCAATTATGGATATCGCAATTGTGACCGGTGCGGAAACTCCGCTCGGACTTCGTATCGTTGAGGCACTGATTAAACAGGGCTTTAGGGTTCATGGGATAGGGAATAACTTTTCTAAAGTCACCTATGCGGATCGGCAGTTTATAGGCCATGCCGTGGATTTGACTGACCTGAAAGCAGTCGCCTCTGAGCTATCTGAGATTCTCGATAAGGAAAATCGTATCGATTGCTTAATACATGCAATCGATGTGACACCAGGTGCCGCCTTTGAGAAACTACCTATTGGCAATCTTGAAGCTGTTCTTAAAATAGGTTTGCACGGTCCCGTCATGATGACGCGGCTTGCGCTGCCAAACTTGCTTCGCTTCCGTGGCCAGCTCATCAATGTCATTCCTACTAACAAAAGCGGTCACCCTGCCAGTGCGTTGAATGCGTTGATTGAAGGTGGTCTCCGGGAGATGAACAAGGCGCTCTTTGACCAATGCCGAGACAGCGGTCTGCGCATTACAAACTGTTTGCTCCGCCAAAACACCGAGCTCGGTGGCGCGACCGTGAGCGACGACGTTCTCTCGCAGTCGCACATCGATCTTGAAGGCGTGGCCCGCACGATCGAGCAACTCGTTGATCCTAAAGCCGTCAATGTCCCCGAGGAGATTGTGCTCTATCCGCGCCTCAGTGCAGCGGCCATGGAAGCGCTACCGGAGGCTCCAGTCCCCCTCGATCCATATTCAGAGGTCGTCTTACCCCCAAAAGAATATTGCCCGCCGGAGCAGCCCAAGATTCCTACCGAGCAACGACAAGAGATCGACCGCACTATTCCATATTCCGATGAAGAGATGGAAGAAAAAATTGCTGCCGCGATTGAGGACTTCGAGGCGCATCCGGAGCGCTACGACGAAAAGCCTGAACAGAAGGCTGAACAGAAGAATAAACAGAACCAAAACCAACAGCGGCGTGACAACAGTCCAGGAGACGATGATCGCGGCAATAACAAGCGTCGTCGCCGTCGACGTGGTGGACGTAATCGCAACAAGGGGCCTCGCCGTGAGGACTCGGGTGACAATCAGGCACGTGGCGAAAAGCAGCCTAGAGCTTTGAATGGGGACGAAAAGGCTAAGCAGCCGGACTCTAAAAAACATCCTAGAGCAGGGAAAAAGCAGGAAAAGCCTGCCTCCCAGGGCAGTGATCAGCCATCTGGCACCGTTGCGAAAAAGAAAGCGGCCAAAAAGAAAGCGGCTAAGAAGCAAGCAGCTAAAGAATCTACCAAGACAAAAATACCTAAAAATACACAGGTGGAGAAGCCTGTAAAGAAGGTGGCTAAAAAGGCCGCTAAGAAATCAGCGAGCAAAGCTGCAGTTAAGAAAAAAGCGGCCAAGAAAAAAGCTAAGAAAAACACCACTTCTGAGGCTTAACGCGAAAAATGTATGCTCCGCTTCTGTCTTGTGCCTGGCTTAGCAGTTTGAGAAGGTAAGGGATGTTACGAATTTGCCTCTGCATTCTAATCTGTTTTGGTCCTAGCATCATGCAGGCGGGTATTTTGACTGGTCAAGTCGACCTCAAGCCGCTTAAGCAACGCCGCGGAGTCATCCGCTATGGCGGAGATGCTACTGAGATTGGGCCACCGGCTCCATTTCTCGGCGTGGTGTATTTGACTCAGGAAAGCTTGAAGGCTGGTACACCTCCGGAGAAGCATGCCGTCATGGCTCAGCGGGGCTTGCAATTTTATCCTGCCGTATTGCCTATTTCGGCTGGCACTAAGGTCGCTTTCCCTAATGAGGATAATACCTACCACAATGTCTTCTCGTATTCACCTGAGAAACGCTTTGATCTTGGCCGCTACGCGAAAGGCGAGGCTCCGCCGATTGTCACTTTTGATAAGCTGGGCGAAGTGCGCGTTTTCTGTGAAGTGCACGAACACATGCGTGCTATCGTCTTAGTGCTGGATACACCCTATTTCACGACGACGGACGGGGAAGGGCGTTTCAGAATGGAAAATGTCCCTCCCGGCGAATATACCTTGCATATCTGGCGCTTAAATCAGGCGCGGCACTCACAAGCGGTAGTCATAGGTGAGGGTGAAAGCGTTGTTGAATTTTAATCGGTTAGCGTGACGATTTCATTCAAAGCTAAGATCGTGTTCGCGATGGTGTTCGCGGTCATGGTCGTGTTATTGGCTTCTTTCGAACTTATCCGCTTGAAAATAGGCGACTATTTCGAGGCTACTCTACGTGAGCAATATGCCCAGCAGTTTCAACTCGCGGAGGAACGCGATGTCGAGCGTTTAGCCGCCTATTCAAATGAGGTGATTAACAATACTTCAAATCCGCGCTTGTCGGCCGCTCTATTTGAAGAAGACCTCTCACAATTCTACCACGATTTATCTCAAGAGATGAAATCCTTTTATCTTAGTCTGGATGAGCGGCATAACGCCAGCGGGGCTCGGCCTTTCTTTCGTTTTGTCCGGCATGATGGGGTTTGCCTGAAGCCGCCTAAGTTTGAAAGTTCGTTACTCGGTATTCTGAGTCCTTTCGAAGAAAGTAAGTTGGAGCCCTTGCTTTCTGGTCTGCGGACTACGGAAGATGAGATGCCCTCCGCGCGCTCGGGCTTCCTTGTTGCAGATTTCAAAGGTGAGCCTATTTTGCTGAAGGCGTTTGTCTTTCCCTTTTTCGATGCGTTTAACATGTTTATGGGAGACCTTATTCTGGTCATGCCATGGCAATCGGCCGAGGGCGGGGGGAAGGAAACGATGGGTGCCGTCGCAGTGGCAGGAGAGGTTTTTGACGCACAGGGCCGTGTCCGCTCGAAAGAGTGGGAGCCGCTTTCGCGTGTATTGGCGATTCCGGGTAAAGAAGAGGGTGATCGTCGTGTTCGCTTGGGTAATCGGGGCTATCTTGTGTTTTCTGAGGTATTGAACATGGATGATCGTTTCCCGGAGGCGGAGCGGGCGATTCTTTTTTCAACGAATGAGCAGGAACGTTTGTTAGTTGGAATCAGAAATGTCTTTTTGGTTTTTGGTTTTGCGGGATTTGTGGGGAGTTTATTTTTGAGTAACCTCCTCGCCGGCGGCCTAAATGCTCCCGTGCTGCGCTTAACGGATGCCGCGAATCAGATTGGCGCGGGTGATTTTACGACTCGAGTGCAGGTGACTTCGCGGGACGAGCTTGGCCAATTGGGCAATGCGTTCAACGAGATGGCTGAAGGTTTGGAATTGAAAGAGCGCTACAAGGCGGTGCTGTCGAAGGTGGCTGATACAAAAGTCGCTGCCCGTCTCATGCAGGGCGAGGTGAACTTGGGTGGTGAATCAGTAAGGGCAACCGTGATGTTTTGTGATGTTCGTGGTTTCACCCGCATGACAGATGGCATGGATCCGCATAAAGTGATTGAAATTATGAATATCCACATGACCGCGATGACTGAGATCGTTCACCAGTATGGTGGGGTAGTGGATAAGTTTGTCGGAGATGAGATCATGGTCCTCTTTGGCGTGCCTGTTCCGGGTGAGGATGATGTCGGGCAAGCGCTGCGCTGTGCGAAAGCCATGATTGCCCGCTGCCACGAAATGAATGCCGACCGTGAACCACCAATTTTTATTGGGATCGGACTCGCTCATGGAGAGATGGTCGCCGGTTGTATGGGCTCGGAAGATCGGCTGAATTACACCGTTCTCGGCGATAGGGTGAATTTGGCCTCCCGGCTTTGTTCACAGGCAAAATCGATGGAGATTGTTGTGGATGAAGCGATTCGAGACGCCACAGATTTGGACATCCCGGATTCCGAGCGACAAACCGTAGAACTGAAAGGATTTGAAACTGCGCCTCCTTTCTATATAATTAAATAGTGCTATCCTCTTTCAGCGAATGAAGTATTACTTATCACTCTCCTTTTTGGCTCTTAGCTCCGTCCTTCAAGCAATTGAAGCAGTTGACGAACGATTGGAGCGTGCGAAGGATTTCCTCGTTTACGAAACAGAGAACGGGTTTCTTTACTTAGAGGGGGGAGCGCAGCTGGACTGGACCGGTTATTATACGGATAACAATAGCTCGAACCCTCCCGGATTTTTCTTCCCGCATGATGCGAAGAATTACGACTGGAGCCCCCGGCTCACACTGACGCTGGATGCCTTTCTCGGGCAGCACCTTTACGGGTTCGCGAAATTTCGCCTAGATGATGGTGTGCACCCCGGCGTTGGGAAGTTCTATGGCCAGACGCGCGACAGCCGGATGGACGAATTTTTTCTGCGTGCGGATTTTATGGAGGGGGCTCTACAGGTTCAGGCCGGTCAATTTGTGCCTATCATGGGCAACTTCCTCAACCGGCAGGATAATTGGGATACCGGGCTTATCAGTTACCCAATGCTTTATGAGCAGGTGACTTCGGTCAGCGATCAGACTGTCCCCGTGAACAGCGCGGCGTTTGCTGCGCGCCGGAATGTTTCCGACTTTCCCAATAAGGTCAATTGGTTGCCTGCCTATTGGGCCCAGCTCTACACGCGTGGTGTCACGGTCTTTGGGAATAAAGACGATTGGGACTATAGCTTAAACTACACCAACCGGGCGCCGTCTTCGAGAGGTATTACCTGGGAAGAGAATGATTGGGGCGACCCGAGTTGGATGGGTAGCCTCGGCTACCGTATCAACCCATCCTGGCGATTGGGCGTAACCGGAACCGTTGGCCCATATTTACAGGACGTCGCAGCGCCCGCTCTACCGCTCGGCCGGGAGGTTGGCGACTATTTACAGCGAAACCTCGGGATAGACCTTTCTTATAAACACCGGCACTGGCAGATTTGGGCTGAGCTGGTTCACACTAGTTTTGAAGTGCCTAATGTTCGGGATGATGCTGAATTCTGGTCCTACTTTATTGAGGCACGCTACGATTTTCGACCGCAGTGGTGGGTCAGCGCCCGCTGGAATCACCAAATATACGAAAAAGTCGATGGCAGGAAGTGGGATAACGAGCATCGACGAATCGATCTAGGTCTCGGCCACCGTCTCGGGAGGAACACTCAGGTTAAACTTCAATACAGCTATCAGAACGAGGACTCTGGGGTGGATCTGATGAACGCGGAGCACTTCGTCGTTCTCGAAGCCAGTCTCAAACTCTAGTTCTTCGCACAAGTGACTCGCGTGTTTTTATTCAGACGGGCCAGTAACCATCGGAGATGAGCGTGCCCTTGTGGTGCTTCATCGTCGCATTTGTCATTTCGTAGGTCCAGACTTCGCCCAGCTCTTTGCCGTCCAGAGTGAAGCAAGGCACTTTGAGGCGGACGTATTCATTCTCAGAGTGTGGGCGCTCCGGCTCATAGCCTTCGAGGACGTCGAGCCGAAGAAAGTCTTTCTCACTTTTGAAGGTCAAGAGGTAGCCCTGCACCCACTTGTCACGGCGTAACCCTGTGAAGACGGAGTCGCCACCTTTCAATAAGAGCCCCGGGTAGCCAACGTGTAGATCGTAGAGCTGGCCGCGTAGCATCGCGGGGAGGGGTTGGTCAACCTTACCCTCGCAAAACTCCGGCCAGTAGCGCCCGCCGGGCTTAAGCGTGCCGTATACGAAGACTTTAAGATCCGATCGGTTCATTTCGTAGTGGCGAGCTTTAAGCCGCCGTTTGCAGCAAGTTTGTGTCGTCGGAGATGGCGGCTTATGCCACGCCACTACTTCTGCCGCTGCCGCACCGCCTCGTAAAGGCAAACGCCTGCGGAGACCGAAACGTTGAGGCAATCGACCGTGCCGGCCATGGGTATACTAATTAAATGATCGCAAAGGTCGCCCGTCACTTTACGCAGGCCCCAACCTTCGCTGCCGAGCACAAGAGCTGTCGGCTGGTCGAAGTCGATGCCATAGAGGTCGCCTGCGCCACGGTCAGAGGTGCCGACCAGCTGAACGCGTTTGTCGTGCAACTTGCGCAGGAGCATGCCGATGTTTTGAACCCTCAGGAAGGGCACGTCGTCGGCCCCGCCACAAGAGATGTCGCGAACGGTCGGCGTGATGCTGCAAGCCCCTTTAGTCGGAGCGATCACGGCGGTGACCCCTGCGCCTGATGCGGTGCGCAGGCACGCGCCGAGATTATGCGGATCTTGCACGCCTTCGAGCACGAGCAATAGCGGATTCTTGGTGCGGTCAATGAGGTCGAAGAGGTCATCTTCGTCTTCAATGTAGATAATCGTCGGCCCCTTTGAATGGCGGGGTGGACGCTTGATTTTGTGAACAGAGTTTCGGCCCATAAGGTTGGAAGGTTGGAAGGTTGGAAGGTGGAAAGGTTTGAATTTGTTTTAGGAATCGAAAAGTTTGGGCTGTCCGGCATTCGGTGCCTCCAGGCCGATGACTTGCCAGCCTTTATCAGTGAGGACGCGGCCTTGAGCGGTGCGCTGGAGATAGCCCTCCTGGATAAGGAAGGGTTCGTGGACTTCTTCGAGCGTGTGCGCTTCTTCGCCCACGGCGACGGCGACGGTGCCTAGGCCAACAGGCCCACCACGGTAGTTCTCGGCCATCACGCGCATGCATTGCTTGTCCATCTCGTCGAGCCCCCGGATATCGATCTCAAGGAGTTCGAGGGCGGCGGCGGCACTGGCCTTTGTGATGGTGCCGTTGCCGCGTTGCTGAGCGAAGTC
>Ga0222650_1000812_pt1 | contig 20489 bp, 21 predicted proteins | sample AntAcemetagen367_FD_179820 | JGI IMG/M metagenome (GOLD analysis project Ga0222650, IMG submission 179820) | Saline water microbial communities from Ace Lake, Antarctica - #367 | ecosystem: Environmental > Aquatic > Non-marine Saline and Alkaline > Saline | place: Antarctica: Ace Lake... | reverse complement strand
TGTCCTTGGAGCTTGGTTCCCGGCCTTCCGCATACGCTTCGTGCAGGGCGTCGATGAAGACGGCTTCGATCTCTGCCCCGGTGAACTGCTCGCACATGCGGGCGAGGACAACGGTGTCGAAGTCGGTGGGTCGCCGACCATGGCGCTTGATGACGATGTCCCAAATCTGCGCACGCTCCAAAGCGTCGGGGAGATCGACGAAGAACATCTCGTCGAAGCGGCCTTTGCGGAGGAACTCGGATGGGAGTTTTGACACATCGTTGGCGGTTGCCACGACGAACACGGCTTTGGTCTTCTCCTGCATCCAGCTCAGGAACGAGCCGAAGACACGGGAGGAGGTGCCGCCGTCGGTGCTGCCGCTGGACTTGCTGCCGGAGAAGCCCTTCTCAATCTCGTCGATCCACAGGACGCAGGGTGCGATGGCTTCTGCAGTCTGGATGACTGCACGGAGGTTGGCTTCTGATTGTCCGACGATGCCGCCGAACACACAGCCCATGTCGAGGCGTAGCAGGGGTAGCCCGAAGGCTCCGGCTGTAGCTTTGGCGGTCAGGGATTTGCCGGTTCCGGGGATGCCGACGATGAGCAGTCCCTTGGGTGCGGGCAGGCCGTAGGTCTTGGCGGAGTCGCTGAATGCACCCGCCCGGCGCATGAGCCATTCCTTCAAGTTGCTGAGGCCGCCGATGTCTTCGAGGGAGGTGGTAGCTTCCACAACTTCAACGAGGCCGTTGCGTTTCAATGTGCGGGCTTTCTCCCTAGCGATGACTGTATGGTCGATGCCTTTGGTTTCCACCACGGACAAGGCGAAGGCGTTCTCAGCCTCGGTGGTGGTGAGGCCGAGGGCGCTCTGTAACGCGGACTCCCGGCAAACCTCGTGGAGGTTCCTGATCTTCGCGGATTTCACGATGCCGTCTAGGACGGTGCCGAGTTGGGCGGGATCGGGGAGGTTGAAATCGACGTGGGTGATTTCGTGTTCGAGTTCGGGCGGTAGCTTCAAACGGCAACCGAGCAGGATGAGTGCGTGGCCGTTTGTTTTCGCTACACGCAGGATGTCCTTGATGCGGCGAACCAACATGGGGTCGCTCTGGTCGAGGTGGAGCTGGAGATCACGCAACAGCACCACATGGCGTGGGTTGTCGGTGGAGAACATGCCTTCGAGGAGCTGGAGGGCTTCCAGTGGATCGGGGCACGGGGTGACGCGGGATTCCTTCACATCTACTAGACCTTCCGTAGAAGACCAGGCGTGGAGGCGGCGTTTTAGTGAGGAGCAGGCGGAAGCGATTTCGGCTTCGGCGCGTGCTTCTTCGGAGCTGATGACAGCGAGGCCGGGGTAACCGGCGCGGAGGTAGGTGGTTAGATTCATGATTTTGGATGGTAGGACTAAGGCCGGCCGGTGACCGGTTTGAGGTTTGGTAATGTGTTGGTGGGTTTCGGCTTCTCCGGATTGGGTGGGCCGAGGTTTTCCCTTTCCCAGATGAGACAGGTCTCGCGGGAGGGATGGCTGTGGAGGAGCTGGCCGGATGAGGCACAGCGCACATTCCAGAGTTGTGTCTTTTCACAGAAGCGGATGTCCGTGGCCCGGACGACTTGGAGTCGCCCGAGCGCACGGAGATCAATCGCTTCTGTGTAGAGGCAGTCGATGTGACCGCCGGGGTTGAAGCGAAGGGTTTGGCTCATGGTTATGAGTCGCCCCCTCCGATTTGTTGTTGGTTCTGATAGCTGTTTGACTGCCTCCAGAAATCGGGCTTGCGGTTGCGCTCACGGGGTTTCCCGAGTGCTTCCTCGATTGCCTTTGTGGCGGCTTCGCAGCCGTTGCCTTTGAAGCCTTCGGCCTCGACGGTGATTTCCCCAGTTGGGGAAACTCTGACATGGATGCGGCGGCTCATAGCGAACCTCCTTCCAGGGTGAGCAGGACGGAGCCATCGGCTTCGATCCTGCGGGTGCTGCGGAGTCCGCGTGAACGGGCTTCGCGCATGGTCTTGTGGATGCCGTAGGATTGGAGCAAACGGCCGTAGCCGGTGCCGACTTCCTTAGCTACGTGTCCGTCCCACCAGTCGGTGGTCAGGCCGTAGCTGCCGTCATTTTCTTTCGAAGGTTCGACGGCGATGTCGTATGGGCCTTTGAGCTTGATAACGTGCGGAGCTAGACGGGTCATTCCGGCGTAGCCCCGGCAGTTGGAGTCTTTCAGGAGCTGGAAACCCATTTCGACAGATGCGTCGCGTAGGGCTTCGAGATCCCGGATCTGGGTCTGTATCGTGGTAAAATGTGACATGTGTATTTTTGGTTTGGTTTGTTGTTGGTTGATGAGAATGCACAAAGGGCGGCTCCTGATGTGGAGCCGCCCTTCGTGCGGTGGTGTCTGTTGTTAGGTGGGGGTATTGGCTTCGAGGGTAGTGGTATTGGCTTTAGGAGTGGTGTTGGTAGTTTTGGTGGTGGTTTAAAAATCAGGCTGGTGAGGGCAGGGTAGGCTTGTTGTGTGTGAGTGTTGGGCTGGTGGGAAAGGGATTGATTATGGGGAAATGGCGGGTATTATGCATTTATGACTCAAGTGCTTGTTCAGATCCCAGAAGCCACCCCCGTCGCACTGGGTTTAAGTCCGGAGCGGATCGGTGGAGCATTGGTTCTGGCAGCTGCCGTGCAGTGGTTCGAGAGCGGCAAGTTGTCTTGCGGTGCGGCGGCGGAGCTGGCTGGACTGTCGAAAACCGTATTCTTGGAACGGCTAAACGATTTTGGAGTTTCCGTATTCCGCCAGTCTGAGGAGGAGCTTCGGGAGGAATTTGCGAATGCCTGAGATCGTTTGTAATACGACACCGCTCCAGTATCTGCATCAGGCGGGAGTGCTCGACATCTTGCCAGTCTTGTATGGTCGCATCCTGATCCCGAATGCGGTGGCAGATGAAATTGCGGTGGGTGTGAGAAGTGGTGTCAATTTGCCGGAACTAAAATCCATTGAGTGGATCGAGGTTCGTAACGTAGAAGGTTCGACGTGGCCTATGCCTCGCGACATCCATCGCGGTGAAGCCGAGGTGATTGCGCTGGCTGGGTGTCTCGACGATTCCGTGATGATTCTTGATGATCTTGCCGCTCGGCGACACGCCCGGCTCTTGGGGCTGAGGTTCACCGGAACGCTCGGGGTTTTGCTCAAGGCCAAGCAGTCGGGAATTTTGAAAAGTGTCCTTCCAGTTGTGAATTGCCTGGAAGGGTTGGGGTTCCGTTTGGCTCCCGATACCCGGCAAGAGTTTCTGAAACTGTCCGGGGAAATCTGATTCCACTCCCGGGCACCCACGTTGGCGGGCACCCGGAAGTGGTCAGAGTTCAGCTCACGGCTGCGAGCCTGCGTCCGCCCTGTTGGCCGAAACGTGAGATCACGTCGCGGGCATCGGTGCGGGCAAGTTGCACTGCGTTTTCACGGAGGCGGTTCAGGCCATCGGTGAGGCTGCTCATCGCGCCGCTGTCGTTTCGGTAATCCTCGGCACTGCGGCTGAGGAGATCCCGGCGGAAGCGTTCGAGCGTTTGCTCAAGCTGCTGGTCGCCGGCGAAGTTCAACGTGCGGAAGCTATCGATGAATGTCGTGAGACGGTTCAAGGTTCGCTGGTGCACGCCGTGTTCCGATCCGTCGATGGTGGCGAGGACTTCGCTGGCAAGCCGGGCGGTCTCATCGCGCAGGGAGGCGACGCTCTCACGGATGAATCCGTCGAGGTCTGACTGGAGGCGGCGGGATGCGTCATCGGCGATGCGACGACGGTCTTCTGCCACCTCCATTTGCTCCATGCCCTCCGCAACTTCCAGTCGTATGCTGTCGGGTGCGGCGATCTGGAACAGGCGTGTCTCGAAGGCGAAGCGCTTGGCAATTTCCCCGGCGGGCGGGAACGACTGCTCGATGGTTGCGATCAGGCGTTCGGCACTGCCGTTGAGGTGCTGTGCGGCTTCGCGCCACTCGGCCATCGCGTTTTCCCGCAGCGGGCTGTAGCCTGCCACGAAATCGAGCGTGGCCTCCCGGAACTCGTCCCGGAGTTTGTCTAGCTTATCGGTGAGATCACCGAGGCGCGGGTTTGGAACGAATCTTCCGATGCCACCCAGGAACGGGAAGCTCGAACTATCGACGGTTGCCTGCACCCGGGACTCGATCAGGGCGAATGCCGAGAGCGCGTCGCGCGGGATGAGGCGTTTATGACCGAGCTGGATAAGCCGGTCGGAAACGTGCGCGGGGTCAAGGCCGAGGTCTTCGGCATTGAGGCGTTTGCAACCCCGCCAATAACGGACGGAAGTTGATACGAGAACTCCCCGGCGGCAGATGCCATCGAGGAGCGTTTGGTTTTGGGATTGGGTCTGGTTCATAATAACTATGTTGGTTGTTGGTTTGTGTTTTCTGGGGAAAGTGAAACGCCCGCCCTGCCAATGAGGCGGAGCGGGCGTTGGGGGCTGGCGCAGGATTCAGGCGGCCTTGTGCATGGCGCTGAATTTCATTTCAGGTAGCCATGCCTTGCACTCGTTGCGGAACTGGCACCACGAGCAGTGCATGCCGGGCTGAGGATGGAACCGGTCTTCGGCGATGCCTTGCACGGCAGTTTCCAGTAGGGAGATCACCCGGAGCTTCCGGTGGTTGTCCGCCGGTGGGGATGAGACACGGATGACCTGTGGCACCTTGGTTTTCACCAGGAACACAAGGTCGAGCGACGGCGGGGTTTCACCTGTCGCCGCCTCCATCAACAGCTGGTAGCTGACAAGCTGGATCTCATGATCGAAGGCCGCGTTGGCAGCATCCGGCTTCGCGGCAGCGGATTTGAAATCTACCGCCGTGAAGTTGCCCTCGACCAGATCCATCGCCCCGGTGAGGGGGACGGACAGGCCGGGGATGTTCTCCTTGAGCAGGACTTCAACGGCACGTGGTTTTTCCTTCATCGCCTCCGGGGAGTCGAGGTAGGCGGCAACCACGCGGAGGCCGTCCTGTCGGACTTTCACGCGCTCGGTGTCGTCCTTGAACTTCACCGGTCCTTCGTCGCGTTCGAGATCGCTGAATGCTTTCTCGTAGGCGGCGGCGGTGGCTTCCGGTGAGTCGTCGCCGCCACGCCAACGTGCCAGGTGGAATGCCTGGAGCGCGGCGTGGACGGCCTTGCCCAAGTGGAGGGCAGGTGGCGTCTTTTTCTTAATACAGGCGACTCGCTCGAAGTAGAACTTGAGAGAGCAACCGAGGTAGGCTTTCGCCGCCGAGGGGCTGATGTGCTTGGGCAGTGTCTGTGCCCAGGGTGTCAGCCCTGAGCTGAACACGGGTTCGGTTGGGGTGGCGGTCGCGATCATGCAGCCCTCCTTCCGTTGGCTCCGTTGTAAGCGGAGCTGTTGCGGCGATTATCAGAACGTTGCTTTCCACCGTGGGTGTCGAGCAATTCGTCGATGAGGCCGGAGGCTTCCACCTTGTTGAGGAGGAGCACACCCTTGCCGAAGCGCTGGCGTGCTAGCTGATCGACTTCGTCTTTCACGAGTGAATGCTCATCGACAAGTTTCAGGATCAGCTCCTTCTGCTTGTCGGAACATTTCCAGCGGTCGCCGTTTTGGGCATGACCATTGGAGCTGTGGTTTGAGTTCATTGGAACCGGTGCGTCGTCCATACCGTAGCCGGTTGGAGGGACGAATCCGGTGTGGAGGATCTGCTCATCGACGTTGGTCTGGAGCAGCTGGTAGATGCGTGCCGATTCCCCGGCAACGTCATCGGTGGTCACCAGCTCGGTCTCGACGGAGACGCTGAACTGGTGGCTGGAGTAGCCCGGGAGTCCCAGGCGTTTGCTGTAGTTTGCGATTAGTTTGATAGCCATGGCTGGTTAGTTAGTTTGGGGTTGTTGGTTTAATGGAGAATGAAAAGACCCGCCCCGGAGAAATCCGAGGCGGGTCGTGGGGGACGGGATTGACAGCCGGTCAGGCCGCCAGTTTTCCGGGGATAAAGAGCGCCGCCGAAGATTCGGCAGGCTTCTCTGAGGTTGCTTGCTCGGTGGAGTGCTGAGGTATGGCCAGAGCGGCCAGGATCAGCTCATCCGCCAAGCGTGTCATCGGCATGCGGCGGCGTTTTCCCTCGCGGTAAAGCGAACGGATCACGTCGTCGGATAGCCGGGGTGAATACAGTGTGCGTGGCATGGTTCGATAGAGTTGTGGGTTCAAGCTCTTGGTGGTGCGGCCAGCCTCACGAGGAGGGTGACGACCACCGCGCCGATCAGCATCGGCAGCCAGAAGTCCGAGAAGATCGAACAGCACAACGCGACGATGGAAATCCAGGCAAACGCCTTGATGTATGATACTGGGTTCATAGTAGTATAGATTTTTTGGTTTGTAGGCCGGGTCATCTGGGTCGCAGCATTTCGTAAAACAGGAAGGGCAAAACCGCGAGGTAGAGCCCTTCCCAAGAGGATTCGGTGAGGGAGCCGATGATCCAGGTAAACATTGCGATGAAAATGAGCCGAAGGAGGAAGCTGCGGGGCGTCATGGTTTCAGCGGATCATTTTTCCGAGGACGACGACGACGGATGCACCGAGCATGGCAAATCCGATTACCTTCAATCCTTCGCCCACCGGCTCTGTATCGGTGACCGGGATCGGAGGCGGCTTGGGTGTCGGTTCTGATGAGCAGGATGCGCAGGCAAGCGCCAGAACGATACCGGCGAGCGGAATCAGAAACCATTTCCGCATCGGGAAACGGCGTTGGGGTTGCAGCATGGGCTGGCAGGGATGGGGATTGTGTCTGAGGAGATGATTCATAAATGTGGTGATGTTGTTTGTTGTGGTTGAAAACAAAACAGCCCGGCGGATTGCCGGGCTGCTTCTGGTTGGTGACGGGATAGGCCGGTGGCCTTTCGTCATAGTATTATGACTCAATGGGGGCGGAGATTGCGCGTGGGCTGATCGTGTCAGCATCCCATCTGCCGGAGTTCCATCCTTCTACCTCTTCGTTCCTGCATGTGGCATCGGCACCCGGGGAATCGTAGGGCATGTCCCGCTTCCGGTGCTGCTGCCGGTCGTTCTTCCCGAGGCATCGCGGCGTGTGCCGGTAGCGAAGCCGGATGAGCCATTGGTCGTCTGGTTGCCAGTGGATCGGTTCGATGCATCCCGGAAGTCTGTGCGGCTGGTGTTGCCGTTTGTCCGTGTGGTCGCTGTGCCTGTCGTCCTGTTACTAGCGTCGCGGTAAGTGGTATGGGAGGAACCAGAAGATGATCCGTTGGTGGAGGCTGTGCCTGTCGTGCGCCCCGAGGCATCCCGGTAATCGGTGCGTGTGCTGCTGCCGTTGGTTTGGCTGGTGGAGGTTCCGATAGTCCGTCCCGAGGCATCGCGGATGACTGAGCGCACTGTCCCGTTACTGCTTTCCTGGTGGTCGATGGTCTGAGTAATCCGTCCGGAGGTGTCCCGCACCACCTCCCGGCAGGTCTGGGCGGGGGAGGCAGCAACTAGGAGAAACAGAAGGGGGGTGGAAAGTAACAATGGCTTCATGCCGATTGAGACTCCCGGAGACCAGAATGCATTCACTTCCAAATGATTCCGATGAGTTGGAAAAGCAGCTTGTGTCGGGCCTCCAGTTCGTCAGGGCCGAAGGTGTTCAGCGCGTGGAGGTCAAGTTCTTGCTTCTTCTTTAGCTCGTTCATGTCGAGCTTCGATTTGTAGCTGTCTGCCCGTAGGGTCTCGTTCCAGTAGAGGGTGTTGGCGTAGGATTTGAGCTTTTGCTGATAGGGCTCGTTGTTGCTGGAGATGTTGTCCTTCCCCTTGAGCAGGAGGATGCCGCCGAGGCGGTTGCGCTCCTGCTCGAAGCGCTCCTCGTCGCCGTCGAAGAGTGCCTTGTTCTCGTCGTTCCATGAGAGAATGTGCTCCACGTGAAACCCGGTCTTTGCTCCGGTCTTGGTGACGAGGTCGGCGATCGGGTGTTTGACGTTGAGGTTCATCCCTCCGGCGAGAAATTCGTCGACCCGTGCGAAGAAGTAGCGCTTGAAGCGGGTGTTCAGGTTGATGCCGGTCTGCTTGAAGGCTGCGTAACTCAGGGGATCTGGCTCTGCGATGTTCCGGCGAGCCGTAATCGCTGCTTTTAGTTCGGCGTCAAAAGCGTCGCGGTATGTCTCCGGGTCTTGCTCCCGGATGACTGTAGAAATTCGGAAGAGGGAATCAGCGAACTCGTTGCTGTCATAAACATTCTGGAGTTGAAGCAAGGAGAAATAGCGATCCGCCTCCCTCGTCACCACCCGGATTTTCTCGTTCTCCTGTGGATCGTCCCGGAGACAAACCGAAAGTCCGAGAAGGAATGGCGCGTCTAGATCCAGCAGATAGTTGTAATACACCGAGCGGTATTCATCGCCATCCAGAGTGTAGGCTTTCCTCAATTTGATAAACAGGTTCGAGTAATAGGTGAATTCTCCCTTTAGGAATGCCTTCACCTTCGCTGGGTTGTGGAGTAGACCCAGCTTCTCATCCATTTCGGAGGTGAACATCGCACGATGATAGTCTCCGTCGAACTTGGCTCCCTCGCTACGTTTGTCTGCATACTTCGCCTTGAGATAAAAACGAAAGAAGACATCAAGCTCGTCTTCCTTGAAGGCGTTGATGGCTCCTGCCTGGTTTTCCCAAAGATCGTTGTAGTTGTCCTTGTCGAGTTCGATCTTGTCGATCTGCCCGAGAAGTTTGCCTTTGAGGATTTCATACGGGCGTAGCTTCACACCCCGGTCGTTGATGACCTCGAAGACCATCGAGACATCGGTCTGCTCGACGGCCAGATTGATAAGGACGAGCCGGTAGAGGAAATAGAAGGTGAAAGTTTCGAAACTGTGGCGGTCGGTGAGCCTTTTGTCGATGAAGGTGCTGATGATCCCGTAATTCTTCACCATGTTCACGGCGGTGATGCCGCTGGAAACGTCGATCTCCTTTGCCTCCTTGCCGTCGAACAATCCCTGCTGCGCTTTCTGGTGCCCGATGTGGTTCATCCAGAAATGCCGTTCGTAGCCCTGCTGACCGCCGATCTTCGTCTCGATCCAGCCCTTCAGCGGCGAGCCGTGTTCGATTGCAAGGTGCCGTAGCTTGGTGAGTATGAGCGATAGGGTGGTGAGGCGCTGTTGGCCGTCCACGACATAGGTGCGCCCGGCTACGACGTTGGTCACGTAGGTATTGAGGTAATACCAAGGATAGTGTGCGGTGATGGTCTCCTGCGAGGGGTCGAGGTCGCTGGTGCTGGCGTATTGCTCGGTGAACTTGAAGAACATGTCGTCGAGCAGGCGCAGCACCGGCTCATCCGTCCAGCGGTAGTCGCGCTGATAGAAATCAATGTAGTAGGCGGTGTTCGAGAAGACGCGGTCGATGTTTTGTTTGTCGGGCGAGATGTCCATGGTGGTGTTGGTGGGGAAGAAAGGTTCAGGTGTGTGAGTTACAGGATTCTTGAAAAGCGTTTGGCATAGTGCGGGACTTCATGGCCTTTCGTTCTGTTTGAACTGATCGCGAATGGTCTGCAATCGGCGGAGTAGGTCGTCATAGGTCATAATTTCGACGACATGCCTGAATTTTCGGCGGATGACTTCAAAGTCCATCCTTTGGTCGGGTGTGAAGGCGTAATCACGCCCCATGATCATCATTCCCGAGGGATTGACGATCTTGATGTTCAAGCCGTCCGGGAGCTGGGGTTCATAGCGCTTGTTGAGCGTATCTTCTCCTGTTTGCCCCCAGCGGTTCAGGTGGTAGAGGTATTTCTCAAGCTGCATGATGGTGCCGCTGAGTTCCCGCATGGGGACGTGGTTGTCGCGGTAGCGGTTGCTGGTGACCATGCACTCGGAGAACGGTTTCTTGATCTCGATGGCGTCGACGTATCCCGAAGCATCGACAAGGAGGAAATCGATTTTCCGGTTCTTGCCGGCCAATGTGTCCCGGACGGGAGCCTCCGGGAATGCACAGACGTATTTGGGGTAGAGGAACTGGATGACCTGCAGAATCTCCGTCTGCCATTGCGCCTCAGTGTAGGTGTCTGCGTCGGCCAGCATGGTCTCGATTTTCTGAACGAGGGCGGCAAACTTGTCGTTCTCGTAACCGCCGAACACCCTCTGTGGCTGGCTGCCTTTGGCCGAGGCCTTGCGCTGGCGGTAACGGAGATACTCGGCCTCGTGGTCGGCTTGGAGGGGCACATAGTTCCGAATCATACTGCTGACCCTCGCCCGGGCGTATTTCTTCAGTTCGTAGGTGTTGGGGAACTGGCGGAGCATTTCCTCAAAGACTTCCCCAGGCAGCGCCTCGGGGTGGTCGCCGCCGACATGGAGTGAGCCGAACCCGTAAGTGTTGAAGCCCCGAAAAATCGGGATGTTGGTTTCAGCCACGAAGATCCGTTTCTTAAATTTCAGGGATCGATGCAGATACAAGTCGTATTCAATGCCAAGGAAACTGCGGTCGATCTGGTAGTAACCATCCACCAAACGTCCGACGACGAAGCGGTAACAAGGATCCATGGAGAAGTCCCCATCGTCGATTTCCGGGCGGTAGATCTCCCTGCGGACATGTAGGGCTCTGCCGGAGAGTGGGATTTCGTCGTCCGATTCGAGAGGCTTCAACAGCCAGTCGTCGGCTCCTCGCTCAGGCACGTAGCGCATGAGGAGTTCGTCGCCGGGCTTGGTGAAGTCGATCATGGTGTGGGTTTGGAAAGTTGCTCTTTGGGTGACACAGCAACAGCTATAGGGGGATTTCAGTTAGTTGAAAGGTGTTGTGGTCGCAGCCTACTTGAATTATGCGGGGCGGGCAGGGCAAAGCTGCGGCGGCTGTGATAACTTCCGCTTTGAAGTCCGGGTCGATCATCGCCCCCAGTCGGATTTCCACGATGGCTTCCGGCGTGATGGGGAGAAGACGTGTATGGTCATCTGGGAATGGACCGACCGGAATGCGGAACTCTTCTTCAAATGCCCACTCCAAGCCCTTCCGGCAGGATACCTGGTCTGAGAGAAGCGTTGGATCCAGTCCAAGAGTTGCAAGCAAATCGATTGGTGCCTCGGGGTCGGCGTAGGTCACTTCCCGGCCGAAGCAGAATGGCGAAAACTCCGTGCTATAGCCGATGCAAATTCCCCGATGTGCGCCGCCGTAGTAGCTCCACATCCGATTCAAGCGAGGGTTGCTTGAACAGCAGATCAGGCCGGAGGATAAGCGAAGGTTTTCCATCGCACCGCGCAGCAGTTCTGAGTGGCCTTCATCGATGAGAATCGCCTCAGCTTGTGCCGCCTGTTCATCCATTCCCTTTTCGCGGGAGAACTCATACATTAGGGTTCGCAGCTTTCCGAGGTCGACTGAGATGGGCGCTCGGTATTCAAAGGGGTCGTTCATGTCATCGACACCTGCGACATGGACTTCAGGCACGCTGAGTTCCTTGAGCGCCCATTCGCTCGCACCCCGATAACGGTGAAGAACGGCAGGTGGCTTTGCCTTTGCTGTGAATCGGCTGAGCAATTCCAACTCACGTAGAGACATCCCCGCAAACGGATTCATGACAATGGGGGGTTGGCGAAGGTTTCCTTGGTCACGGTCTGGATGAGATGAGGGTTTCCGTTGTTTTGCAACTCTCAGAAACCTCCCTCATTGTAGCAATCAGAAAAAGAAATGGCAGCTCGCTGAGACACAGCCAGACCACCACAATACCTATCCCCGCGTATGTCCTACCCTCCCTGCAAGGGTTTGGTGCATTGATCTAACTCGAACCGCCCCTGCCGTCGATCTCATGGTGTTGGACATGAAAGCCAGACTGTCGGCGGCAGGGCTTGCTCCTTAGCCGTTAGCCTGCTGGACTCCAACCAAGCTGAAATCGGTGTTTCCATTCGCCTCCAAAACAAGCAATCTGACCCAGCTACCCATTATGCCTGCCAAACGTAAAACAACTGAGTCTCCTGCAAAGACCCTCCCTCCCAGGGCTACCTCATTTTGGTACCACTTTGCGCTGGTACGAACGATCGTTTGAATTTATCTGAGCCGAATGGCTCGCAAAACCACACGTAACATAGAGTATGCCGGAGGATTTCCCGCAGGCATGGAAGCATTTGAAAACCTAAAAGATCCACGCAATGGCAAGGCGAAGCGCCATTACTTCGGGGAAATCCTCTTCATCGCCTTGTCCGCCATGGTCTGTGGGATGGAAGGCTTCGATGACTTCGAGCGCTTCGGCAAAGGCCGTAAAGACTGGCTTAAGAAGCATCTCAAACTGCCCAATGGGATTCCAAGTGACGATACTTTCCGCCGAGTTTTCACCGTTCTGGATCCGAAGTCGTTCCTCGACTGCTTCATCGCCCATGTTGGCACCTTGCGTCCCAACCTCGCCGACGAACTCATCGCCATTGACGGAAAAACCATCCGGCACAGCTTCACGCAAGGAGATCCGGAAAACAGCGTCCACATCATCAGTGCGTGGGCAAGCGGTAGTGGCCTGTCTTTAGGACAGCTCTTAGTGGACGGCAAAAGCAACGAGATCACCGCCGTGCCGAAGCTCCTCAGGGAGATCAATGTGAAAGGAGCCACCGTCAGCCTCGATGCGATGGGCTGCCAGAAGAAGATCGCCCAGGAAATCCATTTCGCCGGGGGTCACTACCTGCTCGCGCTCAAGGGGAATCACGGCACGCTCCACGCTGATGTTGTCTCACTTTTCGGCGATCCTGAAGCACTCCGGTATGGCCAAAGAAAAGGAGCTGCCTATGGGGAATACCAAGGAGAGTTCGAAAAAGGCCACGGGCGTATCGAACAACGCTCAATCAGAGTCACCGACTATCTGGACTGGTTCGAGCCCGCGGAGCGCAAGCACTGGTTGGGATTGGGCAGCATCGTGGAAGTGACTTCGACGCGTGATACAGGTAAAACAAGCAGTGAGGAGAAGCGCTATTACCTAACCAGCCACCAGCCGGAGGCGGAGAAACTGCTCGGACTGGTGAGAGGACATTGGGGCATTGAGAATAGTTGCCACTGGGTTCTGGACGTCACATTTAACGAAGACCAGTGCCGTGCCAGAACAGGCAATGCGGCGCAGAACCTCGCGTTGCTGCGAAAACTCACCCTCAACCTACTGCGGGCGGACAAAACGATTAAAGACACCATGCGAGGAAAGAGAATCAGAGCAATCCTCTGCGAAAAAACTCTCGAAACCCTTTTGAAAATCAATGATTCAAAATGAGATAGCCCTGCCCATGCGCTGGTTAAGCGTCGCGAAAAAGAGGTTTTGCAGGATAGCCTGATAGTAGGTGGAGCTGGTTTCGCTCTCTGGATCGAAGCCTTTGAGGATCTTTGCGAGGTCGGTGGGATGAAAGAGTTTTTCCGGTATAAGTCCGTCTTTTTCTTTGAGGAACCAGCAGAAGATCAGTCGTGTGAGCAAGCGGATGAGGCCGGTGGCTCGGCGCTTTTCGTCATCCTTTTCGAGATCGTCGGGGAAATCGACCTGCGGTAGCGCCCAGAAATACCAGTTGGAGAGTTCCTTGTAGAAGCGGTTGTTGAGCAACTCGATGTTGAATATCTGTTCCCAAGAGGCGTGGAGTGTATCGAAGTCGCTTATGGGCAGCTTATTCGGGTGCTCCAGCTCGGAGAAGGCGAAGGACTGGATGATGTCGAGGTGCCCCCGATGTGTATCGGCGAGGCAGATGTCGCGTATGATTGTGACTTTTTCCAGCACGTCCTTGTCCGCATGCACTTTGTTCTGACGGCGGTTGATAACGGCGATGGAGAGGGCATTGCCATGCTTGATTAGCACCATCACGGGCATGGGGAAAACCCGGTTGATCTGGCGGGCGATGGCGGAGAGTTTGCCGCGGGGGTAGTCGCTTCCGGTCAGCTCGATGGCTATGAAGAGGTAGGAGCGGAGAAGGCCGGTTTTGACACCTGTGTCCTTAAAGAAATCGCCTTGTCGAATGTTGGAAATCTCCTCGTCGGTAAATTGAAAGAGGATGTCGGCGGATTTCCATTCGGAGAAGAGAGCTTTGGTTTTGTCGAACTTTGCGGTGTCGCCTTGTGATGATACGAGAGCGAGAAATGCCTGCGGCTTGGAACCTTCGAGAATGAGCGTGCGGTCGCTGCGATAACCCAAGGTGTCGAGAAGGGCTGTCGCGGCATCTCGGAGCGGGGTTACCGTGAAAGCTTGAAGAGCGGATTGGATGGAATCGCGGAGGTCGGGCATGGGAGTGAGTGGAGAGTGATCAGTGATCAGTGGAGATGAGAACGGCCTTTTTCGGTGAGACGGTATTTTTGGAGGCGGCTGTTGGGTTTGTCGGGGAGGGTGCGCTCGATGAATTCGGCTTCGAGCAATGGATTCAGGTAGTTGAGTTGGAAGGTTCTCCAGTGCCGCAAGCCAAGTAATTCCATGATTTCCTTTGCTGAACGTGGTTCTCGACAGAATGCCCCAACTTGTGCGGTGACTTGTGCGGTGACTTGTGCGGTGACTTGTGCGGTGACTTGTGCGGTGACTTGTGCGGTGACTTGTGCCTTTTCATCCAACTTATCATCCAACTTATCATTCAACGTATCATCCAACTTGCTTGCCGAGGAAGCTCCTACCTCCTTTCCAATCGTCTTGAGATATTCCGGGGCGAAAGGGAATTCCAGCCAGAGGTCGTGGCCGGAGATTCGGAGTTGTGGCTTGGGAGTGGATGCAGCGTGGCAGGCTTCGAAGATGCGCTGGATGCCGCGCCCCCATGCTTCGATTTCACCGGCGCGGAAGAAGGTATTGGCGATGGTGGGATTGTAGGGAGCGGAGGAGTGCTCACTGAGCAGGGTTTCCACGGTCCAGCCCTCCGGCATGACGATGGGGTTCCAGATTTTCAGTTTGTCCCAATAGACACGGATCTGCACGGGTGAGGGCATGGCGTAGTCGCGATGCACGAGGGCGTTCAGCACGGCTTCGCGAAGCGCATCGAAGGGCACGGGGTAGCGCTCGATGCGTTGAATGCCTTGATAGGTGATGGCGGCTTTGAGGTACTTGGTACGAACGAGGTCGATGGTGCCAGCAACTTGGGAGAATAAATTCCCGTGAAGGGTATCGTGGTACGCGAGATCGGTCTCCGAGCGGAAAAAACCGATTTTCACAAAGGCACCTGTGACAAATTTCTCGGGGTCTTCATGGAAGAGGAGAACGGCGGCGCGCTTGAGATAGTTGCCTTCGGTGAGCTTGAGTTTTTCAATCAAACTGGCGTCGGAGGCGGCAAGGTCGGCTGCTTCGAGGCGTCCGCTGGTGGATGCCAGATCGCGGAAACGACGGATGGCGGATGGCAAAAGGTCTTCTGCTTTCACGCCTGGCATGGGTACGCCATCCCAGGTGCGACCCTGCCTGCCGAGCAGGAAGCGATCGAGAGCCAGGCCTTTGAGTTCCTGCGTAGTGCTGCCGCTGCGTGTGAAATAATGCCCGCGATAGCTGATCGGGTTCGGATAGGGTTCGACGATGATTTCAATGAAGTCCGCGTCGCCTTCCTGCCGTAAATTGACCTCGGCGAGAATGCCCAGGACATCGCGGATTTTGTTTGGGAGGTCTTCCAGAAGTTTTGCGGCATTGGGGAGCCCTACGACTTCCCCTTGGTCATTTTTCCCAATTTGGAGGATGCCGCCATTCGCATTGGCGAAGCCGCAGATCCCTCGCATGAAATCATCACGCCAGACCTCTTTCCATTCGAGTTGCTGGGATTCCTTCATGGCGCATTTTCCATGATGACGAGCCAGGTGACGAGTTCGAGGTCGTCGGACGAGGCGGGGGTTTCGGAAGCCATGGGAAGCAGGCCGTCGCGACCGGACAGGAGCGAGCTGGTGGCACGGCGGGCGAAGGTGCGTTTGATCGATTCCACGGCGGAATCGAGAAGTGCGGATTCGTGGGTCATGTCGTTGCCATTGCCGTTCCGGCCATCGAAGGCGTCGCAGAGATCGGTGAACGCGCTGGCGTGGCCTGCGGCAAGGGTGCGGAAGAGTTCGAGGGTCTGCTTCGGCTGCATGAAGGTGAGTCGGACATTTCCATCATCGAGCACGTAAACCAGATAGTAGGGCGCGAGCGGGTTGACCTCGGTTGGGCGTTTGTTGTCGCGCTGGCGGAGACAGAAGAGGGTGCCCGGCTGGGAAACCGGAAGTTCGGGGTCGGGAGGAACGACGGCGAAAAGACCGAGTTCGGCGGTTTCCAAAAGCTCGCGGTTGTTTTCGAGAAATCGCAGAAGATCTAGGCGGAAGTCGGTGAGGGAGAAATCGGCGAGGGAGATGCCTTCTGGGTCTTCCTCGTCAAAATCGACAACACCTTTCTGGAGATCTTTGAGCTGCTTGTTGCGGTAATGAAGGTCGGCTTTGATCAGGTCTTCGATCTGGTCTGAGGCAAGCAGGTTGTCCTCGCCGGAGGCGGTGAGATCGACGAGTGCCATTCGGTCTTCCACACGGTTCTTGACGTTGAGGTAGGCGTCGAGGTCTTTGGTGGGCCAGAAGTTGACGAGCGAGACAGATTTGTTCCGGGAGCCGATCCGGTCGATGCGCCCGAAGCGCTGGATGATGCGAACGGGATTCCAGTGGATGTCGTAGTTGATTAGCAGGTCGCAGTCCTGAAGGTTCTGCCCTTCCGAGATACAGTCGGTGGCTATGAGCAGGTCGATTTCCTCGTCCTGTGGGAGCTGGGGTTGCTTGTCGCGTTTTTTCGAGAGAGGCGAGAAATTGGTGAGGATGTGTTCGAGGTCGGTCTTGCCGAGCGATGCCCGGTACTGGCCACCCCCGCAGACGAGCGCGGTGTGGATGCCGAGCGAATCCTGCGACCACTTGGCGAGATTTTCGTGAAGGTAGCGGGCGGTATCGGCAAAGGCGGTGAAGATAAGAATCTTCCGCACCGGCTTGCCATCCTTGTTTGTGGAGGGATTCGCGACCTTGGCGGAAATGATTTCCCGGACGCGGGCGAGCTTGGCATCGCGGGCGGGAACGACCGGGCGTGAGTGATCCAGAAGGTTCTGGAGTTGCGACCGGTCTAGGCGGACGGCGAGAAGCCACTCGGGGAGATCGAGGTGGGCGAGGTTGATCTTGTGTTTGCCGCCGATTTCGAGGTCTTCGGGATCGAAGTCGAGATCGTCGAAATCATCTTCGGACAGATTGGCGAAATCGAGCTGGGGATTGGCGTCCCGCTTGCCTTCGAATGCCTCGATCTTGGCTTCCAGCGTGTCGATCTTTTCGATGGTGCGCTTGAGCGTGAGGCGGAAGGAATCGATGGAGCTTTCGAGACGTTTCAGGAAATTGATCTTCATCATGCAGATGAGGATGCGTTCGCGGCCTTCCTGGTTGAAGTTCCCGATTTTCGCGGCGTATTTTTCCACGATTTCCGCCGGGAGGTTTTTCTTCAGCTTGGTGCTGGGGTGATAGAGGCTGAGTGTCAGCTCGCTGATTTTCTGATCCAGCTCTTCGAAGGAAATGAAGGCGTCGTGGAGATCTATGCGCGGATATTCGGAGGTGGGTTTCTCGCGTTTGGGGAAACCTCCGAGAACTTCCATTTCCTTTGCGTAGTAGCGCTTGATCTGGGAGCGGGAGCGGGCAATGGAGAGGCCATCAAGCAGCTTGAAGAAGTCGCTGCCGAGTTCGTGGATGAGGTCACGGGCTTTTCGATCTGCGGCAGGTTTCTTCGTCCAGTTCGTGAACTTCGCCTGGGCCTTGCGGGTGGTGTCCTTGATGCTGGGGATTCCCAGCTTCTCTTTGAAGGCACCGTCGTGTTCCCCGCCCGTGTCGCGTGCCACGTCCCCTCCGGCGATGAAGGAAATCTGATTCCGGAGATCGGCGATCTGGTTGTTGACCGGAGTGGCGGATAGCAGGAGGACTTTGGTTTTCTGACCGCTCTGAATAACGTCTTCCAGCAGGCGCTCGTAACGGGTACGGCGGGGCGAGCCGTCTTCCTTGGGCTTGCCGACGGAGTTGTTGCGGAAGTTGTGCGACTCGTCAATGACGATGAGGCTGTAGTTGTCCCAGTTGAAGTTCGCGAGGTCGTGATCGCCGGTGTGACCGGCGGTGCGGGAAAGATCCGTGTGGGAGAGCACGTCGAAACCGAAGCCATCCTCCATCAACGGATTGAGTCGGCTGTTGGATTTGAAAACCGTCCAGTTCGGCCTGAGCTTTTTCGGGCAGAGTACCAAGACGCGTTCATTACGAAGCTCGAAGTATTTGATGACCGCGAGTGCCTCAAAGGTTTTTCCCAAACCGACGCTGTCGGCGAGGATGCAGCCGTTGTATTCCAATAGCTTGTTGATCACGCCTTTGGCTCCGTCACGTTGGAAGGAATAGAGCATTTTCCAGACATGCGATTCCAGCAGGGTGGTGCGCTTGAGCGCTTCATCGACATCCTTGTTGCCTTCGAGTTCGTCGCGGAAAAGGTGAAAGAGAGTGAGGAAGTAGATGAACTGGGGAGAATTCGGGGCGGCAAGACGCTTGAGGTAGGTGAGAACTTCATCCCTGACATCCTTGGTGAGGGCGTCGTCATCCCAGACCTCCTTGAACCATGCCTTGAGGTCTTTGCGGTCGCGGTCGGAATCGACCACGAGGTTCAGTTCGACGTTGCTGTTATTTCCGAGGCCAAGTCCTGGGACGGTAAAATTCGAGCTACCGAGAATCGCGCTGGATGCGTTGCCGTTTTCGATATGGTAGGCTTTGCCGTGAAGAAAGTTCGATTGGCGGATTGATCGGATTTCGACCATGCGTTCGATCCACTCCGCGCAGGCCTTGGCTGCGGGGCGCTGGGTGAGTGTCTTGCCGAGAGTGATGCCGTGCTCGGTGAGCTTGAAATTGGCCTTGTCTTTGTCGCCGCGATCAATCCCCGTGACGAAAGATGGCTCACCGAAAAGAAAGCGGAGTTTGGCCGCGCCTTCTAGCTTTGGAGCCAGCGCTTCGTAGGCGTGGACAGTAAAATAGGCGGAAACAAAGGAGAGATTGCTGCCCGGTTGGATCTCGGATTTCAGAAAGTCCCCGACGGTGCCCCGGTGATTGCGGTTGTCGCGCAATGAGGAATTCGACTGGGGTTCGTTGGGTGACATGAAATGGGATTGGCAAGTTGCTAAATTAGACGCCTATAAAAAAGGAAATTTCGTCGTCTGGGAAGGCGGAACGAATAAAGAGAACCGGCAATCCCATCTGCACCAATTGCCACAACCCTAACCTCCCTCGCCTTTCCCCGAGCGGGGAAACGGGAATGGGGCTGAAGTCCCTGGCAGGGATTTAGGGTCGGATCATCCAGCTAGTACAGTAACAAGGGCCGGACCGTTTCCGGGCCGACCCTTGCGGTGCCACTGCCATGTCGCAGCGCACCATTGCACCTCCCTCAGGTGATTATTGTTGGGACGAATTACGGATTTTATCCGTCCACTGGATACCGATTGCTTTCTCTAACAGTTTCCATTCCTCGTCTTTTTCGATTTGCCTGATGGCGTGCTCGACAGGGCACACCATCCGGATTTGCTCGGACGGTAACTCGGCAATGCATTCGTTCAGTGAGTGCTCAGATTCGACGATCTGAAATTCGGTCTCCATGTATTTGCCGTCTTCTGGCAATGACCGTGTGACTTCGATTGCATGCATTGCATCAGGATTCAGCAGTTCTTGGTGGCTTTGCACGAACTCCATGAGCTGATGAGCTAGTCCGGGTCGGCGTTCGGTCGTGCCAGTAAAGGCAGAGGCGACAAGAAGTTTCAGGTCGGTCTGTCCGTTATTTGTCACTAGCAGCCAGCAGGCGGCCATCGGCTGAGTCCAGAGTTTGAACCCCTTACCAGCCGATTTGGTGTAGAGGGCTTTGGGGGCGTTTTCTCTGAACCATGCGCGTGCTTCGTCAAAGACACTCTGGGTATTCGGTTCGTGGGTTTTGGGATGGGCGTGTTGGCCGCCAGGGTAGCTGAGTGCATGGATGGGTATCCACCAGCACAGGCCACCTTTGATTGCGGGTAGCACTCTGATGGTGGATGTTCCTTCAGGCAGCCGGGCTTTGGCATGGGTGTATTCGGGTTTCAGTATCAGATCGTCGAACTGGTTTTTGGGTTTGGTCCAGCGAGAGAGCAAGTCCGTTGTGTCGTTGTTCGATTCTTTGAATTCGATATTCTTCTTCATTTGATGTGTATTCTTTCTGTTTTGGTCATCCAACCCCAGCGGAGCTGAGTCTTTATTGGAATCTACAGAAGGGTATTTACGCCTCTCGACGCCCCCGAAAGGGGAAGACGTGTGGCCAGAAATCTGGGGAGCAGTAGCCAATGAGCACGGGAAGTGGGGGACTTGTGCCTGTGGGTGCGCTGCTGCTCAATGAACGCGATGGTACTGACAGCCATGGCGGCGCGGTGGTTTCATCAGAAAAACCAATTTCAACGGACCGGTGAAACGCCCTGAACTCGGTGTAGACCCAGCGGTTTCGCTCTAGGGGTCGGTTTAGGGCTCATCTAACATGATGAATCGCCCAGATATGGGCCCTTGACAGTAAGACTTTCTTCATGAGATCAGGCTCGTTCTTTTGACCACTGCGGCTGCCATGGACTGTTAATTTTTTTAGCAGACACAAAACCTCTCAAATGA
>Ga0222650_1000809_pt1 | contig 20546 bp, 19 predicted proteins | sample AntAcemetagen367_FD_179820 | JGI IMG/M metagenome (GOLD analysis project Ga0222650, IMG submission 179820) | Saline water microbial communities from Ace Lake, Antarctica - #367 | ecosystem: Environmental > Aquatic > Non-marine Saline and Alkaline > Saline | place: Antarctica: Ace Lake... | reverse complement strand
GAATGGAAGAATCCAGCAGCTAAAAACGAATGCGAGAGGCTTCCGCTCCTTCGATAATTACCGCACCAACATCCTCTTTCATCTCGGAGGCCTTGATATGCTTCCACTAAAAACCCTGTAGTTCCACAAAATCTTCTGGTCTCGCTGGCCGGTAATCATCCCATGACTCACCTGTTTGTATTTCTACAACCATTGGCAAAGTCGGTGGCAATGAAATTTCGTTAGACTCAGTTACTGTTACACCAGCGTGGAGGTCATAATCAGCTAATGTAGTTTCCAATGTAGCCAGATTTTCTAAAGTTACCTTGTCTTGAATTTGTCTTCCATTTGAAGCGTTATATACCAGAACCCCATAAGGGGCGCCTCCATTCAATGTATACACACACCAAAACATACCATATTGAGTTACTAATAAAGTCCATTCCCCTATAAATTCAGCGTCTCCAGCAAAACTTTCAGCACATGAAGTGGGAGGTGGTTTAATTATTGACGCATCCTTAAGTGAGTCAATTACTACATTCGGTTCATAAAAACTGAGTCGAGAAGATTTCTCTTTTGGTTTTTTTCCCCAGTTTTCGACAAAGCCTTTCGCGTCTTTTGTAAACTCGGATGTCGATATCAACCAACCCTCTGAGTATTCTTCAGAATCAACAGTTCCCCAAAGCTGTCTAAGAACCGGAGCAGAAATGGAGCCTTTTTGAGCTTTACATTCAACATAGATGACTTTTTTATTGACCTTATGCTCACATAAAAGGTCGAGCTCAGCTCCTACAATTCTGATTTCTTCAATTACGTTATAACCTTGAGCTTCAAGTAACTTTTTTGATAGTGTCTCTAAAAGATCTCCCTTTTTTTTAGCACTATCTTCTTTTTTACAGGCAACTTCTATTTTCATAATAGTGGCTTCTTATTATTCCATTTTGTGATTAATTGCATAAGGCCCTAACATTGTATTGTGCGTATACGCATATTGAATATCTTTTGTGATTGAGGCAGATAAAGCGACACTTTATCTGCAAAAACCTCTATGTTTTTTATGTGTACTGATGTTTAGTATTCTAAATCATGGAGGAATACTATGCGACAACACGTACAAAAAAGGTTAATTTCCGTATCGCCTTATAATCAAAATCCGCTTTGGCCAGATGGCTATTTTGACGTTTTGCAGGATGCCGGTGTGCATGAGGATTCATTTCTGATTTATGCGAATTGCGTCAGGGACTTGTTTAAGAATAACCCTGGAAAAGCAAGGCTATCTCTGGGTGCGAATGAAATTAGAGCTTATTTGCAACAGTTGGAAAACTCAGGTGCTGTGGAGGTTGCTGGACGTTTGCAAGCGAGGGAAGCGTTGATCCTCTACTACGAAAAATTCCGGGGCATTCCTTTGGTGAAACGTCAGCATGATGACACGGTAACAAAGAAAAATGAACCCTCAGAAAATTTGCGAATCGTTTCTCAAAGTAATCCCCACACGCCTTCACACCATTTGGATTGGACGGCACTGAAAACCGCTTAGAAATGGGGTCAACTTGTGATGTGTAGCGTTCTGTTATAAATAAACACAGTTGTATGATAGAATTGCTACACTTTACAGGCTGCCCCCTTTCCGTGATGCCCCTGTTTAATGCAAAAACAATCTGTTGATGAATCAATTTCATCAATACTGATTTCATAGAGGTCTCGAAAGGCCCGAAACGCATCTTCTCCGAAGTTTCGGAAGCGATGGACAAAGGCCTCTCAGTCATCATCTGGAATATGAATTTTGATGTCCATGTATATTGCGGAAAAGATTGTACTGGCTCAATTTACTATCGCTTCCAAAAGGTGATTGGAAAGAGACAGCCTTTGCTTAAAGACTTCAAAATTTTCGGTACCTTTTTTCGTAGTACTCCGTCGATAAACGATAGCATGCAAAAGGATATCAGGCACAATATAGACTAAGGGTGAGGAAATAGATTGGGGACGTTCCTGTCCCCGCGAAAAAGGAGTAAGCTAGAGGGGTTAGGTTCTACAAATCCCGCTAGGACATGATTGTCCTCGCTCCGCCAGTTACCTCGCGAGTCACGTTTCGGCATGACTCAGGCAGGCATCTTCTTCAGCGGTCTAAAAAACGCGCTAAGGGGTTGTCTGGGTGGGCGAGGATTTTTTCTAGTGCTACCGAACGATGGGAAATTTTGTGTTTCACATCTTCTCCCAGTTCCGCAAAACTTTGGTCATAACCTGTGGGATGAAATAAGGGATCGTATCCAAATCCTTTGGCACCGCTGGCTTGATGGGCGATAGCTCCTTTGCATTCGCCTCGTATAACCCACTCTTCGCCATCGGGTCCGCAGAGGGCGAGCACACACACAAACTGCGCGGAGCGATTGGCTACGTCTTGTAACTTTTCTAAAAGTAGGTGGTTGTTTGCCGCGTCGTTTCCGTGTTCTCCGGCGAAGCGGGCAGAGAAGATTCCTGGAGCCCCGTCCAGAGCGTCGACCGCCAGGCCGGAGTCATCGGCTAGAGCCCAATCTCCAATTAAATCACGTAAGCCTCGGGCTTTAATAAGGGCATTGGCTTCGAAGGTATCTCCATCTTCTACAAAGTCGGGTGCGTTCGGTACATCTTTTAAACTGCGGATGGGCATTCCCAACATCGCTTCAAATTCTTCACACTTGTGGGCGTTCCCACTGGCTAGAGTTACGGTAGGTTTGCTCATAAGTTATTTTGTTCCCTGGCGTAGGTTTCCCGCATAAAGGCCCGCATTTTCTGCAAGCCTTCATCCTGCAATTGTTTGATCCGCGCTCGGGTCAGTCCAAATTCGGCTCCTACTTCATCTAAGGTCCAGCCTTCGACGTAGCGACGTTTTAAAATGATCTGCAGACGTTCCGGCAATCGGGCCACCGCTTCCCAAACTTCGTTTTGCTCTACTTGCTTGGCGGAGTCAATATGACTATGATCCGCAACCAGATCGTGCAAAGACGATTTGGTATCCCCCAAGGCCGCATCCAACGAAAGGGGGGTGCCCGGCATACGTTGCCACTGACGAACCATCGGTAACAATTTTTTAACCCGCTCCGCCGGAAGATTCGTCATCTCACAAATGATTAATTGGGAGGGGTCTTGTCCTTGCCGGTCTTTCCATTCCTGCATCACTTTATGAATCTTGATCATGTCATCATTAGGACGAATCCCCAAGGCACCGGAACGAATATGATCCCGGAAATAATTACGCAAACGATTCTGAATCGACCGCTGGGCATAAGAATAAAAAGGGACGCCTCGGGTATAATCAAATTTCCGTATCGCATTCCCCAACCCCCGAGACCCCTCTTGCAAAAAGTCGGAAATCCATATTTGCCCGATCCAATAAAAAGGTTTCACGCAAGCAACGATCAAGGGACGGTTGGCGATAAATAGTTCTTCCTCCGCCGCTTCCATTCGCGAGATGTATTTAATAGTCTTCTGAATGGCTTCGGCCCAAAAAGCGGGGTCTTCATTTTCTAGCTCGGAGAGCTCACGAATTTGCCGGCAACTCCAATAAATTTCTTTGAAGAGTTCATCCACCATTTCCGATTTCAGGATATCCACCACGCCTCGATCCGCCAGAAAACGGGTAATAGGCATGGTATCGCTATCCGCCCTACCATATCGACGCGGCTGACGGATAGATGCAGGTTCATTGGCAGCTTTTTCGAACTCTGGGATGTCCAGATTCAGAAAAGGCAAACCGATAGCTGCCTCCTGGACTTCCGCCCGATCCAGTTCCATTTGCTCTTGGCTGCTACTCATATCGTATCAGTTCCTAGCGGATAACATGGACTGTGCCCAGCCTTCAATGACCGAATCCTCTGCCCAATACGTGAGTTGAGTCAAGGCAGCTGGAATATATCGTAAAAACCGTTGATTCTCTTTCTGAGCGCCTAAACGTCCGTATGCACCCAGTGCCTGCAACAAACGCTGAACGGCTCCTTGAGCTACTTCGGATTCGGAAATCGATCGTTCCGCAAAGCGATTGTAGATCTTTACTAGGTCTCGTTGCAGGTCCTTTGAACGATTCACATACGGATCCGCTAATAAAGAGCCAAGATCATAAGCGGCTGATCCCATGCGCATTCCTTGAAAATCGATGAGTCCAGGATTATTTTTTAGCCACATTATATTCGTGCTCTGCAAATCTCGATGAATGAGCACCTGTGGTACATCTGCAAGATCTTCCGAGAGTCGGAAAAGGGATTTCTCCAGTTTCCGAAAGTCGGAAACCTTTGCATGTCGGCTCAGGAACTCGTTTTTGAAAAGATCCCGTTCCCAGGCGTACAACTTGGGTCCAAAAGCAGGTTCTAGTTCAAGAGATGTTGGAACCTTCAGCGAATGAAATCTGGCTATGAGCTCAAGCACTAAACGCATATCGCGCTGGTTTCGAGTCGTGCTTCCAGACTGCAAACGATCCAACAAGTGAGTTCCACCTAAGTCTTCGACTTGTAACCAGCGGTCTTTTTGAGCTCGTTTGTAAATTTCAGGAACACGAATTCCTTTACGGTCTAGAAAACGGGTATGTTTAACCAAGCGCAGGTTTTCGGGTCTCTCTTCGCCACTTCGAATTAAAATTTCTGTGCGCTCTTTCGATATCAATCTTCGAAAGGTTCGATCTGATCCGCGGGCTGGCATAAGTTCCACTCGGTCCACCTCCGGTAAACGCTTTTGTTCCTCCGAGGTGAGCAGCCAGTTTGAAGGGAAAATCACCGGGCCTTTTTCGGTTTCGAGCAGTTGATTCGGGGTTCCGATATCTGCCCATTCGCTACCGGGAACCTCCAGACCGATAATCGTCCTCCCGGCAGCCAAGGCTTTGTCGTAGGCTGTGATAACGGAGGAGAATTCTTGGTCTGGCAGAAAGGGAAGGACATCTTGGTTGATGAGGTGTAGGCCAGAGAAGGTCATTAAGGTCGAATGGGGATCTTTATTCATTGAAGATGCTTTCGGGGGCTGGAAAGCCCCCGCTCCATGAAAATCTTTTACCTTTCCCTTCTCGACCTTCACCGTTCGGGGACCTTTATCGGGAACCATCCAAAGACAGGCTAAGGGTTTCTGTTTTTCCCAAGCGTTCAGCAAGGGTTTCGGATCGAGTTTCTGCCAAACATCCGCGTTGCACACCCAAAGGGGTTCTTTCGAAAAAAACCAAGCCATGCGACGGAGGCCTCCGCCTGTGCCCAGAATCGACGGCTCGAAGGAAAGGTTTAGTTTCATGCCTTCTGGAACCAATGACGGTAACTCGTGAACCATGACCTCGGCTAAGTGATGCACATTCACCAGCACCTCATCTACTCCCCAGCTTTGCAATTGCTCAAGCACATGCACGATCATGGGTTTGCCATGCAGAGGTATAAGAGGCTTGGGACACTGGTGGGTAATGGGAGCCAAGCGAGACCCGAAACCGGCTGCGAGGACGATGGCCTTGCGAGGTGGCTTCAAGCCCCTGCCTCTGGCAAGACCTCTGGCTTATCCTCTGGTTCAACCTCTGGCTTATCCTCAGCAGGCTTATCCTCTGGCAAGACCTCTGGCTTAGGCTCGGGTTCAACCTCTGGCTTTGCCTCAGGCATATCCTCTGGCTTAGGCTCGGGTTCAACCTCTGGCTTTGCCTCAGGCTTATCCTCTAGCTTTGCCTCGGGTTTGCGCAATTCAAATCCTAAGAGCCGGCAATCTAAAGGTCCATTGTGAAGTTCGTGTTTTTGAGCGAGCTTCATTCCGAAGCGTTTGCTGAGGGGGATATTTCCGGTGATGACCAGCCCCTGCCCTCCGGTATTCAGCCCCTTCAGCCAGTGGCCGATATCCTTGTAGAGTGCACTCAGGTCATCTTCTTCTAGACGAAGACCATATGGAGGATTGATGGCGATCCAACTTCCCCCTTCTGGAACCGTGGATTCGCGGAAATCGCTAACTTCAAATTGAATGAGGTTTGCTACCCCGGCCTGTCTCGCATTGTCCTTGGCGATATCGATGACTTCCCGATCATGATCGCTGCAGAAAATGAGCGGCACTTCCCATTCAGGAATCGCATCCGCTTCGGCGGCGGCCCGTTCTTTTTTCCAGAGAGCGGGTTCAAAACGTTTCAGCGCAAACAATCCAAAGTGTTCACGCAGCAATCCCGGAGCACGGTTTAGCGCTAACCAAGCGGCTTCGATCGCGATGGTTCCAGAACCGCCCATGGGATTGCACAAGGGCACATCTTTGGGCCAACCGCCAGCGATAAGCATGGCGGCGGCCAACGCTTCCTGAATCGGAGCTTCGCCGGCCTTGCTTCGGTACCCGCGTTTAGAAAGGGGGCGCCCTGCCAGATCCAACGAAATCGTCACGTCTTCGTTAATCCAGTGAATATAGACCGACGCTCCATGATCGGAGGGGCCGGAATCAGGTCGACGGCCAAGTTTATCGCGCAAGCGGTCCATGATGGCATCTTTAACCGTCAGAAAGGCAAAACGTTGATCTCGTATCTCATCGTTATGTACAAAACCGTGAATACGAATATAGCCATCGGGTCCAAAATGATCTTCCCAGGTAAAATCACGAATTCTGCGGGTGAGCTCATCCGGTGAGCGGGCCAGACAGCTGATGAGGGGAACCAGAACCCGGTGAGCGGTTCGCAAGCGAAGGCACAGTCGCATTTGGTCCTGAAGATCCGCCGATACCACTACAGCAGCGACATTCTCCTCCAGAACTTCAATGTTGAGGGCACGAACTTCGGCGGCGAGGATGGGGGCCACGCCTTTTGCACAGGTTAGAGTAACTTTTTCTTTCACACTCACATACTGACATGGGCCTTAAGGACAATCAACGCCAAAGAAATAAAAGCACGGAATGAGCTCTTTTTCATATTCACCAAGTAGGCAGGTACCTTCTCTTAACCCTCGTAGTACATTCGCCGGGCATCACCTTCGGCTCCATAAAGTGGCTGGAGCCCGCAGATGCCGGACCGAGACCGGATCTCTAAACAGATCCCTTGAGGGTTTCTAGCCTTTTTCCCGTGGCGTAAACACCCACGGCCAGGTTAAGAGTCCCATCGCGATCTACGGACCTTTTCGCTCGGAATCTAAAGAAGACCCTAGAGGTTTCACACTTGCCAGCTGTATTCCACTTTGTAGATTTACAAGATGAAATTAGTCCTGATTCGTTTAATCATGCTCTGCTTACCTCTTATGAACACGCACGGAACCTCCATGGACATTAAAGCCACACTTAAAAACCTCCCCTCAGAACATCCCCGCCTGTTTCTTACTAGAGCCCAAGAAGCGGAGTGGAAATCCAACATTACGAGTAGTCCTTTTTTGCAGCCTCTAGCTAGCCATGTCGTTGACATGGCAGATGCCATCATCCCTTTGCCGCCATCGGAACAGAAAATGACCGGTCGTAGGTTACTTACGATTTCCAGATGTACCCTAAAACGTATTCTTTATCTGGGTACGGCGTATCGATTAACAAATGAGAGGCCTTATGCAGACCGCGCCATTGAAGAAATGAAGGCGATGGCTGTTTTCAGCGATTGGAATCCCCGTCATTTCCTTGACGTCGCAGAGATGACCACCGCTTTAGCCATCGGCTATGACTGGCTGTACCACGAACTCTCTCTGGAAGATCGAGAACTCATCAAAGAGGCACTCATTGAAAAAGGGCTTAAACCTTCCTTTCCTGAATACGCTGATCACAGTTTGTGGTGGATTGAGAGCACAAATAATTGGAACCAAGTGTGTCACGCAGGTATGACCCTTGGAGCCTTGGCGGTCTATGAGGATATTCCTGATCTAGCAGAGCGAATTCTGGAACGGGCGGTTCAAAAATTACCTTTGGTGATGGATGGTTATGGCCCTAACGGGGCCTATCCCGAGGGAGCTAACTACTGGTCCTATGGCACCACCTACAACGTACTCTTTTTAGATGCGGTCTCGAATGCACTCGGAACCGATTTCGGTCTCTCGAAACGTCCAGGCTTTATGGAATCATCCGATTATATGCAGCATGTTGTCGGTGCTACCGGAACTTATTTCAACTACTCGGACTGTGGATTAGACCCCGCCCCTGAGCCAGCCCTCTATTGGATGGCAAAGAAACGAAACGACCCCAGCTTGTTATGGAAAGAACAAGATAGGCTAGACGCCTTCTATAAAAAGGATCTCCAGCCTGCCAAAGGCCATCACCGTTTTATTCCCTTACTCCTACTCTGGGCAACCGCCCCGCTACGATTCGAACCGCCTTCGGAGACCTATTGGTCGGGAAAAGGAGAAACGCCAGTAGCTTTTCATCGCTCGGGTTGGGAAAAAGATGCGACCTATGCCGCCATTAAAGGTGGCTCTCCGCACACCAGTCATGCTCATATGGATAGCGGTAGTTTTGTGTTGGAAATGAATGGGGTTCGCTGGGCACATGACCTCGGAATGCAATCCTATTATTCCTTAGAGAAAATAGATTTTCAGCTTTGGGACAGAAAGCAAGATGGCCAGCGATGGGATGCGTTCCGACTGGGGACCTACAGTCATAATACTCTGGTTATAGACGGCCAGCAACAGCGGGTAAAAGGAAAGTCCCTCATCGTTCATTCAGACGGAGCTCCTACACATCTAACCGTGGTGGATCTTTCACCTGCCTACAAGGGACAACTAGCTTCCGCAAAAAGAAGCCTTCACCTTCATGAGCATTTGAAGGTTACGATTCTAGATGACATCGAGACGGTGGATAAAGAAACCACCCTTCGCTGGGCCATGGTTACCCGTGCGAAGGTTGAAATCAAAGACGGTTCACACGCGGTTCTAAGGGAGGGCGATACAAGCTTAGAAATGACCCTTGAAGGAATCGAACCTGCCGAGTGGAAAACCTGGGAGATCTCAGAACCTGCCAATGAATGGGACCAAGCAAACCCCGGCTACAAAATGATCGGCTTTGAAATAACCCTTCCCGCTCTGACAAAACAAAGCTACACGGTTCGTTTCACAGGAAAGCCTTAAGTTCTATTATAAGCCGTCGGTGTAGATCCATAATGGCGTTTGAAGACTTTGGAAAAGTAGAGGGGGTCTTCATACCCGGATCGGTAGGCGGCTTCCGAAACGTTGATGTCCAATAGGGGGTCGCGAAGAAGCGCGGCGGCCAAGACCATTTTTTCGCGCTCGACCGCCTTTTGATACGAGGTTCCCAACAACTGTTTACACTCCCGGCAAAAATACGATTTACTGACTGTAAAATGAGAGGAAACTCTCTCTAACGATACGGGTTCAGAAAGGTGCTCCAAGATATAATCGGAGAGAGCCCTACGATTAATTTTTCGGACGATTCTATGGGGTCGACGAGACGCTTCTGACAAGATTGAAAGAATCTGAGCCAATAAGGCTTCTACCGGTTTCATGGTTAGAGGGCGCGCGCCGGCATCGCGCGGAAGCCCCAGGCTGATCATCTGTTCAAGTAAACCCGCTACTTCATGGATTCTTGAATGAGTGAAGAAGGGTTGGAGATAGATCTCACGAATTCCTCTTGCCATCTTTATAGCTTCGGAACCCGCAAAGCGGCAGTAGATATGGTGGTAGGGTTCATGGGTATCCGCTTTCAGATAACTCTCCCCCTCTTCCGGGAGGACTAAACCTATCATCCCGACCGATACCTTAACCCTCCCCCCCGAATAGTAAAATAAGCCCTTTCCATCCGTAAAGCAGGTCAACATAACGTCGTCAAAATAGGTGCCTCTGGTGAGGTGATTTGCATGAGGCTTAGGTTTACCTAAGGTTCTTACACAAAAGGGGATCTGAGGGGAAGGTGCCGGCGTTCTCAGTATACTCGAGGCGTTGGTCAAATTTGACTTATGTTCATTATTTTCCATGTAATGAAAACTATTTTCCATATTCGTAAGCTTTTCTCAATACCAAAAATAAGTATTTTACTTTCATTAACCCCAAGTAAGGAATTTATATGGCATATCCAAAAGTTGTTTTAATCGGTGCAGGCAGTTTATTTTTTGGTCGAAAGGCGATCTGGCAAATGGTGCATTCTCCCCACTTACAAAATGGTGTGCTTTGTCTGGTAGATACCGATCCCGGCCGACTAGATAAAATGAAGCGTCTCGCAGAAAAGGTCGTGGCCCATAACCAGGTAGCACTGAAAATCGAAGCCTCTACGGATCGAAGAGATGTGTTAGCCGATGCTGATTTTGTGGTTCTTAGCTTCGCTACCGATAACGCAAAATATCGAGGAATCGATTGTGAGATATCCGAAAAATATGGGATTCGGATGTGCTCGGGTGATACCATTGGCCCAGGTGGAATATTTCGTGCCATGAGAGAACTTCCGGAAGCTATGCGGGTGGCTAAAGATATTGAAGAGCTTGCCCCGGAAGCTTGGGTTGTGAATTACATCAACCCAACCACAGTTATGGGAATGGCCATGAAGCGAAACTTTCCAAAACTTAAAAGTTTTGCCCTCTGTGATGCACAATTTTATATGAAGAAGGATTATTCCCTTTCCGCAGGTATCCGGAAAGAGGATGAGGAATACACCACACAAATGGATGCCGACTTTGATCTACGAACGGCTGGAGTGAATCATTTTACCTGGACGCTAAAAGCCGAATATAAAGGAAAAGATGTTACACCCACCATCCTCAAAACCCTAAGCGAAAAGTCGAAAGCCGAGCATGAAATCATCGAAAGTGATCCCGCGTATAAAGGTTCGAAAGGTCATTTAAATATCGCCATTCAACTAGAGCTTCACAAAGCATTTGGAACGTTACCAACGGTATTGGGGCACACCAAAGAATATGTCCGATACTATCAGGGTCATGGAAAGACTACAGGAGGTATTCCCCCACTAAAACTCTTTGATACTGACGAGCGACACGCTTGGACAGCCCGGGTTTGGAAACGGGTCGATGACTATCTCTCCGGCGCCGTGGACATTGCAGAGTTTGATACCGAATTTGGCCCAGATCCCGCAACGGATATTATTGAATCTATGGCCGGAAAACTCGGGAAACGCTTTTTCATTAACACCTGGAACAACGGTGCGGTTTCGAATATGGCGGATGATGCCTTTATCGAGTTGTATTGCGACTTAGACTTGGACGGCCCCAAACCTCTGCCTTGTGGTGAAATGCCTCGTGGAGTTCGCGGACTATCCGAGCAAGTGTTAGACACCCACGAGTTAACCGCCGAAGCCATCGTCAAAAAGGATAAAACCTTACTTCGTCGGGCGTTTCTTACAGACCCTTTAACCAATAGTATCACAGACACCGATGCCTTAATTGAGGATTTGATTGCCGCAGAGAAAGATGCGCTGGAAACCGATTGGCTTTAAGTCGATTTAAGTGGAAAGTCTTTTGTTTGGGGGTAGGGAATGCTGCGATAATCAGTCCCTATCCCTTTCTTCCCTAAAAATATGATCCACTTACCTGAAGCTGTACAGCTACATAACATTGTTGACCAAGCACCCTATCTGGAAAGCGGACCCGACACGTTTCTACGAATACCGAAAGAGCTTCGAATACAACTGAATAGTAGTGCAAAGCAGAGCGCGTTCCACAGTGCAGGATGCGAATTACGTTTTCGCCTAAAAGGGCCTAGCTTTAAACTACGTATAGAAACCTGTGGCATCGGAGCCCCTCAACATGGGGGCGGTTTAGCTCAACTGGTAGTAGGCGATTTCAGCCATACCTATTTTCCAGTGGGCTTGGGAGTCACAAAGCTTGAATGCACCTTACCGGAACACGGACACTTGAGCTTGGTTTCAGAGAGTCCTTATTTTCACCCTGAGCTGATTCGGGTTCTACTACCCACCCACGCGGCAATCTGTGGAATCGAGATTGATGGCGATCTTTCGGCTCCATTGCCCGGAGACGTACCAAAACGAAGAGTCTTGCACTATGGTTCATCCATTACACAGGGTTCAGGAAGCCTTACGTCACGTGAAAGCTGGGCTGGGATCAACGCCAGGAATCTGGAAGCGGATTTAATTAATCTCGGCTTTGGTGGAGGCTGTCATTGCGAACCGGCCATGACCGATTATCTCTGTAGTCGTGATGATTTCGATATGGCCGTCATCGAAACCGGTATTAATATGGAACGTCTGGAGCCAGAGCTAGCTAACTCGAACATTCAAAATCTTATTAAAAAATTCACCATGGCTCACCCCAAAAAACCTGTATTTTTCGTGGGGGTATTCCCAAGTCACAATGATGTTACAAACAACTACGCGGGCAGAATGCAGGAATTTCGTGAGCTCGTGCGGAATGAAATCGAAGCCCTCGATGCCCCCCACGCATATTTCATCGAAGGCCGAAACGCACTAGATCCGAGAACAGGTCTGACCACCGACCTCACCCACCCCTCCCCCGCAGGAATGATCCAGATCGGGGAATTTGTGTCCGCTGAAATCAAGAGGCTTAGTTAGATCACGATCACCAAGCTGGTTAAATCCGTAACCGAGTGAAGATCGGAAAAAGGATGACGTTCCTAATCAAGCAAAGGGGTTTACGATTTCTACCCCTTGAAATTTCCTGCCCGATTGTAGGTCTTCCGAAAAGAGAATTTCAGCACCGGAGCTTAGTGCAGCCGATAGTATCAGGCTATCGTAAAATCGATACTGGGTATGATGATGAATCTCTAAAGCTTCTTTCCAAACCCCCGCTGTAGGAAACACTAAACACATCGGCATCAAAAATTCTCGTGAAAACCGATCCATCTGATCACAAGAAAGTGGCGTTTTAAATTTATGCAGAGCCACATTATAGAATTCTTGAACTACCTGCCACGAGATAACCGCAGTATGTTGATTCAAATTTGTTGAAATCAGAGAAAGAGCGTTGTCCCTCTTGGCAAGGTCGTTGGTATCAAAACAATACACCAGAATATTCGTATCAAAGAAGACCTTAGCGTTCATTCATTTCATCCCGAGTAAATTTTCGGTCGCCAACTTCATAGGTTCCTTCCGATTCTTTGATGAATTTTAGGAAATTCTCCCCAGGCTTTTCATAGGAATCCAAGGTATCTAACCACTCTCGAAACAACTGATTAAGGGAGGTATTCCGTTTTGCGGCAACCAGTCGGCCTTTCTCAATTTTAACCTCCTCCGCACTTAAAGTGATGTTTTTCATATCTACACTATACTCGTGTACACTGCCTTCGTGCAAGTAGTAACTTCATCTGTAATCCGCTTTAGATCAAAGCGACCCCATTCGGATATCTTGGAATTTCCACCTCTTGTATGAATCGGGCTTGGCTATTCTTTTTTAAGCAGCCCGGAGCTAAGCTGGAAGCCGTATTTTGATAAGAAGTGCGCAAAACGTGTGGGCCCCTATGATTAGTATCATCAAGGTGTCAGGACCGAAATGAAAGTGGTGTGATTTGTCCGGTTTGAAGGTACTGCAAATTTACGGGTTGGTTCTTCTTCAAAACATTCAAATATACTTTTTTCTTTTCTTGTATTTTCATCCGGTCATGGGCTCCAAGGAGGAAGAGTTTGTAAACCACCCGCTTCGCTGGAGGGCACGGAGAAGCACGGAGACATCAACGCTCTTCTCCTGAGCTATTTTCGTAAAAGGTATCCTGAGGAACTTTAGTTTCGAACCTAGTTACGGCCTTCAGCTTTTGACTGGGTTGACCCTGGGTGTGTTGAAACAAGGCCGATGCTCGAAGGTGGCCCTATAGGATTCAGGTAGAGGTCTCCGATTTTGACATCGAAGCTATCCAACCCGTCTAAGCACAATAAATCATCTGTCCTATAGCCAAAGGATTGTTTCAACTTAAACCGCCGGATGTAAATAGAGGGGTACGGTCTCCTCAATAGGGAACTCATCCGGCAAATTGAGTAGATCTACTGCGGTTGGATAATCGGTCAGGACGTCAAAAGGCGCCTGTTCCAGTCGTGAAGCTTCTTGGGAATAGACGGGGAGTGTAGCTAGTTCTTTCCCCCAGGCCTCTGGTGACTGCATCCGCCACTCGGATTCCCCCAAGCCAAACACCCTTCCCCACCAAACACCCCGGCGGGCATCTCCCAGCACCGCAAAGGGGCTGTCCACCGTTTTGGATAGCCTCTCCGCTTGAGCTACCCCAGAGGAATAAGCTTTTACCTTCACCTCCCCGGGAGCGGAATAGCCAAAAGACCATGCCAGCGCTTGGCGAATACCTGAGTAATTTCCCGGACCGCGTCCGATTCGTATTTCAGAGAGGCCATCCGCTGTGTTAACAACTTTTTCGAGTAGGGGCAGGACGAGCTCTGCTTGAAATCGTTTAAGTTCTAGTACCTCTTCGGATTGAGTGCCTTCATACTGCCACGCTATACTGAGCCGGTTACTACTCCATTCCAAAGCAAGAATCGTTTTAGACATGGGTGGCTCCCTGCCAAATACATATTTCTCTTTGCTGTTCATTCCCGGGAATCGGATTGAGTTGAACATGCCAGGCATCCGCCGGCCAAAAATCTGGAACCCGCTCACTCCATTCGACGGCAATCAGAGCGTCATCTTCCATCCATTCATCTAAGCCTAAACCCCAAATTTGCTTTGATTCGGTTAGTCGATAGAGGTCTGCATGGATCAACGGAGGCTGGGTTTGAAATTCCTGAACCAGTCCATACGTCGGGCTGGTGACGGCGTCCGTCCATCCTAACCCTTCAGCCATTCCCTGAACCCAACAGGTTTTTCCAGCCCCTAGATCTCCGGAGAGTCGGATCACCGCGTGAGATCCAAGCATCTTCACAAAGTCAGCACCGTAGGCCCGGGTTTCATCTGGGGAATGGGAAAGGTAGGTCTTCAAACCGCCACATCCCCACCGGCAGAGAGAACCGTATATAAAAGAGTCATGGTATTAAATATCGCATGCGCCCATACACAAGCCATCATTCTGCGGGTGTAGACGTAGGTTAATCCCAATAGAATCGCCAGACAGAACAGCGGAAACAAGCTGGCGGCATGACTATGGATTACGGCAAAAATAAACGCTTGAACCAGCAATCCAGCCACCATCCCGATGCGTTGGCGTAACCACGTAAACACAAATCCCCGAAACACCACTTCCTCCAAAAGAGGGCCTATAAAACCCACTAACAAAAACAGGGATACCCAATTCATCCAACCCTCAACCTGCCCTAGCTGTTCGATCATCGGTTGTTGATCCATGTTCCAATCAAAATGATCAAACAAGGCCTTGGTAAAAAAGGTTGCGAGGATCACCCAAGGTAAACTCATGCAATAGGTCACTAACCCAAAAATAAAATCATGAAGATTTAGCGGGTTTTCCATGCCCATCACCCGAAGAGGATCGAGTCCACGTCGGTGTAAATGCTGATAAAAAACCCAGGCCAGAAGTCCCTGAAAAAGTAAAATGGAAAACAAGATCACCAGTCCTGGTGGAAGAACCTCTATCCACTGGCCCGTATAAATAAACACCCCAAGGAGTTGTTGTAAAAAGAAGCCGACCGTAAAGCCAATAAGCATGACCTTGGGCATGTCGTGCGGGAGCGGTCGCCATTCCAACCAGCCCCATCCAACCCGGAAAGAAATAACCGCACTTTTAGAAAACAGCAACGAGACCCAGAAAAAGATGCCGCTTACAAAAAAGAGGCCGAACAGCCACTCTAGACGGAAACCTACATCCCCGAACATCCCTTAGTTACTCCCGGGCTCTCCATCAGGGCCCACATGTTCACGAATCGAATACGTACGCTTATCTTGAGATTCATGATAAGTCCGTATGGTCATTTCAGAGAGCAGACCTAGTCCGACAAATTGAATTCCAAAGGCCATAAACATAAAGCCCATGATGGGCCATACCGGACGCTTCACCAAGTCGGCTCCCCAGATATCCATGCCGGTTAAGGTCGCAAAAATATTCAATCCAAAAATCATCGCAATAAGGAAGGCACCTATAAAACCAATTTGGAACCCGATTTTACCCAGAATCTGCATCGGACCGGTGCTATAGCGCATCAGGAATTTGACCGTAATCAAATCAAGAATCACCCGAAAGGTTCGGCTGATACCATATTTGCTGGTACCAAATTGCCGGGCGTGATGCTTCACGGGAATCTCAACCACTTGTCCGCCAACCCAATGGGCAAGAGCAGGAATGAACCGATGCATTTCGCCGTAAAGCCGAACATCTTTAATCACATCTTTGCGATACGCTTTAAGCGTACATCCATAATCGTGAAGATGAACACCGGTAATTTTGCTGATTAGACCATTCGCAAGGATAGATGGCAGGCGACGATTGATAAAGGTATCTTTACGATCCTTTCGCCAGCCGCTGACCACATCGATTTCATCGGTCATGGCTTCCAGTAATTTCGGAATATCCTCAGGATCGTTCTGAAGATCGGCATCCATGGTGATGATGACCTCCCCTTCCGCATAATCTAAACCGGCTGCCATAGCCGCAGTTTGACCGAAGTTCCGACGAAAACGGATCAAATTGAGGTAGGGATATTTGAGCTTATTCTCTAAAAGCTTGGGCCAAGTACCGTCTTTACTCCCATCGTCCACCAGCACAGCCTCAAATTTAAGCGACAAGGGCTTGAGGGCTTCATCCAACTTTTGGCAAAGCAGATCTACACTTTCTTCTTCATTAAATACCGGAATGACGATTGAAATATCCATTTGGATACCGCTAGCAGGAACCTTTCAGAAATCAAGACCGATGAAGGAGGGGAAACGTTGCCTTCCGTAGGTCCATCGCCCCGATGGTAAATGAATGCTCTGGGTTTACCGCCCTTTAAACAAGCTCAGGATTTAAGACGGGGGCTCTTGGTCGCTGGGGCGTTCCTCGGGCAGGCGCGGGTCACTATTTTCACTTTCCGTATAGCTCATGTGTTCTTGGAAAGGTTTCCGATGCTTGGTCACCCTGCCGGTGACCCGCTTTCTCCAACACCTAAAACTGCTGGATTTTAGTTCTCGACGCATTACCCGAATCACATCCGGCTCAGCAAAGCCGGTTTTTTCCTGAATTTCATCAAAGGTGGTTCGATCCTCCCAGGCCATACGAACGATTCGATTAAGCAATTTAGGATCTTTCGGTAGTGGTTTTTTGGACATAACTATAGGTTGAGTTCGAGTTGATTTTGATCTTTCGGCTTTGAGCGTTTGGGTCGATCACGTCTTGTAGAGGACTTCCTACTACCATGCCGTTCCATAACTTTTTTAGAGGCTTCCCAATACGCATCCGAACCTCGAAGGGTTGAAAAGGCGGCTCTGGCGTGACGAACCGCCTCTAAATGATCCACAATTGGGAGCGGATAGTCTTTCCCTAATCGACAATTCGATGAGATCTGGGTTTCTTGGCATAGATCCCAAGGAGTGTGAATAAGATCGGATTCGATTTTCGCAAGTTCAGGGACCCATTCCCGAATAAAATCGCCCTTCGGATCATGGTCCTTGCCCTGCTTAATTGGATTGTAAATGCGTAAGGTGTTGATCCCGGTTAATCCACTCTGCATCTGAATTTGGGAATAATGAATACCAGGCTCAAAATCAATAAACTGACAAGCCAGCCAATCCCGGAAAAGCTTCCAATCCAACCAAAGGTGATAGGAGGCAAAGGACACCAGCATCGCCCGCATTCGGAAATTGATCCATCCCTTAGCCATTAAGGCTCTCATGCAGGCATCCACAAAGGGATATCCCGTCTGTCCGGATTTCCAGGCCTCTAAATACACAGGATTATTTCCATCCTCACGAAGATCTTCACATAAGGGATTAAATGCCCGCCACTCAATCTCAGGTTCACTTTCGAGTTTTTGTATGAAATGGCAATGCCAGTGGCATCGGGACAGAAAGGAACGGGCCGCCACCTTAGGCATTTCGGTCCCAGAGGCTTGGGTGACTCTCTGCACAATCGTTCGCATGGAAATACAACCCCAAGCGATATAGGGACTTAACCTCGAACAGCTATCGTAGGCGGTCACAGGACTGCTCATTTCTTTATGATAGCGGTGTCCACGAGAGTGTATAAAACTCTCAAGGACTTCGTGAGCTTTGCTTTCACCGCCCACTAAGTTCACCTTCCGATCTATACAGGGAAGATTCAGATCCTCGGCCGTGGGAATAACCAGCTTCTTCGTCTCATCTAAACTCTGCAGGGGATCGGGTAGCGTAGACCGTCCCTCCGACATAAATTGTCCCCATCGTTTTGACCATCCATCCCGATCCTTAAGCCTTCTCACCACCCCGTTTTGGGGGGATTCATGAAAGACTATCGCTTCTTTTTCCGCCCAGTTACGAACCCGAATATCTCTGGCGAAGGTCCGTGCAGTACCGGTTTCCTCATGTGCGAAAAGCTGGGAAATCCCATAGTGAGCATGCAGGGAGCTAAATACCTCTATGGCCTCCCCCTTACAGATATGTAAGAGGATCCCATGTTGAAGAAGGGACGCTTGTAACTCTGTCAGGGATTCCTGAATAAAGGTCCAGTGCATCGCATCAAAATCAGGGGCATAAATCACTTCTGGTTCAATAATATACAAAGCCAACACCGGACCGGACGCAGCGGCTAAACGTAAGGGTCGATGGTCCATAACCCTCAGATCCCGCTTAAACCAGACGGCCTGAATCCCCTTACTCAACGTTTATTCCTTTCCAATCGGCAGCGGTCTGAACAATACTTAACCTCTTCCCAGCATCGTTCCCATTTTTTGCGCCAAGCAAAGGGTCTACCGCATCCCACGCAAATTTTATCTGGTAGATTCGCTTTCTTTACAACTTTACCTAAAGATCTCATAAATAAGTATCGGATAAAGTCAGCAGACCTTTCAAAAAAAATCGTAGTCCGCGATCTCCCCTGGCCGTCGCGAGCGACAGAACGGCTAGGGGAGTGCGCGGAGGATAACCCTATAACAAAAACAGCGACTCCTCTCCTAAATATAATTATTCGCTCTATATACTATTTCCTGAAGTGGATCGTTAGATAAGGAATGATCATTTCCTTCCTGCTTAATAGATCAAAACTCCTCCTCGTTCGTAGCTTCCTTTTCCTTAGCTTTCCCCTCGGGCTCTTTTCGCAGGAACCCGCTACGGATGTGCAGCTCGAAATTGCCTTTGCACCACCCAACGTGATTCTTTCATGGGTAAGCGAGGCGGGGGTGAGCTATGACCTGCAGCATTCCGTCGATATGGGAGAGGACTCGTTTACGCGTCGGAATCTAGCGGCTGGTATTGAGGCCACATCGAATCAGACGAGTTTTACAACCCCTTTTTCAGACGATATGGGCTTCTACCGCGTAGTGATGGGTCAAGCCATACCGACCCTCCCCGAGACGCCTTACATATATGCGAATATCGACTTACCTGACCATTATGAAACAAACGGGTTCCCCTCTCAAAATAGTTTTCAAGACGCTGCGGTTGACCACGACAACACCCCTGCAGATAACCCCATCACGGATGCGGGGGCCACTCTAGGACGAGTGTTATTTTACGACAAAGAGCTTAGCGCAAACGGAACCATCTCCTGCGCAACCTGCCACGTTCAATCCAAAGGCTTCTCCGATTCAGACACCACAAGTATCGGGTTTGAAGGCGGCCACACCCAACGGCAGTCCATGGGGCTTACAAACGCTCGTTTCAATCGCGCTGGAAAATTCTTCTGGGATGAACGAGCTGCGACACTGGAGGAGCAAGTTCTCCAACCCTTTCAAGATCCTGTAGAAATGGGACTCACCCTTGAAGAGCTCACCTCTTTTGTGGAGTCACAACCCTACTACCCCGATCTTTTTACTGAGGCATTTGGCGATGAGGAGGTAAGCACAGATCGAATGGCTAAAGCTCTGGCTCAATTTGTTCGTAGCATGGTAAGCACGACCTCTCGGTATGATGAAGGAAGAGTTCAGGTTAGCACACCCGTTCAAGACTTTCCCAATTTTACAGATCAGGAGAATGATGGGAAACGACTCTTTATGATAACGGGCACACGAACCGTTAATTGTGCAAGTTGTCATACAACTGAAGCATTCATCAACGCGGCAGCGCCAAATTCAACAGTGTCTAGCGCACTGAATATTGGGCTCGATGCAGGCTCGATCGATGACGATCTAGGCGTCCGAGGAACTACAGGCTTCGTTAGGGATACAGACCGCTTTAAAGTTCCTTCTCTGAGAAATATCGGTGTCGGAGCCCCCTATATGCATGATGGCAGATTTGCCACCCTTGAAGAGGTGGTCCAGCACTACAGTTCTGGAATTCAAGACCATCCGCAATTAGAAAACCGTTTGAGAGATCCTGAAACCGGGGAACCCGTTCGTTTAAATTTCTCAGAAAGCGAACAAGCCGCGCTAGTGGCCTTCCTTAATACGCTCACAGATGAACCTTTTCTGACGGACCCAAAATTCAGCGATCCTTTTGAATAAAATGGGGAGTGTGACCGTCCGTAGCCCCATGATTCCTTTTACATGCCTATGCATTTGACTAAGGTTTCTGTCAGCGTGGGAATGAACGGTGTTGTGACATCATGCTAAATAATTTGACGTAAGGGGGCGCAGGGCTATCACCGTGTCTCTCCAGTTGACTTGATTCCAAAGACTATGCCTGAAGCACCTTATGACTTGAAGGCTCATTT
>Ga0222650_1000806_pt1 | contig 20649 bp, 23 predicted proteins | sample AntAcemetagen367_FD_179820 | JGI IMG/M metagenome (GOLD analysis project Ga0222650, IMG submission 179820) | Saline water microbial communities from Ace Lake, Antarctica - #367 | ecosystem: Environmental > Aquatic > Non-marine Saline and Alkaline > Saline | place: Antarctica: Ace Lake... | reverse complement strand
CTCCATCGGAGCCTTTGAGGACGGCTGTCTCGATGGTCTTCTCCACATCGAGGCTTTCGACGAGGGCTCCCGCGTGATTGGTGATTCCAAAGGTTACGGCCATAATTTTTTAGGGTTGAGATACTGAGCGAGCGGGGTGCATACAAGGAGGGGAGGTTGTCAAATTTCGCGCAGGCCGATGGTGACCTCGAGCTCGGCGATGAGGCGGTCGGCCTCGGTGCGAGTGCGCACGTGGCCGACGTACCAGCCGGGGATGAGGGCCACCTCGGTGGAACTGAATGCGGCGAGGACGGCACTCTGATCCTGAAACCAGAGGAGCAGGGTGGACATGGCGGCGCGGAGGTCGCCCTCGGGATTTCCTCCTTCCTGCAAGGCTGGAAAATCGAGGCGGACGTTGAGCGGCATCCGCCAGAGTGTGGAGACCGGGCTCTCATTGTCTGCCGTGGCATCTACGATCAGGCGCGCAATATCTGGCAGCACGAGCTCGGCGGAGAGCCCGGAGAAGACCTCGAGAGGATCCATGACGGGGAGGAGGGCGGCGACGAAGGCGCGTTCGATTTCTGAATTCATGCGAGTTCGGCTTTGGCGATGTGTTCCTGGGCGATGGCGGAATCGGCCGCTGCGGTGAGGAGGCCGGTGAGGAAAAATTTGCGGCCGGTGCCGATCTCGAGCACGACCTCTTTGGCCGCAGGCGGCGGCTGGGTGAAGGCGGGGAAGCGGATTTTGAAGCTGGCGGTCTCGCGAAATCCACCGGTGGCGAGATCGATGGAGGACTCTTGCGCCGCGATGGCGAGCCGGATCTCCGCTCCTCGGAAGATGGCCCGGGTGCCGTAGATGTCGTTGATCCGGGTGGCCATCTGCTTAGACTTGGCGGCGAGGAGGTCGCGGTTCATGGCTTAGGCTGCCTGGGCCTGGGGGAAGATCCCGGCGACTTGGCTCTGGAGTGGATAGATGGCATGGCCGCAGTGCCGGAGCACGACATGAGGATCGGCCCAGATGGTGCCGCCCATGTCGGCCCAACGCTGGCAAAAGTACCAATCTTCGCTCAGGTAGCGCCGCCGGCCGTCGGGGGCCTGATGGATTCCCACGGGCCAGAAGTCCCAATCCACTCCGTCGGGCTGGCCGTCGGGGGTGTAGTGCAAGGCATAGGCCTCGGCCATCATCTCGAAGACGGCGCGCTCGATGAGGAGGAATCCGGTGCCGAGGTAGCGCACGCGCAGGAGATCGGTGCCAGGATCTTGCTCGGGCGCGTCGGCGAAGGCATTGCACACCCAGGCCAGTTCCCCGTCTTGTTTTTTCGGATAGAAGCCACCCACTACGGGTTTGCCGTGGCTGAGTAATTGCAGCACCTGGTCGCGGCTGAAGATCAGATCGCTATCGATGAAGAGCAGGTGGGTGCAGTCGCTGGCGAGAAACTGCGCGCTAAGGGTATTGCGCGCTCGGCTGACGAGCGAGTCGCCGCATTGGAATTTAACCTTAAGCGGCACTCCGGGATCGGCGAGGAATTTAATCAGCGACTGGGTGAAGAGCGGATTAAGATCGCCGTAGGTCGGGAGGGCCAGAAAGAGGGATTGGGATGGCATAGAAATGGATAAAAAAAAGCCCCGCGCCTGATGACTCAGGGCGCGGGGCCAATGATAGGCCAGGATGGCTCCTGCCGTCACGTCGGGCTCGAGATCGCTTAGAAAAGGAGCTCGACGGTAAAGTTACCATTGCTGGCATTGCCGCCCGTAGCTTCGCCGGTCGCACTGGCGCGGAGGTAGCGCTTGGCGGATGGCGGCAGATAGACGCTGGCCGATCCCGCGGGATAGGCGGATCCGCTCTCGGAGACGCTCAGCAGGGGGGCGGCCAGTTCGCTCACATTAGTAAAGTTGGCGCTCTCCTCATCGCTGTGCTGGAGCACCATGTTGATGTTTTTGGAGTTGGCTCCGGTGGCCTCTTCGCTGGAGAGCTTGACTTGCACGGCTTCCAGCGCGAAGGCGGGATTTTGCCCGAGGTCGATGGCAGCTGTGTTGACGGTGTTGCCCGCATTGGGCAAGGCCGCGAGGGATCGCAGGAGGGCGTCGGTGGAGGTTCTGGCTGTGGTCATGATTTTTTAAGCGGTGGAGAGTGAGTGGTTGATCCGGAGACTTAGATGGTCTCGGTGTTGCTGAGGCTGTGAGACTGCACGATGGGGATGCCCTCGAACTCGGTCGGCAGCGGTGGGTTTTTGTTTTCGGCGGTGACACTCTCATCGCGCAACTGGCGGCGCGAGCGCCCTGTCATGAAGACGTGGGTCGGCACCATGCCGAGCTCGTCGATGAATTTCTGTTGAGCGTCCTGCATGAGATCCCAGGTGAGTTTCTTGCCGGATTCCTCGGTGAGGTTTTTGATCCTGAGCATGGCGTTGCGGTTGGCCAGTCGGGCTCCGGGGGCGAAGTGCATCCAGGAGGTCATGGCCTCGATCTCGCCGCCTTTGCCATCGGGGGCGGAGACGGTCTCTTTGCGCCATTCATCGAATGCGATGGAGGTGCCATTGCCGAGGAGCCACTCGACCTTGCTCGGCCCGAGGCTGAGGAAGAAGACGGAGGATTTCGCGGAGGTGGTGCCGGTGGCATTGATGACGTGGTCGGCATCGGTGGACATCTGGGCGATCAGGCCGGGGAATCCCTTGGAGTCATTGGCGACCCCATACCAGAACTGACGCCCGGCGTGGCGCACGGCTGCCTCCACGTAGCCGCTTTGCTCGCTGGCGAGGTAGCGGCCGGCGCTTTCGGCCGTGCGATTTTGCAAGAGACGCACATCGGTTTTGATGAGCGCATCGAGGAAGGCGGTATTAAACGTGCGGGTGAGGTAGCCGCCCTTGCTCTGAGTGATGCCAGCATTGGGCTCGGAGAATCCGATGGTGGGGAGGTCGGTGCGCACGGTCAGCTGCATGGATGTGCCAGTCATGGTCTCTGCGGGCACGAGAAGGAGCTCGGGATGATTGGCCACGTTTTCCTCCACGATGTCGTGGCCGATTCCGTCTTCCATCTTTTTGATGTCGAGGAGGGTGACCCAGCCTCCGACTCGCATATGCGGGAGGTAGTGGCGCCCGAAGAGTGCCGAGGCGATGTCACGGGTGATGGCGAGGACGCTGGCGAGGATGAGGGCGATGGTGGTTTTCATTTTGGGAGAGTGTGGTGAGGTTGGGTGAGTGAAAGGAAGGAGAGGATGGGGCGGCTGATTATTTCGCGGCGAGGAGGCTGCGGATGGCTGCGGTGTTGCGTTCGCTCGACGGGATCTCGAAGGCCTTCCGGGTCTCGCCCGGTCCGTCTGCCTTTTTCCCGCCGGCGGGATTGGCGCCGGCCCGGGCGGCAAATTCGATTCCCATGCGGGAGGCGAGCTTGGTGCGCAGATCTCCGCTGTCTGCCTGGAGGGATTCGGCGAGCACTTTCACCTCGGCGAGGCTGGTGCCGATGGCGGGCACATCGCCGAGGGCGGTGAACTTGCCATCTAGGGCGCTGAATTTCGTTTCGATCTCTGCGACCTTAGCGACAACTCCATCAACCTTGGCGACGGCGCCAGCGATTTGCGCGGAGGCTGCGTCGATTTGCGTGTTGGCATCGGCGAATTGCGTGAGGGCGGCGGCGACTTGGGCGGAAAGTTGTTCGAGAGTCATGTTGTTGTTTTCGGGAGTGTCAAATTCGGAGGCGAGTTTTCCAGCATTGCTAAAGACCCAGCGGCGCTGGGAATCTCCAGCCGCAAAGAGACCGTGCTCGTTGGCCGCAGGCACCGGCACGAGGTCGGCGGAGTAGATCTCCTGGCATCGAGCGAAGGCTTTACCCTCGCGAAAATCGGAGGGGCCGGAGAAATCTATGCTCAGCCCGAAGGTGTCCGGGATGGTGGTGATGAGCGTGAGCAGGTGGTCGAATTTCTCGAAGGACTCGAACAAGGTCATGTCGGCCCGGAGCTTCTCGCCGTCGATGCGATAGTTTGCCAGGAATCCGGCGGCATCGAGCACGCCGGTGTAGTGGCCAGCATTGACCCGCAGCCCGCCGGTATAAGTGGAGGCGCAGGCCATGACTTGCTGCAGGGTGGTCTCATCGATGTACACGGGCACCGGCTGATCGTTCTCGTCGAACTTAAAGTGGCCCTTGGCCGGACCCTGCATGATCACGGAGACGCCCTGCACGAGCGGGGTGGCTTGGAGGGCTTCGATGGTGAGGGGAGTCGCGGAGGCACCCAGGGCGAAGAAGACTCGAGAACGAAGGGCGGACATGCCGACCCCGCGATGTCAAATTTCGAGTTTGAAATGCTCAATCAGGGCGGCCCCCAAGGCGGCGGACTGCTCGGCGGAGATGGCTCCGCCTGGGGCCTCGGCGACTCCCGACTGCCCAGGCATGGACTGGAGGTAGTAGCCTATCGGCACGGATTTTTCTTGGCAGTAGGAGATATCTTCGGCCAGCTCGTCGATGACGGCCCGGCGCATTTTGAGCCCATCTTTACCCAGGGCGGACCACCAATCTTGGCGAGACATCATCCCGTTTTTTACGAGCTCGATAAAAAGGCGACCATCGCGCCCCCGATCAACGGTGAGCGATGGCGGCCCCTGCCAGTTGCAAGCGTGCCAGAGGGGATCTTTGCTCATGGGCAGCTCACTATTGAGGATGCCATTGGCGATCACCCAGGAATATACGCGCTGGCAAAATATATCGATGAGCAGCTGCCGCACCTCGTCGAAGAACCATTCGGAATCTTGCAATATGAATCGGGTGTTTGCCCCGCCCAGCCCGGCGACCGACCAGATGAACTCGGGCGAAACGCCAAAGCCCCAGGCGATATCGCGCACCAGAAAATCGATGAACCCCGCAAAGGTCAGGCTCGGCCGGTCGCTGGTAAAAAACTTGATCTCCTCGCCTTTTTTCAGCACGGGAATGGCGGCGCCACCGAGGAAGGATTCGTACTGCCGGCTCTCGGCATCGGCCGCGGCATCGCCGGAGCTGGTCGCTGCAGCGGCGCGCTGCCGCACCCCGTTGGGAGCTTTGCCCGTCGGCGTGGTGATCGCGGCCGCGAAATAGGAGTGCAGCTTCACGGCGGCCTTCTCGAAGGCGGTGATGTCGAGAATATCGAGGAGGCTGTTTTGGCCATGATAGAGCCAGGGCAGGCCACGTCTTTGCCCGATGCGCTCGGGATCATAAATGTGGATCACATCCTCCGCGCTGGTATTCACTCGGCGGACCGCGCCGCGAGCATCGTAGGAAAGCACCCCGTAGCTGAGCGGGGTGTTCTGGGCATCGCATTCGATCCCGTCCTCGTAAGGATCGAGGGCATTGCCTCCAGGGGCCGGTCCGACGCGCTCGGTCTTGAGGAGCTGCAGCTGGCAGCGATCATCGGAATCTTTCACCTGCCCGGCGAAGACCTCGCCATCGGTGAACATCTCGCGGCAGATCACTCGCTGCATCTGGTAGAAATTCATCCTCCCGGAAACGTCGCAAAGCGTGGACATGGCCCAGCGATCAAAGTAGGCATCGGCGGCGACGTTAAAATCTTTGTCCGAGGTCGCGGCGGAGGGGATGAGCCCCCGGCCCAGCGAGTACCGAGTGGTGCCATTGATGAGACGGCGCACGAGCCCGAGATTATTTCGCAGCGAGCGGGATTTCTTGATCAGCCGCCGCCGCTCCTCGGGGCGGATCTCCTTCCGGCTATCGAGAGGGAAGGTGATCGTGCTGGTGCGATTGCCGAGATCGTTCGCCGAATCGAAGAGCGTAGCGGAGAAGGCCTGGCGCGCGGCCTGAAATGCCTTGCCGATCTTCATCTAGGGATCCCGGAGAATTGAGGAATGATCGGCCCGCTCACGAAGGTGAGCTCGAGCTCCTGGAGGGCGAACTCGCACGCCTCGAGCAAATCCTGCGAGCTGATCCGCTGGCGGCTCGTGTGAGATCCGCCCTCGAAGGAGAGGCTAGTGACCTCCTCATCGCCCGCCAAGACGGCCTCGAGGGCGGTCTGATGTTGCTCGTTGATCCAGGCCTTGCCATTGATCTCCCCCATGGCGGAGGCTTTGCGCACCAGCGCGCTGACAAGAGTGGAACTATCGGCCATGGCAAAAGCAGGATGTCAAAAAAGCCGGGCTCAGGGACGCTCAGCTGAGGTCAAAAATTTTGCTAACGAATCCGCCAGGCGAGTCCGCCCGAGAGCTTTCCAGGGCTTCCCCTTGGTGCGCACAGAAATCTGATTCACCCGCGCGCCCCGGCCATTCCAGAGTTGGAGACGAATCGTCTCGCCAGAGCGAGGATCCGTGATCGTGATGATCTTCATGAGGACGGCCTTCCGGCGCTCGCGCTGCCATTCGTCCTCTGGAGATGGCTGGCGAGCAGCCATCGCCGCGTGGCGAGTGACCCAGCCCCGCGTGGCGCGCAAACGGGCCTTTTCGCTCTTCCGCTTGATTATGAGGCGTTTATATGCCGATGTCATTTTCTGGAACCTTAGGATGATGGGATATCAACCTGTTCGCTGAATGAATATATCCCCAGTTCTGGCGGTCCTCGGCGGACCATGTGCCGCATCCATTGCCGCACGCCCGCACGCCCGCAAACCTCGGACCACCTCCTAGATTGTGGGCAATCGGGGGTTTTGCCCCACATCGGGGGCAGTCGATTAAAATCCGCGAACAGTCCATTCCAGCCAACTGCGGGATCGCGTCAGGCGTGGTTTTCATCGGTTATTGGATCCCTTGTGGCTGACTGGTGTGGTAGGTGGAATAGATAGCGGGGCTTTGCGGACATACTCAAGAGCCGCCTCTTGGCCGTGTATCTGAGCGATGATCGCGGCCCCACGACGATGGAAGGCGTCTAGTCCCTTGCCTTCCACGCGCCACCGCGACCACCTACCAGCACGATCCAGCCAACCGCTACGCGGTTGACTTCCAGTATTGGCCTTCATTTCACTCCTCCTTCTGGTTGCGGCGCGGCTTCGCGGCGGCTGATCTGGGTGTTCGGCAAAATAGATTGCTTCCTGACCAGTTCTTTCGCCACGTCCAGACGCCCCTCCAGACGCCAGTATGCCTCTTGCAACGCTCCAACGATGATTCTGGCGACCTCGGCTTTCTTTTGCTCATCCTTGATTTTGGTCTTCATGCCTTCCAAGGAGTCTTCCCATGTTCGGATGATTTGCGCGTGATCGACAGGAGATTGCCGAACAGTCGATCCACCCAATCCATCCCCGCGTTCACTTGGGGTTTCGATTGAGGGTTCACTGATTTGATTATCTGTTTTCATGATTTCGATTTGGTTGGGGATGGATTGGTGATCGTGGTGTTCGCTGAATACAATCCGATCATTTCCGAGACACGCTCCAGACGACACCCATCAAGCACTTCGACGGCTTCCTCCAAAGTTATCCCCGCTTCGATCAAGATCATTTCAGCGGCCTCTCGCCCACTCATTTGATGCAAAGATATGTCAGCCGCGATATTGATTATCGTGGCTGTCTGCATCCGATCCTTCGCGGCTTCAATAATCCGTCGAACAGTTGATCGACCCAATTCTGCCCCGCTGTCGCTCGGAGTTTCAGCGGTGTCGTTCGCGGATCGATCTTCGGTTTTTGTATTCATGGTTTGGGTGGGGCAGAATTGGTCATCATGGTGTTGGGCTTCCGTGGCCCGCGTCTCGTTTTTCGGACGCGGAGAGAAAGAATCGCAAGGGCGGCCTCCTTGGTGATTTGCCAGTCCCCCGCCTCCCGTCTCTGCACGGTTGAGATGGAGACCCCAAGGGCATCCGCGACACCCTGTTGGGTGCCGCGTAGCTGCCGAGCTGATTTGTATTCGGCGGGGGTCACAGGTTTTCGTAGTCTTCGTCCTCGTCCTTTTCCGCGATTTCGATCCGGCTGATGTGGTCGGAGTCCCAGGGCATTTCGTCGGCCTCCTCAACCTCTGCTTCCTCGTCTCCGAAGATGTAGTAGATTTTCGCGGGAGCCCCATCGATCTCACAATGTTCGGCCCACTCCTGGCATCCAGGATGGGAGTGATCGACTACTCGGCAGGTTGCGTAGGCGCCTTCGTGCTTTTCGGATTTATCATTCAGGGTTTCGATTTCTTTTTTGTCAGTGATGTTTTTCATAGCGCAATCAGATTACCGCGTGACGCTGTATCTGTCAAGCGGTTATTTTCATTTATTTTTCGAGCCGATAACCGGAGGCCCAACAGACCATTGGACCCAACCCGGCCCCGTCCGCTCTCAGAGTTGCCGACGCCTCTACACATGGCCGGGCAGGTCACTGGCGACGTTCGGGATTTCGTCGGTTGAGGTTGTCATAGGTTACTGGCTCCATTGTGGCGGACTGGTGTGTTCGCTGAATTGCGCGCGCTCATTGTGCAACGAGCCTCAGAACAAATTCCTCAACGTGTCCAACTCCTTGGGCGTCCAGGGTTGCGAGTGCGTTATCGAGCCTCTGCTCGTCTTGTAGTCTCGCGGCCATTTCCTGTCCTTCTGCGCTCAGTTTTTCGAGCCGGTATTCCACCGGCTGATTGCCCGCATCGACGACGGCAGAGCCGTCGATCAGGTGGCGATCCTGGCACAGCAGATAGTGCCCGAGCACGGTCGGAGTGCTCCATGAGTCCAGCGGCGCTCCGATGAGGATTGCCCGAATAAGCTTCCATTCACGTTTCATAAATCGGCGAACAGTCGATCCACCCAATCCATCCTCGTCACGACTTGAGGCTTCGATTGCGTCTTCGCGAGTTTGATTATCTGATTTCATAATTTCGATTTGGTTGGGGATGGATTGTTGCCGTCAACAATAACCGCCGATAGGAGCTGCGTTTTATTGGGCGGCATGGAGATCACGCGGCCTCTTGGAAAAATTCTTTGATGAGATACCAATCTACGAAGCAATATTTGAGCGCATCGCCCCAGTCATTGGGATCCGTGGGATCGGTCCAGGCCCAGACGAGGCGGCCGCGCCGGGTGACTTGCTCGCGTTTTTCCGCGCAGAGCTCGGCGATGAATTCGGGATTGGGGTTGCGAGGGAACCAGAGGCGCGGGACGGGATGATGGTGACCGGCTTTGTGGGCCTTTTCGATCTGCGGAAACTTCCCGATCCGAGTGAGGTAGAGCTCGGCCTTGAAATCATCGTCGCTGCAAAAATAGACGACGATGGGCTCGTCATTGTGGGTGAAGTTTGTTTTTTCCTCGACCACGTCTTTGACCTGGATGCCGCCACGGCCTTTCACGGGGTAGAAGCGTTCGTCACTCCGCTGGCAGAAATCACGCACGCCTTTTTGATCGTGGCCTTCGTCGATCAGCCCGATGAAAACCACCGGATCTGAGCGGTCGGCCTCGGGGGTGTCGCCCCAGTCGTCGATGATGACGGGCCGGTCGGCCTCGAGGAGCAGCTCATCGTAGGATAGGCAGGCGCCGTAATCGACGACGAAGCATTCGCCCGAGGGCATAAAGGCGGTTTTCACCCATTTTTTTACATCCTCCTGCACGTCGGCGGCCATAAGGATGACGCGCGGAGACCGCGGGCAGTGCCCATGATCGTAAGCACCGCACATCCGCCAGATGTCGGTCTGCTTGACCTGGTAGCGTTTCTCGCGCCAGGGGAGGGCGAGGTTGCCAGTATAGAAGGCCTTGAGCTTGGAGATGTTGCCCTCGGCATTGATCTTGATGTTGGCGAGGTGCCCCCAGGTCATGTTCGGGAAGAGGGAGTAGAGATCGGAGATGTGAGCGCTGATCTTCCCAAGGGCGGGCTTCTGATCGTCCTGCCCGAGGTTTGTAGGCCGCCACTCATGCCGATCCATCATCGCGGGCTTGTGGCTCTCGAGGATGGCTGCCTGGCAGGACTCGCACTCGTAGTAGGTCTCGGCGAGGACGCGATGCTGATCCCAGTCGGCGTCGTCTTTCCGGCAGTGATGATACCGGACTTGCTTCCAAACGAGGGACTGAAAGTGATCGCAATGCGGGCAGGGCACAAAGCATTGGTGCCGAGTTCCGGTGCGGTACTCCTGGTTGAGGATGTCGCTCTCACCCTTGGGTTTTGAAAATGCGATCAGTTTGCCGTCGAGAACCTTCTTGAGCCGATCACGGAGGAGATCGATGGAGTTCGCCTCGCCCTGCGGCTGCGGAGGATGGTTATCCAGCTCGTCGGCCACGGCCAGGCCGGCGGACTTATTTGCCATGGCTCCCGCGGAATAGGAGCCCATAAGGTAAACCGTGAGCCCTCGAAGATAAAGGGTCTGATTCTGGAAATCGTCTTTATCTTCGGACATCCTCCCCGCGGTGGCCGGGCAATCCTGCAGCATAGGCTGCAGCCTGGTGACATTGATGCGGGTCACCTCCTTCGCGGAGTCGATGGTGTAGATGATGTTGCACGGTTTGTTGGCGACGAAATACGTGATGACGATGAGGGCCGCTAGGGTGACTCCGCTCTGGCTACTCTTCATAAACACGAACTCCCGCCAGCTCATATCCTCGGTGCCCGGAGAAAATTTGATGTTTGGGCTATAGTCATCGGTGCCGAACTCCATGAGGAAGCGCGTGTGCGGAGTGAGCGCGGAGGAATACTGGCCAGGATAGTCCTGGCTTTCCGTGGTCGGCCGAAGGGTGATGAACTGCTCGCCCCACTGCCAGGCATTCTCCTCCGGTCTCGGTTGGAATACCTGCAGGAAGACGGCCAGGATGATGGATCGGGCGGTGGTCATCCGGCCTCCGGCTCTATCACCTCAGCGAAGCGGGACTTTTGGAACCCCGCAAAGACGCGATCCGACTCGAGATTCCAGTGCTTGTCCGACTGCTCGATGCTCATCCCGCGCATGACCGGCAGCATCCGACGCGCAAACCCACGCCAAGTGAGCGCGAACACGCCCAACATCTGCCCCAGCTCTGAAACGGTCTCCGCGCGAGGTAGCACGTCCCCGGAGGCCTCAAGGATCCTCGGTGAGTCCTTCTCCAGCTTCCGCAGCGTCTCCGCCATCCGATCCCACGCCCGCCGCCGCATCTCTATAAGCGACGGATCTGGCGGCTCCGCCCCCTGCGCCAGTTGATATTTCTCCGCCGCATCCCGCTCAGCTTCCCGCATTCTCTTTAACATCCCTGCCATGCCCACACTTCCGCGCTCGGGGACGCCAGCGGCTCGCGGCTCGCCTTCCCCGGCCTCGGGAGGCTCTGTGCCCGGTCCTTGCGGAGAATCCACTGCGGAGGGGGGGGCCTTAAATCTGAGCAAACTGGCAGGCACTCGATGTTTCATGTGCTTCATCCACCAGCCGATCATGGCCTCCGGATCGTCGAGAGGCGGCGGCGAATCTTGCGCTTTCCCGTGAGCAATCCAGCGGTTGATCGTGCGGGCGGTTTGCGAGAAAAGGGCGGCGTAATGATTCCGAGTATGCTCGTATCGATGAGGAGGAGCATCCGCCTGGGGCTGATCGGGCGGGCCTGCAGCCGCGCCGAGATCGGTTATCTCCACCATCTCTTCCGCAGTCAGCCGCGCCTGCAGCTCACTCTCCTGCGAAAGGACACTTTCGAACACCTGGACTTCCGGTCCCGTGAGGGTTCTCCCGTCCTGAACTTTGGCGATGATATTTCGCAGGTTGGCCGTCAAGACCTTGCCCGCTAGATCAACTGAGATCGTTTCCATTCCTTTTACCTTGGAGACCCATTCCCTGGATCCGAATTTTCGGCAGTTTTATCGGGTGGCACACACAGGGGGTATGTCAAAAACTTGGCGGGGGGACACAAAGATTTCAGAGCTAACTCGTGAAAAGAGGGTGGGAGACGGTAAACCCTCACGTGACCTGCAGGAGGGGAAAAGATTCCTTCCCTGGGGGGGTAGGTGAGACATTTTTTTCGAAGGGTGCTGACGAAATGGTGAATCTGTCACCACCGTTAGTTAGTTTTATCTCTCTCATTCCAATAAGGAGATGTAAGATATTGTTTATCAAAATCTTAACTTGTGGGAATGTAGGTGGGAATGTCGGACCTAAAAAGGGAACTTCGGGGCGGATCGGCGAGCAGAGAACCGCAAATGGCACCGATGAAGGCGCCGAGAATGGCGGGAGTGGGATAGTGGAGTGGGAATGGTGGCAGTACGCTTGGCTGCGCGACCGGCGGCCTCAAGGGGCTCGAGCAGGCCGTGAGGGGGTGGGCTTCGCCAGAGGGCGCGTGGCGGGAGTTTGCCCGCTCAATCTGCAACTCGCGCCACAGAATGGCGCGAGGAAGATGGGAGAAATGGGCTGCGCTAAATAGGAACGAAGCGGAGGCCTATGCCCGCTCAATCTGGAACCGTCGCCAGTTCTTCGATCCTCGCCTCCCGAAAAACACTTTGCCCGCGCCCGGCACATCGAAGATCCTGCCCACGTATTCTTTCAGAAGTTGGCCAAACTGAATCGAGCTGCTCTTTTTGAGCTCGAAATACGCAGGCTCCTCTTTAGGCCGGACCCAACGGCCATCGATGCGATCCACAAAAAGGTCTTTCTCGACGCAGATCTCTACAATCCGGTCCATCTTATGCTCCACCGTCCTGACCTCCGCATCTGCTATGAGCCCCGCAGCCAGGTCGGTGACTAGCTCCACCATGTCAGGCCAGTCGGTGTTCCCGAATACCAGCTTCGGGGTCTCGACAGGGTCGCCAAACCCGGCTGCCATCACGATGCCACCGACCACCCTGCTCCACTCCTCAAATGACACCAATTTCTTCTTCCCCACCGGTCGGCCGCTCCGGTCCCAGTGTTTCACCATCGACCACATGGCACTCAGCAGCGTGTGCCTCACCGTTGGCTGCACCAGGTAGCTGTCGTCAATGACCACCGGGAATTCTCGCGTCTGGACATCCGTCGTCTCCACGAACAAATCCACGAATAAGGCCCGACCCGCAATATCATCACTGGTCTTCACGTGGTTCGAGGTCACGTATATGATCGTCTGCTTATCGACACCGAAATCTTTTTGCGTGGCCATCGTCCGGCCGCCCCATGTGGGCTGCGTAAGAAACGCCTCCAAAAACCCCGAGGAAACCTTCCGTTTCACATTGTCGAAAAATATGTACGATGCCGCGCTCAGTGCCTTAGTATCGAGGATTTTCCGGAGCTCCTCCTCATCCTTACCGAACGAGGACGCCGGCGCAGTCCCATAGCACGTGTAAAGTATTGATTTGACCAGCAGGGTCTTCCCGCCTCGGCGCGTGTTAGCCGTGTAAATAAACATCGGAACCAGCGCGAGCGGGCTCAGCAAGCCCAAACAGAACGGCGTAAGCATCCCCGCCATGTGGGCATCCAGGCTTCGCGATTTGCCAGTCTCCTTATCCTTCCCCTCGAAATCGAAACCCTTAAAAAAATCAATCATCACCCGCCTGGCCTCATCGATCTCCATCTCCTCATAGACCGGCAGCCCCGAGTCAACGCTTAGAATCTTGCTCTCATGATCATAGCCCTCGGCGAGCAAATCGATTCTTCCGTCCGCCCTCATCGCAGGCATACGCACCGAATTGATCCGACGGATCTGCCGCTGAAGATCGAGGAAATTAAAGCTCCGGAGCGTGTCCCCCGCGATATCCTTAGCCATGCTCACCCGCACCTCCCGCGGCATCTCATCCTTCCCAGCGCTCTCGAAATAAAACAGGCTGGCGTGATTATCCACATAAGACCGAAAAGCCGAAGCCGTCATCTCCCTCAGCTTTTTATCCTGCTTATTAAGAACCATTGGCACCTCGCCCCGCAAATAAATGCCATTCTGGCACATCACCTGGCCGACATCCTTGGCAAATTCGCCAATCGTCCGGTTTCGGCCTGGGATCCGGATCCTCTGCATCTCCGGCCTCTCCTCGGCCTTCGATTCCTCTACCAATTCCACCGGCGGCAAGACTCCGCCCTCGCGGAGAATCCTATTAGTTGCATCCACCTGATCACTCATTTATTTTCCGTTGTTTTATAAATTTCCTGAATTTCACTAAGCTCGCCCGCCATCTCCTGCAGCCTGGTCGAGCCCCTTTCATAATATCGCGCAGCAGCCAGGGCCGTCGCGACCTTCGCCGGCGGCCACCCTTCGGCCCCCAGCCCCGCCGCGAACTCCCACCACATCTCCTCCACATCGCGCCGCGTTAAATTACTGATGAGCGGCGAGGCCTGCGGCTCAGGATTGAGATACAGCAACTTTTGCCAGCGCCCCTTTTCCTCGCGGAAAAAACCCGGAAGCCGAGTCAGCCTGACGCTCGACATACTTTGTCGATCAGCACCCAAGACCACAATCCCCTCCAGCAGCCTCTCACGCTGATCCTTCCAGTGCGCCTCCGTCGTTGCGTCGAGGCGTACCAGCGCGTGGATCGACTTTCCTCCGCTCGAGTAAATCGCCGAGATCCTTAGAGGCAGCTTTGCCAGCGCGGCCAGCCACACCCGTGCCTTAGCCATGTCCGACTCCAGCACAAGATATCGCCAGCTCGTCACCGACTCGCGAGAGCGCCGCGACATCTTCCCCGTGCGAGGGTTCGGGTGCCATTCAGCATCGATCGGTTGGGCCAGAAATTTCATCCCTGCCTTGCCGCCGGCGGAGAGGGCCTCCTTCGGCCAGATCGCGTCATTCTCGCCCCAATCATTCTCCGCGACATACACATGCTCGCCCGGGCGATAAATTGCCCGGAGAAACCCATCCGGCGTCACCGTTGCCGGGTCAAAGACGCTCCGGTTGGCCAGCCATACCAGGTCGATCTTCCCATTCCAGGAGCCAGCGAATCGGAGCAACTTTTCCGAGTCATATTCGATCTTCGGGGGCCTCGGAGCTGGCGCTGGCGGCGCGGCATTGCGGCCCTGCTCCGGCTCATCGCCATTCAGGAGATATCCGTCGCCCTTTTCCGGGGTCGGCCCCGTGGCGGACGACCGGACCTTATGCTCCAGCTCCTTCCCGGTCCATTGCGGCTGACACTTAGCATTCCACTCCGCGAGCAGCGCAACCGCAGAGGCCGGCTCAAGGAGAAACCCCCGAGTCAGCGCCCGCGCAGTCAGGAGCGTATGAGTATGACCACCACTCCCGCTGATTGCGGGCGGCACATTGGCTAGGTACGTCCTCGCCCTAGAGATGACATCAGGTCGCGGCATCGTCCCTATTCCTCACCTTCGCCAAGACTCGCGCGCACCCAATCCCCCATCTCGATGATAGGCAGGATCTCCTCCAGCAACGCCTTGCGCCTTCCTTCGTCCCAGCCCTTCCAGGTCGCCTCCGGCACCTGATGCGCCCATAAATCAAACAACCCGCGCACCCCCTCAATCGTGGCCATGCCGCCCGCCCGCTTCTCCGCCTCCCCGCTCCGGATCACCCGGTGCGCAGCTATCGATGCCTGCAACTCTCGAGGCGAAAGCCCCTCCTTGCGCGCGATATCCATCCAGCTCTGGCGATCCTCATCCGAATGCACCCTGCTGGCCAAAACAAACAAATGCTGATCAGTCAGCGAATCCGAGCGACACTCCAGCGCCTCCAGGGCCATGGCCGCCTTCAGATCCGGTGAATCCAGATCCATTTGCTCCTCAAAACCGATCACGGCCTCATCGCCAAACTCCCGGCGGCCCCGCAAACGCGCATCCGCCATCCAGCGCAAAGAAGCCACCCTAGTGGCCCCCAAAAACAGCATAATTTGCCCCCACTCCTCCCAGCTCGGCGGCCGCAAAAACTGCAACCCCGAACGATCAAACCTGACCACATCCTGCGGTAAAAAAACTTCCTTCATCAAAACACTCATTTCATCATTCCTTTCATTTTATTTCTCTGCCGCGCCACCACCGCAAGGCGCGCTGCCCGATATTTTTCCTTCGCTCGCGGTTGCTTCCCGAAAGTCTCATTTCGCAAATGGAGGGCTTTTTGCCAGACCCGTTTCCAGTGCGACAACGTCGCCCGGTGCTTGCCGATTCGCCGTGCCGCATCAGCTCCTGATCGATAACCATTGAGGGACATTTGGCCGACATGGCCCGAGGCCATCGCCAATCCGATGATCACCGTTTGCACGTCCTTCATGGGCCGGATCAAGATCCCGATCAGCCGGGCCAATTGCGCGTCCTTCGCGAGCCGCTCCGTCCGTGCCACCACGGACAAATGCCACGACCAGACATCCTCCGCCTGCCCCGCGCTCAGCCCAAAAACATCCCGGAGGATATCAGCAGGCGCATCAATCGCGGAGGCGAGATCCTCCCGAAACGAGGCCGCATTCGATTCCGCGACATCCTCCTCGAGGCCAGAATGCCGGGCAAAGCCATCGCCCGACGGCAGCCCATCCACCATCCGGCGTTCGTCGGGAGAGAGCCGCGAATAAAAATCATTCCAGGCCCCATCCGCAGCCGATCCAGCGGCCCTGGACCGCTCCAGATAAGAGGGATCCTCGATGTCCATCACGAGGCCCCTCCCGAGAAAGCCGGCGGGAAAATCGCGGAAAAAAGAGCAGTATATGCTCCCGATTTGCTACCGGGAAACTGTAACTCCTTGGTAATAAGGAGTTTTAATGCACCCGGCGGGGGTCGAACCCACAACCTACGGCTTCGGAGGCCGGCACTCTATCCAATTGAGCTACGGGTGCGCAGGACGGAATGTTTGCTCATTTTTCGCTATGACGCAAGCGTGAGAGCTTGATTTTGATGATTTTCAGGGATGGAGTGGCCAATATGAAAATGTTTCTCTCTCTCCTGGCCGCCTCGATTTCTTTTCTTCACGCTCAAGATGTGGCCAGTTCGGCCTTCGGATCGGGGGAGGGGGTCAATGGTGAGGTCAATGCAGTGGCGGTGCAGCCAGATGGAAAAGTGGTCATTGGCGGGAGGTTTACTTCGGTCAATGGGATTCCCCGCAACAATCTGGCCCGCCTGAATGCCGACGGCTCTTTGGATCGTTCCTTTGTGGATACTCCGACTCTGGGTGTGAATGGCCCGGTTCACGCCCTTGCGATCCAATCCGATGGGGCCATTGTCGTCGGAGGCCTTTTCACCCAAGCGGGTGAACGTGAGATCATGAATCTGACCCGTTATGCTCCTGACGGTTCGCCGGACAAAGCCTTTGGGGCCGGGACCGGCGAGGCGGGAACCAATGACGTGGTCCTGGCGCTGGCGGTGCGGGAAGATGGCAGCATTCTGGTGGGAGGCAATTTCAACGTCGTCTTTGGACAGCCACGTCGAGGCCTGGCTATTCTCAATTCGGATGGCAGCTTGGGCGGGAAAACGACTTTTCTCAACGGGTCCGTAAAGGCTCTGGCCTCGACGGCAGCATTTTCCGCTGTGGCCGGTGGGCTCTTCACCGCCGAAAACCAAAACGCGCGGAATCTCTTCCAACTCAAGTAGGAGCAATTTTTGAAGGTCTGTCCCTCCGATTCAGGACAAACCCCCGGCGGCCAGGGCCTCATTGATGACGGCCTCGGACGTGATTCCCTCGGCTTCGCCTTCAAAGTTGAGAATGATGCGGTGGCGCAGAGCCGGCAGCGCCCAGGCGTCGATGTCGGATTTGGCCACATGAAAGCGTCCATCGAGAAGCGCGCTAATTTTGGCGCAAAGCATGAGGGCTTGGGCCCCGCGGGGACTGGCTCCGTAGCGGACGAATTTTTTTGCGGAAGGCACCGATTCGGCCCGATCGGGATGGGTGGCGAGGACGAGTTGAACCGCGCGAGCCTCCACTTCGCGAACGGCAGGCACAGCCCGGACGAATTCGCGGAGGGCGGGCGCATTTTCCATCGGCACCGGGGTGACGACGGGGGCCACTTCGCGGGTGGTTCGGTGCAGAATTTCGTGGAGTTCGTCGCCGCTGGGATACTTGGCGTGGAGTTTAAGCAGAAAGCGGTCCAACTGGGCTTCCGGCAGTGGGTAGGTGCCTTCCATTTCAATGGGATTTTGGGTGGCGAGGACGAGAAACGGCTTCTTCATGGGATGGGACACGCCGGCGACGGTGGCGTGCTTTTCCTGCATCGCTTCCAGAAGAGCACTTTGCGTTTTTGGGGTGGCCCGGTTGATTTCGTCGGCCAGAACAATATTGGCAAAGATGGGGCCGGGTTCGAATTGGAATTGTTTGCGGCCATGTTCGTTCTCGACGATGAGGTTGGTTCCGATGATGTCGGAGGGCATGAGGTCGGGGGTGAACTGGATGCGGGAAAAATCCAAGCCGGCCGCGTCCGCGAGCGTGCGGACCAAAGCGGTTTTGCCTAAGCCGGGCGCTCCCTCGAGGAGGGCGTGTCCTTCGGCAAAAAATGCGGTGAGAACGCCCCGAATCGCCTCATCCTGTCCGACCAAGACCTTTTCCATCCCCGTACGCAGGCGCTGGAAGGTGTCGCAAAATTCGGCGGCGAGCTTTTCGTTTTTCTCGTTGCTCATGGGGTTGGGATCAATCGCCACAGGGATACGGATGCCCGATTGTCGCTCGGTTGTCACTCCGCAATCCGCGGTTGCCCGAGCGACGAATAAGAGTGAGTGTGGACACCCGCATGCGAATACTTCCGACTTCCGACTTCCGACTTCGCCTCATTCCTTCGGTCGGATGGCTTCAAAGTATCGGCGCACGAGGATGCGCGAGCCGGGGGGGATTTCTTCGCGATTGACGGAGTCGAGAGCGGCGGGTTGGGCTGAGTCGTAGGCGGATCGATAGGCCTGACGGGCTTCGGGGTCGTCACGTCCCGAGGCGCGAAAAATCTCTACCAGGGATGCGCCGTCGCCGGAGGTTCCCGGGAGAAATTCATCGGGGCCCGAGGATTTTTGAGTGGGGTCTGCCTCCCCGGCGAGATCGGAGCCACGACCTTTGTCTTCCTCCGAGCCGGGAGAACCTCCCGGAGGGGCTTGGTCGTTTTCTCCTGGGTCGCTCTTTTTCTTCCCCGGAGGGAAATCTCCCTCGCCTTCACCGGGCGCGGAAGTGGCTTCGCCTTGCGTCTGGGAAGATCCGGATTTGAGGTCTTGGACTTGGGCAAGGAATCGACTGCGGTTGGATTTGTTCTCTCCCGAAGGGGATACCATTTTGACTAGTCGCGTTTGGGCTTCTTCTGGGGATTGACTGGAGAGTTCGCGCAGTCGGGATTTTTCCAGATGGCGGGCGGCCTCTTCGAGTGCCTTGGCTACGGATTCGGGGTCGAGTTGGGAGAGGCTCTTGGCGGCGGCCTCCTGACTGCCGGCCCGAAGGTCGGAAGCCAATTGGGGGTTCGCGGCGGAAAGAGCGTCGGCCAAAGCTCGGGATTCGCCGGGGGTGAGTTGGCCTTGGGCGGCGAGGGATTGTTCCAGATCCGCTAAGGCGCGGAGGGCTTCCCGCAGCGGCTCGAGGGAGGTGTCGAGTTGCGTTTCGGTGGCTTCCAGCTTCTGCGCTTCTTCCTGGAGAGCTTGGTCTTCGGGGTGTTTTTCGGCCGCCTTGCGGACGGCGGCGAGCAAGGCCTTCGCCTGGATTTGTTCCGGGGCGACCTGGGCTTGTCGGATTTGTCGCATCCCTTCGATTCCTGCGAGTGCGAGCAGAGGTAGCAAAATCCATAGATAGCGGCGGAACGGAATTTGGAGCCGGAGGGTCTGCCGAAGGGAAAAGGTGGCGGCGAAGCGGGTGACTTCCCGCTGCACGGTCGAAGTGAGTCCGGCGGGCTCTGCGGTACTGAGATCGAGCACCGTGAGGAAGCGGTCATGCGTGGAGGCGCGGGCATCCAGTTCCTTGGCGACCCGTCGGTCGCTCCACCAATGCGTGATCGCGACGACGGCCGCGAATGCGAGGGGCAAAAGGAAGAGCCATCCGACAGCGCTCAGGGGGAGGTTCGGAGATTTTGGGGCCACCAAGGCGACACCGCGAAGGATTCCCAGGGCCGAAAACCCCAGGACCAACGCCCAAGCGGCAAGGCCAAGAAAATGCTCGCCGGTGAGCCGTCGTCGGGCCTGACGGAGTTTTTGGCGCACAATGGTGTCCACGGAGATTAAGGGAACGCCATCCGGGCACGAATTGCAATTCTGCCTGTTAGTCATTGGATCGCGATTCGCGCTTGCACGAATGGCGGAAGAATCTAGTTTGGGTCCTATGGCATACGAACTTCCATCCCTACCCTACGCGCTAGACGCGCTCGAACCCCACATTGACGCCAAAACGATGGAGATCCATCACGGCAAACATCACGCGGCCTACGTGGCAAATCTCAACAAAGCCTTGGAAGCCGCCCCGGAATTGGCTGCGAAGAGCGTTTGCGATTTGATCAGCGACCTTTCCGTCGTGCCCGAAGCCGCTCGCACCGCGGTGCGGAACAACGGTGGCGGTCACGCCAACCACAGCTTTTTCTGGAAGGTCCTCTGCCCCAAGGGTGGCGGCGAACCCACCGGCAAGTTGGCCGAAGCGATCAAGTCGAAATTTGGCAGTTTTGAGGATTTCAAAACCAAGTTCGAACAAGCCGGAGCCACCCGTTTCGGCAGCGGCTGGGCCTGGCTCTATGTCGCCCCCGGTGGAGAACTCGAAATTGGTTCCACCGCCAATCAGGACAGTCCCTGCATGGGCAAGGCCGTCGCCGGGATCGAAGGCAAGCCGGTCATTGGTTTGGACGTGTGGGAACACGCCTATTACCTCAATTATCAGAACCGTCGTCCCGAGTACCTTAAAGCATTTTGGAACGTGGTTTCCTGGAGCGCCGCCGAAGAAAACTACAACGCCGCTCTCTAAGCGCGCAACGCCTCTCAAAAAAAGCCGCCGGAGATCCCGGCGGCTTTTTCTTTCCTCCTCGCAATCCCAAAAAAGAAAAGAT
>Ga0222650_1000805_pt1 | contig 20652 bp, 16 predicted proteins | sample AntAcemetagen367_FD_179820 | JGI IMG/M metagenome (GOLD analysis project Ga0222650, IMG submission 179820) | Saline water microbial communities from Ace Lake, Antarctica - #367 | ecosystem: Environmental > Aquatic > Non-marine Saline and Alkaline > Saline | place: Antarctica: Ace Lake... | reverse complement strand
CGAATCATTCACAAAGCATGCGGCATACGGGACTTAGAGTATCTCGAACTCAAATTACGTCATCACTCGGGAACACGATCCTGACGCCCAGAGAGAAAATCCGTCATGCTCAACTGTCGAAGATCCGAAAAGATCACACCGGATTTTCCTTCCCCATTCGGAATTTGTCAGACAGATTCTCTTCGACATTCGTCCAGCCACCCCCTGATCTCCTGACTATGAAAACCCGCCGACTCGGAAAGACCGACCTCGAACTCCCCATCCTCTCTTTTGGAGCGTCTTCCTTGGGAGCCGAATTCCGCACCATCGACCTCAATGAGGCCTTCGGAGCCGTCCACGCCGCCCTCGATCTTGGCATGAACTTCATCGACACCTCGCCTTTCTACGGCCGCGGAATGTCCGAGGTCATGCTGGGCCAAGCCCTCAAAGGCATCGACCGCAGCAGTTACCTCCTCGGAACGAAACTTGGCCGCTATACCGACCGCCATTTCGACTTTTCCCCCGCCCGCGTCGAGGAATCAATCCACACCTCTCTTCACCGCCTCGGCACCGACCACCTCGACCTGATCCTCTTACATGATGTCGAATTCGTCAAACTCCCGCAGATTTGGGAAGAAACCATCCCCGCGGTCCTCAAGGCCAAGGAAGAAGGCAAGATCCGCGCCATCGGATTCTCATGCTACCCCATGGCCTGCTTTCACAAGGTCCTCGATCAAGTTGAAGACGAAATCGACTGCGTCCTCTCCTACAATCAATACACCCTCCAAAACACCACCTTCGCCGACGACCTTCTCCCCCGCCTTAAGAACAAAGGCCTTGGAGCAATCAATGCCGGCCCCTTTTCTGCCCGCCTCCTCACCAACGCCCCGCTCCCCGACTGGCTCAAGGAACCAGAGGAAGTCAAAGCGGCCGCCCGTGCCGCCGCCCAACTTTGCCAAGACAATGGCGTCGACATCGCCCAACTCGCCCTCCAATTCTCCTGCGGCCACCCAGATATCGCCTCCACCGTCGCCGGATCGGCCAACCCCAAAAACGTTGCCAAATGGGCCCAATGGCTCGCCGAACCGATCGACGAATCCCTCCTGACAGAAGTCCACGAAATCTTCGCCCCCGTCAAAAATCTTGGCCACCAGGAAGGCCTCCCCGAAAACAACTCATAAATCTCCCCCCCCAAAAACTCCCCCGCTCAGCAAAGCCCTAGAAAAACTGCGAACCCTAGCGTCTTAGCAGTTCAAAATCCCCCAACCAAATTTCGTGTCCTTCGCGGTTGCGACAGTCCCCTCAACCAAGTCCCCGCCACTCACTCTTCAAAACTCACAACTCAAATGCTCGCAATCGAATTCACAAACCCCAAGGAGATCAACACCATCGATCTCCCTGCCGAAACCTCCCCCGGCCCCGGCCAAGCCCTCGTCCTCACCCACCGCATGGGCATCTGCGGCACCGACCTTTCCTGCTACCTCGGCAAGTTCCCCTTCTTCGACTATCCCCGCACCCCCGGCCACGAACTCGGACTCGAAGTCCTCGAGATCGGCAAAGGCGTCACCAACGTCAAAGCAGGCGACAAATGCTCGCTTGAGCCCTACGTCAACAACCCCGAATCTCGGACCTCCAAAAATGGAAAGAGCAACTGCTGTCCCGGCGTTGAAGTTATCGGAGTCCACAAGTCCGGCGGTCTTCGGACATCTGCCTGGATCGTCCCAGCTCACAAACTCCACCCCGGGAACACCCTTTCTTACGATGAACTCGCCCTCGTCGAAACCCTCGCCATCGGCTACCACGCCGTCCAGCGCGGCAACCCCCAGCCTGGCGAAACCGTCCTCGTCATCGGGGCCGGACCCATCGGCCTCTCCTGCCTCGAATTCCTCAAGCTCATGCCCGATGTCAAGGTCATCGTCATGGACATGGTGCAATCCCGCCTCGCCTTCTGTGCTGACAAGCTCGCTCTCAAAAATGGCATCCCATTCGAGATGGACGGATCGCACCTCGCCAAGCTCGAGGAATTGACCGACGGCAACCTTGCCGACATCGTCATCGATGCCACCGGCTCGGTCAAATCCATGTCCACCTGCTTCGAGTATGGGGGCTTCACCTCCCGTATCGTCTACGTCGGCATCACCACCGAAAACCTCTCCTTTCCCCACGCCCCCGTCTTCCATCGCCGCGAACAAACCCTCCTCGCCTCCCGCAACGCCCTCCCCGCCGACTTTGGCGAAATCATTAAAATCATTGAAGCCGGCGACATCGACACCAAGGTCTGGATCACCCACCGCCTCACCATCGAAGAAGTCCCCACCGAGTTCGATAAATTTACTGACCCTAATCTCGGAGCGATCAAAGCCGTCATCGAAGTCCAATAAAGGAGTCGTGGCGCCCTCGCCACTCCTCAACCCCTCAACCCCTCAACCCAAACCTCCCCACATGAAACACTTCCTCTTTCTCACCACCCTCGCCCTCGTCTCATGCGACAGCGAAGCAAGCCCCGTAGAATCTCTGCGTCTCCGCGCCTCTGCGTGAGCCTCAATCAACAAACCACATCTTATGAAACAGTGTCCTAAATTCACCTTCGGCGTCGGCGATCGCTTCGCCCACGGCGCCCACGCCCAACTCCAAGCCTTCATCGCCGCCAAAGATCTGGGCGTCGAGATCTGCCCCACTTGGAACAAGTCCAACCGTGAGCACGAAATCATCGGCTCCGAACCACAAACCACCCGCGACGCCGCCGACAAGGCTGTTAAAGACCTCGGCTGGACCGGCGAATACCTCCTCGATGCCGACCACATCAACTTATCGACCGTCGACCGCTTCGTCGCTCCCTGTAACTTCTTCACTCTCGACGTCGCCGACGACATTGGTGAAGCGGCCGCTCCTGCCGACCTCGAAGCTTTCATTGCCAATCACCCCGAGCTCATCGGCTCTATAAAAATCGAAGGCATCGAGACCCCACTGGAAATCTCTAAAGAACTCGTCGCGAAAACAGCAAACCAGTTCCTCAAAGCCACCCAAAAGGCCAAAGCGATCTACAACCACATCGTCGCCGCAAAGGGCGGTATCGATGACTTCGTGACTGAAGTCTCGATGGACGAGACCGACGCCCCCCAGGTCCCTGCCGAGATGCTCATCATCCTTGCCGCCATCGCCGACCAGGCCATCCCAATCCAGACCATCGCGCCCAAGTTCACCGGGCGCTTTAACAAAGGAGTCGACTACGTCGGCGACGTCGCCCAATTCGAGCAAGAGTTTAACGACGACCTTGCCGTCCTCGCACACGCCATCAAAGCCTATGGTCTTCCCGAAACTCTCAAGCTCTCGGTCCATTCCGGCTCCGATAAATTTTCGATCTACGAGCCCATCAAAAAAGCGCTCGCTCGCACTGGTGCCGGCCTCCACATCAAGACCGCCGGAACCAACTGGCTTGAGGAAGTCATCGGCCTCGCCACCGCCGGTGGAGACGCTCTCGATCTCGCCAAGGAAATCTACGCCAAGGCCCTCGAGAAAAAGGAAGCCCTCTGCGAACCCTACGCCACCGTCATCGACATCGATCACTCCCAACTCCCAAGCGCCCAAGAAGTGAACGCCTGGACCAGCGAACAATACGTCAGCGCCCTTACGCACGACCAAAGCAACCCCGGCTACAACGCCAACGTCCGCCAACTCCTCCACGTCGGCTTCAAGATCGCCGCCCAAATGGGTGATCGCTACCTCGATGCCTTGAAGGCTAACGAGTCCGTCATTTCCAAATGCGTCACCGGCAATCTCCTCGAGCGCCATATGAAACCCTTGTTTACCTAAGCGCAAGGACCCTTCATTTTTCCAAAATGGCTTCGGGAGACCGAAGCCATTTTTGTGGAGTAGGGCCGTGCCAACCTTTCAATTTCCACCCCGCAAAATTTCCAGCGGCGGATGATGACAAACTCCCCGGCTCAGCGCGAGCCCTCCGAGCACCGCAATTGTCATCACCGTTCCAAAGGCTCCCACAAGCAAGATCGGATCCGGCCAGGGCGAAGCTTTAAAAACGAAAGTCGCCAAAGCAGCGTTTGCCGCGACGGCCAGAAGCACGCCGGTCAGCGCGGAGAGCATCCCGAGCGCGGCATACTCGATCACGAGGATGATCCGCACCTGCTTCGCCGAGGCCCCCAGTGTCCGGAGCAACACGCTTTCCTTCAAGCGCACGTCGCGACCGTTGAGCAAGGTCCCGATCAAAATCGGTAAACCGGCCAACACCGTGAACCCCGCCAAAACGGTGATGACAGTCGAGATCTTGCTCAGAATATCGCGCACCGTTTCAAGGATCAGGGTTAGGTCGATTGCGGTCACGTTCGCGAACTTTCCGGCCAGCTCACGCTGCAATTCTCCCGAAGCCGCAGGGGTTGGAGTCCGGGTTGTCACGACATGAAATCCCGGCGCGTCCTCGAGCACTCCCGGCGGAAAAACCATGAAAAAGTTTAGATTGAAACGGCTCCAATCGACTCGTCGGATACTTGTCACTTTCGTGCGGATCGGGATCCCCTGAACGTCCATGGTAATCTCATCGCCAAGCACGACCTTCATATCCTTGGCAATTTTTTCCTCCAACGAAATTGCTACCACTCCAGCCGGATCAGCCCGCTCGGTCGCAAGCTCACCCGCGACCAACGTCTCGGTGAAATTCAAGGTATCACGGTAAGTCGAACGGAACTCGCGCCTCCCGACCCAGCGCGGAACGTCCTGCAATTCTCCGACCTCGACACCGCGAATTGATTGGACCCTCATCGTCACCATTGGCGTGGCTTCGAGCACCGGTAGACCATCGGCCTCCAAAACCTCCTTAACCCCTGCCACTTGGTCAGGCTGCACATCGATCAGATAGAGGTTTGGACTCTCCTCCGACTGCTGGACGCTCAGACGATCATTCAATAGTTTTCCCGCCGAAAGAATCGTCACCAGCAGGAAAGTCCCGAGCCCCAGTGAAAGCAAAAAAAGCAGTGTCTGATTTCCGGGGCGATGCAGATTCGAAACACCCTGCCGGAGCAAATACGGCCAAGCCATTCCCACCACCCGACGAGTCACCGCCATCAAGCCGCGCGCCACCCCCACGAGCGCCAGAAAAGCCACGGCCATCCCGCCCACCATCGCGAACGCGCGTTTCCAACTCGGGTCATTCCCATAAGCCACCATCACCAGCAATCCCACAAGAAGAGCATAAACCGGCAAGGAGCGGAGAAATCCCCCTTTCAAACTCCCCCCGCTCCGCAAGGTCACCGCCGGTGAGATTTCACGAATCCTAAGCAACGGCAAAAGCGCAAATCCACAACACACCGCGAAGCCTGTCGCCGTCGTCTGCGCCACAATCTTCCACTCAGGCGATGGACTCACCGAGATCGGCAATTCATCCCCAAGCGCCACCAGCAATCCCATCTGCATCGCGATCCCAAGCCCCGCCCCGAGGAGCGCCCCAAACAATCCCAGCGCCATCGCCTGCGCGAAATAGATCCCAAAGGCAAGATGACCCGGACATCCGAGACAACGCAGAATCCCAATCGTCTGAATGCGCCGCGTGACGTGGGCATGCACCGCACCGGCCACCCCTATCGCGCCCAGCGCCAGCGACGCCAGCGCAATGAGCCCGAGGAACTTTTGAAAATTATCGAGTGCGTTGCCCAGATTCTCGCGCCGGTCTTCGGGTGTTTCCATGCGCCAGCGGGTCTCAGGAAAATCCTTGCGAACGGTCTCTTTGAGCCCGTCCGCATCCTGCGCACCCGGGATTTCAAGATGCACCTCGTAGGCCGCCATGCTGTTCTTGCCTAACAGCCCGCTGCTCTCGATATCCACCAGATTAACATAGGCCTCCGGCGCAAATCCACTGAAACGATTGCCACGCGGCGCGGGCTTATCGACCACTCCAAGAATCCTCAACGCGATCCCTCCCAACGTCACTTCATCACCAACCTTTGCCGAAAACTGATCAAGGATCGCCGGCTCCACCAACACCCCACCACCCTCTCGCAATTTCTCCCAGGCACCCTCCGGACGTGTTTCTACCTCGCCATAAAAAGGATACTCTCCCGCGATGCCACGCACCTGCATCAGACGCGCACCACCCTCAGGCAGGAAACGCATCATCGAGGGAAAACTCGTTTCGCGACTGACCCGACTCGCCATCGCCGAAAGTTTGCTCACCTCCTCAGCGCTGATTTCCTTGCGCGATGAAACCCGCAAATCTGAACCCAAAAGCGACTTCGCTTCCGAAGTAATCCCGCGCTCCACGCTCGCCTTCAAGGAATGAATCGCGGTCAAGGCCGCGATCCCGGACACGATTGCCAACGAGAAAATCACGAGACGCAAACGCTGCGAACGGCTGTCCCGCCACGCCATCCGCCACACCCATGGATGAAATAAGGACGTCCACAAGCTGCGCGGCAGCTCCTTATTTTTAGAGGCTGGCATTCTCCTCCTCCGAGACAATGGTTCCGCCGCGCATCGTCACCACGCGACGCGCCTTCGCCGCAAGCGCGGAATCATGAGTCACCAATACCAGGGCAGTTCCAGCCTCCCGATTGAGACGAAAAAGCATGTCCACGATCGGACCGCTCGTGCCCGAATCGAGATTGCCGGTCGGTTCGTCTGCGAAAAGAATCTTAGGCCGGTGAATGAAGGCCCGAGCCAGTGCCACGCGCTGCTGCTCGCCCCCTGAAAGCTGAAGAGGATAATGATCAAGTCGATCCCCAAGCCCCACCTCCGTGAGTAATCTCTGCGCCTCCGCCTGTTTGCCGGATTCACCGCGCAGTTCTAACGGCACTAGGACATTCTCAATCGCGGTAAGCGTCGGGATCAGCTGGAAACTCTGAAAAACAAAACCCACCAAGCGGTTGCGCAAGGCCGCGCGCGCATCTTGATCCAGCGATTCAATCGCCAGTCCATCCAGCTCCACCGAACCCCCACTGGCATCGTCTAGTCCCGCACAGAGCCCGAGCAAAGTCGTCTTACCGCTCCCCGATGGCCCGATGATCGCCAAGGTTTCGCCCGCATCGAGACTCAGGTTCACCTCCTTCAGCACCGTCAAATCACCCCCCGCAGTCTTATGAGTCTTTCGCAAAGCGGTGACCTTCAGAATGGGCCGTTTGACATCACTCAGTGTGGATTCTAAGCTAACGCTCGATGGGGTTGACATATTTAAAGAAATTATTGGGCGGACTACTTTTAACAGTGAGTGGACCAGTATTCGCAGAAGAAGCCCCGAATGCAAACGATACGGCGAAGCGCATCGTCATCCTCGGCGACAGCATCACCGCCGGCTACGGACTCAATCTCAAGGAAGCCTACCCCGCCCTCCTCCAAAGGAAAATCTCCGAAGCCAAACTCCCCTACACCGTCGCCAATGCCGGGGTCAGCGGCGACACCACCGCCGGCGGCCTCCGCCGAGTCGCCTGGGCTCTGACAAAAGGCGCCGACATCCTCGTCATCGCCCTCGGCGGAAACGATGGGCTGCGCGGGATCTCCCCCGAGGAAACAAAAAAGAACCTCCTCGGCATCATCACCAAAGCCCGCGCCAAAAACCCCAAAATCAAGATCCTCATCGCCGGCATGCAAATGCCCGACAACATGGGACCCGTTTTCACCGCCCGCTTCAAAACCCTCTTCCCCGAAGTTGCCCAAAAATCCAAAGCGACCCTCATCCCCTTCCTCCTCGAGGGCGTCGGCGGCGTCGGAAAACTCAACCAAGCCGATGGCATTCATCCCACTGTCGAAGGACAGGTCAAGGTCGCGGAGAACGTCTGGAAGCTCCTGGAGCCCACGATCACCCCGCCATCTTAAAAGGCCTTTTCATTTCTAGATCCCCGCCAGATCATTGGACTCACTTCGCTCGCCCTGGGATCACCTAAAATCCCTGAGGTGATGGGCATCCATAGAAACGAGCAATCTCACCATGGTACATTCTTGCCATCTCGCTCCTCGCATACGATCTCTTCTCCCACAATGGAGAGCAACCTGTTCGAACTACGAATCACCCCACACGGAATTGTCACACCCACCGCTTCCGCCCCTTCTCACCAATTCTCAACACACGAAGCAGCCGGCCTGATTGCCCTGGCCGCAAGTGGAATCCCCTCGCCATCCGCCCGCTCAGTCATCTTTTGGCGCGACCTCGCGGGCCAGTTTCTCTGCGCCCTCTGCCATCTCCCCGAAAGGACCGCCCCCAATCAAAAAACGGTCCCCCCCCCAAGCCCGGCCCAACTGGCGGAGTGGGCCTTAAATGCGCCCCCCATGCCCGGAGCCGAGTATCTCACCCCCGACCTCCTTCTGGGCATCTGGAATCGACTCCTCACTTGGACCTCCGAGCAAACAACCGCATCCGGCGGCTTGGCACCCTTCTTAGAAAACCACGCCCCCCAATGGAGCCGTGTTGGCCGCGTCACCCTCCATCTCGCCGAGAACAAAAACGACGCCGAATATCCCTTCGCCTTCATGGCAACCTATGCCACCGGCCTCACCACTACCGGCAAAATCCGACGCCTCCCACTCGCACGCGCCCTCGAAGAATACGCCGGTAAGCAAGACAAACCCGAACTCTTAAAACTCCTCGCGCCTCTCCACGCCGCCGCAAAACGGAGCGCACTCCTCAAGGACCTCATCGAAACCAGCGATATCTTTCACCCCCTCGTCTGGACCCCAGAAGAGGCGCACGCCTTCCTCAGCGAAATCCCCCTCTACGAAGACTGCGGACTCCTCGCCCAACTCCCCAACTGGTGGCGCAAGCGCAGCCGTCCCCAAGTCAGCGTCACCCTCGACACCGGGAAAGGAGCCTCCCTCGGCAAAGACGCCCTCTTCCAATTCAACCTCGCGGTGGCTCTCGGCGATGAAAAACTCAGCGCCCGGGAAATCAAAGAACTCCTCAAAAACACCGAAGGCCTCATGCTCCTTCGCGGATCCTGGGTCGAGGTCGATCACGAAAAACTCCAACAAGTTCTCGACCACTGGAAACAAGTGGAGAAGGAAGTCGGAGCCGACGGTCTTTCCTTCGCCGAAGGAATGCGCCTCCTCGCCGGCGCCCCGATTGATCTTGGAAAAGACTCCCAAAACGACTCCGATCACCCCTGGCAATTTGTCGAAGCGGGAGACTCCCTACGCGCAAAACTGGCCTCCCTCCGAAGCCCCGAAGGCCTCACCGGACCCCAGCCCAAAAATCTCCTCGGCACGCTCCGGCCCTATCAACTCGCCGGCCTCAACTGGCTTTGGCTGTGCTCACAACTCGGCGTTGGCGCTTGCCTCGCCGATGACATGGGCCTCGGAAAAACGATTCAAGTCCTCGCCACTCTCCTCAGACATCGCGAAGCATCCCCCGCAAGCCCACCCTCGCTCCTCGTCGTCCCCGCCTCCCTCATCGGGAACTGGAAAGCCGAAGCCGAACGCTTCGCTCCCGACCTCATCGTCCTCGTCGCCCACCCCTCCGAATTGACAAAATCCCAACTCGAAAAACTCGCCAAAAACCCGGCCCAAAAACTCGCCGGCACCGACCTCGTCATCACGACCTACAGCATGGCTTCCCGCTTGGAATGGCTCGCAGAACCCACCTGGAGCTTCGTCATTCTCGATGAAGCCCAAGCCATCAAAAACCACGGCACCCGCCAAACGCGCGCCGTTAAAAAGTTACAAGGCAGCACCCGCCTCGCCCTCACCGGCACCCCCGTCGAAAACCGCCTCGGCGATCTCTGGTCCCTTTTCGACTTCATCAATCCCGGCCTCCTTGGAAACGTCACCAAGTTCAAAGCCTTCGCCAAATCTCTCGAAAACCGCGAACAGGCCCGCTACGCTCCCCTTCGAAAACTCGTCGCCCCCTACATCTTGCGTCGCATGAAGACCGACCCCGGCATCGCACCCGATCTCCCCGATAAAACCGAAATGCAAGTCTTCTGCAACCTCTCCAAACCCCAAACCGCTCTCTACCTCCAAGCCGTCGAATCCCTCCGCGAAGCCCTCGATGACGACCAAACCGACGGCATTCAACGTCGCGGGCTCGTCCTCGGAGCCCTCATACGTTTCAAACAAATCTGCAATCATCCCAGCCAACTCACCAAAGATGAAAACTACCTCCCCGCCGCCAGCGGGAAGTTCGAACGGCTCGCCATGCTCTGCTCGGAAATTTCCTCGCGTGGCGAAAAGGCCCTCATCTTCACCCAATTCCGCGAAATCTGCGACCCCCTCGCACACCACCTCGCCGGGGTCTTCGGACGCGAAGGACTCGTCCTCCACGGCGGCACCTCGGTCGCCAAACGACGCAAACTCGTCGATGACTTCCAGCGCGAAGACGGTCCGCCCTTCTTTATCCTCTCCATCAAAGCAGGCGGCACCGGCCTCAACCTCACCAAGGCCTCCCACGTCATCCACTTCGACCGCTGGTGGAATCCCGCTGTCGAAAACCAAGCGACCGACCGCGCCTTCCGTATCGGCCAAAAACGCAATGTCCTCGTCCACAAATTTGTCACCCGCGGAACTATCGAAGAAAAAATTGACACCCTCATCCACGACAAACAAAAAATGGCCAATGAAATCCTCGAAGGGGATGCCTCCGCCACCCTCACCGAACTCAGCGACGACGAAATCCTCAAACTCGTCACCCTCGACCTTGACCACTCCATGGCCTAACCCAAGGATCGCCTCATGAGTAGATACGACTACGGTGGCTGGAAGCCCTACGTCCCCGTCGCCGAGCGCCGCGCCACCGCTCGCCGCAAGATGGCGAAATTGAAAAAAAAGGGCCACGATATCGAACCCGTAGAAATTTCCGGTCGCATCATCGCCCGCAGCTTTTGGGGGAAAGGTTGGTGCGAACATCTCGAATCCTTCGGCGACTACAGCAACCGCCTCCCACGCGGACGCACCTACGCTCGCAACGGCTCGGTCTGCCATCTCGGGCTCAAAAAAGGCACTGCCGAAGCCTTCGTCTCCGGATCAGACATCTACGCCATCACAATCACCTTCGAACCGTTTTCCAAAGCAAAATGGAACACCCTCAAAAAACAATGCTCCGGAAAAATTGGTTCTCTCTTTGAACTCCTCCAAGGAGAGCTTTCGGACGAAGTCATGGCCGTCGTCACCCACAAAAAAAACGGCCTCTTCCCCCTTCCCGGCGAAATCAATTACCGCTGCAGCTGCCCCGATGGCGCCTCCATGTGCAAGCACATCGCCGCCGTCATCTATGGCATCGGAGCCCGTCTCGATGAGCAACCCGAACTCCTCTTCCTCCTACGCGGCGTCGCGCACCAGGAACTCATCGACCCCAACCCCGCCACCGCAAACCTCACCGGGGGGAAATCGCGCCAGAACCGCCGACGCACCATCGCCTCCGATTCCCTCGCAGACGTCTTCGGCGTCGACCTCGACGACAGCACCGAAGCCCCCTCACCCCGACGACCAAAAAAAGCCGCAAAAAAAGCCGTCACCAAAGCCGCTAAAAAGGGAGCCCAAAAAGGCCCTAAAAAGAAGGTCGCTCAAAAAAAGAACGTGGTCCCCTTCAAGCCCACTCCGCGCAGCATCGCCCTGCTGCGTAAGAAACTCAAAATGACCCGCGCCGAGTTCGCCCAAACCGCCTTCGTTTCCGCCCAAACCATTAAGAAATGGGAAGAAGCAAGCGACTCACTCTCACTCCGGCCCAAAAGCCAGGAAACTCTCAACCGCCTCCATCAAAAAAGTAAAGGGTAACTCGTCGCAACTCGAAGAACATAAAGCTCTCGGCCAAGACCGTCGATCTCGCCGAAATACCAGATCAGTTCTTGGAAACCATCCCCACCCTCAATCACGTCAGGCATCGCTCTTTACTCTTTACGCGCAAAATCTCCCTCTTCGCTCTCAACTTTTAAATTTTCTCGTCCTCACTCCCAATCCCCAACTCCTTCCGAAGCAGCAAATCAAGATTACTCTTCTCAGGCGTCAGGCACTCCGACTTCCCAAGCTTGACAACCTGCACCTTCTTCTCGCTCTCACCGATCGCCAGAAAGAGGTCCCTTCCCGCCGGAAGCCCGCCATATCTCATCGCCATCACCTTTCCCATGAAGCGCCCGTCTCCTCCTGGACTCGTCATCATCTCACCCGATTCCGAGGTGACGTTCTCAAACTTTGAGCCGATTGCGGCTCCGATGTAATGCTGGATTTCCTGTGTCGTCATGGCCTCTCGCTTCTAAAACTACCCTTGCGCCCACGCCCCTAAAAATCAAGCCCCTCCTCGCCGGTCTTTAAATGCCCGCTCTCTTTGCAGAACAACGAATGCTTGCTCAAAACCAACAGGTCAAGAACCTCGCTTCCCTCGTAAAAGATCATGCGCGCAGGGGGAGGCATTATTTTTTAATCAGCGCGGTCACGACACCATGGAGCATGCGGAGCTCTTCGTGGCTAGCGTGACTGCGCGTGACGAAGGCGCGGAGGCTGCGCATCAGGTGTGGACGTCGGTCCGGGGTTAGGAAAAATTGCGAGTCGTCGAGGGCCTGCTCGAGCCGGTTAAGGAAGGCCCCGGTTTCTTCGCGAGTCGCGGGGAGATTCGTGCTGGTAATGGGCGCGGATTGCACCGGGCTGCTTTGCCGCCATTCCCAACCGAATAGCAGCACCGCCTGGGCGAGATTCAGGGAAGGGAAATCAGGGTTGGTCGCAAAATGAACAAGGCGGTCGGCGCGCGAAAGAGTCTCATTATCGAGACCGGAGGCTTCGGGACCAAAGAGAATGGCAATTTTGGGGGGGGGCGTGGCAGCGACGATTTCACTGACCGCTTCACGCAGGTCGAGACCGGGTATTCTTAGGTTTCGCTGGCGGGCCGTCGCGGCGAGAACGCGCTCGCAATCGCCAATCGCCTCATCAATGTCATCGTAGACCTTTGCGTTCTCGAGGACGACATTGGCACCGGCGGCCGTGGCGCGGGCACTCTCATTAGGCCAGCCGTCACGCGGTCGCACCAGTCGCAACTCATCGAGGCCGCAATTGAGCATGGCTCGGGCACACATCCCGATGTTCTCGCCCATTTGCGTTTCGACGAGGATGATGACCGGTGGGGCTGGGACGGAGGGTGGCATTTGACGAAAGTCCGCTTGGCAACGACTTCGAAACGATGCTCCCAAACAGGGCTGGGGGCAAGCAATCTCTCTTTACGATCTCTATCTCATTTGCATTGACCGCGCTGAGTCATAGAGTGCGCCTCCCGCTTCATGCCTGAACCCACTTCGCTCCCCATCTGGAAGATCCAAGCCGATATCTTGCGCACCCTGCAAGCTGGCAACCGCCTCGTGCTCGTCGCCCCCACCGGCTCGGGCAAGACCACGCAGGTCCCGCAAATGCTCCTCGATGCCGGGCTCGCGGGAGACAAGATGATCGTCGTTCTGCAACCTCGCCGCGTCGCGGCCCGCACCGTCGCAACCCGCGTCGCCTCGGAACGCAATGCCAAACTCGGCGCCGAGGTCGGCTATCAAATCCGCTTCGACGATCGCACCAGCCCCGCCACCCGTATCTGCTTCGTCACCGAAGGCATCTTACTGCGCTGGCTCCAAGACGACCGCACACTCTCAAAAATCGGGGCCGTCCTTTTCGATGAATTCCACGAGCGAAACCTCCTCAGCGATGTCGCCCTCGCCTTAGTAAAAGATCTCCAGCAAAACCAGCGACCCGACCTCGCGATGCTCGTGATGTCCGCTACCCTCGATGCCGAGCCCGTCGCCGAATATTTGGACCAATGTCCCATCCTCATTTCCGAAGGGCAAAGCTTTTCCGTCGAAGTCGATTATCTCCCCGTCCCCGATGATCGTTACCTCACCACGCAAGCCGCCGAAGCCGTCGAACAGATCATCAACGAGGGCGACGAAGGCGACATCCTCGTCTTCATGCCAGGACGCGGCGAGATCAACGGAACCTTGGACGAACTGCGCAACCTCAGAACATCGGAAAATGTCGCGTGCATTCCCCTCCACGGCGCCCTCGAACCGCAAGAGCAAGACCGCGCCTTCGCCCCGAACAAATTGCGCAAAGTCATCGTCGCCACCAACCTCGCCGAGACCAGCATCACGATCGATGGCATCCGCCACGTCGTCGACAGCGGTGTCGCCCGCGTGGCCCGCTACAATGCCGAACGCGGCATCGGCACCCTCCAGCTAGAACCCATCAGCCGCGCCAGCGCCGACCAACGCAAAGGCCGCGCCGGCCGCACCGCCACCGGCACCTGTCATCGCTTATGGACAGTATTCAGCCACAAGGACCGCGAGGAACGCAACACGCCGGAAATTCAACGGAGCGACCTCTCCGAGGTTGTCCTCCTTCTCCATTCGCTCGGCATCCGGAAAGCCGTCACCTTTGATTGGCTCGACAAACCCGATCCTCAAGCCGTCGAGCGCGCCGAGCGCCTCCTCACGATGCTCGGGGCCCTCCTCAATGCCGACCTCACCGAGATCGGACGCCAAATGCTCCGCCTCCCGATGCACCCGCGCTACTCGCGCATGGTGATCGAGGCCAGCAGACGCAACTGCGTGCCCGATGCCGCCCTATGCGCCGCCCTCGTCAGCGGGCGCGACCTCCTCGCCCGCAACCAAGACTCACGCTCTCGCGAACAATTCGAAGAAAGCGATGACTCCGACTTCATCACCCTCATGCGCGCCTTCGACTTTGCAAAAGCGAACCGGTTCAACTTCGCCTCCTGCCGCAACCAAGGCATCAACGCCCAAGTCGCCCGCCAAGTGGACGAAACCTACAAACAGATCCTCCACACCGCCAATCAACAAAAACTCTACGACAACAAAGCCACCCCCACCGAAAACGAAGAAGCACTCCTCCGCTGCCTCATGGCCGGCTTCATCGACCAACTCGCGAAACGCCGCGACCCCGGAACCCCCACCTGCGACCTCACCGAAAACCGAGAAGGAAAACTCGTCAACGAAAGCGTTGTTCAGGATTCCCCGTACTTCGTCACCGCCAACCTCCACCAAATCCCCTCAGGCCTCACCCTCCTCAGCCTCGCCACCGCCGTGAAGCCCGCGTGGATCGCCGAAATGTTCCCCCAACATCTCAGCACCACCATCGAGCACCTCTTCGACACAAAAAACAAACGCGTCGATGCCATGAAGCTCGTCCGCTTTCACGACCTTGTCATCGAGCAAAAGGCCCAGCAAAACGACCTCAACCCACGCGACAGCGGAAGCTCCCTCGCCGAGGCCCAGCGTAGTGGAGCCTTCGACCTCCCCCTCATGGATCACCGCGTGAAAGACTTCATGGCCCGGGTCGACCTCCTCGCGATCACCATGCCCGAGCTCGAGTTTACCCCCTTCGATGAAGCCGCCATCACCACCTGCCTCGCCCGCGCCTTCAAAGGCCTCTCGCTTGTCAAAGAAGCCCAAGCAGCCCCCCTTTTAAACGCCTTCCACCGCCACCTCGAAAAAGGCCAACTCGAATGGCTGAACGAACTTCTCCCCGCCTCCATCCCCTGGCTAGAAAAAGGAAAAACCCCAGTCTCCTACCTCAGCGGAACTCCCGAAACCCAAGTCAAACTCCTCGACTGCTGGTCTCTCGAAGAACACCCCACCCTATGCGAAGGCCGTCTCCCCATCACCCTCAAACTCTCCCCTCCCAAAGGCAAAGCCCTCACCACCACCACCGACTGGCCCCGCTTCCTCCTCCGCGAATGGCGAAAACACCGCCCCATCATGCAGCGCAAATTCCCCGGCCACGTCTGGCGGTAACCCCCAGTGGCCTGATCCGTCCCGGTCATGATCTATGCTGAAGCAACGCGACATTTTCATCCTCGCAGGTAAGGTAAATCAGGACGCTCTCGTTATTTGATACCCTGCTTATTGAAAAAAGACTCACATCGAACCTCTTCACGATAATAGCTTCATGTTCGTGAAGACTCCCAAGCTCCTCAACAAAGTGAAACGCCAAACCTGCGCTCGATCTGCGCCAACTTAATCAGCCCTCTAATCGGAAAACCATTGAAGACCAAGGGATTTGGACATATTTCCGAACATGCTCGGCATGTTTTTTTGCTGACGCCTTAAATGTGGATGCCTCCAAAATCTGCCCTGAGTTTGTGGCGAATTGAAGCAAGCTAAACCCTTCAACTAAGGCCCTTCTTTTTCTTTCAAGTCCCGCAACGACCAAATTTCGCCGGCCATTTCACCGAGGGTCCCTCGGGGCCTTCTCGCTCCGTCCTTCCGCTTCGGACCAAATCGTTCCCGGCTCGCCTGAAACACTCCATCGACAAAACTTTTCGATCCAATCACCGCACCATCCGTGAAATAGCGGACCCGGCATTGAATCACCTTGGAAATCTTCAAATCCCGCGCGTTCTCCTCCGAAAGTCGCGCCAATTCTTCCCCCGCCTTCTTGCGATCCATGCCCTTGCGAACCACCACCCGCTGCTTCGTCTCCACGATCCCTCGTTCTTCTCCCTGCTCCATCCCCGCCGAAATTAAAATCTTGCGATACTCCTTTCCCACTCCGCCTTGCGACCAACTCCGCGTACTCACCTCCCGACTCCCGAACGAATACATCGCCCGCACCAACCCCTCCTGAGCCTTCTTTGCCCCGCGACCACCCCCAACCGCCTCCCCATAAGAACTCCAACGATAATCCGCCGGATCATCCACCGTCCCCGCCCGCACCGGATTTAGGTCGATGTAAGCCGCCATCGTCCGCGCCGCCAAACCATCCTCGACAATCACGCTCCGAAACCGTGATTCCCAAAGGGTGCCCTTCCTCCCATTTTCCCTATTATACCAGCAGGTAAATCGGTGGAGCAATCCTTTGAAAAACTCGCTGAGCGAGTGCATGCGATAGCTGTATCGCGCATGGATTTCAGCCATCAACTGCTCGCCCCGGACCTTAGCGGCCGCGATCATTTTCTTCTGTTCCGCAGGCGGATATTCCTCCAATCGCGCCGCCCCCTCAACCTCCTGAATCCGCCCGGTGATAAGTTCCTCCGCCTCCGCAATTTCCGCCGCAACACTCGCGCAATATCCCCGCGAATAAAGCCCACCCAAACGCCGCAAAAGCTCATCGTTCGTCAGCCCGAGGGACTCACCCTTCTTGCATCCTTCCGGCACCTCCAAGAGAACGTGGAGGTGATTCGACATCAGACAGTAGGAAAGAATCCGGCAGCCCGAAAACCGTTCATACATCCGCAGCAACATCCGCAAATGTTCTTTTTGCTCCGACTCCAGAGCAAAACGCCGATCCACGATACGGGTCACAACATGATAAATCGCCACCGGCGGATCCTCCCCAGTCCCGAGACCGGCTTCCGCCAACTCCCGCCCCGTTGGCACCAAAAAACGCCGCCGTTTCACTGATTTCACCACCTTCATAGTGGGACCTTAGCCAGCCGAGAAGAAGGAAGCAAGAGGATTCTTTGCAAATTGTCTGACACTTTTTACCCGCTGAGTTCTACTCTGCACCTGCCCTAAGTCTTCTAAAGGTCAAACCTTTGAACCGGAGCGGAGAGGACTGAAAGGGGGTTGCGTATTTTAGTGTCGGACACCTTAGTTCTTAGTTTTCGCATGACCACATGATCGGGAGTGCCCCTCCAAGCGCCCCACGCAAAAAGCATGTTCCTTGCAACAACAAAGGCGCCCCCGCGAACGGGGACGCCTTTCGAAATGATTAGCGAGTCAGGGACTAGCGCTTGCGGCGGAACATCCGTGTACTTTGGTGTCTGGCACCTTTTTCTTTTTTCTCGACTCGTAATGACAATCGTCTGACGAATGGCGACTAAAGCAAACTAGTCGAATGGTGCTGATGTGAAAAGAGATCGATATTCAAGGGTGGAGGCTGGGAGATGTCCGGTCATGACGCCTAAAATGGATCCGGCGTTGCGGTGGGGCACGCGCAGCCAGTTTTTTTGGGCGCTTATTGCGGAGAAAATGGTCGGTGCGGTATTCGCACGTGAAGCCAACGGGTCGCAACTCGACCGCTCGATGACCAGACCGCTATTAGCGATTGGGCGATAGACCAACTCGCAATCTCATGATCATTGTATCGGTTTGATCAAACTGAGATACTGGAACGATTACCCTGAAAATCTCCATTCCGGCATCGGTGGATTCAACTTGGCTGATAAACTCCAAGTCCTCTACCGACCGCCACTCAGGAGCACCACTACTGTAATCAAAAAACCAAGCGAGACCTTCCAATCCAACCGGTCGCAGCACACTGAAAGCCACAAAGCCATTCTGCACTTCAAGCCAAACCTTTGCCTCTCCGTCGGCCACCTTCGGATGACTCCCCAAAGCCATTTCTAGCAGGTTTCCCCGTCCGTCGCGATCCGGATCATCAAAGAAGCGGGAGCCTCCTTCATCTTTTCCAAAGAATCCCACCTTCCAGTCCTCAAAGGGAATGCTGATTCGGTCCAGATTCAGTTGGAATGGGCCTTGAGAATCCTCCGAATCAACAACGATGTGATACGTCACCCCTTCGATGGCATCGAACGATCCGCTTTTCGCAATGGCAATAGGAAAAAGATAGGTCAGTTCATTCCCAGTAAAAATCCCGACTTTGAACCCGCGATAGATTCCCTCCAGGTTGAGGATCGAAAAGCGGAATTTCGCGCTCGTGGGAGCACGCCATGTTCGCCAAACAGTCCGGTTTGGGGGAGTAAATCCCGAGGACCTTGGCTCACCAAACTCCCAACCCGCACCGGTCGTTGCTCCCTGCCAGACAACCATTTCAGAGGCCGGAAGCGCCGGAGCCTCACGAAAGACATCACCCTCCGGTCCCAGAGCCGCGGTCCATGAAGCCGGACCTGCCTGGGACAAGAATATTCTAATCCAGTATCGCACGCCTGCTTTGACCTCGACGCCATTTTCTCGTCTATGGTAGATTGGAACCCGTTCAAGATTTTGAGCGTCAGGTCCAGAGAAAAAGACAGCCGTTACACTGTCACCCGTCAAAGTAAGCGTTCCATCTCGATCAGAATCCCAATAATAATAAAGACTGCGTGGCCCCGAGTCAGAAATAGAGATCACAAATGGTTGCCCGAGAGCCAGAATGGGAACCGCGTCCTCAAAGCTGGTATTCCCATGGACAGGATCAACCTGTTCAGTCGGCGTCCAATCCATCGAGATCTCATCAAGAAAAAATGACTGGGAGGTGTATTCCAGAAAATACCTCACTCCCTCGAAAACCTGAATCACTTGGCTCCATTCGCCCTGGTAGAATGAAAGGGAAGTTAAAGAGGATCCTCCGGTGTAGATGCGTAAGGTTCCTCGCTGGCTTTTCAGGGTGATTTCACCATCTCGCGGAGCCGTCCATTCCCACCAAGCCGTCCCCTCCTGTGATTGAATCTCGTTGTCTTCAATCGTCATGCCGGTTCCATAACCCTCCCATACAAAGGGGAGATCAGGTGATATGCTGATACGATCAGCAAAGTCGTCATTGGGCAGGTTTTCCATACTCAGAGTGAAAGCGATCTTATCTTCACGAGTGGAGGAACTTGTTCCCGCACAAATGTGATAGGTTTGACCCTCTTCAGCCACAAAAGGCTCCTCAAGCACCTGAAGCTCTTCCAGAGATTCCCCTCGAAAGACCCCAAGCGTCGACGAACCGGGTCGAACTTCCCTTTGAAGATAAAAACCGCCACTCTTCGGCGCGGTCCAACTCCACCATACTGTCCCCTCGATATTGGGATGAAGCTCATGAAGGGGATCGCCATCCTCCAGGGTAGAAAATTGAATGGTTTGTTCAACCAGAGAGCCCAGCCCTGAACCAAGATGATGCCGGTCGGCAAATTCGTCATTCGGAACTCCTTGAATTAAATCGATCTCCAGAAGAACGTTGGAGCCTCGTCCAACTGAAATATAAACCTGTTGGCCCTCACGGAAACGCGCACGAAAACCTTGGCTCCCCAACTCGATACGACGGAGATTCGAGAGATCCGTGCCTTCAAAAATTCGCCAGCTCGCACCGGAAATCAATCCCGTGTAAAGCCCACTTTGTGGAACCGCCCACTCATACCAGACTTGTGAGCGACTTGGTGACGGTCCACCAGACTCAAGGGTGGCCCATTCGCTGTTCACCGCTTCCGATAAGGTTTCCCCACTCAACAATTTTCGATTCTCAAAGTGATCGTTTGGAGGCGAACGCAAATCCTGTTCAAGAGAAATCGAGAAGTGCCCGTCTTCTCCGGCTTGATGATTCACGACTTGAATGGCATAGGTTTGACCCTCGCGGGCATGAATGCGGATTGGATTACCCGACCAAAAAGTTGAAGCAAGAGCTCGCATTTCTTCGAAGCTCGTTCCCTCGTAGATCGTCCCGACGATTCTTTTGCCGTCAAATCGAATGGATGTTGCCCCGGTACGGGGTGCTGTCCAAGTCCACCAGCTCGAACCAGATGAAAAAGTCGCACCGGGCGGAACCGGTTCAAAGAATTCTAAATGGGAGCCATTCGCATCCACCCCACCATGGTGTCGCGGACCATCCCATTGAATGGCACCGGAAAGACTAAAATTTCTCAACGACAAGTAATTTGGCTTGAAGTCCAGGGTGAAATCCTGGGTTTCCTGCCAGGGTCCCTACACAAGGGAAAAACAAGATGTAGTCATTGAAGATTAATCTGTACGCAATATACAGGTTTGTTAACCTTCAGGAATGCCCAGAAATCCTAACAAAATTGATTACTCCCGAGGTTTCCCGAAAAACTTCGAAGCCTTTGAA
>Ga0222650_1000804_pt1 | contig 20706 bp, 26 predicted proteins | sample AntAcemetagen367_FD_179820 | JGI IMG/M metagenome (GOLD analysis project Ga0222650, IMG submission 179820) | Saline water microbial communities from Ace Lake, Antarctica - #367 | ecosystem: Environmental > Aquatic > Non-marine Saline and Alkaline > Saline | place: Antarctica: Ace Lake... | reverse complement strand
ATCAATCGACTGGCCGTCTTTTCCATTAGGCACCTTTTGAAACTCGGCAAAACCCGGGAAGTAGAAGAGCCCACCAGTCAGACCCTTTTCATTCATTCCCTCACAGAACAAAGGCATGTTGAAAAAATTAGGCCCGGTGGCTCCGTATTTTGTTTTCCAAGTCAGGCCGCCCTTGCCCACCGGTTGTCCGGGACCGGTGGCGGTGATCGAGAAATTTCGCGGGACGACAATTAAATTCGAGCCCAGCGGCGTGCCAAACTCCATTGTGCGCCCATAAACATATCCGCCGTCTTCTGCTGAAACCACCAGAGAGGTACAGGCGGGGGCGGGGAGAACTGGGAAAACCGCCAAGAGGATTCCCAGAAGAGGTGAGAGAGGGAAAAGAATTTTCATAAAACAAATTTGGGGGAGTTTTACGGTAGGGAGGTAGCGGTCTGGACACAAGAATTAAACCGTTCAAGTAGCGCTTTCCTTCTTCAAAAGATAGGTGGTCAGACCGTCATTATATGGAAATCACGGTGACTCAATTCAAAGCCCAATGTCTTGAGATTATTGAAAAAGTTCAGATGGAGATTTGCTTTCCACCGGGGAATCTTGGGATGCCGAAAATTGCTTTGGAGAGTTGTCGTCTGGAGGGATTTCATGGGGATCCGGCTGATCGCCTCATCGCTTGAACTTGATTGAGATTTAGGACGGAGGGAGTTTTCGCGTTTGGCCAGACGACGACCGTTCGCGTCCGTGAAGAGGGGGCAATGCGCGAAAGAAGGCGGGCTGGCTTGGAGGGCTCGATAGAGGAGGATCTGCCGGGCCGTGGAGGTGAGCAGATCGGCCCCGCGAACCACTTCGGTCACGGCCATGGCGATATCGGGATTCGCACGCCAGCGGGTAGGAAAAATTGGGTCCTTTTCATGGGGGGCCGTCGGCGCGGTGGCTACATCTTTGCGGGAGCGGCGGCAGGGATAAATAAATCCTCCGTCGCGGAGGCGTTGCCAGGCCTTGAGGTGATTTTCCCTCCGTTCTGATTGACGATAGGGGCCAAAAGGGCCTCCGGTTTCGGGGCCTTCGTCCCACAAGAGGCCGAGCCAGGCGAGATCTTCCAGAACCGCCTCGGAATATTAGGGCAGACAACGATGGTGATCGAGGTCTTCCATTCGTAAAACCGAAGTGCCTTTGGCCGCCCATTCGGCGGCGGTCAGAAAGGTGGCCGCATGGCCGAGATGCAAATGCCCGGTTGGGGTGGGCGCGAGACGACCCCGGTAAGATGGATTGGCGGCGGCCATGGCGGGAGGAATTGTCCCGTCTCAGGCAAATTTTGGCACGATTATTTCGTGGTCATGGACAAGTCGGGTTGTGTCAATGATGATGGCTCGGGCGCTATGAATAGTTCGACGATATTCCCTCGGGTGGTTCTTTGTGATGTGTACGGAACCTTGCTAAACGTGCAGCCTCCCCCCGAGGATTCCGAAACCCGCTGGCAGGCGCTGGCGGCAAAAATAATTTCTGGTCCGGAGATTTCTTTGGAGGAAGTGGCTGCACGATGCGATCGCTGGGTCCAAAGCGATCACGAAGCGTCCCGGAGTCTGGGGATCCTTTATCCAGAAGTCGATTGGGCCAAGGTGATGGTGAGGGCTCTTCCGGAGTTGGCGGCATGGACAGATAAGGAGCAAGCGGATTTTGTTTATGCTCACATCCAGTTGTGTCACCGCGTCTCCCTCAAACCGGGGGCGGTTCTCTTTCTGGACGCTTGCCGCGATCGCGGGGTTCGGTTGGCGCTGGTTTCCAATGCGCAGGCTTACACTTGGCGGGAGCTGGACGTCGCTTTGTTTGGGACCGGATGGACCTTGGCGTCCTTCGAACCCGATCTCAACTTTTGGTCGTTTGTCGCGGGATTCAGTAAACCGGATCCAGAAGTTTTTCGAGGCTTGGCCCAGCGTTTGGCTGAGCGCGGAATAAAGCCCGGCGAGGCTCTCATGATTGGCGACCGTTTTGATAATGACATCGCTCCAGCCAGGGAGGCGGATTTCGCGACCTGGTGGCTGGCGGACGATGGCGATGGGGATTGGTTTGAACTCGGACATCCTGAGCTCTGGAGAATCTGACCGGCCTCAACCTGGCCGGCTTCAGGGGCACCCTGTCGCGTTGTTGCCGGGGATGGTGACCCCGGTCCGACGCGACCACGGAATTTTTCGATCCCCTTCGCGAACGTGACAAGACCCCGCGGGGTTGAGCTTCAGGCTGCGGTGGTCGGGCGCTGCAGGAATTGGCCGCGGCCTTCGGTGCCCACGAATTGGCCATCTCGTACCGCCACCTCGCCGCGCACGGTGACCACAAAGGGTCGGCCCTCGATGGGCCAGCCTTCGAAGCCGTTGTAGTCCACGTTCATGTGTTGCGACTTGGCCGAGAGCTTGCTCCGGTGTTCCGGGTCATAAATTACGAGATCGGCGTCGCTTCCCGGTTGAATGGTGCCTTTGCGGGGGAAGAGTCCAAAGATCTTGGCCGCGTTGGTGCTGGCGATTTGCACGAACGTGTTGAGGTCGATTTTTCCGGTTTTGACTCCGTAGGTGTAGAGAAGATTAATCCGATCCTCAATCGCAGGAATGCCGTTGGGGATTTTCGTAAAATCGCCCTGTCCCATTTGTTTCTGGTCGGCAAAATCAAAGGGGGCGTGATCGGTGCCGACCGTGTTGACGAGGCCCTGCCGGAGTCCGTTCCAGAGCACGGCCTGGTTGCTCTTGTCCCGGAGGGGAGGGGACATCACATATTTGGCCCCTTCGAAATTCGGGAGTTCGGCGTAGGTCTTGTCGATGAGAAGATATTGGATAAGCGTTTCCACCCAGACTTGGACGCCTCGCTGCCGGGCACGGAGGGCTTCTTCCAGAGCCTCACGGCAGCTCAGATGCACGATGTAAACGGGCGCGCCGGTCAGTTCGGCGAAAGTCATCAGATGCTGGACCCCTTCCGCTTCGACGCGGGGCGGACGGCTCTCGTGGTGACCCTCTGGTCCGGTGACCCCGGCCGCCAGAAGGCGCTTTTGCATTTCTGCGACAAGGGTTTCATTCTCGCAATGCGCCGTGGTGACCACTCCCAGTTTCCGGGCCAGGGTGAGGGCCTGAAAGAGCTCGGTATCGTCAATGCCAAGGGCTCCTTTGTAGGCGAGGAAGATTTTGAAAGATTGGACCCCCTCCGCGACGATCTGGCGGAGTTGGGCTTCGCTGTTGGCGTCGAACTTGGTCACGCCCATGTGGAAAGTATAGTCGCAGGCGGCCTTGCCCCGGGCTTGTTCCCGCCAGAGGGCAAATCCCTCGGCCGGATCCATCTCCCGGCCGGGCACACACATATCGAAGATCGTGGTGGTACCGCCGATGAGGGCCGCCTTGGTGCCGGTGGCGTACGTCTCCTTGGCGTATGTGCCCATGAAGGGCAGATAAATATGGGTGTGCGGGTCAATGAAGCCGGGGAAAACGTATTTTCCCGAGGCATCGAGCACCTCGGTGCCCGCTGGGGCTTTGATCTTCTCATCGATGCGGGTGATGGTTTCGCCTTCGCAATAGATGTCGGCGACAAAGCGCGACGAGCCGGTAATGATTTCGCCGTTGGTGATGAGGAGTGACATGGGTGGAGTGCAGTTAAGTTGACGGTGAGACTTTGGATTGGCAGCGATTTTGAAAGCCTGGCCATCGCTTCGCGTTCGTTGCAGCGCAGAAGAAAACAAAGGTCAAAATTAAGATTGAAAACCTGACCGTTCGTCTGGATCTGTGGACGCAACCTTCATTCTCTTTCTTTCCTTTTGTCAATTTTTCCGGACGGGAAAAATTTCCATCGTGTGCCATAATCCAATGGTCCTCCTTATGAATACCTCTCATCCGCACACTCCTTGGCGGGCCTATTCGGCCCATGCTATTTTCGAAACGGCGCCCCCCCTCCTCTGGCCGAAAGTGGCGGACTTCGCGGGTTTGCCTGAGCTGGTGCCTGAAATGGTCGCCTCCGGGTCCGTGGAGGGAGCGGGAGTGGGAGCGGTACGCACTCTGAATTTTGCTGATGGCAAATCGGCCGAGGAAACCCTCATCAGTTTTCATTCGGAAGAATAGTTCGCGCGGGGAACTTGTTGGCCCCGGCGGGGTTCAGGCCGGGTAGGAACCGGTCACAAGGCGTTCCAGATCGTCGATGGCATTGGATTGTACTCCGATGATCCAATTGACGAGATCTCCGATCGAAACAAGGCCGACCATCTTTTCACCGTCCATGATAGGGAGATGACGGACGCGGCTGGAGGTCATGATCTGCAGACACCCTTCGACGGAATCGGAGGGTTTCACAGTCAGTAAGTCGCGGGACATGATCTCTGTTACCGGGGTTTCCCGCGAGGAACGGCCCTGCAAAATGATTTTCCGGGTGTAGTCGCGCTCGGAGAGCATTCCTAAAAGTTTGCCGTCCTTGAGCACGGGGAGCGCTCCGATGTTTTTTTCTGCCATCAGGCCAATGGCGTCAAAGACGATGGTGTCGGGGGCCACGAACCAAAGGTCGCGGGGTTTTTGATCGAGAATGGAACTGACGGAGGTAGTGAAATCCATTTTGTCTGCGGGGTTGGATGGATCATCAACCAAGGGGGAGGGGGATGCAAACGATTTTTGCGGGAATGGGGACGCCTGTTGTGACCGCGGGGTTGACCCCGTGGGCCGGCGCAGCGTAGGGTGCGCGCCCAATGAAGGCCAAACAAGAACGCTGGGGATCGCGATTTGGGGTGATCCTGGCCGTGGCAGGTAGTGCCGTCGGTTTAGGGAACTTTTTGCGATTTCCCGGGCAGGCGGCGCAATATGGTGGCGGAGCCTTCATGCTCGCCTACTTTGTTTCCCTCCTCATCATTGGTCTGCCCATTGCCTGGGCGGAATGGACGATGGGACGTCACGCCGGGGGACATGGATATCACTCCGCGGCCGGGGCGTTTCACTCCTTCCTCAAACACCCAGGGGCGAAATACATCGGCGTCATAGGGGTGACCGTACCGGTGATTATCTATATGTACTATGTCGTCATCGAATCCTGGTGCCTCGGCTATGCAATCAGTTTTCTGACCGGGCAAATGCATTTCACCACGGCAGAAGAAGCTGGGAACTTTTTTAGCAATTTCATCGGTTCGAAGGGAGATGGGCTGGCGGTGGGATTTCAATTTCAACAAGTGGGGGCTTATCTGTTTGTGGTCTTTCTCCTTAATTTTCTTCTCATCTATCGGGGCGTGTCCAAAGGGATCGAATGGTTTTGTACCTTTGCCATGCCAGGATTGGTCATTATGGCTTTGATCGTGCTCATCCGGGTGTTGACCTTGGGAACGCCTGATCCCGCCTCCCCGGAAAACAATGTCAATAATGGCTTGGGCTTTATGTGGAATCCGCAAAAGACGATGGTGGAGAAATTCGTCGAAGGTTCTTGGATCGAAGGCTATGAGGTCATCGGTCCGCGCGGGATCGGTGTGGCCATGGCGCAAGCCGCAGCTCAGCCGGGTGAATTTCGTGTCCGCACCGTGGGATTGTTCGAGCAGCTCCAGAAGCCCCAGCTCTGGCTGGCGGCGGCAGGGCAAATCTTTTTTTCTCTCAGCGTGGGATTTGGCGTCATCCTGACCTATGCCAGTTACCTGACAAAAAAAGACGACATCGTCTTGAGTGGATTGTCCGCCGCCAGTGCCAACGAAGTTTGCGAGGTCGGGTTGGGTGGCCTCATCACGCTTCCGGCCGGGGTGGCCTTTCTGGGCCTCGCGGGAGTGGCCGGCCAGGGGACCTTTGGTCTCGGATTTAATGTTTTGCCCCTGGTTTTTGCCCAGATGCCGCTGGGATGGGTCTTTGGGTTTCTCTTCTTTTTCCTTCTTTTTTTGGCCGCCATCACCAGTTCAATTTCCATGCTCCAGCCGGGGATCGCTTTTTTGGAAGAGGCGCTCAATATCGGCCGCAAGAAGTCCGTGGCCATCCTGGGTTTGATCACGGCGGGGGGATGTGGATTCGTGGTCTATTTCAGCAAGGATCTCAAAGCGCTTGATACCCTCGACTTTTGGGTCGGGACCTTCCTGATTTTCATTTTGGCCACCATTCAGATTGTGGTTTTTTCCTGGGGCATGGGCGTGGAAACTGGGTTTCGAGAGGCGCACCGGGGCGCGGCCATTCGGATTCCCGACTGGTTTCGACCGATTATGAAATACATTTGCCCGGCCTTCCTCATTCTCATCTTTGCCTTTTGGATCATCCTGAATGTGATCGGGTTTAATCCCGCCGGAGGTCCGGTCGAAATCAGCAGTTATGTCAAAGACCTCTTTGTGACCCCTAATCCGGTCGCCTGGATGAGCATTGGCATTGTCCTCATCTTCGCCGCTTTCTGTGGCTTGATCATTTCCAAAGCGGAGGCTTACCGGACCTATTCCCGGAACCCCAAACCCCGGGAGAACCAATGACCGCAGGCGGCTGGATTGTCATGGTGCTTTCGGTCGGCTCGGTCGTCGGACTCTTCGCCTGGTGCCTCTTTAAAATACTCACCACCCCGGGCGAGACCGAAAAACTGCACGGTCTAGCTACGCACACCCCGGACGAAGAAGAGTAACGCGCTGCGCGCAAGGGAGTCGCGAGTGGCCCCTGTTTTTGAAATCCGCAATCCGCAATGGAATCAGTGTCCGAGGAATTTGATCGCAAAGATTCCCAAGATTCCGACCACGGTCATAAGGATGACGGATAGCTCGAAATGCTTTTCGAGAAACGGCTTGATTGTCGGCCCGAAGCCACGGATGAGTCCGGCGACGAGGAAGAACCGGAAGCCTCTTCCAATGACGGAGGCCAGAATGAGCATCCCGAGATTAAATTGAAACACTCCCGAGGCGATGGTGAAAATTTTGTAGGGAATTGGGGTGATGGCGGCCACGAGGATGCCCCAGAATCCATATTGGGTGTACCATCCCTGTACGCTCTCCATGACGGATTCCCCATGATAAAAATGAACGATCGGTTGACCGACGGTTTCCCACAATCCCCAGCCGATATACCACCCGAAGACTCCCCCGAGTACGCTTGCGACCGTACACCAAAAAGCCGCCGCCATCCAACGTCGGGGCGAGGAAAAGCAGATGGCCATGAGGAGGACATCCGGGGGAATCGGGAAAAACGAGGACTCGATGAATGAGAGGACAAAGAGCGCGGGGAGGGCATACTTGGTGTCCGCCCAGTGCAGGGTCCAGAAATAGAGCTTCCGGAGCGGGTTTTTAGTCGCAGCGGCCTTCGCCATCGCGTCGGAGGGAAGGGTGACCTCGGTATTCATGAGGCGCGAACCCTTTCAGATCGTCCGGGGAGAGGCAATCTGAAATCGCCCTAATCTGAAACCCCGGCGAATGGGCCGGATGTGGATAAAAAACGCCGTCACCGCGGAAATTGGTGCAATTTTGACAGGAGAGCTGGGATCGACTGCGGGCAAGGTGGAACTTGCCCGGCTTCAGACTCGAATAGATCGCGCTGAGCGGAGATGTGCCTGCGACTTGGCACGGATTTTGCTACCTTTTCATTTGTCCTCACAAAAAAGCGAGGGCTTCACTCCAAAGACTCACATGCTAAAGAAAATTCCATTGTCCGGCGTCCTTGCGGTCGCTTTTGCCCTGACCGGTGTTGTTTTGACCCCAGCCCTATCCTTTGCCCAGGAGCCCCCGCCAGGGGCGATTGCGGCGGAATCCGTGGAGGTCGTGACCACCGAGGTGGCGGCCCAAGCGGAAACCGCTCCGACTGAAGTGGAAAAATTCTGGGAAGGCAGGACCGCAGAACTCGCGCTCTTCACCGTCAACAACCTTTGGATTCTGATTGCAGCGGCTCTCGTCTTCCTCATGCACTTGGGTTTCTCGGCCGTGGAATCCGGACTCACCCAATCGAAAAATACGGTTAACGTTCTTTTCAAGAATGTCTTCGTGGTTTGCATGGGAGCCTTGGTCTATGCGGCCTGGGGTTTCAACGCCATGTATCCTGGCGGTGCCTGGACCATTCAAGGGATTTTCGCGCTGGGATCTCCCATTATGGGCAGCGTCTCGGGGGCGGAGGCGGTGGCCAACTTGACCTCGGATTATGCCCCTTACACCTATTGGACGGACTTTATTTTCCAGGCGATGTTCGCAGCGACAGCGGCCACGATCATTTCCGGGGCGGTGGCGGAACGGATCAAGCTTCCCAGTTTCATGGTCGCGGCCACAGTGATCGTCACCTTTCTCTATCCGATCTCTGGTTCCTGGCAGTGGGGAAAAGGCTGGTTGGCTGATCTCGGATTTGTCGATTTTGCCGGATCCACTCTAGTGCACGCCTTTGGCGGCTACGCAGCCCTGGCTGCGGTCATGCTCCTGGGGGCCCGTAAAGGAAAGTTCGTGGACGGAAAAATTCGCCCCATCCTCGGTCACAGCATGCCTCTGGCAACTATTGGGGTTTTTCTCTTGTTCCTCGGCTGGTTTGGATTCAATGGCGGCTCAGTCCTGAGCGCTGATCCGATCATGGTTTCCTTCGTCTTTGTGACCACGGCCCTGGCTGGTTTTGCCGGGGGCTTGGCCGCAAGCTTCACCTCTTGGATTCTGTTGAAGAAACCGGATCTTTCCATGGCACTTAACGGAATGTTGGCTGGTTTGGTGGGAATCACCGCCGGAGCCGATTCGATTGCTCCTTGGTATGCGGTTTTGGTTGGTGTCATTGCCGGTGTGCTCGTGGTGGTGTCGGTGTTGGCTTTTGATAAAATCAAGATCGATGATCCGGTTGGTGCCATCTCGGTGCACGGAATTTGCGGAAACTGGGGCACAATTGCGGTCGGACTCTTCGGAAGCGGAGCCCTTCTGACCCAGGTCATTGGGACGCTCGCCGTCTCGATCTTTTCCTTTGTCACCGCTCTGATCGTCTTTGGACTCGTCAAAGCGGTCATGGGTCTTAGAGTATCACCCGATGAGGAAGAAGAGGGCCTTGATATCGGAGAGCATGGTCAGGAAGCCTATCCCGGTTTTGTGCCCAACAAATAATTCAACTTCTGAATAGCAACCCAAAATTGTCATGAAAAAAATCGAAGCCATCATCAAACCCTTCAAACTAGAGGAAGTCAAAAACGCCTTAGCGGAACTCGGAATCGAAGGGATGAGCGTGACAGAAGTCAAAGGATTTGGACGCCAAAAGGGACACACCGAAATCTATCGGGGGAGTGAATACACGGTCGATTTCCTTCCCAAGATTAAGATTGAGGTGGTCCTCGCGGACTCCCTCCTCGACAGCGCCATCGCGGCCATTGTCGGGGCGGCCAAAACGGGGAAAATCGGCGACGGCAAAGTCTTCGTTTCTCCCGTTGAGGAAGCGATCCGGATTCGGACCGACGAGACCGGTGAACGCGCCGTCTGAGTCGCGTCAGTCAAGTAATCGACCGTAAAAGCGAGCCCTGTGAGGGGCCGATCGGAAGCGGAAAACCACCACGGAGCCAAGCGTCCAAGGGGCGGCCTCCCTACTGGGGAGAAAGGGTTGCGGGACTTCTGGAAGGTCAAATTTCACCTGGCCCGACGCTGCGACGGTCCCTGAAAATTTTCATCAACTGACTTCGTGGCGATGGGGCATGGCCGCTTGGGCCCCAGGTCGGGTCACGGCCAAGGAGGCGGCTTGCAACGCCAGGGGAATAGCTTCTTCGATCGGGAGTCCCTCGGCCACGGCGGTGGCGAGCCAACCGGTGAAGCAATCGCCGGCTCCAACCGTGTCTACGGCCCGGACTTTTGGGGCTCGAAAATGTTTCCGGCCCGACCTGGTTACGAGAAGAGCCCCGCCGGCTCCCAGGGTGATGACGACCTGGCGACAACCTTTTCGCACCAACGCGGCTCCGGCCCGTTTCGGGTCGGATTCCCCTGTGAGTTGGGTGGCTTCATGTTCGTTAGGCGTGAGGATTTGCACGAGTTGCAGAAGGGACGCCGGAAGTCGTTGAGCCGGGGCGGGGTTGAGAAGAAAGGGACAGTTCGCCTGGCGGGCGGCGCGGGCGACTGCCAGCACGGCCGGAAGAGGGATTTCGAGTTGGGCTACCGCAATCTTGGCTTTGGAAAACTCTTTCTCCACGGCCTGGATATCTTCCTCGCTCACGGAGTCATTGGCCGACCGGGCCACAGCAATCATATTTTCTCGTGACCGCCCTCCCAGGAGGATGAGGGCGATGCCACTGGGGAGATCGGGGGCGATGCGGAAGTGCGAGACATCGATCCCTTCAGCGCGGAGACCCGCCACGGCCTCGCGGCCCATGGCGTCTTGGCCTCTCGCCCCCACGAAGATAACGCGGGCTCCGGCGCGGGCAGCAGCGACGGCTTGATTGGCACCCTTGCCACCTCGGGACCTCCGGAATTCCCCGCCAGTCAGGGTCTCCCCCGGCTTGGGCAATCGGGGACAGGTGACGGAAAAGTCCGTATTGGAACTGCCGAAAAGAAGGACACGGGGGCGGGGCATGGGAGAGGAGCGGCTTCGCCGCAAGTGAACAGTGAAAGTGACCAATGGCCAATGAAATTGGAGTGGAAGCGGAAAAATTGGACAACAAAAAAGGCGGACAGTTGCCTGTCCGCCTTTTTGAAAGTTTAAAGAATTATTCTTCGGCTTTAGCGTCGTCCTTTTCCTTGGCGGCCTTGGGAGCCTTTTTAGGCTTTTCGGGCTTTTCGGCGGCAGGTTCCTTGACTTCGGCTTTCGCTTTGGGAGCTTTGGCTTTTTTGACCGGAGCTGCCACGGGTTCGGGTTCCGCAACGACGGCGATATCGACCCATTCGATCAAAGCCATGGGAGCGGAGTCACTAGGACGAGGCCCAAGCTTGATGATGCGGGTGTATCCTCCTTTGCGATCGGCGCTCCGGGGTCCAATCTCCGAGAACAACTTGCTGACCACCTTTTCGGTGCGAAGGCTGTTGTTGCGGAGGGTGGCCATGACCGTGCGGCGGGCGTGGAGGTCTCCCCGCTTCGCGAGGGTAACCATTTTTTCGGCGAGCGGACGAACGGCCTTGGCCTTGGCGAGGGTCGTTTTGATCCGACCGTGTTCGATCAGGCTGCAGGTTTGGTTCGCGAGCAGGGCGTTGCGGTGCTCGGCGGTACGTCCAAGTTTGACTGTTTTGTTGCGGTGGCGCATAACGGTTTATTTGGCTTCCGCGACGATTTCGACCAGACCGCTCTCGAACTTCATACCCAAACCCAGCTGGAGTTGCTGGAGTTTGTCTTTGATTTCGTTGAGCGACTTCTTTCCGAAGTTGCGGTATTTGAGCATCTCGGCTTCGCTCTTCATTGCGAGTTGACCCACCGAGGTGATATTGGCGTTGTTGAGACAGTTGGCGGCTCGGACGGACAATTCGATCTCGTTGACGCTCATGTTGAGGAGCTTCTTGAGACGGGTGTTTTCCTGGCTGACTTCCTCCGGAGTTTCGTCGAATTCGATCTGACTGTCGTCGTAGCCGACAAAGACGTCGAGGTGATGACGGAGAATGGCCGAGGACTGAAGGAGTGCTTCGTCCGGAGTGATCCGACCGTCGGTCCAAATGTCCAGGATGAGCTTGTCGTAATCGGTGCGCTGACCGACGCGGGTGGCTTCCACCGAATATTTGACCCGGGTGACGGGCGAGAAAATCGAATCAATCGCGATGACGCCAATCGGTTGGTCGGCGTGTTTGTTTTCGTCCCCAGTGGCGAATCCTCGTCCGACTTTAATTTCCAACTCCGCCTCGAATTTTTGCTTTTTGTCGAGGGTGCAGATGAGCTGATCCGTGTTGATGACTTCCAGGCCTTGAGGGCATTTAATGTCACCGGCCGTGATGGCCCCTTCCTTGTTGATCGTAATAGTGGCGGTGCGGGCTTCGTGGTCGCCGGTTTTGAATTTGACCTTTTTGAGGTTGAGAATGATATCAACGACATCTTCGACCACGCCGGGGAGGCTGGTGAATTCGTGCGGAGCGCCTTCGATCCGGACCGAAGTGATGGCGGCACCTTCCAAGGAGGAGAGGAGCACGCGGCGCAGCGAGTTGCCAATGGTGTGGCCGTAGCCCGCATCAAAGGGTTCAGCCACAAAGGTGGCGTAGGTTTCAGTGGCCGTGGCATCGTTTTTCACGAGGCTCTTTGGCATTTCGAATCGTCCGAGACGGATTGGCATGGAGTGATGTTTTCTTTTCGCCGGGTTTCCCTGGGCGCTCAAGGCGAGCCATCGAAGATGTTCGCCCCAGGACCTACGGCGTGATTTTTTGAAGCGCGGAAAGAGGAAATTAGCGGGAGGGTTCCCGATGTCAAGAGAGGAATGAGGACTTTTACGGCTGCGGCTGCGCCTTGGAATCGTCGGCCGGATCTTTTTCGCCCCCTTTAAGCGGGAGATATGCCCGCAACCACTCGTCCTGCCGCAGGCATTCTCCCGTGACGACCAATCAGACGGTGAAGACCCCTGAGCAGGATCAGAAGACCGAGAGATAAATTCCTTCCGCATCTGCCTCGCTCAGGGTGCGGGGATTGGGATCCATCAGGCGATCAATGCCCATGGCATCCTTCGCCATCGCGCGAATGGCATTGCGTTCGACGCCCAGAGCTTTCAAAGAGGTTGGAATCTCAAGATCCCGGCAGAGCCCATCCAGAGCCTCCAGAAAACCCTCTGCCGGTACGCCCATGGCGGCGGCCAGACTGGCGAAGGCCTTTGAACAGGCGGGCGCATTAAAACGCATCGTAGCGGTAAGGAGCAGCGCGTTGGCCAGCCCATGCGGCAAATGATAACGCCCGCCCAGGGGGTAGGAGAGAGCGTGTACCGCACAACAGGAAGAGTTGCCAAAGGCCATCCCGGCCAAGGTGGCTCCCATGGCCAGATCGTCCCGGGCGGCTTGATTTTTGCCATCGCGGAAGGCGGTTCGCAATGAGCGATAGAGAAGACCCGCAGCCTGGAGGGAAAGGGCCTGGGACAGGGGGTTTGTTTTGCGGCTGATATAGGCCTCAATGGCATGGGTGAGAGCGTCGATCCCGGTAGCGGCGGTCACCGCCGGGGGACAGGAATCCGTCAGAGCTGGGTCCACCAAGGCCAGATCGGGGAGAATATTTTTGTCCACCACGCCGATTTTCAGCTGGTTCTCGACATCGGTCACGATGGCCACCGGGGTGACTTCACTTCCTGTCCCCGCCGTGGTGGAGATCAAAATCGAGGGAAGTCCTCGTCCCGGAGTGGCATCCACGCCCACGTAGTCCCGCACATCCCCACCCTGACCGAGGAGAAGGGCGGCCAGCTTGGCGACGTCCATGGCACTGCCTCCTCCCAATCCGATGACACTATCCACGCCGCCCGACTCCGCCCCAAAGGTCACCGCCTCGCTGAGGCAGGAAAGCGGTGGCTCGGGAACGACACCATCAAAGAGCCTGAATTCACAGCCCGCGGCCATCAGCAGATCGCAAAGGCGTCCGGCCAGGCCGGTTTTCACCAGACCTGGGTCGGTCACCACCAAGACCTTTTTGATTCCTAATTTGTGCAGAGCGGAAGGAAGTTGCTGCAAGGCACCACGGCCGCTGAGCACTTGTTGGGGAAACTTCCAGAGGGAAAGGGGAGGATTGGTCATGAAATAGAGAGAAAGACACTAACATCAGTCGCAATTTTCCAGCAAGAGGCAAGCTTCGGCGCAATCAGGAAATTGGATTGGGAATACGCTTTAACTTCTCCGGTTTGGCAGACAGAAACAACGCCTTCATGGATTGGATTGACTGGACCATTGTGGGGGGGGCCATCGTGATCGTTTTTTCATTCCCTTTGGGGTCTGAAAACACGATTGAGCGTTTTAACAGGAATGGCCGAAAAGCCACATTGGTAAAAACTCTTTTGGACTTGCTTCCCAGTTATCCCAGGAACGTCGCGGAGAGACCAAATGTCCTTATCCGACCAAACGACGTCGACAATCTTTCCTTCATATCCATCCCACTCAATGATTTCAGTGATCCCAATGGATTTGTTTTTTTTGATAATTTGCTGATTCTTATTTTTCCGAATGCGCAACACAACCTGTTCGCCATCAAGGAAAATTTTAGGCGAGCGAAAAGATCCGCAAGCAATAGCCAGCGACACAACCAATGACGTCGTGGTCAAAAACTGCAGATATTCAAAGAGGATTCCTAGAATCATCCCTGACACCAATATAGCGAGGGCAAGGATCAGTCTTTGCCCTCGGGGCGAAAAAAGAGAACGGATCATATTATTACGGGACGCCTTGTTGGCTGTTGTTTGTTTCGTCGTCATTGCGGGCTCCGAGTGCCATTCGTGGGAAATATCGCGCATCAGCAACGCGTGGTCGAACTCAATGCTGTCTTCAGGAAAAAGTGAACGGTCATCGAAGTAGGCCGACCGAACGTAATCGACGCTCAGAGGCGACACCCGCCAATCCGTGACTTGAAGTAAGAGGCCATCTAGGGTGCCGGAATCAGGGCGAGACGAGTATCCCACACATCCGGTCTCGAAAAACCGAGATGACTCTTGGAGCGTGCTGAAAATAGATCCCGTTGGAAAACAGTCGGTCTCGCCAACCTTGATGTCCACTAGAGGAGATGCGCGGTCATCGGTTTCGACTCGGAGCGAGATCTGGCCGTCCTGATCGCTTACTGTGAACCGCGAGAGATGATGAAAACCCGGAAAGATGCGTCCACCTGCTAGAGCATTTAAGCGTGAATCAGTGTCACGCCGCGGGACGAAAACCCCGTCACGAGACCCGCTTTCATCCTCCCATTCGACCGCAATACGATGTGCTGAATTTTGGGGTCTACCCCACCTGTCCGGTTGGCCCGGCCGGAAATTTCAACTCGACAAGGTAGAATTTTAACCGCCAGAATCTCTCGCCAGCAATGAAAGACCAATTGAATTTCCTACCAACCCTGATCGAGAACCTACGAGAACCCCTCAGCCGGGCGTTCACTGCGATCAGCGCAGCGGCTGTCCTGATCACCGTTGCATCCTGCTCATCGGTTGAGGTGCCCGCAGGCGATGACCTCAAGGGAACGTGGCGTCAGACGGGCGCGGGATACGAGCAAGGCCGGCCGGTCAACTGGGGCAACCAGATAGTGGTGATCGAGAAGGCCTCTGGCCAGGGCTTCGCCGGTTTCAAGGAGTACAAGCGGGACGGCGAGCAGCCGCAGAAGGAGGCCCTGAATGGCGTGATCGGCCTCGACGGCAACGTCCTCATCGTCGACGAGGACGGCACGTTCGAGGGGCGGTTCGTCGGCGGCAAGTTGCGAGGCCAGTACGCCGAGGTCGGCGGCGGCGACGCAGCCGCCATAAACGTAGAGCTTACCAGGAAGTAAAAGCGATGCCGGCCTCGGCAACGGGGTCGGTCAACGACGAATCCACAAGGCCCAGTCTTGAAGAAGCCGAAGGCAAAGCCAAGAGGGGATTAGCTGCATCCGCAGCCTGTCGGACTGAGAAAGCAGCGGACGGATCTCTTCGATTTTGTTCACTGAGAAAGCAGCGGACGGATCTCTTCGATTTTGTTCGATCAGGCTTTGAGAACGAGGCCCCCACACGTCCGCGATGACCTACCCGGAACCGCTGGCACGCCGGGTGCCGCGAAGCGACAAGCACCCAAAGTGCCAGCGGTGGAGGGTTCGGTTGATCGCTCCGTTCAACCATGGGTGTATTCAGAAGACTCGTTCCTCGCCTCCGATACACCCTTTACCGTTAGTCATTTTCGTATTTAACACGCCCGTCTGGTACTCGAACACGACTTTGCGGATGTCGCCGAGCTTGCCGGTCTTTACCAATTCACGGGCTTGTTTGACCATCACGTTGCCGGTGTAGTTGTGGGTGAGTACAAAGACTTTTTTCGACTTCTTGACGATGGTCCGCAGCTTCTTCGCTTCGGCGAGATCGAAGGTGGCGGGTTTGTCCAGAACGACATTGAAGCCGGATTCTAGAAACAGTTTCGTGGGTGGAAAGTGCTGGTGATTGGGCGTGACGATTCCGACGAAATCGAGACGTTTGTCGGCCGGCATATTAGCCTCGGCTTTCGCCATTTCCTGATACGATCTATAGGCCCGATCAGGAGAGACATAGAGATCTTTGGCGGATGCCTTGGATCGTTTAGGATCCGAAGAGAAGGCGCCAGCGACGAGCTCGGCTTGGCTAACCATGTGAGCTGCGATGCGATCGACCGCACCAATAAAGGCGCCGCGACCGCCGCCGATCATTCCGAAACGTAATGTACGTTTTTAATGCCATGATACTGAGCGGTTGGGGGGTTATTGATTCTTTTTATCAAAGGCGGCGTCGAACGCGAGGTCGCTGGAGGGGAAGTCTGCTTGGCGCACAAAGGCGGCCGCTTCGGTGCCTCCATGCACGCGATCCATGCGAATGTCTTCCCATTCGACGGAGAGCGGGCCGCGATAACCCACATCGTTGAGTGCGACGATGATCTCTTCAAAGTTGATGTCCCCATGGCCGAGTGAACGGAAGTCCCAAGCGCGACGGGCATCACCGAAATCCGTATGACCACCGAATACGCCGACTGAGCCATCTCCGTGACCCCACCAGACATCTTTCATGTGCACGTGGTAGAGACGATCAGCGAATTCGCGGATGAACTTCACGTAGTCCACACCTTGATAACCAAGGTGAGAGGGATCGTAGTTGAAGCCGAAACGTTTGTGCCCTTTCACCGCGGCGACCGCGCGATGTGAGGTGGCGATGTCGAACGCGATTTCGGTTGGATGCACTTCGAGACCGAAATTGACGTTTACCTTGTCAAATGATTCGAGGATCGGGCCGAAACGCTGGCCGAAATCTGCAAAGCCCTTGTCCCAATATTCCTGGGAGGTCGGTGGAAAAGCGTAGATCGAATGCCAGATCGAGGAGCCGGTGAAACCGTTGACGACAGCGGGAAAGTCGTCGCGGTTTTTGCGTCCGGGTTTGGCATCGAAGAATTTACGAGCGGCTTTACCGGAGGTGATCATTTTTAGAGCGGCCCGTTTGCGGACGCCTTCCGGATCGCCTTTGCCCCAAACGTCGGGTGGCAAGATGGCCTGATGGCGTTCGTCGATATTATCGCAGATTGCCTGGCCGACGAGGTGATTGGAAATCGCGTTGCAGCTCAGGCCGTGTTCGGCGAGTAGCTCCCATTTTTCATTCACATACTTTTTCGACTTGGCGGCTTGATCAACATCGAAGTGATCTCCCCAACAGGCAAGTTCGACGCCATCGTAGCCCATCTTTTTCGCTAACGGCGCGAGTTCTTCGAGAGGCAGATCGGCCCATTGGCCGGTGAAGAGAGTAACAGGTCTTGGCATAATCAAACGGGGTTGAGGTGAAGGCCGCGTAAAACGGCAATTTCACATTTTTAGAGCATTCGCACTGGGTCGCAAGATCATTGTGTGTCCGGTGGAGATTCTGCGCTTCGCAGGGACGGGCGAAGCTGTCAAGTTGGTGAGATGAAACGTTGTTTCTCCACCTTAGGCTGTGCCGAATTAGAATTGGATGAAGTGATCGCTTTAGCGCTTCGCCACGTGATCGGTTTGGAGGCGTCCTAGTCCTTTTTCGCAGCATTCGATTGACTATTCGTAAGTGAGATTGTCGCCGCATCAAGCATGAGGCTTTCATCTTCTTTCCTATTTTTCCGGATGTGGAGAATCCACTGGGAGACAAGAATCAAGATGGTGAGAACGAACGCCCAAAAAGGAACAAAGATACCGTCCATCCATCGGTGGATTGCTGCAACGAAGCCAAGGCACCCAATCGCGAGAATGCTACCAGCGGCATTGTGGATCATAGGTTTGAGATGCTTTCCCGTAATAATCGTGGAGATGACCCCAGACAATCAAATAGCCATTTGATGGCGCCCATGACAGCCTGAAGATCTCTATCCGGTAAGCGCCCACTCACACGCTTGAGTTCGTGGTGCTGAATGGCTTGCAGACCCTGAACCTTCACATAACTCGCCTCGTGCAGAAACTTTGGCTTGCCGATGGAAACTTCATACTCGCTTTCGCGGGTGGAGGTCGTAATGGGAGCGCAAACAGCAAGCGCCCGCGGGGCGGCGTCATCACGCTGGGAAACAACCACCATGGGGCGAGTTTTGGCTGCCATACCAAGATCAAGGAGATAAACTTGTCTTGGCTCAGTCGTCATACACGGCATCAAGTGCGGCCTGACGAGTGGCAACAGGCAGAAGGATGTCTGAGTTGTCTTCCTTCAGGCGTAGATCAAATGGGAGTCCCTTGTGGCGGCGGATCTGATGCAGGAAGATTCTGATCGCGTCGGTTGTGGTCAACCCGAGCTCATGCAGGATCAACTCGGAATCCCGCTTAAGGCGGTTGTCTACTCGAGCACGGACATAGGCTTCTTTGTTTGGCGTGCCCGCATGGAGTTTCAACGTGCTACGTCACGCAAGAAATATTTTCGGCCGAACGTCTGAGACCTGCCACCCGCTACTGGGCGCGCCCTTCCGATTCTGATTTGGGTTTCTCCTTCCCCTCAGCTTTCGACTCCACGGCGGTAGCGGGTTGGTCAGCGTCGCCTTGTTCGCCTTGGTTTGTTGCGATGGCGATGACCTGTGAGAGATCCTTCTTCAACGCCGGATCGATCTTCGCAAGTTGGTGCTCTGGAAAGTGAAACACTTCGACCTTGTCCTCATCCAATTCCGTCGTGAACTCCCCCGCATCACCTACCAATTTTCGAGTCACCTCAAAGTGGCGATATAAGGCAGAAATGATCTTCCCATCTTTGAAATGACAGACCCACTGCCTCCCTTCTGAGAAGTGTTCCACAAAAGCGTCGATACTGACGATCTTCCCACCAACCGACGTCACAGCAATATTGCTTCCACCGCACGCATTCTCCCAGTGCTTGTCCTCAGTTTTGGGCATCTCCGCGGAGGCCGCAATGCACGACCAGATCAATGTGAACAGGATGAGTTTCAGTGCATTCATTTTCTTGGGCGAACGTCCGCGATCACCGGCACCGGACCGCTGGCGCGACGAGTGCCGGGAGCGCAGCGACCAAGCACTCGACGTGCCAGCGGGCAGGTGTTCGGTGGATCGCATGGGCATTTTATTCATTATAGTGATATCGAAGCTGGGCGATCTCAATAGTATTCCCTTCGACTCGGTAAATCATGCGATGCTCAGAAGTGATTCGACGCGACCAGAATCCAGAAAATGCGTGCTTGAGCGGCTCTGGCTTGCCTATCCCTTCGTAGTGACTCCGGCTTGTATCTTTGATCAGTTCGTGAATCTTTCTGACAATCTTCTTATCTGTTTGTTGCCAATGAAGGTATTCCTCCCAGGCTTGAGGTGAAAAAAGCAAGTTCACGCTAACTCGAAATCAGACATTCTTTTCTTTATCCCTTTTCCCTTATTGAGGCTGTCAATGGAATCAATTAGACGTTTTGCGTTTGCGGGGGACCGCAAGAGATAGGCGGTTTCTTGAAGCGCCTCAAAATCTTCCAGCGAAAGCATGACTACTGCTTGATTGCGATTACGAGTGATAATCACGGGGTCGTGGTCGTCACAAACTTGATCCATAGTAGCGGCGAGGTTTTCTCTAGCTGCGGTGTAAGAAATAGCTGTCATATGGACAACATCCTGCACAGTGACAACGCCTACGTCAAGCGATTGATTTTTCTGCCCATCGTCCGCGATGACCTGCCCGGAATCGCTGGCACGTCGGATGCGGCGAAGCCCAGCATCCAAAGTGACAGCGGTGGAGAGTTAGGTCGACTGGCTCGTTAGCATTCATTTTTTCCAAGTCAATGCGAGGCGACGCTGTTCCTTGGCGCAGTCGAGCAAATACAGATTGATAAGGTTCTGATATGGAATACCGGTATCTGAGGAAAGCGATTTGAAGTAACCGATAACATCGGGCTCAAGGCGAATCGTGATGGCCTTCTTCAAGCGTTTTACATAAGGGTTCCGCTTCGCTTCGGAAAAATTATATTCTTTTCTCATTTTATATTCTCCCAGTATGGCTTTTGTTCGTTTGTTCCAGCTTTTCGTGCCGAGATGATTCTGATTGAAGTGCCACCCTTCCGGAAACAGTGGACAACGACAAGCATTCGGGGCGTCGCACTTTGACCCATGATGATAAAGCGATCCTCGGAGATCGAATGATCAGGGTCGGGCAACACAAGGGCTCTTTCATCGTAAAATACTGTTTTAGCCTCCTCGAAAGTGACCCTGTGCTTCTTGGCGTTCAACGCCGCCTTGCGGGAATCCCATTCAAACGACAGCTCATTCATACATACAACAGCAATACATCATATTGCGGCCATGGCAAGGTATATTTCTGCTAGACTTTATGGTTGCGGACCCGGTGTGAACTCGCAAACGCGCCCTTGAAAAAAGCGGCGTGTTCGCCGTTCATTATATCGCGGGCTATCCGCAAGGGAAGAGGGGTCAGGCATGGTTTATTGACTTTTCGATCTTCCTTTGCCACTCACGCCACTCCTTCTGATCTTTCATTCCCTCTCGTGTCCGGCGTATAATTCGACAGCAACCCGATCGATCCCCCATTACCAACTTTTCACTGATCCAATTGAGTGTCATCGTCGTTTCTCTTTGAACCATCTCCGCCAGAATTCCTTTGCCCCAATCGCTCTTGGCCGCTGTCTGGGGTGGACCCGATTTTTAGACCAGCAGGAGCGTAAAATAAGCTATGGAATGCGGGTGTGATTTGATTCTATGGGTTGGGTTTGATGGGGGCAACCTCCGATTTTTTGGCTCTGGAGCGCAAGGC